>OJUS01000046.1_pt1 | contig 82307 bp, 73 predicted proteins | sample 1600011 | NCBI WGS metagenome assembly OJUS01 (sample SAMN04436717, study PRJEB24849) | human gut metagenome | biome: human gut; feature: NICU; material: stool | host: Homo sapiens | place: USA: Saint Louis, MO | collected 2010-10-02
GGAGGCGATTCCGCCGCTGCTCGGCGACCGCCAACGTGCCGCCTGCTTTTATAGCGAATTTGCGGAGGTGACAGCATGAGCGAACGCTATGTCATTGAAGTGGATGGATTGAAAAAATATTTTCCGCTACGCGACGGACTGTTTGGTCAGCAGACCGGCGAGCTTCGCGCGGTGGACGGCGTCAGCTTTAATATCCGTCCGGGCACCATTTTTGGCCTGGTGGGCGAGTCCGGCAGCGGTAAAACCACCGTCGGCCGGACCCTGCTTGGCCTGTACGAGAAGAGCGCCGGCAGCGTGAAATTTCACGGTCAGGAGCTGGCCGACCTGACCGCGCCTGCCCTGCGCGCTATCCGGCCCAGGATGCAGCTGGTGTTTCAGGACCCCTATAGCTCGCTGAACCCGCGGCTGCGTATTGGCGACGCGATTGGCGAAGCCATGCTGGAGCACAAACTGTGCGCCCGCAATGAGCTATATGACCGGGTGATCGACGTGATGAAGATCTGCGGCCTGGCGCCGGAACACTATGCCCGCTTCCCGCATCAGTTTTCCGGCGGCCAGCGTCAGCGGATCGGTATTGCCCGGGCGCTGATCCTCAACCCGGATTTTATCGTCGCCGATGAACCCATCTCGGCCCTTGATGTGTCGATTCAGGCGCAGATCATCAATTTGTTTTCCGACCTGCGCGACAACCGCGGCGTCACGTTTCTGTTTATCTCCCACGACCTCGGGGTGGTGGAGCATTTATGTGACGATGTGGCGGTGATGTATCTCGGGCAACTGGTGGAAAGCGCCAGCCGCGATGCGCTGTTCAGCCGCCCCCTCCATCCCTACACCCGCGCCCTGCTGGCTGCGGTGCCGACCCTCGACCCGCACAGCGAACCGCAGGCGCTGGTGCAAGGCGAGATCCCGGATCCGGCCAATCCCCCCGCCGGCTGCCGCTTTTCATCCCGCTGCCCGCTGGCCAGCGAACGTTGCCGCAGAGAGCCTCCGGCGCTGCGCGAGGTGGCCCCGGGCCATCGGGTCGCCTGTCATTGGGTCGCATCCTGAGCGCGGTCGATGGGGTTATTTATTTCTAAACAACCGACCGATTGTGCGCGGCAGCGCCAGGATTTACTGTCCGCCCCGTCTTGTGAGACGCGCGATAAATGAAGCGGAACATCTTTGTACTCTTTTGCCCAATGGCTTCGGGCATTTTTTCTCCACGCCCGGGAGCGATCCTCCCGGCAAGATATTTAGCGGGGCGCGGTCGCCCGTCTGTCAAAACGCAGCAATGGAATTGCTCGTCCGCGTCCCGCTACCCTTTTCCCGCCGCTAATTAAATAAGGGCAAAAAAATAAGACAACATGAGATTGCCTGGGGTATAGCTTTATCTTATTTTTTAAGCGTGTACTCCCTGTTAAGGTATCAACATCATGCTTAAGCGTCGCACTCTCAAAACAGCACTGGCGGCGGTTATTTCTCTTGCCGTCATGGCCGCGCCAGCGTATGCCAACCCGGGTAATGGCAATGGCAACGGCGGTGGTAATCACGGGAACAGTGGTAACCATGGCAATAGCGGCAATCATGGTAACAACGGTAACAGTGGCGACCATGGCAATAAAGGGCAAAATAAAGGCCAGTCCACTGAAGATCACGGCAAACGGAAAAACTACGGCAAGCCCGACCACGTCGACAGCGATATTAGCTTCTCACGGGCGCGCTCCCTTGCCGTGAACTACGGTCTGGTCGGCTATCAGGCGCTGCCGCCGGGTATCGCCAAAAATGTCGCTCGCGGCAAACCGCTCCCTCCGGGGATCGCCAAAAAGACCCTGCCAGCTTCTATGATTAACGACCTGCCCTATTATCCGGGCTATGAATGGCGGGCGGTCGGCGATGATCTGGTGCTGGTGGCCCTGAGCACCGCGATCGTCACCGCCGTGATCAACGGTGTGTTTGACTAAATCATCTGCTTATTGAAAAGCCTCGCCTCGGCGAGGCTTTTTTGTGCCTGATGCCGGTGAGTGACGGCTCACCGGCATAACCAGTATGATAACGGTTCAACCAACCCGGGACCGACTATGGACAAAGACACAGTAGTAACGCTGTTGAAATACAAGCGCTGGATTGACCTTGCCACCTTACAGGCGATCCGCGCGATTGACGGAACGGTACATGGCGAAAAGCGTCACCTGACCATCAGGCTGATGAACCATATCCATGTCGTTGATATGATTTTCCGGGCGAACCTGCGCGGCAGGCCGCACGGCTACACCGCGCTGAATACCCCTGAGACGCCGTTGATGAGCTGGAAACGGCCATGACCGCCTGTACGGACGAATACATTCAGTACGTCAGCGCCATGACCCCCGCCGATTTCCACGAACGTATCGCCTTCAAATTTGTCGACGGCGGCGACGGCAATATGACCGCGATGGAGATGCTGAACCATATGCTCTTTCACGGCGCCTATCACCGCGGCGCGGTGGGCTGGATGATTGGCGAATGCGGCGGCGTGCCGCCGAAAGAGGTGCTGACCGTTTTCCTGCGCGACCATCATTCCTGACCGAGCGAAACCATTCGCCGTCGATTACGCGGAGAATCAGCAGGAGCTCTGCCTGATGTCGAGTATGGGTTTTCTGGTACAGGGCGCTAAGGTGGGTTCCGATCGTGGCGATAGATACGCCCAGATGTAAGGCTATCAAGGGGGTTCAGGATCCACTGTCGCGGGTTTGGATAGCGCCCCCCTTCCGGCATAGCGTCAGCCAGATCATCAGGGCGCACAGCAGGGTGACGACCGCCAGCCCGCTAAACAGTAGCGTATAAGCAGAGTCATAGCTCTCGCGCAGCGCCCGGAGGGAAAAGTCAGGCAAAAGCGCAGCCGCCTGCGGCATATTGCCGGCCCCCAGCCAGCCTGCGGCGCGGTCAATCACCTCAGGCGCATACCCGTGTACGCGACTCTGCAGGGTCAGGGTATTGCTTGCCGTTAATACCGCGGAGACTATCGCCAGGGCGATCCCCTCGCCGGCAACGCGTACGGTGTTGAACAGGCCTGCCGCCATACCGGCTTTGGCGACCGGCACAGCGGATATCGCCAGGCCATCCATCAGTCCCCAGGGAAGCGCTGCCCCCGCCCCACAGAGGATCAGCGCCAGCACCAGCTGCGGGAGGTGGTTACTGTGAAAAGCATCGCCCAGCAACAGCAACCCGACGGAGGCCATCATCAGTCCCGCCGTGGACACCTGCCCCGGTGAAAACCAGCGGGTGAGCAGGGCCGCAACGGATGGGAAAACCAGCATCGGCGTGGTTAGCGCCATCAGATACAGTGCGCTCTGCGACTCACTCATCCCCTCTCCGCCCATAAAATGCAGTGGAACAATAATCAGCAGGACCACGTAGCAACAGCAGGTGGCGACAGGCAACAACAGTACGCCGACAAAACGCGGATGACGCAGCAGGGAGAGTTCCAGCACCGGGTTGTTCACCCTCCGGCAGCGTACGACAAAGGCCACGAACAGCCCCCCAGACGCGATGAGCAAGGCCAGCGTGGTCAGGGATAAAAAACCGCGGGCCGGAATGACCATAAGCGATGCAGTAAACAGCATCAGGGCCAGCGTAAACAAGGTTAAGCCCAGGTTGTCGGGTGTCCGCGGCTCGCTTTTTTCTGTCGCAGGCAGAGATACCAGGCCTATAAGCAGAACCCCTGCCGAGAGCAGCGCAAACAGGGCGTATACGCCGCGCCAACCCACCGCGTCGATCATGAAGCCGATCAGCAGCGGACCGAACGCCAGGCCAATGCCGAACACCGTGCCGAGGATGCTGAATGCCCGCGTCCGCTGGGCGCCATCATACAGCTGGGCCAGCGCCGCACTGCCGCTGGCTAAAATCATCGCCGCGGCCAGGCCCTGCAGCGCCCTCAACACGCCTGACAGGAAGAGATTGTGCGTCAGACAAAACAGCAGGCTGCTCAGGCAAAACAGCGCGGCGCCGGCGATAAAAATACGTTTTCTGTCGATGGCATCCGCCGTCACCCCTGCGGCCAGCAAAAAGCTGCCGAAAGTCAGCATAAAGCCATTGGTCAGCCACGACAGCGCAGCGGGAGAGCCGCCCAGCGACTGCTGTATCGCGGGGGTGGTCATGACGCCGCCGGTAAAACTTAACGGCAGCAGCAAGGCCGCCATAAAGACAGAAAGCGCGGCCAGGGCGCTGGCGTATCGGGAAGGTGTTCTGGCGGTGAGTAACATCGGGCGGCCCTCATCAGTCGGCAAGGAATGAATAAACTGTCGCCATGCTATTGCGGATGTTAATGCCGATAAATAGACTGAAAATATCTTCTTAAGAGACATAAGGTTTATAATCGATGGACAGCCTCACCTCGCTGACGTCCTTTGTCCGCACCGCCGAAACGCTAAGCTTTGTTCAGGCCGCCAGGCTGCTGGGCATATCTGCCTCGGCGGTGGGTAAGAATGTCGCCCGGCTTGAGCATAAACTGGGGGTCCGGCTGTTCAACCGCAGCACCAGAAACGTCAGCCTGACGGCGGAGGGGGCCGCATTTCTGACGCGCTGCCAGAGTATCCTGGAGCAGATCCAGGAGGCCGAGTCAGAGCTGACCAGCAGTCTCTCACAGCCCACCGGCAAACTGAGGATTTCACTGCCCGTCATTGGCTACCGCCTGTTGCTCCCCGCCCTCACCGCTTTTACCCGTCTTTATCCGCAGGTTGAACTGGATCTCGACTTTAGCGACCGGCTGGTCAATCTGATCGATGAGGGATTCGATGTCGCTATCCGCAGCGGTGAATTAGCGGACTCCCGCTTGATCGCCAGAAAGCTGGGAGGCTTTCGTTTTGTGCTCTGTGCCAGCCCGGCCTATCTGGCGGAATACGGCGTCCCCGGCTCGCCAGCGGAATTGGCGGCGCACAAGTGCATTTTTTTCCGCTTCCCCTCGACGGGGCTGATCCAGCCCTGGGAACTGCGCGATATGCGGCTGACGGGAGATTTCAGGGCCGCTGCCGTGATGACGGTCAATAACATTGAGGCCGCCATTCGCTTAAGCGCGGCGGGGATGGGCATCGCTTATGTGCCTGATTTTGTCATGCGCGAGGCAATGGATGAGGGACAACTGCAGGAGGTGTTGCCCGGCTGTTGCGTCAAGGATGGGCATTTCTCGGTCCTGTGGCCCGCCAGCCGCTATCTGTCACCGCGAATACGCTGTTTTATCGATTTTATGGCTGCGGCAGAGATACCCTTGTCACCCGCATCGGCAAGCCCTACCACCTGAAAAGCTTAGCGCCGGAGATCCTGCCGCCCGGCCAGCGAAAGCCGGCGGCAGGTATACCTCTCAAGGCAGCATCTTACCCTTTGGCAAAATTGGCCTGGATCCGCTGCTGCAGATAATCCTCGGCGCTGATGGGCGGGTACTTCCTCTGCGGCCCGAGGATCTCGACATCTTTATTGGCCTGGCAAAAAAACGCCAGGCTGTAGCGCGGCCCCTGATATTCATGGGGCAGCGGATTTCTCACCCGATGGAAGTTAGACGGCAGCTGGTCGTCGCTCCAGCGCATCAGCATATCGCCGATATTGCAGGTGATGACCTCTTCCCGCGGTTCAATGCTGGTCCACTGCTGGCTTTCACGGTCTTTACCGGGACAAACCTGCAGGCCGCCCTGGCCGGGGCGCTGGAACAGCAGCGTCAGACAGTCAAAATCGGTGTGCGCGCCGGCCCGCCACATCCCCTGCTGCGACTGCTCGGTTGCATAGTAATGCAGCATGCGCAAGGTGCTCTGATAGGTGTCACGCTGCGGATCGTGCGCGGTGGTAAAAAACGATTCCGGAAAACCGAGCTTTAACGCAAAGCAGGAGAGGATCTTCATCCCCAGCTGCCAGCACTGCGACTCAAACCCGAGCATTGTCTGCTGGAATGCTGGCAACTCCCGATCGCTGGGCCAGCGCCCGGCCATCAGCGGCCGGGTGATCTGATACGACTCTTTTTGATCCGGCGTGCGGGTCGATGGCCGAACCTGCGCTTTGCTTTCCCAGCCGGCGTTGCCGGCTAGCGGATACTGGCGCTTCACCTCGTCGGGCAGGTCGAAAAACGCCTCGGTCATGCTGAACGCCTGGCGGATATCCGCCAGCGGAATACCGTGATGGCTGACCTGGAAGAAGCCAATCTCTACCGCCGCCTCCCACAGTTGTTCGGCAATGTCATTTTTTCTTGCGGCAAAGTTCGACAGGTCGATACAGCGCACTTCGCGGGCGAAGGTCTCTTCGCCCTCGGCGCCCATCAGCGCCTCTTTTTCCAGTTCCTGTAAGGCATAGCGTTGATTCTGGGTGGTTGCGTTCATCGTCATTATCCTGTTATCAGTTAAACAGCGGCGCGCTGTTGGAGGGTACGGACGGCCGCCAGCGCGTCGTGGCGCATCGCGTCAAGGTCGAGACCGGGAATGGCGTCGTCTTCCACGATGGGGCGGCCATTGAGCAGCAGCGCCTTTAGCGCGGCGCGCCCACCGCAGGCCACCGGCCCAATGGCCATATCGTGCACGCCGAAGTAGCGCGGATCGTCCAGCCGGTAAATGGCGAGGTCCGCCTGCATGCCGACCTGCAGGGTGCCGCTCTGCGCTAAGCCGAGGATCTGCGCCCCGCCGGCGCTGCCCCAGCGCACCACATCCTCCACCGTGGCCGCATCGGCCCCACCCTCAAAGGTGCCCCCGGCGTAGCGCGGCTGCGCCAGCATCCCCTTGCGCGCGCGCTGCAGCAGCCATGCGGCATGGGCTTCGCTTTGCATATCCGCCGCTTCATTCGAGGCAGCGCCGTCCACCCCCAGCGAGACCGGGACCCCGGCCTGCTCTAACGCCAGCAGATCGGCGATGCCGCTGCCCAGCCGGCCGTTGCTTTGCGGGCAGTGGGCGATGCCGGTTCCGGTACGGCCCAGCAGGGCAATCTCCTCCGGCAGCAGCTTCACCAGATGTGCAAACCACACGTCATTTCCCAGCCAGTCGTGTTCCGCGCAGAACTGCACCGGCGTCATGGCGAATTTCTGCCGCGCGGCGTCGAGATAATCGACGGTTTCCGATAAATGGCTGTGCAACCGGATCCCTAGCTGGCGGGCCAGCTTCGCTATCTCCCGCAGCTGGGCGCCCGGCGCGGAGTGCAGGACGGTAGTGGGCGCCATCACCACCCGGCGCAGAGACTCGGGCCGGGGGTCGTGATAGCGGCTGACCAGCCGTTCGACATCCGCCATATAGCCGTCGAAGGTTTCCGGACGCAGCGCCACCGGCAGATCCTGTTCCACCGCCCGCCCCTGGGTCGCCCCACCCCGGCACAGGACGATGCGCATCCCCAGCGCTTCCCCTTCGCTGAAGACAATCTCCGAGGTATCGAAAGGCATATCCGGCCAGTACAGGTAGTTGTGATCCGCCACGCTGGCGCAGCCCGAGCGCAGAAGCTCCACCAGGCCAATGCGCACCGCCAGACGAAAGGTATGTTCATCAAAAGCCGCGCGAAAGCGGTACGGCGTGGCGCTCAGCCAAGCCGTCAGGCTCTGGTTCAGCCCCTGCGGCTCGCCCTTCAGCAGCGACTGAAAAAGATGGTGGTGCGTGTTCACCCACGCCGGATAGATCACGCAGTCGCGGGCATCGATCTGTCGCTCTTCCGGCAGCGGCGTCAGGCTGCCGATGGCGGCAATCTTGCCGTCGCGGATGCGAATATCCGGCCCGGCCAGCCGCGCCGCCTCTCCGGGCAGACCGCTGAGGATGGCATGGGCATTTTTAATCATTAATGACATGGCGTCGTTCCTCAGGGTTTAACCTGCATGGCCTGAACAAATTCGGTGGTGTAGGCCTGTTTCCAGTCGGTAGCCGCCGCCAGCAGACCGGCGCTGACCATAAAGTCGCGGGTCTTCTGCCAGCGCGCGTCGGTCATCGTCCCCCAGCCCTGGCTGGCGGCATCCCCGCCGTCGATCAGGTGATGCTCACGGATCTGGGTCACGCCCCAGGCGAGCAGATCGTCGGTCATTTTCGGGTTGTCCTGCTTAATCAACGCATTGCCCGGCGCCGGATCCTTGAGATAGCTCACCCAGCCCTCCATTGAGGCGCGGACAAACTTCGCCACCGCCGCTTTACGCTCGGCGATGGTATCCGGGCGGGCGATAAGGATGCCGCCGTAGGGGGGATAGCCGTGCTCGGAAAAGAGGAAGAAGTTCGCCTTCACTCCGGCCTTCTGCACCTGGAACACCTCGGAGCTGACATAGGCCTGCTGGGCGACAGCGTCATCGACGACAAAGGGTTGAATATTGAAGGTATAGGGGCGAACCTGCGCGTCGCTCAGCTGGTATTGCGCCTTCAGCCACGGCCACCACGTCGCCTGACCAGAGCTGGAGACCAGCAGGGTTTTGTCTTTCAGCCCCTGCAGGGAGGTGACATCGGCATGGGTCAGCAGCCCCTGGGGATCGTACTGAAAGGGCGCGGCAATGGCCTTTGCCTGGAAGCCGCGCTGAATGCCTTCCAGCAGCTGCAGGTCGTAACCGATGATCACATCGGCCCGCTTCGACAACAGCAACTGCATGCCGTTGACCTGCGGTCCGCCGGAGCGGATCTCGACGTCGAGACCGTATTTTTTGTACAGCCCGGTGGCCTGAGCCTGATAATACCCCCCCTGTTCCGCCTGGGCGTACCAGGAGGTCAGCAGAACGATTTTCTCCTCGGCCTGAACGGCCAGCGAGACACCGCCGAGGGCCATCAGGCCCAGCCAGCGTATGCCCCGGGGAAGGCGTGCGCCTGTTTTCATATCCCTCTCCTCTTTACGCCGGGAGGGGGAGCGAGCGAATGTGGCTCAGCCTCCCATCCCGGTCAACATTGAACCGCGACATGGTGACTGAGCAATGTCCCGTATGGATAACCCGTACTGACCGCTTCTACTCACACTCAGCTATACAAAAACAATGCCAGATTTAAACGCCCGCGAGCGGCCGCGAGAAATCGCCTGCGCCGCCGCCCTTGGGCATGCAACCTTTGATTCATGCTCACAAGAAACGCACCATAATGGTGCGCTAATGAATGATTTTAGTGCCTGCCCGACATTTCACAGCTGGCTGAAGAGCATCTCCAGCTGGTTCAGCATCATCGAGGCGGCAAGGGAAAGCTGGCGGGCGGGCGAGACGCACAGCGCCAGGGTGAAAGGCTTAAGCTGCGGATCGGTTAGCGGCACAAACGCCAGCTGGCCGGACTCGATCTCATCGAGAATATCCAGCCGACACAGGATGCCGATGCCCATCTGCTCTTTGATCAGGGTGCGGATCATGTGAATGTTATTCGATACCGCCACCTCCTTTACCTCGTTGCCGCTGATGTTCACCAGCGCCTCCACAGGCTCGCTGATCATCAATGGGGCGGACGGCAGGATAAAGGGGTAGTCGAGGCACTGACTAAAGCGCACCGCGCTGCGGCTGGCCAGCGGATGGCCGGTGGGCACCACAATCCCCATATTCATCTCGGCAAACGCCCGGACCTGCAGTTCACGAGAGGTCTGGGGATTGAGCATGATGCCGAAATCCGCCTCGCCGGAGATCAGCGCCTGCTGGATGTGGATATTGTTGATGGTGGTCAATGTAAAAGAGATGTTGGGATAATGTTTATGCACCTCTTTGAGCATCGTCGAAAAGAAATGCCGGTTAATGGCATCGATGGTGGCGATGCGCACATGCCCCCGCCGCAACCCGCGCAGATCGTCCAGCTGCTCGCAGACCCGGGTAAAGTCCTTTTTCCAGTTATTGGCCGCGTGCAGGAGCAGCTCCCCGGCGGCGGTCAGCCTCAGCCCGGTGGGATGGCGCTCGAAGAGCGGCATCCCCAGCTCCTGTTCCACGCGCAAAATCTGACGGTCGATGGAAGACGCCGACACATGCAGCGCCTCTGACGCTTTACGAAACGATCCCTGACGGGCCACTTCGGTGAAATAGAGCAGAAATCGGGAGAAGGCAAACATGGTTTGGGTGCTCTCTTTTTTGCAACGGGTTGTGCGAATCAAAGCTCTGGACGCAACAGTTTTATCACAATACCGTAGCATTCATAGCAGAGAAACGATCGTTTCACCCATTTTCTTGCATGCCGGACAGTTCACCGCGAAGGGGAGTTATCTCTTCGCCGCCCCTGGCCGCCCTGCAGACAGCGGAGTGAGGGAGAGAAAACGGTAATGCACAGCCACGATCTTATTTCGGTCTCGGTCGGGGAAATACGCCCCAACGGACAGGGAAACCTATCCATAATTTTGCAGACGGCGGCCGGGGAAATATTACCGGCCTACTCCGCCGGGGCGCATATCGATATTATTATTCCCGGCGTCGGCCCGCGGCAGTATTCCCTGTGCGGCACGCCTGACCGCAGTAATACTTATGAAATTTGCGTCAGGCTGACTGACACCTCCACCGGCGGCTCACGCTATTTGCACCAGCAGCTCAAAGCCGGCGATCGGCTCGCCATTTCGCCGCCGCGCAACCATTTTCCCCTGCCGCAGGCCGGGCGCTACCTGCTGTTTGCCGGCGGTATCGGCATCACGCCTTTGCTGGCGATGGCTGAAGCGATTGCCGCCAGAAAGGGGGCGCTGGAGCTGCATTATTATGTCGCCAGTTCGCGCCAGACCGCCTTCTCCCCGCGCCTGAACCAGCTGACTGCGAACGGCACGGTGGCCATTCACTGCAGCGAGGAAGGCGCGTCGTTTCGCCAGCGGGTCCCCGAATGCTTAACTGTGCCCCACCCTGATACCGTAGTAATAGCCTGCGGCCCGGAGGGTTTTATTCAGCGACTGCGGTCGGTCATGGAGGAATATCGCTGGTCGCCGTCGCAGTTCGTATTCGAGCGTTTTACTCCCGCGGCGGAAAATAATACTGCGGCGAAAAATGCGTTTTATATTGAGCTGGCCTCCAGCGGGCAGCGCCTGCAGGTGGCCGCGGATCAAACCATTGCTCAGGTATTACAGCACGCCGGGGTGGAGGTAATGCTCTCCTGCGAACAGGGAATGTGCGGCTCCTGTATTACCGGGGTCCTCGACGGGATCCCCGAGCACCGGGACAGCGTGCTGACGGCGGAAGAGAAAGCTGGCAACGACCAGATCACGCTCTGCTGTTCGCGGGCGAAATCGCCGGGTCTGGTTTTGGATCTGTGAGGAGACTGACGATGACGCTCCCCTCCTCTTGCGCGCCGCTCACCGGTATCAGCCGCGCCCGACTCCCGGCCTGGGCGCTGCCCGACGGCTGGCCGACGCAGGCCAACGGTGAACCGCTGCTGGCGGACCTGGCCTTTCGCGACGGCCGGATCGCCGCACTGACCCCAACCGACCAGCCGACTCCCGGCCTGTGGGACCTGGCGGGAGCCCTGACGCTCCCCGGCCTGGTGGAACCCCATGCCCATCTGGACAAGACATTCACTATTGAACGCTGCCGTCCAGCGCAGGCCGGGCTGCTGCCGGCGATCCACGCCATGCATGAGGATCGCCGACACTGGTCCAGGGCGGATATTCAACGCCGAGCGTCCACCGCGCTGGCCCGGGCGGCAGCGAATGGCGTGACCCATTTGCGCAGCCATGTCGACTGGTTTACCGCCGACGCGCCGGACGCCTGGCAGGAGATCGCCCGCCTCGATACCGTCGGCCTCACCCTGGAGCGGGTGGCGCTGGTCCCGCTGCCCCTGTTTCGCGAGCCGGCGCAAGCGGAGGCCATCGCCCGGACGGTCGCCAACAGCGGAGAGCGCTGCCTGCTGGGCGGCTTCATCCACTCCTCCAACTGGGACGCCGCCGCCATGGAAAATCTGCTGTGCAGCGCGGCCCGCTGGGATCTGGATCTGGATTTGCATATCGATGAGGAGCTCAGCGAAGTGTCTCAGGGGCTGACCTGGCTGGCGGATCATCTCTCCCGCCACCCTTTTCCCGGACATATCTGCTGCAGCCACGGCTGCGCGCTGGCCGCCGGCAGCGACGAACAGGCGGCGCCGATCCTGCGCCAGCTGGCGGCGCACGGCGTCACCCTTATCGCTCTGCCGATGACCAACCTGCTGCTGCAGGATGCGACGTTCGGCCGCACGCCGCGCCAGCGGGGGATCACTCTGCTGCACGAGGCGCAGGCCGCCGGCGTGGCCACCCTGCTCGGCTGCGACAACGTGCAGGATGCCTTCTGCCCGGCGGGGAGCTACGACCCGCTGGACACCCTGGCCTGCGGTCTGTTCGGCGCTCAGCTCAGCGACCTGTTCGACCAGCAGTCGCGGCTGATCTGCGATCGCGCGGCGCTAACCGGTTCGCCGGCAGACGCGGCGCCCTTTGCCGTCGGGGCGGCGGCCAGCGTAGTGATTTTCCCGGGTAGCGACCGTTTTACCTGGCCTTTAAACAGCGCCGCCCGTCTGGTGGTTAACCACGGCAGGTTAACCCACCGACGCGTGTGGCAGGAGGAGATGGCACATGAGTCTTGAAGCAGGCGCCGGGGCGCCGCTGGCGCGGTATGCCGCCTGGCGCAGAGCCGGCGATTTTATCTTTCTCTCCGGCATTATTCCGGTCAATCCCCTGACCGGCACCATCGTCAACGGCTTTCAGGATGTGCCTGAGCCGGTGCGGGAGCTGCTGGGGGCGACCGGCGAATTTTCAACCGATGCGAAACAGGGCCCGATCCTCGCCCAGAGCTGGTACGTACTGGAGAGCATCCGCCGCACCGTGGCGTCCGCGGGAGGGCAGATGAGCGACGTTATCAAACTGGTGCAGTACTTTCGCAACCTTGACCATTTTCCCTATTACAGCCGGGTCAGGAAGCTGTTTTACCCCGACCAGCCGCCCGTTTCCACCGTGGTGCAGGTCAGCGAAATGCTGCCCGACGCCACGGTACTGATTGAAGTCGAAGCGACCGTCTGGTTACCCCCGTCATTTAACTCCGAGGCACCGCGATGATTAACGGTTACATTCCTGCCGCGCGCTTTCTTCCTTTTCTGAGCTGGACGGACGTGGCCGCCCTGCCGGATAAAAGCAATACGGTTATCGTCCTCCCCACCGGGGCGATCGAACAGCACGGCCCGCATTTGCCCTGCTCGGTGGACAGCGTGATATCTTCCGGCGTGGCGGGCCATGCCCTCGCCAGGCTGCCGGCGACGATCCCGGCCTACGCCATTCCGCCGATCGTCTACGGTAAGTCCGAGGAGCATCTGCATTTTCCCGGCACCCTGACCCTTAGCGGCGATACGCTGCTGCATACCCTGCTGGAGATCGCCGAATCTCTCTATCGGGCCGGTTTTCGCAAGCTGTTGATGATCAACGGCCACGGCGGCCAGCCGCAGATCCTGCAGATCGCCTGCCGGGAAATGCGCCTGCGCCACGGGGATTTCATCGCCATCCCCCACGACGTGTTCAACGTGCCCAACTGCGAAAAACAGTTTCTCAGCCCGCATGAACAGCGGATGGCGATGCACGCCGGGCATAGCGAAACGGCGCTGATGCTGGCGCTGGCGCCGGAGTGCGTCCATATGGAACGGGCCGTCGCTAATTTCCCCCCGGAATTCCCCTGCCCAACCCTGTCGAAAGGCCGTCCGGCGGCGGCGTGGGCGTCGTATGACTTTGGCCCCAGCGGGGTGATTGGCGACCCGACCCCGGCGACGCGGGAGCAAGGCGAAGGGCTTCTCGACTCCCTCGCCGCCAGCTGGGCGCAGGCGATCATCGAGATCCACCGCATGGCCTGGGTCGAACGTCACGAACCGACCTGGGGCAAACAGCACTGGCACGGCTTTGTGCAGTCCCTCCCCCCCTCTTTCGCTGCTGAATCCAGGGAGCCCTGATGAATACCAGACCGACGCCCGTTTTTACCCTGCTGACCGTGGCCGCCCTCGCCACCTCAGCCTCCTGCTTCGCGGCGGAGAAGTTTACCTTTCTCACCAACTGGTATGCCCAGGCCGAGCACGGCGGGTTTTACCAGGCCCAGGCCACCGGGCTGTATCAACACGCCGGTCTCGATGTCGAGATTAAAATGGGCGGCCCGCAGATCAACGTCATGCAGCTGATGGCGGCCGGTCAGGCGGACTGCACCCTTGGCGACAACGGCCAGGCGCTGGAGACCTGGCAGGCCGGGGTGCACGCGGTGACCGTCGCCACCGTGTTCCAGCACTCGCCGACGGTGTTTATCACCCATGACAAGGTGGAGAACCCGGCGGAACTTAAAGACAAAACCTTCCTGCTCGCCACCGAGGCCTATACCTCCTTCTGGCCGTGGGCGAAAAGCGAGCTGGGTCTGGCTGGCAGCAAAGTGCGCCCCTATACCTTTAACGTTCAGCCGTTCCTCGCCGATAAAAACCTGGTGCAGCAGGGCTACGTGACCTCCGAGCCGTTCTCCGTCGCCAAAGGCGGGCAGCCGTTCTATGTCTATCCGCTCAGCGACTGGGGCTACCCGCCCTACGGCAACTCGATTATCTGTATGGCCGACACCATCCGCAAACGTCCGGCGGCGGTGGCGGCCTTCGTCAAAGCCTCCATGGAAGGCTGGAAAAGCTACCTGCAGGATCCCGCCCCCGGCAACAGCCTGATCGGTAAAGCAAATCCGCAAATGGGCGCCGAGCAGATCGCCTTTGGCATTGCCCAAATGAAGCAGTACCAGCTGGTGACCGGCGGCGATGCTAAGACCGGCGGCATCGGCATCATCACCGAGCCGCGGCTGAAGAAAACCTGGGACATGCTGGTGAAAAACAAACTGATCGACGCCAGCAAGGTGCCGTTTGAGCAGACTTACACCCTGGAGATGGTCAAAGACGCCGGAGTGATGCCATGAATACCGCCCCGAAACTGACCGTGATGAGCGATACCCGCTTTATACCCGCCGCTGCCACCCCGGCCATCGAGGTGCTGTCGGCGGAGAAAATCTACAGCAACGGCACCCGGGCGCTGCTGCCCGTCAACCTGACCATCAATCAGGGGGAGTTTATTACCCTGCTCGGCCCGTCCGGCTGCGGTAAAAGCACCCTGCTGAAGATGGTCGCCGGCCTGGTGGAGCCCAGCGACGGCAAGCTGATGCTGTGGCGGCGCGACAGTCGGGAAAAGGCCCAGCATCCGCTGTCGTTCGTCTTCCAGGAAGCCACCCTGATGCCGTGGAGCAGCGTGCGCAATAACGTCAGGCTGCCGCTGGATCTGGCCGGCGTGCCGCGGGCGGAGGGAAATACCCGGGTGAGTGAAGTCCTTGAGCTGGTGGGCCTCGGCAAGTTCGCCGACGTCCTGCCGCGCGAACTCTCCGGCGGCATGCAAATGCGCGTCTCCATCGCCCGCGGCCTGGTCACCCGACCAAAGCTGCTGCTGATGGATGAGCCCTTCGGCGCGCTGGATGAAATTACGCGTAACAAACTCGACAGCGACCTGCTGCGTCTCTGGCAGGAGCAAAACCTGACGGTAGTGTTCGTCACCCACTCGATCCACGAAGCGGTGTTTCTCTCCCAGCGGGTGATCATGATGGCGGCCCGTCCCGGACGGGTGGTCGAAGATATCCCCATCCGCGAGCCGTTCCCGCGCAGCGAGGCGTTCCGCGTCAGCCCGGCCTTTTCCCTGTATGCCCGTCAGCTGCAGGACAGTCTGTTGCAGGCCAGCCAGTCCGGTATGGAGTCATAATATGAAAAATACAACCGCAACGCCGTGGATCCAGCATCCGCGTTTTCTCAAAATTCTCTATCCGACCCTCGTCGCGGTGGCGATGGTGCTCCTGTGGCAGGGCGCGGTGAGCTATTTCCGTATCCCGGCCTTTCTGGTGCCGTCGCCGCTGGTGATGCTGGAAAGCCTGTGGACGCATCTCACGCCGCTGCTGCTGGCGCTGCTGTTCACCCTCAAGATCACCCTGATCTCGTTTCTGCTGTCGATTGTCATCGGCGCCGCGGTGGCGTTTATCCTGGTGCAGAACCGCTTTGTGGAAACCGCCCTGTTTCCCTACATCGTGTTTTTGCAGGTGACGCCGATCGTCGCCATCGCCCCGCTGATCATCATCTGGGTGAAAGATGCCACGCTCTCGCTGGTGGTGTGCGCCACCCTGATGGCGGTGTTTCCCATCATCTCCAATACCACTCAGGGACTGCGCAGCGTCTCCCCCGGCCTGCTGAGCTATTTTCGCCTCAATCACGCCAGCCGCTGGCAAACGCTGGTGCGGCTGCGTATCCCCTCGGCGCTGCCCTATTTCTTCGGCGCGCTGCGTATTTCCAGTGGGCTGTCGCTGATTGGCGCGGTGGTGGCGGAGTTTGTCGCCGGGACCGGCGGGAGTAATACCGGGCTGGCCTATCAGATCCTACAGGCCGGCTACCAGCTGGATATCCCGCTGATGTTTGCCGCGCTGCTGCTGATCTCTCTCGCCGGTATCGCGCTGTTTGGCGTGATGTCCTGGGTCTCGCGCCGGGCGCTCAGCGCCTGGCATGAAAGCGAAGCCGTGCAATCTCATTAATGTTCTGCTGACGAACAGGAAAAAGAATGATGACTGATGAACAGCGTCAACACGCGGTCGCGGCGATCCAGCAGGCACTCCCGGCGCTGGAGTGGACCTTACAGCCGGCGAAGATCAAACGGCTCTCCCGCGATTTTCACTGGTTCAGTCCGCTACTCACCGAGCAACTGGCGGGGAAACAGGCGGACGCGGTGGTTCGCCCACGCGACGAAGAGGAGCTGCGCCAGCTGGTCGCCGCCTGCGCGCAGCACCAGCTGCCGCTGACGCTGCGCGGCAGCGCCACCGGCAACTATGGCCAACTGGTCCCCCTCGAAGGCGGGCTGCTGGTCGATATGACCGGACTCAACCAGATCGTCGCCCTCGGCAACGGCACGGTACGCGCCCAGGCCGGCATTCGTCTGGCAGACATCGAAACCGCCGCCCGCCCAACGGGATGGGAGCTGCGCTGCATGCCATCGACCTACCGCCTGGCGAGCCTGGGCGGCCTCTACGGCGGCGGGTTCGGCGGCATCGGCTCCATCAACTATGGGCCGCTGGCGGCGCCCGGCAATGTGCTCAGCGTCAAAGTGATGACCGTCGAGCCGGTCCCCCGCGTGCTGACCGTCCCGGCTCCCGAAGCGCTGCTGCTGCATCACGCCTACGGCACCAACGGCATCATTCTGGAGGTTGAGCTGGCGCTGGCGCCCGTGCACCAGTGGATAGAGCGCCTGGACGTGTTTGACGATTTCGCTGATGCGCTGAACTATGCCAACGCCTGCGTCCGCTCGCCGGGGCTGGTAAAACGTCAGGTCGCGCTGCTGGCCACGCCGATTGCCGATTATTTTAGCCACCTCAACGATCGTTATCGCACCGGGCAGCATGCGGTTATCAGCCTGATCGCCGAGGAGAGCGAAGGACTCTGCGCCAGCCTGTTACAGCGCCATCGCGGGAGCAACGCCATCCGTCAGGCCAGCGACGAGGCCCGGACGCAAAACGCCTCGTTAATGGAATACTGCTGGAACCATACCACCCTGCATGCGCTCAAGGTGGACAATACGCTGACTTATCTGCAGACGGCGTTTGATCCGCTGCGCTATCCGCAGCAAATTTTACAGATGGAGCAGCACTTCGCCGGGGAGGTGATTTCCCATATTGAATTCCTGCGCGATATCGAAGGCAACCTCACCGCCAGCGGTCTGCAGCTGGTGCGCTATACCACGCCCGCGCGGCTCAACGCCATCATGCAGATATTTCGCGACAACGACGTCAAGATTAACAACCCCCACGTGCTGCAGGTTGAGGACGGCAAACAGGGCGTGATTCGCCCCGACGTCGTGGCGGTGAAACAGTCTCTCGACCCGGCGGGATTGCTTAACCCCGGCAAGCTGCGCGGCTGGGCGCTGCGCGACCAGCTGGAACTGGACAGCAACCCGCTGGCGCGAGCCACCCGCGAAAGCCCCACGACCTGATGGTCCCCGGTCCGGTTGGGCGCTAACGGGTCGCTGGCCCGTTGCCGCCCAACCTCATCCTGCGCCGGACAGTCCCGCCATATGGACGATAAGCCCTACTGCGGCGGCGGCGGCCAGTACCCAGGTCAGCTTCCACTTATAACGAAACAGCAGCCCGGCGGCGCCCAGGGCTATGGCTGCGGACCACGGGTCGAAACCGGATGGTCCCCAGACGCTATGCCAGATAAAAAACAGCGCCAGATTCAGGATAACGCCCACCACCGCGGCGGTGATGGCGGTCAACGGCGCGGTAAATCCCACCTTATTATGGGTCGTTTCAATAAACGGCCCGCCGGCGAGAATAAAGATAAACGAGGGTAAAAAAGTAAACCATGTCACCAGGCACGCCGCCGCAATGCCCCCCAGCAGCACATCATCGACGCCCAACACCGCTTTGGTGTAGCCGCCGACAAACCCGACAAAGGTCACCACCATGATCAACGGTCCGGGGGTCGACTCCCCAAGGGCGAGGCCATCCATCATCTGCCCTGCCGTCAGCCAGCCATAGTGGGTCACCGCCCCCTGGTAAACATAAGGTAGGACGGCATATGCCCCGCCAAAGGTCATCAGCGCGGCTTTGGTAAAGAACCAGCTCATCTGGGTCAGCGGATGCGCCCAGCCCAGCATTAGCGTCAGGGCGGCCATCGGCACCAGCCACAGCAGCATCCCGGCGATCAGCACCTGAGAGGTGCGCCGCCAGCTGAAAATGGCATGGGCCGGGATCGGCGTCGTGTCATCAATGATGGCGGCTCCGCCAGGGTGACTCTGCGCACGGTGGGCGTCGGTTTTGCCGAATATCGTCGGCGCCAGCCGTCCGCCGATAAAACCCACCAGTGCCGCGGCGAGGACGATCAGCGGAAAAGGAACGTTCAGCGCAAAAATAGCGACAAAGGCAGCGGCGGCGATGGCCCAGTAGGCGCCATTTTTCAGCGCCCGCGAGCCGATGCGGTGCGCCGCCTGCAATACTATCGCCGCTACGGCGGGTTTGATGCCATAAAAGATCCCCGCCACCACGGCGACATCCCCCCAGACGAGATAGATCCACGCCAGGGCGATGAGTAACACCAGCGAGGGCAAAATAAACAGCACCCCGGCGATGACGCCTCCCCAGGTTTTATGCATCAGCCAGCCGATATAGGTCGCCAGCTGCTGGGCCTCCGGGCCGGGCAGGACCATACAAAAATTGAGCGCATGCAGGAATCGCCCTTCCGATATCCAGCGTCGGTTATCCACCAGCTCCTGGTGCATCATGGCGATCTGCCCGGCAGGCCCGCCGAAGCTGATGAAGCCAAGCTTGAGCCAAAAGCGAATTGCCTGCCAGAAGGAGACGGAAGCGACGACGGAAGGACTGTCACTCTGCGGAAGAACGACCGTTTTGCTCATGATTGCCAGACCTCATTTCACAGGACCTCAGTAAGCCGTCGAACAGCGAGCAAGCTGCCGCCAGCAGTTGGTCATCGTCCGTAATGGTTTCCCGCAGCCCTGCAAGAATGCTTTCTACCCCCGCCGCCTCCGGGGTCGGTACCCCACCGACGTCCAGGAAGTGGATCAACCGTCCCAGACTGTCGGGGATCACCGCGTCCAGCACAAAACGCCGGACCAGTACTTCGAAGGTCACCAGCGTGCCGACATGGCTGAATGGCGCGCCGTCAAAATCAAAACCGACCGCCGTCGCCGGACAGGTCTCGGGCGCGGCCAGCCACAGGAACCGCGCCTCGTCGTCAATAAAGCGCCGGATAAGCCAGGCGCTGGCCAGACGATCGACCCACGGGCGTCGGCGGGTGGCCCACAGCCGGCCGCGAAAGGCGCCTCTGTCCAGCAGGCTCAGTTCGCCCGCCACCGACTGCGGCTCGTTCGGCGATAGCCGCTGATTAATGACCTGCTCGATAGTGGCCAGTCGCTCAGCGGCTTGCTCCCGGGCGGCCCCCGGAAAGAAATCAATGGCCTCGATCCGCCGGTAGTCACGCTGAATTTTACGCAGTTGTTTGAGCTGAGCCGCCAGTTCGTCGTTGGATAACGTCCCCTGCAGCGCCTGCAGATCCTGCAACAGCGCGTCGTACTGTTCACGACGATCGAATAGCGGCCTGAGCGCCTCTTCTTCCGCCGCCTCAATCGTGAAAACATACCCGGTCCCCCCTTCCGCGCGGATCGCCTGGCAGGTGCTGAGGAAAGTGTCATAGCCCTGGCGCACGTCGGGCAGCAGATAGACCCCATCGCGCAGGACCACCGCCCCGCTCTGCTTCAGGGTTCGCCAGACACGCATGCGCAGCGTGGCTTGAGACGTTGTCAGGTTAAGGATCAAGAGATGCATTGTCATGTTGTAGAGATTACTACAGCATGTAGCGTCTGTGACGTTTTTACGCGCAAGGAGTCAGATGAATTTCAGCAATGCATAGCTGAAAAAAGCAAAAGACGGCCTGCGCAGCGGCAGGCCAGGCGCTAAGCGCGGGATGGGGATAAGGGGCGCAGCAGCAGGGTCAACAACGCCACCGCAACCGGGACCAGGGAGCCCCACAGCACGGCGTTCCAGCCGAAGGCGTTGAGCAGAACCCCGGACGAAAACGACCCCACGATCATCACGCCGAAGACCAGAAAATCGTTGAGCGACTGAACCTGGGTCTTCTCTTCCGGGCGGTGGAAATCGATGATTTTCGCCGAGGCGCCGGTGAAGCCAAAGTTCCAGCCGATGCCGAGCAAAATCAGCGACAGCCAGTAATGATACACGCCGAGACCGCTCAGGCCGACCGCCACCGACGCGGCGGTGATCAGCAATCCCGCCGCCGCCATTCGCACTGCGCCGAAGCGCTGGATCAGCCGGCCGGTGAAAAATCCCGGGCCGTACATCGCCATCACATGCCACTGGATCCCAAGGTTGGCGGCCTGCTGGGAAAGACCGTGCATATGCATGGAGAGCGGCGCGGCGGTCATCAGAAAATTCATCACCATATAGGCCACCGCGCCGCTGAATACCGTAGTGGCAAAACCCGGCTGGCGGACAATCTCGCGCAGCGGCCGCCCTCCGCGCACGCTGGCCGCGGTGGGCTCCGCCGGCGTCACCCCTCTCAACAAAAAGGCGGCCAGCACTGCAACCAGCGCCTGAGCGAGGAAGGTGACGGCGAAGGTATGTGCCGGCCAGAGGTGCATGGTGCCGGTGACCAGCATCGGGCCAATGATCCCGGCGGCCACACCGCCGCCCATCACCAGCGACAGCGCACGGGCGCGACGCGCCGGGGCGACGCCGTCGGTGGCGGCAAAACGAAAACTGAGCGCCACGGCAGCATAGGCGCCGCCAAGCATCGCGGCGAGACAAAACAGCAGAAAAGAATTCAGCACTACCGCCAGGGCGGCCGCCAGTCCGGTCACCATCCCGGCGCCGGTGCCGAGCCTGAACGCCGCTTTGCGGCCCCGCGTTCGCGCCAGCGCGCCGAAAGGCAGAATGGAGGCCGCCATCCCCAGCACAAACAGGGTGATCGGCAGCGTGGCCAGCGACGGGCTGGGGGCAATCGCGTTACCCACTATCGCGCCGGTAGCGTAGAAGACCACCGAGTTGGCGCCGGCCAGCGCCTGAGCGGCAGCCAGGCGAAGGATATTTTTGTTCTGCACCGCCAGCGGCAGCATGTGTTCTGTAGACATCCGTTGTTTTCACCGGTTTGAGAGTGGCGCCAGGCTGGCCGTCTGGCATCGCGCCCTGTTTGTTGGGTTCCCTGACCGTTACCTTAGCCGCAAAATACGCTTTTGCATCATAGCGAATCGCAATATTACCCGGCGATCTGGCCCCTCTTCTGCGCCAGACCGCCGGGCCTGGCTTCGCCGCCCGTTTTATTCCGGGGATCCGTCGCGTCGCGCGGCGGCAAATTTCGCCGCGATCATCGCGGCCGTCGGCTGGACGCCCCCCAGACTCCACTGCTCCGGGTCATGTTCGTCAATGCGGATCCAGACGGACTGGCGGAACTGCGGATCGCCCTGCCCCTCAATCTCCACCAGCAGATCGGTCATCCGTCGCAGCAGTTCACTTTTCTGTTCCGCGGTCATGATCCCTTTAATGGTTTGCACGTTAACAAATGGCACGCTATGCTCCTTAGCATCTAAGTCTAAAATTCAAACTCAGAGTAGAAGGTCAATCTCGCGATGTCAAAAAATAAATCACTGCCCTACCTCGACCCGGCGCTGTGCGGCCTGGCGGAAGGAGCCAAAATACTCGGCGACCGCTGGGTGCTGCTGATCCTCCGCGAGGCGTTTTACGGCGTGACGCGCTTTGAAACGATGCTGTCGCACACCCATATTACCCGCCAGACGCTCACCACCCGGTTAAAAACCATGACCGAAACGGGATTGCTCAGCAAAGTGCCCTACCGGGAAGCCGGCTCCCGCGAACGGTATGAATATGTTCTGACTGATAAAAGCCGTAGCCTGGCGCTGGTGCTGTTCGCCCTGATGGAATGGGGCCACCAGCACGTGCTGCACAGTGCGCCGCATATAGCATTGGTGGACAGCGCCAGCGGCGAGGCTGTCCATCCGGGGTTTATTACTGCCAGCGGCACCGTGGCGAGCCCCGCCGCCCTGCAGATCGTCAAGGCAGACGAACGCTAATAGCGCCGCTACAGAACTTTCGTACGCCTCTGGCGAAAGCCGCCGCAAGCGGGTATGTTGCATAGCCACGGTACCCGACGAGCGCGGGACATTTTTGTTTCATCGAACTGTGCGATAAAGGATGAAGGTATCCGGTGACCATTCCGACGCGCAGATCGCGCATGCTAAAGGTAGAAAATGTCGCTTCGTTCTCTGCGGGCTTTATGTCTGACCAGCTTTTTTATTGCCGACGTGCGCGACGGCCTCGGCCCGTTTCTGGGGATCTTTCTCACCCAGCGTCACTGGCAGGCGGAGGACATTGGCCTGCTGATGTCCGTCGGCGGTATCGCCGGCCTGCTGGCGACCCTGCCCGCCGGCTTCATCACCGACAGCTCGCGGCATAAGCGCTTGCTGCTGGCCGGGGTCTGCCTGGTGATCACCCTCACCACCCTGCTGCTCTGGTTTAGTCAGAAGACCAGCGTGGTCGCCCTCTCGCAAGTCGCCAGCGGCATCTGCGCGGCCTTTGTCGGACCGCTGATCGCCGGGATTACCCTCGGTCTTGCCAGACAGCGCGGCTTTAGCGCCCAGATGGGGAAAAACGAAGCCTTCAACCACGCGGGAAATTTCTTCACCGCGCTAATGGCCGGGGCTATCGCCTGGTACTGGGGCATCGGCGGCATTTTCATTCTGATGGCCTGTACCACGCTGCTTACCCTGGTCGCCCTGCTGGCGATCCGCGGCGGCGATATCGACGATAATGCCGCCCGCGGCATCGAAGCGGCATCCACGCCCTCCCTGCCGGGGTTTGCCATCCTGTTCCGCCATACGCCGCTGCTGATCGCCGGCGTAACCCTGATGCTGTTCCATCTCGCCAATGCCGCACTGTTGCCGATGCTGAGCATGCGGATCGCCGCCGCGCCGGGACACCTCAATCCCGGACTGTTTGCCGCCGCCACGGTGATTATTTCGCAGGTGGTGATGATCCCGGTGGCCATCCGGGTCGCCGGCAGCATCGACAAATACGGTTACTGGCGATGCATCCTGCTGGCGCTGGTGATCATGCCCATACGGGCGGCGCTGGCGGCGTCCAGCGACGCCCCGGCGATGATGGTCCCGGTGCAAATTCTTGATGGCCTGGCGGCAGGGATTTTGGGGGTGGCGGTGCCCAGCTTTATCGTCTCGCTGCTGCGCGGCAGCGGGCACGTTAACGCTGGACAGAGCGTTGTGATGCTGATGCAGGGCGCCGGGGCGGCAATGAGTCCGGCGTTAACCGGGTCTATCGCCGGGCACTACTCCTTTGCCACCGCCTTCGGCGTGCTGAGCGTTATCGCGATTGTCGCCCTGATGGTATGGTGGCGCAGCGCTCCGCTGCTCACCGCCTCCGCGTCACCGCCAATCGGCGAGAGCGGGCAGTAACCTACGGCACAGCGACCTGGGGAGAGAGGAAATCGTCAGGCGGGCAACAGCCCCCTGCTGCCCGCCTGACGTGTGAGTGGCGTTAATTCACCCGCGCAGGCAAGGTAATTTGCTGCAGGGCATTCGCCATATTAATCTGAATCAGCTCTTTAAGACCTTCGCGCTTAATAAACTGGCTCCGGTGCTTACTTTTCACCTCTTCAATACTCTTTTTGATCTCTTGCGCCGGCAGTTTATACCAGCCGCGAGCCTGTTTCTCACCGCCCATTTCCAGCCACAGCGATGAATAACTGGCTTTCACCAGATCGCTTTTCACGTGGTAATCAGAATCGATGGCGTAGACCGTGGAGATGTTGAAATATCGCAGCAAACCATACAGCACGCTCATGATGATATTTTTCGGCCGCGTGCCATGCAGCTCTTTAGTCAGCACCTTCACTTCGTCATTGGTGATATCTTTCCCGCCCTGGATGCCGCCGATATAAGCGCGGCCATCGTCGGTGCAGGAAAAACAGACGCTATAGACGCGCCGGTCGCCAAGAAACAGCTGCAGCATCAGCTCCCCTTCCTCCTGAAACGGCGAGGCCAGCAGCTTAACGTCAAGCTTATCGCCATTTTTCAAGGGAATAGAAAACATCTCGCGGCCAAAATCCGCGACATTGTAGAGCTGCGGCAGGACATCAGGGTGAAACGTTTTCTCGATGAAATTCAGTGAACCATGGGCAATATCCAGTTTGCGTCGTTTTGACAGCCGTTTATTGAGATACGCTTTAAACGGTTTATCCTCAAAAGGCACCAGTCCTTTGGTAACCGCGGTCAACCGCGCGCACTGATATTTCGCACAAAGTCCTTGATATTCTCTGTATTTACCTCCTGCGAGCGAGAGCTCTCTGCATTTTCGTAAAATTTTTTTATAGCTTATTTTGACCTGACCGATCACTTTATTATGTTTACGCCATTCTTTGATGGCGCCTGCAACAGTATGTTCCATTGATTAAGATCCATAGATTCATCCATAATCGCGGCCATATTAACATATAAGCGTTTCGTCAACGCTTAATTACTCCTTCGTTGTCCTTTCATTTAATATTTAGGCAGGGAATTATCCTGTCGACGTTATTTGTCGCTAAACTTATTCTGTCAACGATGAATTATGGTAGGTAACGCCCTCCGCTCAGCGACTTAACGCTCTGTGCCTTCGGCGCGAAGCGCGGCTACATCCGCTGGCGGTTATGCCCTATACTGACCCTGATTCAAAACCAGCAACGATAGGTAACTTATGGAAATTGATCTCGACAACCTGGTCTTCAGCGGCCTGGATGAAGCGGAAGAGCGCAACGCGGAGCGTCTGGAAGAAGCGGACAAAAAAGCCCAGGCGATCGTTGCCGACGACGACTGCGGCGACGCCTGTAAAATCTGATTGTCAAACCGGCCAGCAGGCCGGTTTTTTTTGACGCCCACACCTCAGGTGGGTAAAAACCCTTTCAGCGTATCCAGCAGCGCCTGCGCCGCCTTCGACAGCGGCAGATGTCCGGCATGGATCGCGCCGACGCACTTCTCAATCGGCGGATCGCTGAGCGGGATGCAGACGGCGCCCAACGATGCCATCTGCGTTTTACACAGCGCCGGCACCGCGCTGCCCCCCAGGCCGCTGGCCACCATTCTCCCCACCGTCACCAGCTGATGACTCTCCAGCGCCACGTCCAGCTGACGTCCGCTGCGCGCCAGCGCCTCCTCCAGCATCAGGCGTACCGCCGAGGGGCGCTGCAGGGTAATAAAGTCGAGGGTCAACAGCTCCTGCCAGGAGAGCTGCTTTTTCTTCGCCAGCGGGGATTGTTGGGGAACGATCGCCACGAAGCGGTCCACCGCCAGCGGGGTAAACAGCAGGTTGTGGTTGGGCGATGGCTCGAAAGCGATGCCCATCTCCACCCGCCCCTCGCGCACCATCTCGATCACCTGCTCATTAATCACGTCATGCACCGTAACGTTCACCCCGGCATAGCGGTCGCGAAAGGCTTTCAGCGCCTCCGGCAGAACGTTGGCGGCAAACGACGGCATCGCGGCGACCGAAATTTTACCCCGCTGCAGGGTAAAGCTCTGACGCATGGCCTCCTCGACATTATCCCAGTCGGCCAGCAGCTGACGGGCCATCGGCAGAAAGAGTTCCCCCTCCTGGGTGAGGGTCACTTTGCGGGTGCTGCGCTGCAGCAGCGCGCCGCCCAGCGCCTCCTCCAACCCTTTGATGGTCAGGCTGAGAGCTGGCTGCGACAGATTCAGCCTTTCGCTGGCGTGGGCGAAATTCAGAGTGTGAGCTACCGCTAAAAACGCGCGTAACTGTTTGACACTCATTCTCATTTTTCTTCCTGTTAACTAATTGAAAAAAATTAGTTAACAGGAAATTAATTAAAATTCCAAATGAGTGTGTCACAAATTCAAAATTATCAAATCAGTCGCCTGCGCCAATGATAAGGCTATCGCAAGGCAGGAGAGACAAGATGGCAGGACTGGATAAACGCGTCGCCAGTTACGAAGCGGCGCTGGAAGGGTTAACGGACGGCATGACGCTGCTCGCCGGCGGCTTCGGCCTGTGCGGCATTCCCGAGAACTTGATCGCCGAGGTGCAGCGTCGCCAGGTGCAGGGGCTGACGGTGGTCTCCAACAACTGCGGGGTCGACGGTTTCGGTCTCGGCATGCTGCTGGAGTCGCGCCAGGTCAGCAAGGTGGTGGCCTCTTACGTCGGGGAAAACGCGCTGTTTGAACAGCTGGTGCTGAGCGGCGAGCTGGCGGTAGAACTCACCCCGCAGGGAACGCTGGCGGAAAAAATCCGCGCCGGCGGCGCTGGCATCCCCGGCTTTTACACCGCCACCGGGTATGGCACCCCGGTCGCCGAAGGCAAAGAGGTGCGCCAGTTCGACGGCCGACACTACATCCTTGAAGAGGCGATCCGCGGCGATTTCGCGCTGGTCAAAGGCTGGAAAGCCGACTGGTACGGCAACGTGGTCTATCGCCACACCGCGCAGAATTTCAACCCGCTGATGGCCACCGCCGGGCGCATTACGGTGGTGGAGGTGGAAGAGATTGTGCCGCCGGGCGAACTGCCCCCCTCCGCCATCCATACTCCGGGGATCTATGTCGACCGGCTGATCGTCGGGCAATTCGAAAAACGTATTGAACAGCGCACCCTGCGCGCCGGAGGGCACTGAGATGCTGACCCGTGAACAAATGGCGATGCGCGTCGCCCAGGAGCTGCGCGACGGCGATTACGTCAACCTCGGGATCGGTATCCCGACGCTGGTGGCCAACTACATTCCCGCCGGCATTGAAGTGATGCTCCAGTCGGAGAACGGCCTGCTGGGGATGGGCGAATTTCCCGATGAGGAAACCATCGACGCCGACATGATTAACGCCGGTAAACAAACCGTCACCGCGCAAACCGGGGCGGCGATCTTCGATTCCGCCCAGTCGTTCGCCATGATCCGCGGCGGCCACGTCGACCTGACCGTTCTTGGCGCCTTTGAGGTCGACGTCGCGGGCAACATCGCCTCATGGATGATCCCTGGAAAAATGGTCAAGGGGATGGGCGGCGCCATGGACCTGGTGGCCGGCGCGCAGAACATCATCGTGGTGATGACCCACGCCTCAAAAAACGGCGAATCCAAACTGCTGCCGCAGTGCACCCTGCCGCTCACCGGCGTGGGCTGTATTCGCCGGGTACTCACCGATCTGGCCCTGCTGGAGATTGTCGACGGCGCGTTTGTCCTGCGCGAAGTGGCCCCGGGGGTCAGCCCCGACGAGGTGATACGTAAAACGGCGGGACGGCTGATCGTCGCCGACGACGTGCGCGAAATGCGCTTCAGTTAAGGAGAGATCATGACCGATATTGCCATTGTTGCTGCAGTACGCACCCCGATAGGCAGCTTTCGCGGCGCCTTCGCCCCTCTTTCCGCCGTCGACCTCGGCGCGGCGGTGGTGCGCGGCCTGCTTGAACGCTGCCAGCTGCCCGCCGCAGCGGTCGACGAACTAATTTTCGGCCAGGTGCTCACCGCCGGCTGCGGGCAGAACCCGGCGCGCCAGACCGCGCTGCGGGCCGGCCTGCCGGTCGACACTCCGGCGGTCACCGTCAATCTGGTGTGCGGCTCCGGGCTGAAAGCGGTTCAGCAGGCGGTGCAGGCGATCCGCTGCGGCGACGCCGGGATCGTTATCGCCGGCGGCCAGGAGAGCATGAGCAATGCTCCCTATCTGATGCATGGCGCCCGCGACGGCCTACGTTTCGGCCACGCCAGCCTGCAGGACAGCATGATCCAGGACGGCCTGTGGGACGCCTTCAACGACTACCACATGGGCATTACCGCCGAGAACCTCGCCGACGCCTTCGACATCAGCCGCGAGCGCCAGGACGCCTTCGCCGCCAGCTCCCAGCGCAAAGCGGCGGCTGCTATCGCCGCCGGGCGCTTTCGTGAGGAGATCGTTCCGGTCAGCGTCCCGCAGGGCAAAAAGCCGCCGCGATTCGTGACTGACGATGAGCAACCGCGCCCGGAGACCAGCGAGCAGCAGCTGGCCCAGCTGCGCCCGGCGTTTCGCCCGGCTGACGGCAGCGTCACCGCCGGGAATGCCTCGTCGCTGAACGACGGCGCCGCGGCGGTCCTGCTGATGCGCGTCGATAAAGCGCGCGAGCTTGGGCTGCCGGTGCTGGCGCGCATTGTCAGCTCAGCGGTCGCCGGGGTCGACCCATCGGTGATGGGCATCGGCCCGGTGAGCGCCTGCCGCCAGGCGCTGCATCGCGCCGGCTGGACGCTGGACGAGGTGGACCTTATCGAAGCCAACGAGGCTTTTGCCGTCCAGGCGCTGGCCGTCGGTCAGCTGCTTGAGTGGGATAGCGAGAAGGTCAACGTCAACGGCGGCGCCATCGCCCTTGGACATCCCATCGGCGCCTCCGGCTGCCGGATCCTCGTCAGCCTGGTGCATGAGATGCAGCGCCGGGGCGCCAGCAAAGGGCTGGCAACCCTGTGCGTCGGCGGCGGCCAGGGCATCGCCATGACTCTACAACGTTAACAGGAGCCACTATGTTTACACCACGCCTGGCGGTACTCGGCGCGGGACTGATGGGCGTCGGTATCGCCTGCCATTTCGCCCGCCACGGTCACGCCGTCCGCCTGTATGACACCGATCCGCAGCGTCTCGCCGAGGTTCCGGCAGTGGCCAGCGCCATCCTGTGCGAGCTGGAGGCCAGCGGTCAACAGGATCCCGCCGACCGCGACGCGGTGCTGGCCCGTCTGACCCCCACCCCGACGCTGAATGCCCTGGCCGATGCCACGCTGCTGATTGAAGCGATCCCCGAGCGGCTGGCGCTGAAGCACGCCCTGTACGCCGAGCTGGAAACGCTGATCGCCGACGAGACGATTATCGCCAGCAACACCAGCGGCCTGCCGCCGGATCGGCTGGCGCAGGGCATGCGCCACCCTGAACGGCTACTGATCGCCCATTTCTGGCATCCGCCGCACCTGATCCCGCTGGTGGAAGTGGTGCCCGGGAGCGCCACGCTGCCTCATCTGGCACGCCAGGTGAGCGACTTTTGCGCCGCCTGCGCGCTGGAGGCAGTGGTGCTCAACCGCGCCGCGCCGGGCTTTGTCGGCAACCGGCTGCAGTTCGCCCTGCTGCGCGAAGCACTGCATATCGTCCACAGCGGCATCGCTTCCCCGGAGGTGGTGGACCAGGTGATGCGCGCCTCGCTGGGCCGCCGCTATGCGATGGTCGGCCCGCTGGAGGCTGCGGACATGACCGGCCTGGCGACGGTCCAGGATATCTGCCAGCACCTGCTGCCGGAGCTGGCCAGCGGCACGGAGATGATGTCGCTGGTGGCGGAGAAAGTGGCGCGAGGCGACACCGGCGCCCGCAGCGGGCAAGGCTTTTACCGCTGGGACGAGGCCCGGCACCAGCGCATCCAGTCGCGCCGGGAACACCAGCTGCGCTTCGCCCTGAAACCCTAGTATCGCGTTCTGTACCCCTACAATAACAATGAGAGTGAGACGTCGTGATGAGTGTGATAATAGCCCTGGCCGCGCTGGCGTTACTGATGCTGGCAGCCTACCGTGGATACAGCGTGATCCTCTTTGCGCCGATCGCCGCCCTCGGCGCGGTGCTGCTCACCGACCCGGGCGCGGTCGGCCCGGCCTTTACCGGCCTGTTTATGGAAAAAATGGTCGGCTTTGTGAAGCTCTATTTCCCGGTGTTTCTGCTGGGCGCGGTATTCGGCAAGCTGATTGAGCTGTCGGGATTCTCACGTTCGATTGTCGCCGCCGCCATCCGCATCCTTGGGCGCCGCCACGCGATCCCGGTGATCGTGCTGGTGTGCGCCCTGCTGACCTACGGCGGGGTGTCGCTGTTTGTGGTGGCCTTTGCCGTCTACCCTTTCGCCGCCGAACTATTTCGCCAGAGCGGGATCCCCAAACGGCTGATCCCCGCCACCGTCGCCCTCGGGGCATTCTCGTTTACCATGGACGCCCTGCCCGGCACGCCGCAGATCCAGAATATTATTCCCACCAGCTTCTTCGGCACCAACGCCTGGGCGGCCCCCTGGCTGGGGCTTATCGGCTCGCTGTTCATTATCATCTTCGGTTTGCTGTGGCTGGAGCGTCAGCGCCGCAAAGCGCAGGCCCGCGGCGAAGGCTATGGGACCGACCTGCAAAATGAGCCGGAGACCCCGGATGACATCGATCTGCCGCATCCGCTAATCGCTATCGCCCCGTTGCTGCTGGTGGGGGTGCTGAATTTGCTGTTCACCCACTGGATCCCGCAGTGGTACGGCGCCAGCCATGAGCTCAACCTGCCGGGCCTGGCGAAGCCTGTCGTCACCGAAGTGGGGAAAATCACCGCCATCTGGGCGGTGCAGGCGGCGCTGCTCTCCGGCATTGTGCTGGTGCTGGTTTGCGGCTATCGCAATATCCGCGGCCGGCTGGCGGAGGGAAGTCGGACGGCGGTGGGCGGGGCTATTCTCGCGGCGATGAACACCGCCTCTGAGTATGGCTTCGGCGCGGTTATCGCCGCCCTGCCGGGTTTCCTGGTGCTGTCAAAAGCCCTCGCGGCCATTCCCAATCCGCTGTTAAACGAGGCGATCAGCGTCACGGTGCTGGCCGGGATCACCGGCTCGGCCTCCGGGGGGATGAGCATCGCCCTGGCGGCGATGTCCGAGACCTTTGTCGCCGCCGCCCACGCCGCCAATATTCCGCTCGAGGTACTGCACCGTGTCGCCGCCATGGCCAGCGGCGGCATGGACACCCTGCCGCACAACGGGGCGGTGATCACCCTGCTGGCGATCACCGGCCTGAGCCATCGCCAGGCCTACGGCGGCATTTTCGCCATCACGGTGATCAAAAGCCTCGCGGTACTGTTTGTCATTGCCACGTTCTATGTGACCGGCATTGTCTGATACCAGATTGAAGGAGTAATAAAATGAACTTACACGGTAAAACGGCGCTGGTCACCGGCTCCACCAGCGGCATCGGTTTAGGGATCGCCAAAGTGCTTGCGCAGGCAGGCGCCCAGCTGGTGCTCAATGGCTTCGGCGACAGCAGCCACGCCCGGGCTGAAGTCGCCGCGCTGGGCAAGATCCCCGGCTATCACGACGCCGACCTGCGCGACGTCGGGCAGATCGAGGCGATGATGCGCTATGCCGAAAGCACCTTCGGCGGCGTCGATATCGTGATCAATAACGCCGGCATCCAGCACGTGGCCCCGGTGGAGCAGTTCCCGGTGGACAAATGGAACGATATTCTCGCCATCAATCTCTCCAGCGTCTTCCACACCACCCGCCTGGCGCTGCCGGGTATGCGCCAGCGCAACTGGGGGCGCATCATCAACATTGCCTCAGTGCATGGCCTGGTGGCGTCGAAAGAGAAATCGGCCTACGTCGCCGCCAAGCACGCGGTGGTCGGGCTGACCAAAACCGTGGCCCTGGAAACCGCGCGCAGCGGCATCACCTGCAACGCCATCTGCCCTGGCTGGGTGCTAACCCCGCTGGTGCAGCAGCAGATCGACAAACGCATCGCCGAGGGGGTCGACCCGGAGCAGGCCAGCGCCCAGCTGCTGGCGGAAAAACAGCCCTCCGGGGAGTTTGTCACCCCGCAGCAGCTGGGCGAAATGGCGCTGTTTCTGTGCAGCGATGCCGCCGCCCAGGTGCGCGGCGCCGCATGGAACATGGATGGCGGCTGGGTGGCGCAGTAAGCCGCTGGCGCCGCGAAGATCAGAACATCGCCAGAAAGCGTTTCACCGTACGCGAGCGCTCGAAGCGCCGCCAGGCGATGGCGATATCGGTCTTCAGCGGCGCCCCGCTAAGCGGGTGATAGCTGACGTTCGGCTGCTGGATGCAGGTCATCGACTGCGGAACCAGCGCGAAGCCGAAGCCAGCATTGACCATGCTCAGCGACGACGAAATTTGCGACGACTGCCAGGCGCGCTCCATATCGATCCCGGCGCGCAGGCAACTGTTATACACCAGCTCATACAGCCCGGGGGCCACCTCCCGCGGGAAGAGGATCGGCGCCACGTCGCGCAGCTGCTCCAGGGCTAGGGTCGGCTGCGTCGCCAGCGGGTTATCGCGCGGCAGCGCGATAACCATCGGCTCCTCATCGATAATCCGCAGATTAAAGGCTTTACTGCTCTCGCACGGCAGGCGGACGAAGGCGATATCCAGCTCGGCCTCGCTCAGGGCGGTCATCAGATTGGCCATATTGTCTTCCATCTGGTGCAGGGTCACCCCGGGGTGGTCAAGCTGAAAACGGTGCAGCAGCGTGAAGATTTGCGGATGGAAAGCATCAGAACTGGTAATGCCTAGCGACAGGCTGCCGTTCATCCCGCGCGCAATGCCCTTGGCCTTCTCCAGCGCCGCATCGCTCATGGCGAGGATCTGGCGGGCATCCTCATAGAAAGACTCTCCCGCTTCCGTCAGCTCCACCCCGCGGGTTAAACGCCGGAACAGCGGGGTCCCCACTTCGCGCTCAAGCCGCTGAATTTGCTGACTTAACGGAGGCTGTGAAATACCCAGCTCCTTGGCGGCCTGGGTGAAGTGCCGCGTCCTGGCGACGGCGACAAAATAGCGAAGATAACGAAGTTCCATATCGAAAACGTCTCAAACCAGCATGGTTTCTATATTGGAACTGTGAGCTGAATCGGGTCAACATTTATTTAACCTTTCTTATATTTGTTGAACGAGGAAGTGGTATATGAATCATTCTGCTGAATGCACCTGCGAAGAGAGTCTATGCGAAACCCTGCGGGCGTTTTCCGCGCAGCATCCCGAGAGCGTGCTCTATCAGACATCGCTCATGAGCGCCCTGCTGAGCGGGGTTTACGAAGGCAGCACCACCATCGCCGACCTGCTGAAACACGGCGATTTCGGCCTCGGCACCTTTAATGAGCTGGACGGGGAGCTGATCGCCTTCAGCAGTCAGGTCTATCAGCTGCGCGCCGACGGCAGCGCGCGCAAAGCCCAGCCGGAGCAGAAAACGCCGTTCGCGGTGATGACCTGGTTCCAGCCGCAGTACCGGAAAACCTTTGACCATCCGGTGAGCCGCCAGCAACTGCACGAGGTGATCGACCAGCAAATCCCCTCTGACAACCTGTTCTGCGCCCTGCGCATCGACGGCCATTTCCGCCATGCCCATACCCGCACCGTACCGCGCCAGACGCCGCCGTACCGGGCGATGACCGACGTACTCGACGATCAGCCGGTGTTCCGCTTTAACCAGCGCGAAGGGGTGCTGGTCGGCTTCCGGACCCCGCAGCATATGCAGGGGATCAACGTCGCCGGGTATCACGAGCACTTTATTACCGATGACCGCAAAGGCGGCGGTCACCTGCTGGATTACCAGCTCGACCACGGGGTGCTGACCTTCGGCGAAATTCACAAGCTGATGATCGACCTGCCCGCCGACAGCGCGTTCCTGCAGGCTAATCTGCATCCCGATAATCTCGATGCCGCCATCCGTTCCGTAGAAAGTTAAGGGGGTCACATGGACAAACAGTATCCGGTACGCCAGTGGGCGCACGGCGCCGATCTCGTCGTCAGTCAGCTGGAAGCTCAGGGGGTACGCCAGGTGTTCGGCATCCCCGGCGCCAAAATCGACAAGGTCTTCGATTCACTGCTGGATTCCTCGATTCGCATTATTCCGGTACGCCACGAAGCCAACGCCGCATTTATGGCCGCCGCCGTCGGACGTATTACCGGCAAAGCGGGCGTGGCGCTGGTCACCTCCGGTCCGGGTTGTTCTAACCTGATCACCGGCATGGCCACCGCGAACAGCGAAGGCGACCCGGTGGTGGCCCTGGGCGGCGCGGTAAAACGCGCCGATAAAGCCAAACAGGTCCATCAGAGTATGGATACGGTGGCGATGTTCAGCCCGGTCACCAAATACGCCGTCGAGGTGACGGCGCCGGATGCGCTGGCGGAAGTGGTCTCCAACGCCTTCCGCGCCGCCGAGCAGGGCCGGCCGGGCAGCGCGTTCGTTAGCCTGCCGCAGGATGTGGTCGATGGCCCGGTCAGCGGCAAAGTGCTGCCGGCCAGCGGGGCCCCGCAGATGGGCGCCGCGCCGGATGATGCCATCGACCAGGTGGCGAAACTTATCGCCCAGGCGAAGAACCCGATCTTCCTGCTCGGCCTGATGGCCAGCCAGCCGGAAAACAGCAAGGCGCTGCGCCGTTTGCTGGAGACCAGCCATATTCCAGTCACCAGCACCTATCAGGCCGCCGGAGCGGTGAATCAGGATAACTTCTCTCGCTTCGCCGGCCGGGTTGGGCTGTTTAACAACCAGGCCGGGGACCGTCTGCTGCAGCTTGCCGACCTGGTGATCTGCATCGGCTACAGCCCGGTGGAATACGAACCGGCGATGTGGAACAGCGGCAACGCGACGCTGGTGCACATCGACGTGCTGCCCGCCTATGAAGAGCGCAACTACACCCCGGATGTCGAGCTGGTGGGCGATATCGCCGGCACTCTCAACAAGCTGGCGCAAAATATCGATCATCGGCTGGTGCTCTCCCCGCAGGCGGCGGAGATCCTCCGCGACCGCCAGCACCAGCGCGAGCTGCTGGACCGCCGCGGCGCGCAGCTCAACCAGTTTGCCCTGCATCCCCTGCGTATCGTTCGCGCCATGCAGGACATCGTCAACAGCGACGTCACGTTGACCGTGGACATGGGCAGCTTCCATATCTGGATTGCCCGCTACCTGTACAGCTTCCGCGCCCGCCAGGTGATGATCTCCAACGGCCAGCAGACCATGGGCGTCGCCCTGCCCTGGGCCATCGGCGCCTGGCTGGTCAATCCTGAGCGCAAAGTGGTCTCCGTCTCCGGCGACGGCGGCTTCCTGCAGTCGAGCATGGAGCTGGAGACCGCCGTCCGCCTGAAAGCCAACGTGCTGCATCTTATCTGGGTCGATAACGGCTACAACATGGTCGCTATCCAGGAAGAGAAAAAATATCAGCGCCTGTCCGGCGTCGAGTTTGGGCCGATGGATTTTAAAGCCTATGCCGAATCCTTCGGCGCGAAAGGGTTTGCCGTGGAAAGCGCCGAGGCGCTGGAGCCGACCCTGCGCGCGGCGATGGACGTCGACGGCCCGGCGGTAGTGGCCATCCCGGTGGATTATCGCGATAACCCGCTGCTGATGGGCCAGCTGCATCTGAGTCAGATTCTGTAAGTCATCACAATAAGGAAAGGAAAATGAAAAAAGTCGCACTTGTTACCGGCGCCGGCCAGGGGATTGGTAAAGCTATCGCCCTTCGTCTGGTGAAGGATGGATTTGCCGTGGCCATTGCCGATTATAACGACGCCACCGCCAAAGCGGTCGCCTCCGAAATCAACCAGGCCGGCGGCCGCGCCATGGCGGTGAAAGTGGATGTTTCTGACCGCGACCAGGTATTTGCCGCCGTCGAACAGGCGCGCAAAACGCTGGGCGGCTTCGACGTCATCGTCAACAACGCCGGCGTGGCGCCATCCACGCCGATCGAGTCCATTACCCCGGAGATTGTCGACAAAGTCTACAACATCAACGTCAAAGGGGTGATCTGGGGCATCCAGGCGGCGGTTGAGGCCTTTAAGAAAGAGGGTCACGGCGGGAAAATCATCAACGCCTGTTCCCAGGCCGGCCACGTCGGCAACCCGGAGCTGGCGGTATATAGCTCGAGTAAATTCGCCGTACGCGGCTTAACCCAGACCGCCGCTCGCGACCTCGCGCCGCTGGGCATCACGGTCAACGGCTACTGCCCGGGGATTGTCAAAACGCCGATGTGGGCCGAAATTGACCGCCAGGTGTCCGAAGCCGCCGGTAAACCGCTGGGCTACGGTACCGCCGAGTTCGCCAAACGCATCACCCTCGGCCGCCTGTCTGAGCCAGAAGATGTCGCCGCCTGCGTCTCCTATCTTGCCAGCCCGGATTCTGATTATATGACCGGTCAGTCATTGCTGATCGACGGCGGGATGGTGTTTAACTAATAAAAAAAGCTCTGACATGGCTTGCCCCTGCTTTCGCGCAGGGGCTTTTTTGGTTTGGGTGTAAGTGTAAGCATCCCGGAGAAACGAAGCATCGATATTTGAGGGCTTCTGGCGTTCTCACTTACGCTTCGACACGACGTGGGCAATCTGACTGGGATGAAGGTCTGATTTGAGCGAGGAGCGGAAGTTCGGGAACGGGATAGCTCCATTGATGACTTTATGCTACGTGTTAAACCACAGGTAATGGAGTTGCTGCCGGAGAAAGTAGTATTCTTTAGACTGAGATCTTTTGAAAGGAACTGTAGTTGCTATAAAATTGAGGAACCAAATTTTTTAGCTTTTAAAAAATAAAATATTATCTCTTTTAGAAATTAGATAAGCAGGAGAAAAGCTATGATATCGATAATAAAGGACCTATTTAGTAACCAAGTGGGTTCCGCAGTCATTCTTACTATCATTGGAGCGATTACAAAAAAGTATATTCAGTTTCATCGCAGAGACTTTTTTTTCACGCTCATCCTCCGAGCAGATAAAAGCAGTCGAATGGCTTAGAACCTCTTCTGTACCCATCTCCGATCCGTTAGCAAAGGCGGAACAGCAGTTCCGCCTACAGTCGTTCGGACTGCATAGAGATTGGCATTTATCTTATAAAATCATATGCTTGAGTTCCGATTATGCACAGTCATTAATTCCGTCCTTGAAGGCAGTCTTGCGTTATCAGGGCATGTACACAATTACTAACGGGAATATATACCCTCATAAATTCCATAAGTGGATAATACCTTTTGTGTTAATATCGTTGCTATTATATATCGGTGCTGAGATATACAGAGGTTCTTCACAGAGTGATGGTATAGAGATTTTGAAATCTCTATACGTCGTTATTGTGGCTTTTATAGTATGGTGTTGGGTCGCTGCTTGTGCTCTGAGAGTATCAAGCATCAGTAAAAAGCTCAATGCCTATATCCCACCCGCAAACGATTTTAAATCCAAGACATACGATTTCAGTTCAATACTCAATAATAGATATCCCTAGCCTGGCTGATCTGCTTCCCGTAAATACTGATACCTGGCAGTAAGCAAGATCCGCTTCTGGCACGGCGCGAACTGTTAACTGAGCCAAAGGTCCGCCATGAGCGAGGAGCGGACATTTTTCTTCGTCCTCTACTTCGTCCATTCTTTATGCAGTAACGCATAGATGTATGTGTCGTCATACCTTGCCTTACCCTCCTCATTTTCAAAGGAGACAAATTCTTTAAAACATCCTTCACGCCGCATAAGTAGTCGCTCGCATAGTTTTTGAGAGGAGTAATTATAATCTTCCACCCAGGCATACAAACGTCTGGCGCCTTTTACTTTAAATAAATAATCAAACAGTGCAGCAACTGACTCGCTTGCATATCCCTGATGTTCAAAACGTTGATTAAAATGCCAGCCTACTGACCAGGTATTGCTGTCTGGCTCGTTGCTATTGTCCGCAAAAAGATGTCCGATTAACGTATCGGTTTCATTTAGACAAACGGCAAACTGTGTTGGGTCAGAGGCTCGTTTAGCCACGTCGACCTCTGCCTCAGCGAGTGAATGTAACTTTTCATCCTTAAAGCAAGGAGTACGTGGTGAAGAGAGGTAATCGAAAAGAGCTGCCGCATCCTCTTCCTTAAAATGGCGAATGATTAATCGTTGAGTGGTAATGATGGTCATAATGTCCTTGATAATGTAATGCCAGCCAGTTCAGCAAGAAGTCTGCTTTAAACTGGCCGGAACACAGGGCAGAGATTAGCCGTTCCGGCTATTCCCCAGTCTGTATTTTCGCATGCCTGTAAATCGTGTGATCGTCACGAAAAATACCGGAACAAAGAAAATGGCCAGTAGCGTTCCGCTAATCATCCCGCCGAATACACCGGTACCAATCGCATGCTGCGTGCTGTCGCTGGCTCCACTGGCAAGCATCAGCGGAACAACACCTAATGTGAAAGCCAGAGAAGTCATCAGAATTGGCCGTAAGCGTAGCTTTGCAGCCGTCAATGTCGCGTCAATAAGGCTCTTTCCTTCTTTCATCAATTGTCTCGCGAACTCGATAATCAGAATCGCATTCTTGGCGGAAAGTCCAATCAGGGTTATCAGACCCACTTTGAAAAAGACGTCATTCGTCATATTTGTAACGGATACGGCCAGCACAGCGCCGAGCAGCCCCAGAGGAACAACGAGCATGACCGCGAAGGGAATGGACCAGCTTTCATAAAGAGCAGCCAGCACCATGAATACCACCAGTACCGAGAGCACAATAAGACCCGGAAGCTGTGATGCAGACTCTTTTTCCTGTAACGAACTTCCCGCCCACTCCCCGGCGAACCCCGGTGGTAAGTGCTTAGCCAGATTGTCCATTGCCGCCATTGCGGTACCTGACGATTTTCCCTGTGCGGAACTCCCGGTTATGCGTATGGCAGGATATCCCTGATAGCGTATCAGTTGCTGCGGTGCAACATTCCACGAAAGCGTCACAAAAGTGGATAATGGAAGCATCTGCCCCAGACGGTTTTTAACAGACAAAGCCAAAAGTTGTTCAGGCTGCATCCGGTATGGCGCATCCGCCTGGACGATAACCTGCTGAACCCGACCATTATTGGTATAGTCATTAACATAATTGGAACCTGCTGCAACGGAAATGGTTTGATTTATTTCATCAAACGAAACCCCCATGGCTTCCGCTTTTTCCCTGTCGACATGCAGGGAAAGGCTTGTTCCCTCACCAAGTCCATCAATATAGACATCGGCAAGGTGAGGATTATGATTTGCCTGTACAATAAGCTCATCGGCCGCCTTTTTGAGTGCCTGATAGCCTTTCCCCCCTCTGTCCTGTAAATAATAAGTGAACCCGGATGAGGTTCCCATATCAGAAATAGCCGGAGGCAGCAGACTCATTGTTACGGCGTCCGGCACGTTTGCCATTTGGGACCGAATATGGTCAGCTTCTTCCTGTGCCGTGGTTCCTTTGCGTTGTCTCCAGTCCTTGAGGGTGGTGAATGCCATGGCCGAATTTTGGCCTGACCCTGAAAAACCAAATCCCAGAATCATAATGTTACTTTCTACCGCCTGCCGATGGGCGATCTCCTCTTCAAATGTATCGACGACCTTAAGCGTCCGCTGCATCGTGGCATCAGAAGGAAGCTGGATTGAGGACATAAAATAACCCTGATCTTCATCGGGTAAAAATGATGATGGTAAGGTGGACAGCCCGGCAAACAATGCCAAACATAATGCAGCGTAAATCATCATCATACGGCCAGTACGCTTCAGTACAAATCCCAGACCAGTGGCGTAAAACGAAGTCAGGCGATGAAAGTGAGCGTTAAACCACGCTGAAAATACGCTGCTTTTACCCTGATGAATACCATGTGGTTTGAGCAGGGTTGCACAAAGCGCAGGCGTTAACGTCAGCGCCAGGAATGCCGACAGTAAAATGGATATCGCCATCGAAATGCTGAACTGTCGATAAATAATACCCACAGAACCGCTGGCAAAGGCCATTGGTATAAACACCGCAGTGAGCACCAGCGTAATACCAATGATTGCCGGCGTAATTTCACGCATCGCTTCTCGCGTTGCATCCTGTGGAGACATTTTTTTGTCTTCCATCAGTCGTTCGACGTTCTCCACCACAACAATAGCATCGTCAACAATAATCCCGATGGCCAGTATCATTCCAAACATGGTTAAAATATTGATGGAATAACCGCTTAATAGCATTACGGTAAATGTGCCGAGCAGCGCCACGGGTGCCACAATCGCAGGAATAAGCGTACAGCGTATCTTGTGAAGGAAAAGCAGCATCACGAAAAAGACCAGAACCATGGCTTCAACAAATGTCTCAACTACCTTCAATATCGATAGCTTTACAAATGGAGCCGTATCGAAAGGCACGGTGAATGTCATTCCCTCGGGAAGCACACCGGACAGTTCTGTTAACCGCGCGCGGATACCCGACGCAGTACTAATCGCATTTGCGCCAGGAGACAACTGAATGGCGGCAGCCGTTGCAGGCACGCCATTTTCACGGATGCCAAATGCGTAACTTTGCAACCCGGATTCCACGCGGGCAACGTCTGCCAGTGTCACCCGGGCGGCTGAGACCTGTGATTTAATCGTGATATTGCGAAATTCTTCAACCGAAGAGAGCTGCCCTTTTACCGTTATTGGATAGGTCACCTCTTGACTGCTCGTCGCGGGTTCATCTCCGGTTCTGCCCGGTGAAACAATCACGTTTTGTTGACTGATGGCGCTTAATACATCCGTAACAGAGAGCCCATAGCTGTGTAATTTCATCGGGTCCAGCCATATGCGGAGTGCCTTTTCTCCGCCAAAAAGCTGGACTTTACCTACACCAGGTACGCGACGGAGTTCATCAGTAACATTCCTTGCAAAATAATCGCTTAAGTCAGCTTCCTGATAGGCTCCGCTTGGCGATTTTAACCCCACCATCATTAAAAAACCGGAATTGGCTGCCTCAACATTTATCCCATTCTGTCTTACCGACTGCGGCAGGCGAGATTCCACAATTTTAATTTGGTTTTGCAGATCCATCTGGGCGAGTTTGATGTCGGTACCGGGTTTGAAAGTTACCGTAATTGACGCCATCCCTGTCGTGTCACTGGAAGATTCAAAATAGAGTAAATTGTCAACACTCGAAATTTCACGCTCGATCAGAGACACGACGGATGTGTTCATCACTTCCGGGCTGGCTCCAGGGTAACTCACTGAAATGATAATACCGGGTGGCGCAACTTCAGGGTATTGCGCAACCGGTAAACGAGGTATGGACAACAGTCCCGTCAGAACAATAAACAGGGCAATAACCCATGCGAAGATGGGGCGCTCAATGAAAAAGTGCGGCATCAGGTGTACTTCCAGTCAACATACAAAGGGTAAAAGTTCAGCATGGTTTTCCTGATAAAGAGGTCTCATCGTCAGTCGAAACCCGTTTACCGATATCCCTGAGCTGGGAAAATTTCTCAAGAAGTTGTGGTGCGTCATCAAGGCTTGTTGCAAACATCCACATATAGGTCATGACGGAATAAATATGTCCGGCATTAATTCCGGATTCCATGCTCATCCTGATAATGGTCATGGAAAAGAGAGCAGAAACCAGAAGGCCTATTGATAAATATCCCCATGCCTCTCTGTCGGATAACACCACGCGCAAACGGGCAAGTGTGTCATAATGTCGCTTAAGAGCACCAAAAGACGCCTTATTAACATAATCGACCTCTTTCTCAAGGCGATTATTCAGCCGTCTGTAGAATGTCTCATTTTTGCTGGCATAGCTTGAGACAAAACACATCAGTATTGCCACGATGATCAAACAGGCTATACCTGTCCAGAATTCAATCCATAACAGCATAATTGCTGCGCCGAAAAGGGAAATGATCGAGGTGATCAATACGGGCAGGTGCAACTCGAAGAAATCTACAAATTCACGTGATAGAGTGACTCTCGCAGCAATAGTCGAGTGATTAAGTGAATATTTTCGCTGGGATAATACTACAGTCACAGCAAGACTTGCGTAGATACGTGCAAACGTCCGCGTATCGACACTACGTCTGGCGGCTCCCATGCACCACATGAACAGAACCATCAGGCCATAAAGAGCCGCATGTGACGTCTGTCCGCCCAGGATGGCATTTATCGCCATGCCCGCCAGAACGGGGTAGAGCAGGAATGCAACGTTTTCAGCAATAACCAGCATGAAAGTAATGCACAATTTCTTTCTGTGCCGCCAGGCAAGTCTCTTAAGTGAGATAGCAACCCCGGGGGCCATAGGTTTGTCGTTGCCTTTATAAATCATGATAAATTATATTAAACATCTGTGTGTAAAGGGTTCTGCAGTTGGTTTATTATGTCAGCTAAGTGAAACGAGACAGCAGAACAGAGCAGTCATAAATCCATGTGCTAAGTGTAACGTGATGATGTCAATCGTGAATGGATGTTTTATGGAGGATATGTGTACTCACTCCTGAGGTTATGTATCATATTGACATTGCATAATATCAAACCATTCTTATACATAAACATAAAGGTAGTCCGCAAAAGAAAACCATTAAAAAAAATTCATAATAAAAAACAAAATCATAGATATCTGGAAAAGTATTCAAAAGCAGATGTAATACAATGATGGTGTGTATAAACACTAAAACCAGACCGAATGTTATTGCAATGAAGTTTTTAAAAACTCCAGGTTTTTTCTGAATAATAAATGATAATGCTGTAATGATTATCAAAACACGAATCAGTAAAGATGAGGGTAATGTTGATTCTACTTTTTCATTAATTGAATGCACAAGGTAAAGCCAGGTAGATAGCAACCCATATGAAACGATGCAAAATAAAAGTGAGGCCATCAAATTCTCGCGCCGGAAAAAACATTTAGTCAGCACCATAAAACTCCTTAGACAAAGTACATATTGCATGCACCACTTAACCTGGTTGTAGATTATCACTTAGCGATGTTGATTAATTATTTATAAAATGTGTAGTGAATATGGAGAGTGAGTCTGGTAAAATTTTAAGAAAATTTCTTGATGAACTTTTCCAAAAAGTACCTGTCAAAAGACATCAAATTGAAAATTAATGTTTGTAATTGAGTTAAAGAGCTTTAAGCATGACGATAAAAGTGCTTTCAGGGTAAAATGCATGTTGTCATCAGCACTGTGGAAGAAAATATGAACAACAACAATCTGATTATCGTCGCAGAAGACGATGATGACATCGCTGCCATACTGACAGGCTATTTACGTAAGGCAGGTATGAAAACCTTAAGAGCCGAAGACGGTGAGCAGGCAATCAATCTTACCCGTCTGAACAAGCCTGATCTCCTGCTATTGGACATCCACCTGCCCGTGTACGATGGCTGGAATGTTCTCACCACGTTAAGAAAGGAAACGAATGTACCGGTCATCATGGTGACAGCACTGGATCAAGACGTTGATAAACTGATGGGGCTACGGCTCGGGGCTGACGACTATGTGATAAAACCCTTCAATCCATCTGAGGTTATTGCCCGGGTTGAAGCTGTGCTTCGCAGAACCAGACCGGTTGCAGAGTCTACACATTCACGGCCTTTAAGAACGCCTTTTTTAACGATTTATCCTGATGAGTTTTACGTTGAAATCACTGCACAAGGTGAGGTTTCCACGCCAGTATTAACCACCACTGAGTTTAAGCTTTTAACCTATTTGGCGAGAAACCCGAGAAAAGTCTGTTCACGTGAAGAGTTACTCGATGCGTGTTTACCTGAGGGAGACTCGCTGGATCGTACTGTAGACAGTCATATGAGTAAACTTCGGAAAAAGCTTGAACATGCCGGATTGAAGGGCATTCCGGAAAGCATCCGAGGATTAGGCTACCGGTTGGGTGACAAAAAATGAACAAAGAAACGATTCTGAGCCGTCAGATTTTGACATATATGTTGTTGTTAACGTTTGTTATTATTGCCATTGCAATACTCGGTTCCTACTTATTTTATAGTTTCCTGATTTATTACCTGCCGGGTGGAATGAACGAAGGTAGTGAAGATGCTATGACATTCCTTGACTGGATGTGGATTCTGATGGCGTCCATTACCAGTCTGGTCGTTGCACTTTTCTTTACCGTAAAGCTGTCTGCAAGAATATTCAACCCACTGAATGACGTTGCATACAGCCTGAAACAAATCTCTCAGGGAAACCTTAGTGCCAGAGCATTTAACAGCAGTTCTAAGTTGGGAGAGATGAATAGGCTCGTCAATGACTTTAATGAGATGGCTGAAAAGTTACAGACGCTGGATGCGCAGCGAAATTTATGGAATGCTGCAATTGCTCATGAACTCCGGACGCCGGTGACTATCTTACGTGGGAGGCTTCAGGGACTGGTTGACGGCGTTTTCGAACCAGAACCGTCGTTATTCAGAAACCTTCTTAAACAAACTGAAGGTCTGACCAACTTAATTGAAGATCTCCGCGTCGTGAGTTCTTCAGGAGGCGCAGGGTACTCCTTGATGCTGAGTGAAGTCGATCTCAAGGCCACGATTTCAAATGCGCTTGATACCTTTTGGCCGGACTTTGATAAAAAGCATTTCAAAATTGTCACTGAGATTAACCAGCAGTATTGCGTTTGCGATCCCTTACGCATTATTCAGTGCCTCACCGTTCTTTTTGACAATGCCTTAAAATATTCCACATCACAAACGCTGTTAATAAAGAATGGTATTACAGGAAACGATAATTTTATTATCGTTCAGGACCAAGGACCTGGAATTCCTGAAGAACTCCAGAAGTCCTTATTCCAGCCTTTTCAGCGAGGAGAATACGCCAAAAATATTAATCCAGAGGGCTGTGGTTTAGGGTTGTCGGTAGTTAAAGCCATTATGTGCGCCCACGGTGGAGACGTTAGCTATAGTTTAACACCAGAAAATGGCTCACTTTTCAAACTCTCATGGCCTGTTTAAGGGCATGAATACACAGGCTCGATCGAACCTGTTTTAGCAAGAGACAGATCCCACATACTGCCGAGTTTTGCGTCCCAAATTGATGGGGTGATTTTAAGTTTGCCTCTTTTGGGGCTTAATGTTATTTCGCTGAAATAGATATCATCTCCTTTTAGCATAAGATCGACGCGGCAGTAGTCTATTTCTTTTGCTAAGTCCTGGGCGGCAATAACGGATTTATGAAATGATTCTGGTTCATCAACCGGCAATGGCGTGTTTGGGTATTCCATCTGAAAGGGTTGTAAATTCCACGCTCTGTCATAAACGTTAATGAATTCGTTTCCATCGCTGTCAGTAAAGTCGGCCTCGATAAAACATGCCACACCGTGAAAGCAATGTATTCTTATCATTTCCGGAGTTATATTCCGGTGTTTACTGGAAAATAGATCCAGATACATTTCGCATAGGATCACGGGTGGTATGTTTTTATACTGCCATTCTCGGGTCGTATAATACATGTTCTTTTTAAGAGATAGTTTTAATTTGCTTTTAACCTTAGCGGGATCAATATTCGTTTTATCCGTGCATATGACCGCGCTACCACTATCATGATTGCATTTCAAAACAAATTTTGAGGGAAGTTTGTCGAAATCAATATCATCAACTCTATTATAAACACCTACTAAAGGAATAAGCTTAATTAAATTAGTCCGTTTCTCAACATACTGCCTGACCAGAAGTTTATCAGCAAGCAATGTATAAAATGGGTTGTGGATAAATAAAATGCGATGGCAGATTTTCTCATTAAGCGTTACAGGGTTGAGTAAATCCGGATATGTGCCAGATATTTCTCTTAACCTGTCTGCATGAAATGAAATGTCATTAGTCAAAATTGTTCTGCATTTTCTTAACAAATATTCAATGTATTTGATTTGATAGTTTATTTTGTTCATAACGCCTCCGGTTCAGAAAGGAAATTCTGACAGAGGTTTGTTGATTTATTTTTTGCAAATTATGGAGAGTATATGGACCGACTTGCTTCTTTATTAACAGAAATTAATCCGGACCATTGTCCGCGCCTTGCACGAATCGGAAAAGTTAACTGCACTGAAGATCCGCTCTGAACGAAGAGCGGATCTTCAGTGCAAAAGAACAGCAAGGCCCGCCTTTATTATTAATAATGCCTTATCTACAACTGCTGAGTTACCCAGCTACCATTTTCAGAGAAAAATACCGTCGCATCGGCTCCATTGACCAGGGATATTTGAGGAGGTATGTGGCCAATATCAACATCATACAGTACGGGCACGGCAATATTCTCAAAAGCGGCTTTAAGGGCATCCAGATAATTATGTTTAGTCGGGTCGCTTACGTCGGGTGCAGCACTTCTGCCGATAAGAACACCATTTAAGTTATCAAACCAACCCTGTAATCGTAAGCTAAATAATGCGCGTGTTAATTCACAGGGAGCCATTTCCACATTTTCAAAATAGAGGATTATTCCTTGAGGGCTATTGCTCGCCTTGAACAAGGGCACATTCCCGAATGGTGTACCTGCTAACCTGGATATTATTTCGAGGCAGCCGCCGATCAGTTTCCCGCTAAATGTCAGAGAAGATGTAACACCATCAAGGCGTTTCCACTGTGTTTTTTGGGTCAGATTGAAACCTCCGTCTGACGCTGTTCCCCATTGATTTTCATCCGCTTGAAATGCTGTTGAAGAGTACTGTTTGATTACAGTTCCCCGATTCGATTCCAGAATTTCCCATACGGCCTGAGTGGTGGCATCTAACTTTTGAGCGCCAAGATCCATGAGGTTCGGCCCATGCAAAGTAGCCCAGCCCGATATCGTCGTCAGTGGGAAATGAAGTGTACTAAGATCTGAAAAGCCCACAAACCATTTTGGTTTAGACCGGGACAACAGATCAAAATCAATCAAATCAAGTAATTCCATCGCCAGATCACCGCCCCAAGGTGGCATAACAGCTTTTATATCTGGGTCAGTAAGATAAGACATTAATTCTTCAACGCGAGAAAATTTAGTTGCGCTTTTATTTTTGTGCTGCGAGCGTAAGCAGCGTCCTTCGCGGACCTGGTAACCTCTTTTCTTTAGGTTTTTTATGGCGAGTTCCAGTCTGGGATGCAGATGTTCAGGTACGCCAGAAGAGGGAGCGGTTACACCAATAACATCTCCTGGAGCAAGCCTGGGTGGAAAGAGGACACTCATGGATAAATCCTTTTCAGAACATATAGAATTCCATAATCCATAATTAAAGCCAGGATGTAAAATTAACAGGCGAACACTCCGCTTGTTTTTTCTATGAGCCTTTAAAAGGTCTGCTCATGGCACCCAAGGGACTTTACCGGCGTAGATGATGCGTCAGGCAACTAATCCTCAAAAGTGCTTACTGCTTATTCGCGGGACCGCCGGCTGATTTGGGTTGGATCATGACGACTACTCTTTTAGCTATTCCCGGTTTCCCCTTTTCAAAGCGCCATTTACTCATCATTTTCTCGATGATTTTATGTTCAAACTCCGGAGTCGTTGTCGATTCCAGTATCTTAACATTCTGAACTCTACCATCTGAATCAACATCATACTGAATCCGCAGAGCATTCGGCAGGAGGTTTCCGTTATTATCATGAGTGGTAATTGCTGTCTTTGCAGAGGAAATGCTGCCTGAAGGTGTGCTGGCGCTGGCCGGTATACCGGCGCAGAGTGCCAGGAACAATGGCAGAATCAGGGTGAATAGTCTGATAGCTTGCATAAATCGTCCGAATTCCAAAATTAACCATGAATCTTCACGTTACCAACGGTGCGAGTGACAGGCTACCAGATGAAATGATCAGTGAATACCGCGTCTTCAGCTGCAATCCCTTTGACCTACTTACCAGGCGCTTCGTACCACATCCATTCCCGGGGTCGTTTCGCTATCAGGACTAGTGGGAGCTGAGCGACTATATCAACGATTCTTTTGCCAGCTGCCAGCAGCGCTATCCGGTTCGTCGGGGAACATGACCGAGCTAACACCCTCAAGTGATTAGCATTTATTCGCGTCCCGCGCTGAAGACGTTCAGCTAATCCTTTTTGACTTCTGTGTTCAGGATCTACCGCGGTTGCGACGTTAAGAGGGTGTTCTCCGCGGGCTTAGCGGCAGCTTGCTGCTGATGCTAAGGGGGAGATTCTTCAGTCATTTCTGCGACACCGGGGAACTTAACCCGGAAGCGGCTGAACATAGCGCCAGCAGGGAGGATCCCGGATAGCGGTGCGTGACGCCTTATACCGGCTAGGTTGTTGGGCTGCTCTTGTTCCGTTTTTTTGCCGGGTGGCGGCTGCGCCTTACCCGGCCTACAAAAACTCGCAAGCTGACTGACTGGCTCGCGCCGCGTTGAGTGTTACATAGTGATGCCAGCTCTTCCTGCTCCTGGCATTGAGCGGACAAACCAGATGAGCCAAAGGTCCGCCATGAGCGAGGAGCGGAAGTTTGCCACGCCCACAACTACGTTACTAACATTGAGGTGTCGTAATCAACGGAGAGCAGGTCAAAGTCATTTTAGCTGCATCATGGGATAAGAGTTCGTGGTACTGGAACCGTCAGTATAGAGCTCGGTAATAATTATTTTTTTACCATCAATAGAATATTTGACTGTACTGTCCGCAGGATCATCCCGCCAGCGACCGGTGATGTCAGGGTTATCAGATGCCCACATAACCTGATCACCTATAAGTTTACACTTTATTGCCCAACGGGTGCCATCGTTCTGTCGGATATAATGTACGTAGGCAATACCTGATTCCACTTTATCCAGTTGCATGATCTTATGGTCACGGCCAAACATCGCAGCAGAAGCCGCCTTGCAAATCTGACCTACCGTGACTTCAGAAGCCTGTACCGGCGCAGTAAACACCAGTGGAACAAGAAGTGAAAGTTTTTTCATTCGGCTCAATCCATTTTGTTTATTTTCAGGAATAACGCTAAATGTATATGTCGGCAATCTAAAGCGTTTCTTGACGCTAATCTAGTGTTGCGATGGCAGGATTGATTAACTTAGTCCCTAGCGTAATCTCATGCTCTGCCTGATTGCCAGCTTGGCTCCTTTGGCACACTCCACATTGCGATTCATACAGAATGTTGTTAGCCACTTCCACACTTGAGCACAGAAGAAATTCATGCTCAGCAAGGTCCGGGCGGTGCAAAGAGCGGACGTTAATTTTGAAGCTTTTAAGATCTACCTGCAGTGGTAACTGGGCATATTGATCATTGCGATTAGACAGCGAACCACTATCCCAGGAGATTTATAGACATTTCCATGCAGCGCAGTTCAGCCTGCGCCAAGGCAGAGGGATACATGCTTTCCTGCATAAGTTTGAAACCATGTTTCTCATAAAAAGTCTGGGCATTAGGTGTTGAGGACAAAGTCAATTGCTCAAAACCACGTCCACGAGCTTCACTTTTGATGGCTTCAATAATCTGACTACCTAAACCTTTACCTGTATATTGAGGTAGCGTAAATACAGCCTCAATACTTCCTGTAGATAGATCAAGATAGCCTGTAGCTAACAGTCTGCCATCAGGGGCAGCAACAACGAAAAAAGGATTCACTACAATGGCGTTCCTGTAGCTCTCAGGCATTTTTTCCGGTGTCCAGGCTGCAATAACCGCATCATCATAACTACTCTTACATCCGTAACGTATAGCCTGATTTCGAATGTTCCAGCATTCTTCTGCCTCCACAGGCACAGCAAGTCTGATCTTCATACCTTTTCCTTGTACGTTTTATTCTGCGAACCATTTACATCTACCATAAAAATTCTAAAGCATACCCATCAAATTTGAGTGAGGCGGCAACGTCCGCTCCTGGCACACAGCAGACATGAAATTCTGGAATAGCATTCGTACACTTACAACATCGAGAGGCTTCTGAAAGCCGCGTCAGCGGCATGACAGCGCCAGCAGAGAAAATCCCGGATGGCGGCGCATGGCGCCTAATCCGGGCTACGCTGTTGTGCCGTTATTCTGCCTGGTGACAGCTACGCCTTACCCGGCCCGGTGATTTGGCGCTCAATTCGCGCCCTTCGTAGGCCCGCGCAAGCGTAGCGCCGCCGGGCAAGGGCAGCGGGTGCGGAGCCGGTTTTGTGCCGGGTGGCGGCTGCGACTTACCCGGCCTACGGTCCGTGCGACTTGTCGTTAATTTATTCACCATTGTTGCTAAAACTGCCGGTGCTGGCGGCCTCAAAATCGCTGAGACGTTCCCGGAAGGCCGGGGCAGCCCGCATGGATGCGGGCTGAGGGCCGTGTTTTGCACGGACGCTGCCTCGGCCCGACCCGAAGCCTGCAGGGATAAGTCGAAGGCACCGCGCAGCGGCGATGTTGCTGGCCGGAGCCCGGGGGTACAGGGGGCGGCGGCGACTGGCCGCCCCCTGTGCGCTCCCTGCGCCATGCCAGGCATAACGCAGAAGATTAATCGGGAGCGCAAAATACGCTGAAGCCACAGATAACATAAAAGACTTCCCGGCAGTGCTTTCCCTCACCCAGGCCTTCTTCCGGAGGGAGAGAGAACCGTACGGCAGTCGTTGCCGTTCCATGACGCTCCCTGCGCCACGGAGAACCAGGTGCAGCACCACGGGGAGCACAGAGTACGCTGAAGTCACGCGTGAGAAACGCTTTCCCGGGCTGAGAACCAGGAAACCAATAATAGTCTCCACCACCGCCGGCAAGAAATCAGGCTCCGAGCCCAACATATTGCCGGGTGGCGCTTCGCTTACCCGGCCTACAAAGGCTACCCGCGATTTGGCGCTCTATTCGCGCCCTTCGTAGGCCCGCGCAAGCGTAGCGCCGCCGGGCAAGGACAGCGGGCACGGAGCCGATTTTGTGCCGGGTGCCGGGTGGCGGCTGCGCCTTACCCGGCCTACAAAACCAGGGCTGACCGTACCGCCCTCGCGGCAGACCCCACGTTCAGCGCCGCCGGACAGTCACTGCGCCTGCTGTTGCGCCTGTGCCAGCTGGCGAACGATCGCCTCGCGCCGCGCATCCCCTTCCGGTAGCCGGGCCAGCAACGCCTGCAGGGCCGCCACGGCCTCGGGGTAATCTTCATTACGCACCGCGCTCAGGGCCAGCATCTCCAGCACCGGCAGGCTGTTCGGCTGCCGCTGATGCAGGTCACGCAGCAGCAGCTCGCCCATCCGAACCTGGCCGCTATCTCCCGCCCGCACCAGCGCGCTGGCGTAATCGAAAGCCGCCGCCGGGTCGTCCGCCGCCAGAGCATGCGCCCGGCCAAAGGCGCCGATCGCCGTCTCGCCATCGTTTAACAACAGGCCCAGCCGCCCAAGCAGCTGCCAGCCGGCGAGGTCGTTCGGGGTATCCTGCAGGTGGCTGCGCAGGCCAAGCCGCAGCTCCGCCAGCTCATCCATTCGCAGCGGCGCCGCCGTCGGGTCCTTAACCTGCTGCAACAGCGCAGGATAATGCCGTTCAGCCTGCTGCCAGAGCAGCACCTGGCCAATATCGCTGGTTTTCAGATACAGGCCGAGACTCAGGACCACCAGCAGCAGCGCGCCCGGAAACAACGCCCAGCGGTTTAGCGGCCGTTCGCCAGGCAGCGGCTGCGGCGGGATATCGGTCAGCAGCGTGCGCTGAAGCTCGACGACCAGCGCCGGGTTGCCCTCGCCGCGCTCCTGCGCCAGCTCCTGCAGGCGCGACTGGTACAGGGCGCGGTTGAGGGCATCGCGGTCTACCGCCCCTTTGCCCGACCACGGGAAGTACAGCAGCCCCAGCGCGCCAGCCAGCAGCAGCGCGACGATAACCACCAACAGGCTCATCGTTCTTTTCCTTCTTTCAATAATGCCGCCAGCCGCTGGCGCTCTTCGGCGCTGAGCGCCGCGTCAGGAATGTCGCGACGGCGGGCGCGGGCGATAATCACTCCCGCGCCCGCCAGCACGAACAACCCCGGTCCCAGCCACAGCAGCACCGTGCCCGCGGTCAGCGGCGGCTCATAGCTGACAAAATGACCGTAGCGGGCCACCATATAGTCAACGATCTGCCCTTTCTTTTTACCCTGCTGCATCAGCTCGTACACCTTCTGCCGCATATCAGCGGCAATCATCGCGTTTGAGTCGGCGATGCTGTTGTTCTGGCATTTAGGGCAGCGCAGTTGGGAGGTGATCTCGCGGAAGGCCTGCTCCTGGGCCTCATCCTTAAACTGCCAGGTATCGATGGCGGCCCACGCCTGGCCGGTCAGCATCAGCGCCAGCAGGATGACCATTACCCCTCTCATCAGCCCGCCCTCCGGTTGTATTGATCCCACAGCGGCTGGAGCTCCTCGCGCCACACCCGTTCGTTCAGGTCGCCGGCGTGCCGCCAGCGGATAATGCCCTGACCGTCGATGAGAAACGTCTCCGGCGCGCCATAGACCCCGAGATCCAGGCCAAGCATGCCGTTGCCGTCGTAGAGGCTCAGCCTGTAGGGATTACCCAGGCGCTGCAGCCAGCTCATCGCCTTCTGGCGATCGTCTTTGTAGTTCATCCCCACCACCCGCACGCCCTGCTGCGCCAGGCCGTTGAGAAACTGATGCTCGGCGCGACAGGTTGGACACCAGGTGGCCCAGACGTTGAGCAGCAGCGGCTTGCCGTCAATCAGCGTCCGTCGGTCCAGCGTCTGACCGGGGGTATTCAGCGCTTCAAGGCGAAATTCCGGCAGCGGTTTGCCAATCAGCGCCGACTCGAGGGTCGTCGGGTCATCGCCCTCGGCGTTGCGCATCAGTTGCCAGAACAGCGCGGCGGCCAGCGCCAGAAACAGCACCAGCGGGATAAACAGTAGCTTCCGGTTCATGAGGCCTCCTGCAGCTTCTTACGCATCCGGTAGCGCGGGTCGAGCATGCAGCACAGACCGCCGAGGGCCATCAGCACCCCGCCGTACCAGATCCAGCGAACGAACGGTTTATAGTACAGACGCACCGCCCAGCTGCCGTCGCTCAGCTCTTCCCCTAGCGCGGCGTACAGATCGCGGGTCAGCCCGCCGCTGATCGCCGCCTCGGTCATCATCATCCGGCTGGCGGTGTAAAAGCGTTTCTCGGCATACAGCGTCGCTTCCGGGCGGCCGTTGCGGGTCACGGCGATAATGCCTTCGCCGCCGGTCCAGTTGGGGCCGACGATATTGCGCACGCCGTTAAACACAAAGTGATAGAGGTGGATATCGATGCTGTCGCCGGGGCGCATCCGTACATCGCGCTCCACGCTGTAGTTCTGGCTGAAGGTGATGCCGAAAACGGTCACCGCCACGCCGACGTGGCCAAGCACCATCCCCCACTGGCTGCGGGTCAGAGTGCGCAGGCCGCGCCAGAAGCCGTGGCGATGGGTGGCCCGTTCGTGAACCTCCATCAGGGCGAAGATCAGCACCCACAGGGCCATCATCAGGCCTATGACCGCCATGGCGGTGATACGGTCCTGCAGCAGCCACGGCAGCGCCAGAGAAAGTGACAACGTCACCAGCAGAGCGATAATCAGGCGCTTAATCTGCCTGGCGACGTCATCGCGCCGCCAGCGGATCAGCGGTCCCAGCCCCAGCAGCAGCGCAAACGGCGCCATCAGGGCGGTGAACATGGTGTTAAAGAACGGCTCGCCGATGGAGATGCTGCCGAGGCCCAGCTCCTTATGCACCAGCGGCAGCAGCGTCCCGAGGAGCACCACCAGCATCGCGGCCATCAGCAAGATATTGTTGCCAAGCAGGAACGACTCGCGCGACCACAGCGTATGTTCCACCCGCGCCCGCACCCGGCCGCCCTTCAGGGCGTACAGCAGCAGCGACCCGCCGATGGCGACAATCAGCAGTACCAGAATAAACAGCCCGCGCGACGGATCCGAGGCGAAGGCATGCACCGAAACCAGCACCCCGGAGCGCACCAGGAAGGTGCCCAGCAGGCACAGGGAGAAGGCGGCGATGGCCAGCAGCACCGTCCAGGCGCGGAAGCTGCCCCGCTTTTCGGTCACCGCCAGGGAGTGCAGCAGCGCGGTTCCCACCAGCCACGGCATAAACGAGGCGTTTTCCACCGGGTCCCAGAACCACCAGCCGCCCCAGCCCAGTTCGTAGTATGCCCACGCCGAGCCCAGCACGATGCCGAGAGTGAGGAACATCCATGCCGCCTGGGTCCAGGGACGCGACCAGCGCGCCCAGGCAGTATCCAGCCGGCCCGCCAGCAGCGAGGCGATGGCGAAGGCGAAAGCCACCGAGAAGCCGACGTAACCCATATAGAGGATCGGCGGATGGAAAATCATGCCGATATCCTGCAGCAGCGGATTGAGGTCGCGGCCATCAATGGGGTACTGCGGCAGGCCGCGGCTGAACGGGTTGGAGGTCAAGAGGATAAACAGCAGGAACCCAAAGGCGATCATCCCCATCACCGCCAGCACCCGGGCGACGGCGTCGAGCGGCATCCGGCGGCTGAAGATGGCGACGGCGAAGGTCCAGACGCTGAGCAGCAGAACCCACAGCAGCAGCGAGCCCTCGTGCGCCCCCCAGGTCGCCGCTACCCGATACCACACCGGCAGCGCGCTGTTGGAGTTTTCCGCCACGTAGCGGACGGTAAAGTCATTGACCACAAAGGCGTGCACCAGCAGCAGGAAGGCGCCGCCGATACAGGCGAATAGCCCACAGGCCAGCGGCCGCGCCAGGGCCATCAGCCGCCGATCCTGCCGCGCCGCGCCCCACAGGGGATAGACGCTCAGGAGCAGCGCCAGCCCCGCCGCCAGACACAATAAAAAGTTGCCCAGCTCCGGCATCATGGCTGCGTCCCCGTTTTCTCCGGCGTCATGGCGTTTTTCACCTCCGGCGGCGTGTAATTTTCATCATGTTTGGCCAGCACCTGCTGGGCGGTAATATGCCGCTCGCCGTCCAGCACGCCCTGGGCCACCACGCCCTGCCCTTCACGAAACAGGTCCGGCAAAATGCCCTTATAGCTGACGTCCACCACCCCGCGGGCGTCATACAGCTTAAAGCGCACGTCGAGAGTTTGCGGGTCGCGCTGCAGGGAGCCCGGCTGAACGTAGCCCCCCACCCGCAGGCGCTGCCCGGTATGGGGTAGCGCCCGGGTTTCCGTTTTACCGTAGATAATTTCCCCCGGGGTGTAGAACAGATCGATATTGCTGCTCAGGGCGTACAGCGTCAGGCTGACGGTTAGCCCGAGGCCGGCGAGCACCGCCAGCACGATATACAGCCGGGTTTTACGACGCGCTTGCATCCGCGGCCTCCTTGTCATGTTCGCGGGCGGCAGCGATCCGCCGCTCGCGCGCCTGCTGGCGTCGTACCTCATGGAACAGCGCCCGCCGCGCCCACAGGGTATGCACCGTCAGCAGGCCAAAGGCGGCGACGGTCACGGCCACCGCCAGCCAGACGTACACGGCATAGCCGCCCATATTCAGGAAGGCGGCGAAAGACGAAAAGGCGGGGCTCATCGGGCGGCTCCTTTATTCACCAGCGCCACCACCCACGGTCGACGGCGCTCCAGTTGCAGGATCAGGTTACGCAGGCGCATCAGGGTCAGGGTGACCGACAGCGTGAGGAAGGCAAAGATGCAGATCCGCAGCGGCAGACGCATGCTTGGGTCGATGGTTTGCTGCAGGTTGGTCGAGCCCTGGTGCAGGGTGTTCCACCAGTAGACCGAGTAATGAATGATGGGCAGATTGACCACCCCGACCAGCACAAGGATCCCCGCCGCGCGCCCGGCCAGCCGCCGGTCGTCAAAGGCGTGCCACAGGGCGATGACCCCGGCATACAGAAACAGCAGCACCAGCTCTGAGGTCAGGCGGGCGTCCCAGATCCACCAGGTCCCCCACATCGGCTTGCCCCATGCCGCGCCGCTGACCAGCGCCACCAGGGTGCAGACCGCCCCCACCGGCGCCAGGGCGGCGATCGCCAGATCGGCCATTTTGATCTGCCAGACCACCCCGACGAAGGCCGCGACGGCCATCGCCAGGTACAGCCCCATCGACCACATCGCCGTCGGAACGTGAAGGTACATGATCCGGTAGCTTTCCCCCTGCTGATAGTCCGCGGGGGCGAAGCCAAAGCCCCACCCCAGGCCGATGACCAGCAACAGCGCGCTCAACGCCGCCAGCCAGGGGATCCAGCATCCGCACAGGCGGTACAGCCGCTCGGGGATCGCCAGTTGATGTAACGCTTTCCACATAGACGCTTACTCACACGGTTATGATGGCCGCGCCCGCAGGCGCAGCGAGTTATCGCACGGTCAGCCGCAGCGCAGCGGCGGTGGCGAACGGACACAGGGTGGCGCTGGCGGTTAAGAACGCCGCCAGCATCGCCAGATAGCCGCTGACCGGGAGCCCGGCGGCCGCCGCCTGGCAGGCCGCGGTGGCGAAAATCAGCAGCGGCACCGCCAGCGGCAGCACCAGCAGGCTCAGCAGGACGCCGCCGCGCTTCAGGCCGACCGTCAGGCCAACCCCCACCGCGCCGAGAAAACTGAGCGTCGGGGTGCCAAGCAGCAAGGTCAGCGCCAGCACACCGGCGTCATGCAGACTCATCCCCAGCAGCAGCGCCGCCAGCGGCGAGACGATCAGCAGCGGCAGGCCGCTCATCATCCAGTGGGCAACCACCTTCACCAGCACCACCGCCACCAGCGGCGTCGGCAGGAGCATCAGTTGCTCCAGGGAACCGTCCTGCCAGTCGTCGCGAAACAACCGATCCATCACCAGCAGCGCCGCCAGCAGCGCGGCGACCCACACCACGCCCGGCGCAATCTGCGCCAGCAGCTGCGGCGCGGCGCCTACGCCGAACGGAAACAGGGTGATGACGATCAGAAAGAACCAGAGCGGATTGAGGATCTCCGCCCCGCTGCGCCACGCCAGGCGCAGTTCCCGGGCCAACAGCGCACGCATCATTGCCCGCCTCCAGCGACGCCGCCGAGGCGCAGGGTGCGCAACGGACAGCCCAGCGGCCGCAGCGGCTGGTGGGTGGTGAGGATGGCGCATCCCCCCTGCCGGGCGTGCTGCTCCAGGCGACGGGTCAGGGTTTCCATCGCCGTGGCGTCGAGGGCGGTGAACGGCTCATCGAGGATCCACAGCGGCGCGTCGGTTAACCACAGGCGGGTGAGCGCCACCCGACGCTGCTGCCCGGCGGAGAGCTGGCTCAAGGGGAGGTCTTCATAGCCCGCCAGGCCGACGGCGGCTAGGGCGCTTTCCCGCTGCTGAAGGCGGCTGGCCGGAAAGAAGAAACGCAGGTTTTCATCGGCGGTCAGCGCCGCGTTAACGCCGGGTTTATGGCCCAGCCACAGCAGCTGACGGTGAAATGACTCCCTGACCTTCGCCAGCGGCTGGCCCTGCCAGCTCACCACCCCGCTTTCCGGGCGCGCCAGGCCGCAGAGGATCCGCAGCAGCGAGGTTTTCCCCGCGCCGTTATCACCGGCGATCTGCAGCAGCTCGCCGGCAGCGAGGGACAGCGTCAGCGCCGCAAACAGCGGTCGATCGTCAACGATGCAGGTCAGTCGCTCTGCATGCAGCATGAAGGCAAACTCCTTGATTCAGACAGTATTTTACGTCGTCGCTAAGTATGGGTTGCGCCGCGCGGGCGACGCAACCCTGACGGTTACTGTCCGGCCCCCGGCAGCTTCGAGATATCGGCGTTGCCTAACGCCTTCTCATCGTGCGCCGCGGTCTCCTTACGCACCTTCGCCACATCGCTGGCGCTGACCGCCGGCGCGTTGTTGCCCCAGCTGGTGCGGATGAAATTGACCACATCCGCCACCTGCTGGTCGTCCAGGCGCCAGCCGAACGACGGCATGGTCAGGTTGGAGACCGCATCTTTCACCGCCGGCGTGGTGCTCCCGGTCAGAACGATGTGGATAAGCGAAGTGGCATCTTCGGTCTGTACCACCGGATTGCCCTTCAGCGACGGGAAGGCGCGCTTATAGCCTACGCCGTCGGTGCGGTGGCAGGCAGCGCAGTTATCGACGTACAGCGCGGCGCCGGTTTTACTGTCGTTACCCTTCCACAGATCTTTCGCCACGCTGTCTTCCACCGGGGCTGGGGTCTGTTTGCCGCCGCGCGGCGGGAGCGACTTCAGGTAGCGGGCGATGGCGGTGATGTCGTCATCAGAGAGATACTGCAGACTATGCTCCACCACATCGCTCATGCCGCCGAAGACCACCGATTTATCGTTGCGTCCGGTTTTGAGGAACTCGGCCAGCTCGGCTTCGCTCCAGGTCCCCAGACCGTCGCGGTTTTCGCCGCGCAGGCTGGAGGCGACCCAGCCGTCAATCGGCGCATTGCTGCCCGCCAGGTAATCATCGCCTTCGCTTTCGCTGAGCGCTTTTTCCTGCATCGTCAGGCTACGCGGGGTATGACAGGCGCCGCAGTGGCCCAGGCCTTCCACCAGATAGCGGCCGCGCTCCAGCACCGGGTCAACCTGCGGGTTGGCGACAAAGTCGCTCGGCGTCGGGGCGAAGATGCCGCGCCAGAACGCCAGCGGCCAGCGCATCGACAGCGGCCATGGGATGTCGGTGTCCTTGTTGGCGACATTCACCGGCTCCACGCCGTGCATAAAGTAGGCGTACATGGCGCGCATGTCCGCTTCGCTGATCCGCGCGAACGAGGGATACGGCATCGCCGGATAGAGCGTGGAACCGTCTTTCCGCACGCCCTTGCGCACCGCGTCGTCGAACTCTTCGAAGGTGTACCCGCCAATGCCGTGTTCTTTATCCGGCGTGATATTGGTGGAGTAGATGGTGCCGATCGGCGTCTCCATCGGCAAACCGCCGGCGAAAGGTTTCCCCGCTTTGCCGTTGGTGTGGCAGGCGACACAGTCCCCCGCCCGCGCCAGATACTCCCCCTGCTTAATCAGATTGCTGTCCGCAGGCGCCTCTTCGGCAAAAGCCGCGCAGCTCAATGCCCCAAGCACCAGGGCCGATAACCATTGCATTTTCATCATCTGCCTTCCTTTATGCCTGCACCAGGGGACCCGGATTTTTCAGATACTGCTCACGGATCGCCTTCGCTGACCAGTAGGCCAGCGCGGCCACCGTGCCGGTTGGGTTGTAGCCCAGCCCCTGCGGGAACGCGGAGGCGCCGATGACGAAGACGTTATGCACGTCCCAGCTTTGCAGATAACGGTTAACGGCGCTGGTTTTCGGATCTTCCCCCATCACCGCCCCACCGTTCATATGGGTGGTCTGGTAGGTGGTGGTATCAAAGTGGCTGTTGGCGTTTTTTGGGCTGCCGAGGATATATTTCGGCTTCATCGCTTTGGCGATCGGCGCCATCTTATCGAACATAAACTGCGCCATCTTGATGTCGTTTTCCTGCCAGTCGAAGGTCATGCGCAGCAGCGGCTGGCCAAAGACGTTTTTGTAGTTCGGATCAAGATCGAGGTAGTTCTGCCGATAGGACTGGTGCGCGCCGTGGGCATCCATCGACAGGTGATGGGTGTAGGTGTCGGCCACCGCCGCTTTCCACTTGCTGCCCCACGCCGGGGTGCCCGGCGGTACCGGGAAACCGGAGATGGGCTTGGTCCCGGCCTGGTTGACCCAGAACGGCGAACCGCCGACAAAGCCCGCCGCGCCGTGGTCGAAGTTGTCGGCGTTGAAGTCGTCGACGCCGACGCCGTTGCCGCCCGCGCCGATAAACGGATTGGTATAGGTGTCTTTGTCGAAAATGGCCTTGATGGTGGTCATGTTCTGGTAGGCGAAGTTACGCCCTACCACCCCTTCGCCGGTCTCCGGATTGTACGGTTTGCCGATCCCGGAGAGCAGCATCAGGTGCACGTTGTGGAACTGGAAGGCGCCGATAATCACCAGGTCCGCCGGCTGTTCCATTTCGCGCCCCTGGCCGTCGACGTAGGTCACGCCGGTGGCGCGGGATTTGTCGTCGGTCAGGTTGACCTTCAGCACGTTGGCGTTAGTCCGCAGCTCAAAGCGTTTTTCCTGGCGCAGCGCCGGCAGAATGTTCACGTTCGGCGAGGCTTTAGAGTACATGTAGCAGGCGTAGCCGCTGCAGAAACCGCAGAAGTTGCACGGGCCCATCTGCGCGCCGTAGGGGTTGGTATAGGAGTCGGAGGTATTGGCCGACGGCAGGTTATAGGGGTGATACCCCACTTCCAGCGCCGCTTTTTCAAACAGCTGCGCCGACCAGGTGTTTTTCTGCGCCGGCAGCGGGAAGTCGTCCGAGCGGTCCGGGGCGAAGGCGTTGCCGCCGCGGCCTTTGCCGACGACCTTGCCTTTGATCGACCAGGCGGTCCCGGAAGTACCGAATACTTTTTCCGCTTTATCGAAGAACGGCTCCAGCTCGTCGTAGGTGACGCCGAAATCCTGGATGATCATATCCTGGGGGATGAAGTTTTTGCCGTAGCGTTCTTCATAGTGGCTGCGCATCCGCAGCTCAATGGGATCGACGCGGAAATGGACGCCGGACCAGTGCAGCCCGGCGCCGCCCACGCCGGTACCCGGCAGGAAGGCCGCCAGCTGGCGATAGGGCACCGCCTGTTGGCTGGTGTTATGCCGGATGGTGACGGTGCTTTTCGACAGATCCTGGAACAGCTTGCGGCGGATGTTGTAGGTCAGCTCATCAATCACCTGCGGATAGGCGCCGTCCGGCCAGGTGTCGCGCATCGGGCCGCGCTCCAGCGCGACGACGTTGAGCCCCGCTTCGGTCAGCTCTTTGGCCATGATCGCCCCAACCCAGCCGAAGCCGACGATCGCGACATCGGTTTTTTTCAATACGGTGGCCATGATTACGCCCTCTCCCCATTAATTGATACCGGCGGGAAGGGGTAGCGTTCGCCCCGTTCAACCCAGTCCATAAAGTCGGCGCGCGCGCCGGGAAAATTAATCAGCGTCCAGCCGACCATGCCTTTATTGCCGCCATGGATCGGGTCGCTGAAGAACCCTTCGCGGGTGTTTTGCAGCAGATAGGTGAAGAACAGCGAGGCCGGCAGCTGTTTGAACTCGGCTTTACCCGATTCCCACAGGCCGAGCGCCTCGTCCTGCTGCTCGCTGCTCAGTTCAGCGAAGGTTTTATGATATTTGTCCTGACACCACGCCTCGGCGTCGGCGATCCCGAGGTTATAGATCTGTTTGGGCACCAGCGGCAGCTGATAACCCATCTCTTTCGGCACGTCGGGATTGAAGGGCCCCTGCATATACCAGATGGAGCCGGTGGCGTAAGGGGTATTGAGCTGGCGGTCGATAAACTCCGGCACGCCGGCCTCTTTGGCGCCGGGACCGAGTTCATCCGCCGGGATTAAGCGAGCGACGGCGGCGTTGATAAACGCCCACTCACGATCGTTGAAGAACTGCGGCTTCCAGTCGCTGGCCGCCGCGGTGTTCCCGGAGGCTGGCTCTGAAGCAGGGGCCGCCTGCGCGGTCGCGCTGGTGGCCACGCCAATAGCCCCTGCTCCCGCGCCGCCGATCACCACCGTCGGGATCAGCGCCATCGATTTCACCAGGAAATCACGCCTGGAATTGTTGGTTTTCTCGCTCGACATCATCACATTCCTGTCATTGAAAATTACTGTTTTTGTCGCTGACAAAACCAGTGAATGTCGTGCTGGAACCGATACCATTGCGCTTTTAAACCGCTTAGCGTCTGGCCCGGCCCGGCAAGTCGGATAAAACATCGCCAGAGGCGATATCATTTATAGGGTTATCGTTTGGATAGTAGACGATTCTCAACGAAACGCGGGAAATCGGAGAGAAATTCACCGGTCTGTCATCGTGAGAAGAGTGCTGCCATAACCTTGAGGCGGTAAACCAGCGGCATTCACACCGCGCTGAGCTTACCCATGCGCCAAAAAAGAGTGACTTGTATCACAAATGTTATTTTTTGTTTATGGTACATGGCAGATTAAACGTCTGTAAATACTCGTATTAGGAATAATTAAACATTTTGAGCTGTTAAAAAAGTTAATAACCGTTGTTAACTATCTTGCATCTATTGTCCGGCTAGCGCCTTCAGCTGGCGATATCCCATCCACAGGAGAAGAGAAGATATGTTCGATCATGTGAAATTCGGCGTTAGCGACTATGCCGCCAGCAAAGCGTTCTTTTTGCAGGCCCTGGCCCCGCTTGGCGTAATGCTGGTCGGCGAAGGCGAACCGAGCTACGGCGCAGAGCTGGCCGGCAGCGGCGATGCTTCTCTATGCCTCTATCAAAGTGCGGAAAAACCGGCGCCGCTGCACATTGCCTTTCGCGCCGACAGCCGCGAGCAGGTCGATGCCTTCTGGCAGGCGGCGCTGGCCGCCGGAGGAAAGGACAACGGTGCGCCGGGGCTACGGCTAAACTACCACGCCAGTTACTACGCCGCGTTTGTGATTGCGCCAGACGGGCACAATATTGAAGCCGTGTGCCATCTGGCGGGGTAACGGGCGGCTACCGCTGCGGAAAAATCCACACATCCTCCGCCGGGAGCGTCAGATGGCAGTGTTCGGCATCGCGCAGCGCCGTTCCGTAGGCGCGCAGCGGAAAGTCGTCGCCTTCGGTACGGAACAGGTACTCCCAGCGGTCGCCGAGGTACATGCTGGTCAGCAGCGGTAGCTGGAGGCTGTTATCCTGCGCGGCGCCGTCAAGTCGCAGGCGCTCGACGCGGATCACCGCCGTCGCCGGCTCGCCAACGCTAACCCCCTCGCCCGCTCGCCCCCACAGGCTCCAGCTGGCGCCTTCGATCCGCGCCCTGCCGTTCTCCAGCGCCATCACTTTGCCGTGCAGGCGGTTATTGCTGCCCATAAACTCAGCGGCGAACAGCGTCGCCGGGCTGCCGTACATCTCCTGCGGCGTCCCCTGCTGCTCAATGACGCCATTGTTCAGCAGCAGAATACGATCAGAGATGGCCATTGCTTCATTCTGATCGTGGGTGACCATCAGCGCCGACAGGCCCAGCTTAATGATCAGTTCGCGCAGAAACACCCGCGCCTCTTCGCGCAGCTTGGCGTCAAGGTTGGAGAGCGGTTCATCCAGCAGGATCACCGGCGGGTTGTAAACCAGCGCCCGGCCGATGGCCACCCGCTGCTGCTGGCCACCGGAGAGCTGGTGCGGATGGCGGTTGCCAAGGTGCCCCAGCCCCAGCTGATCCAGCACACGCTGCACCCGCTCTTTTATCTCCCCGGCGGCCACTTTACGCAGCTTCAACGGATAGGCCACATTGTCGAACACCGTTTTGTGCGGCCACAGGGCATAGGACTGGAACACCAGGCCGAGGTTACGCTCTTCGGCCGGGATCTCGCTGCGCGGCGTGCCGTCGTACACCGTGCGGTTGCCGATGGCGATCCGTCCGCTCGTCGGTTTTTCCAGCCCGGCCACCGCCCGCAGCAGCGTGGTTTTCCCGCTTCCCGAAGGCCCCAGCAGCGATACTACCTCCCCCCGGCCGAGCGTCATGGACACCCCCTTCAACACCGGGTTGTCGCCATAGGTGAGATGCAGATTTTCTACCGATAACTCAATCATGTAATTTCACTCCAAAGCGCAGGGCGATACCCAGGCCAATCACCACCAGCAGAATATTGATAAAGGAGAGCGCCGCGACGATATCGATGGCCCCCGCCGCCCACAGCGACACCAGCATCGAGCCGATGGTTTCGGTACCCGGCGACAGCAGATAGACGCCGGTGGAATACTCGCGCTCAAAGATCAGGAACATCAGCAGCCAGGAGCCAATCAGCCCATAGCGCGACAGCGGAACGGTCACGTGGCGGGTGATCTGCCCCCGCGAGGCGCCGGTGCTACGCGCCGCCTCCTCCAGCTCCGGACCCACCTGCAGCAGCGTCGAGGAGATGAGCCGCAGGCCGTAGGCCATCCACACCACGGTGTAGGCCAGCCAGACGCTGAAGATGGTGTTGCGCAGGGCGCGCAGCTGCACGATAAGGTGCTCCCGCAGCCAGTCGGCCACCGGCAGCGCCGAGAGCCAGCCGTGCTTCAGCGACTGATCGAGCCACATCGGCACAAACAGGAATACCCACAGGAATGCCAGCCCGGCCAGCAGCCCCGGTACCGCGCGCGGGACCAGCACGCTGTAGTCGAGAAAGCGGGTGACGTTGTCCGCTTTGCGGTGCATGGCGATGCCGACAAACAGATAGCAGATCACCGCCAGCGCGCCGCCGATGATGCCGATAGCCATGGAGTTGACGATCGCCCGCAGCAGGTTGGGCTGCTGCCAGATATTGTGGAACGTCGCCAGCGACAGCTCATCCCACAGCGACACGCCGACGCCCCAGTTGGAGATAAAAGCGCGCAGCGCCACGCCGAGCAGCGGTACGCCGATGGTCACCGTCAGCCAGGCCACTACCACCGCCCCGGCCACCCAGCGCCATTTGCCCAGCGGCAGCGCCCGCGCCTGGGACGCCTTGCCCTTCATGGTGACAAAGCGGTTGGCGGTGCGCATCAGCCGCCGCTGGAGCATCACCAGCGGGATGGTGATGCAGATCAGCACCACCGCCACCGCCGCCATCAGATGGTAGGAGGGGGTGCCGAGCTTGTTAGTCAGCTTGTAGAGATAGGTCGCCAGCACCATGTTGCCCTCGGGGTCGCCCAGCACCAGCATCAGACCGAAGACTTCCAGACCGAGGAAAAAGAGCAACACGCAGGCGTAAAGAATGGATGGCCGCACCATCGGCAGACTCACCGAGGTCATCACCTGCAGCGGCGTGGCGCCGACGGTGCGCGCCGCCTCTTCCACGTCGGAGCCGACGCTGCGCAGCGCCGAAGAGATATAGAGATAGGCATGCGGAACGTGAGTTAAGCCGGCGATGACCACAATGCTGAACATCGAGTAGATATTCCACGGCACAAAGCCGATCAGCTGCTGCGCCCACTGGGAAAAGAAGCCTACCGGCCCGGCGGCCACCACGTAGCCAAAGCCCAGCACCATCGGCGAAACGAAGATCGGCACCAAAATCAGCGGCTCAATGATCCGCCGGCCGGGTAAATCGGTGCGCACCATCAGAAACGCCAAAATACCGCCCAGCGGAATGGCGATAATCACCAGGCCAAAGGCCAGAATAAAACCTGACCTTAATGCCAGATAAAAATCCGGGTCGGTAAAAATAAAGGCGAAGGCTTCCAGACTCCACGATTTGGAGCGGGAAAAGAACGGTGCCGAAAGAAAACTCTGCACCACAATAAATAACAGCGGGACATAAATCACCAGCGCCGTGATGCACACCACCACGCCGCGCGGCAGCCCCTGCCACTTTCTGCGTAATACGTTCATGGTTCATCCCTTCGGTCAGGTGAATAAACCCGCCGGGTGTGAATAGGGGCATCGGCGATGCCCCAGGGGAGGATTATTTCGCGGCGGCGCTGCGCCATTGTTTAATAAACTGCAGACGTTTTTGCGGCTGTAAATAATCGAGCAGCGTTTCGTTGACCGGGATCGGTTTTAACGCTTTGCCCAACAGCGCGGTCATGCCGTCGATATCATTTTTACCTTCAATATCGCGACGAATTGAGGGAATATCCGCCTGGCTGGCGAGGATCTGCTGGCCTTTTTCCGACAAGACATAATCCAGCCACAATTTTGCCGCATTGGGATGTTCGCTCTCCTGGCTAATAAACGAGACGCGGGAGAGCACCAGCACGTAATCTTTCGGATAGGCAATACCTAAAGAGGGATCGTTTTTCGCCCGCGCTTCGGCATAAGAGCCAAGAATGTTATAGCCGATCAGGTTTTCGCCGGAGGAGACGCGCTCCATCATTGTGCCGGTGGAAGACTGCACCGTCAGGCCGCCTTTGGCGATATTCGCCAGGTCGGCAAAATAGTTCGCGTCGGTCTGGCTGTCCTGTACCGCCAGCATAAAGCCGAGGCCCGATTTTTCGATATCGTAGGTGGTGACTTTGCCTTTAAATTTATCGGCCTGGCTGGCGATCAGTTTTGCCAGCGCGGTATGCGAATCCGGAACCTCATTCTGCGGGATCAGCCGTTTGTTATAGATAAACACCACCGGCTCATAGGTAGTGCCATAGGCTTTTTGCTGCCAGACCGCCCAGTCGGGTAATTGCTTCACCTCCGGCGAGGCATATTGTTCGGCGTATTCGGTGGCTAATTTCAGCGCGGTATCCATCGATGAGCTCCACACCACATCCCCGCTGCCGCCCCCGGCGGCCTGTTCGCTGATATAGCGGTTATACAGCTCGGTACTGTTCATGTCGTTATATTCGACTTTGACGCCCGGATATTGCGCTTCAAATCCCTTAATTAACGGCCCGGCCGCTTTGGTATCGGTCGTGGAATAGATCACCACCTTGCCCTCTTTTACGGCGGCATCAACCGTTTTTTGATAATCCGCGGGATAGCCCGCAGGCACCTCCGCCCAGGCGGCACAGGCGAAAACGGCCGTCAGTGAAACCACTAAACCACTTATTTTCTTATACATGATACCAACCTTTAATCATCAATTAATAAACACAAATTTAACATATAGTGGTATCAGCTCCCCTTGCAACGACGGGGATGGCTTTTTTCTGGCTTTTGTGACACTGGCAGAATTTAAAAATGTGGTGTTTATGGCGTTAATTAAAACGCGATCCCGGCCCGGTTTTTTATCGTCTGTCGTATGCGCAGGCGCTGGCGCAGCGGCATGTCGCCGGGAGACGCCGCCCTTGACCTTCTGCGCCGGGCGGCGCAGCATAAAACGGCAAACATAACAAAATAACAACAGACTACAGGAGAGAATCAGTGCCTACAGGACACCGCTTTCTGGCGACGGATCTGCATCAGTTTGTCGTCTCACTGTTTACCCATCTCGGCAGTACCCCAGGGGAAGCCACCCTCGTCGCGGACCATCTGATCGCCGCCAATCTTGCCGGACATGACTCCCACGGCGTTGGGATGATCCCCAGCTACGTCAAATCCCACGCCGGTGGTTTTCTGCAGCTCAACCGCCACGCCACGGTGACCAAAGACGCCGGCGCCGTGGTCACCCTCGACGGCAACGCCGGCTTCGGCCAGGTGGTCGCCCACGAAGCGATGCAGTTAGGCATTGAAAAGGCGAAGCAGCATGGTATGGCGGCTATCGCCCTGCGCAATGCGCATCACGTCGGACGCATCGGCTACTGGGCCGAACAGTGCGCCGCCGCCGGGCTGATCTCCATTCACTTCGTCAGCGTCATCGGCGACCCGATGGTCGCCCCGTTCCGCGGGAAGGACAGCCGCTTCGGCACCAACCCGTTGTGCGTGGTGTTTCCCCGCGCGGGCCATCCGCCGCTGCTGCTGGACTACGCCACCAGCGCCATCGCCTTTGGTAAAACCCGCGTCGCCTGGCATAAAGGCGAAGCCGTGGCCCCCGGCTGCCTGATTGACGCCGAGGGTCGACCCACTACCGACCCGGCGGTGATGCAGACCTCGCCGCTGGGCGCCCTGCTCACCTTCGCCCAGCACAAAGGCTATGCCCTGGCGACGCTGTGCGAAGTGCTCGGCGGCGCGCTCTCCGGCGGGCAAACCACCCATCAGGAGAGCCTGCAGACCAGCGTCGACGCCATCTTTAACTGCATGACCACGGTGATCCTGCGCCCGGACGCGTTCGATGCCCCGGACAGCCAGGCGCAGACGGAGGCCTTTATCGCATGGTGTAAGCAGTCGCCGCACGATGCCGATGCCCCGGTGCTGGCACCCGGCGAATGGGAGGCCGCCAACCGCGAAGCGCGGCTGGCGCAGGGGATCCCGCTGGATGCCGGCAGCTGGCAGGCAATCTGCGCCGCCGCGCGCGACGTCGGCCTGAGCGAATCGCACTTCGACCGCTGCCGCCCTCTCGCCTAGCCGCGTGTTACCCCGCAGAGCGTCTGACGTCGGCGCTCTGCGTCATCGTCATTAGTGACGAGGTCATGCTCCCGTCATCAATCTCTTTTCATTTTTCAATACAGATCAATAGCTTAAATTCTGGCACAAGACCTGCATAGCGCAACAGGCCTGCGTCTGCATCACCACCAGGCGATACCGCGATCGTTGCCCGTCGGGCCCGGCGCGACAGCGATCCTCAGTTCACTGTTAACAGGTCTGTTACTGATGAAAAAAATCACGAGCGTGTGCCCCTACTGCGGGGCGGGTTGCAAACTTAAACTGGTTGTCGACAACAATAAAATCATTCGCGCGGAGGCCGCCGACGGCGTCACCAACCAGAACCAGCTGTGCCTGAAAGGCTACTACGGCTGGGATTTTCTTAACGATACGCAGCTCCTGACGCCCCGTCTTAAACAACCGATGATCCGCTACCAGAAAGGCGGCGCCTTCACGCCGGTCAGCTGGCAGGAGGCGATTCGCTATACCGCCAGCAAGCTCAGGGAGATCAAAGAGAAGCATGGCCCGCGCGCCATCATGACCACCGGCTCCTCGCGCGGCACCGGCAACGAAACCAACTATGTGATGCAAAAGTTCGCCCGCGCGGTGCTGAACACCAATAACGTCGACTGCTGCGCCCGCGTCTGCCACGGCCCCTCCGTCGCCGGGCTACAGCAGGCGCTGGGCAACGGAGCGATGAGCAACTCGATTAGCGACATCGAAAACTCGAAGTGCCTGCTGGTCTTTGGCTACAACTGCGCCGACTCCCATCCCATCGTCGCCCGCCGGGTAATCAAGGCCCGGGACAACGGCGCCAAAATCATCGTCTGCGATCCGCGGCGCATTGAAACCGCGCGCATTGCCGATCGTCATCTGCAGCTCAACAACGGCAGCAACATGGCGCTGGTAAATGCCTTCGGCTATGTGCTGCTGGAGGAGGAGCTGTACAACAAAACATATGTCGAACGCTATACCGAAGGGCTGGATGCTTACCGCGAGGCGGTGAAGGATTACGCCCCGGAAGCGGTGGAAGGGATTGTCGGGGTCAGCGCGCGGGAAATCCGGGAGGCGATGCGCATGTTCGCCGCCGCCCCATCCGCCACCATTATGTGGGGCATGGGGGTCACCCAGTTTGGCCAGGCGGTGGACGTGGTGCGCGGCCTGGCAAGCCTGGCGCTGCTCACCGGCAACCTGGGACGGCCCAACGTCGGCGTGGGGCCGGTCCGCGGGCAAAACAACGTACAGGGCGCCTGCGATATGGGCGTGCTGCCGAACCTGTTCCCCGGCTATCAGGAGGTCACCGACCCCGCCGTGCGGGCGAAATTCGCCGCCGCCTGGGGCATCGACCCGGCGCTGATGGACGACCAGGTCGGCACCCGCATCACCGAGGTGCCGCATAAAGCGCTGACCGGCGAGATCAAAGCCTATTACATCATGGGCGAAGATCCGCTGCAGACCGAAGCCGACCTCGGCCTGGTGCGCAAAGGCATCGAGGCGCTGGACTTCGTGGTCGTGCAGGACATCTTCATGACCAAAACAGCGGAAATGGCCGATGTCCTGCTGCCGGCCACCTCCTGGGGCGAGCACGGCGGCGTCTTCACCTGCGCCGACCGCGGGTTCCAGCGGTTTGAACAGGCGATCCCTCCGGCGGGAAATGTGAAGCGCGACTGGGAGATCATTAGCCTGCTGGCCAGCGAATTGGGCTATCCGATGCACTATGAGAACAACCAGCAGATCTGGGACGAGATGCGCGAGCTCTGCCCGCTGTTCTACGGCGTGACCTGGGAGAAAATGGGCGATATGGGCCATGTCCAGTGGCCGTGCCCGACCCTCGATCATCCCGGTACGCCATGGCTGTATAAAGACAACCGCTTCGACACCCCCTCGGGTAAAGGGCAGCTGTTCGCCACCGCCTGGCGCGCGCCGGCGGAGCGCCCGGATGACGAGTGGCCGCTGGTGCTCTGCACCGTGCGGGAAGTCGGGCATTATTCCTGCCGCTCGATGACCGGCAACTGCGCCGCGCTGCAGTCGCTGGCCGACGAGCCGGGACGGGTGCAGATGAATCCCGCGGATGCGCAACGACTGGGGATCGCCGACAAACAGCTGGTGTGGGTCAGCTCCCGGCGCGGGAAGGTGATCTCCCGCGCCGACCTCAGCGATCGCATCAATCCGGGGGCGGTCTATATGACCTATCAGTGGTGGGTGGGCGCCTGCAATGAGCTGACCCAGGATAACCTCGATCCGATCTCCAAAACGCCGGAAACCAAATACTGTGCGGTGAAAGTGGAAGCGATTGCCGACCAGCAATGGGCGGAGCACTATGCCTGGACGGCCTACAGCGACATGAAAGCGCGACTGAAAGCCGCTGCCGACGTCTGACCTCAGGGAGCGCAGCGCGCTCCCTCTGCCGCTGCCGGTGGGTTACGCCGCCGGCAGCTGTTTCTCCACCAGCCCCACCCACATGGCGACGCCGGGGCCGATCAGCGCATCGTTAAAGTCATAGCTGGCGTTATGCAGCGGCTTCGACGGGGTTTCGCCGTCGGTGCCTATCCAGAAATAGGCCCCCGGACAGGCCTCCAGCATGCAGGCAAAATCTTCGGAGGCCATCGACGGCGCCTGATTCCAGCGCACCGCTTGCGCGCCGAGAGTGGCGACGGCCACCTCGCGCACCTGCTGCGCCTGCAGCGCATGGTTTTTGGTCACCGGATAACCCGGGAACCAGCTAATCTCGCCCTGCACATCGGACACCTGCGGCTGGGTCGCCACATAGCTTTCGATAAGCTCCCGCACGCGGGCGCGAACGCGATTGCTCAGACAGCGGAAGGTACCGCGCAGCACCACGGTGTCCGGCAGGACGTTGATCGCCTCGCCGCCGTTTATCTGGGTGATGCTGACCACCGCGGAATCCTGCGGCGACAAGCGGCGGGAAGGAATGGTCTGCAGCGCCATTATCAGTTGCGCCGCCGCGACGATCGGATCGGCCCCGCTCTCCGGCATCGCCGCATGACAGCTCTTTCCGCGCAGGGTGATCTCGAAGGCGTCCAGCGAGGCCATCATCGCGCCATCGCTGAGCGCCACTTCGCCAAGAGGGATCCCCGGCCAGTTATGCAGCGCGTAGATGGCGTCCATCGGGAAGCGCTCAAACAACCCCTCCTCCACCATTTTGCGCGCGCCGCCGAGGTTCTCTTCCGCCGGCTGAAAGACAAAGTGGACGGTGCCGCTGAAATGGCGGGTCTGCGCCAGATGGGCGGCGGCCGCCAGCAGCATCGCGGTATGGCCATCGTGGCCGCAGGCGTGCATCACCCCGGCGCGGCGTGAACGGTAGCTGACGCTCCCCAGCTCGGTGATCGGCAGGGCGTCCATATCGGCGCGCAGGCCGATGACCGGCCCGGGGCCGTTCTCCAGCGTCGCCACGACGCCGGTGCCGGCCAGCCCGCGGTGTACCTGCAGCCCAAACGAGGCCAGCAGCTCCGCAACGCGGCGCGAGGTCTCCTGCTCCTGATATCCGAGCTCAGGCGCGGCGTGAAATTCACGTCGCCAGCCAACGGCTTCGGCGATCAGTGACGGCGATACGGCCATGTATTACTCCTTTCCTGCATAGCGTAATGCTGAATAATCGGTCATGCGTCGCGTTTTTCCCCGTCGCTCACCGGCGTCGGGGCGCTGCCGCTCCCTCCGTTATATCCTGTCGTTACCACGCTGACAACGTCACGAAATGCGGCGGCTGCGCGGCGTACAGCCCACCTGCTGCCCTGCGGCCCTTTTTTGGTAGTGATTTCAACGGTGACAACGGCCAGTCGATTAATTATTATGCAACTCAGGACGGCAATTTGCCGAAGGATCCACTACTGACCTCTCCGTCATCGGAAATAAAATGTTTAACCCAGACCAGAATCGTCTTGCCCCCACGCTGGCGATGATCATGGCCGCGTCGCTTGTGGGATTTATCACCGGCTATACGGTGCCGTTAATCAGTCTTGAGCTGGCGCAGCAGCAGATCGCGCCGCTGTACGTCGGCCTGCTGGCCGCCCTGCCGCCCGCCGGCATGATGATCTCCTCTTTCCTCTCTCCTGCGCTGTGCCGGCGCGTTGAAATGGGCGTGCTGCTGAGCGGCAGCCTGATCCTGCTGGCGCTGGCGACCATCGCCTCATGCATGACTACCGATATGACGCTGCTTTTGCTGCCGCGCCTGCTGACCGGCCTGGCCTCCGGGGTCATTATCGTACTCGGCGAAAGCTGGATCACCGGCGGCGCGGCGGGCAGCCAGCGCGCTACCCTCACCGGTCTCTACGCCTCGGCCTTTACCGGCTGCCAGCTGGCCGGGCCGCTGCTGATCTCCGTCGGCCCCGCCTGGCAGACATCAGCGCTGATCGCGATTGTCGCGGTCACCGCCGTCTGCCTGCTGATGCTGCGCCATCTGCCCACCGGCACTCGTGAAAGCCTCGGGGAGCGCGCCAGCTGGCGCAGCCTCGGCGCCTTTCTGCCGGTACTGGCCTCCGGGGTCTTCTGCTTCGCCTTCTTTGACGCCAGCATCCTCGCCCTGCTGCCGCTGTACGGCATGGACAAAGGGCTGAATGAAGGGCTGGCGGTGCTGCTGGTCACCGTGGTGCTGACCGGAGATGCGATGTTCCAGACCCCGCTCGGCTGGCTGGCCGACCGGGTCGGGATTCGCCGCGTGCATCTGAGCTGCGCGGTGGTTTTCAGCCTGTCGCTGCTGGCCCTGCCGCTGATGCTCGGCTCGCGCATTCAGCTGATGGCCATTTGTCTGCTGCTGGGCGCCGCGGCGGGCGCGCTTTATACCCTGTCGCTGGTGCGGGCGGGGAAAACCTTCAATGGGCAGAAGCTGATTATGATTAACGCCCTGTTCGGCTTTTTCTGGTCCGCCGGCAGCGTTGCCGGGCCGGTAGTCAGCGGCATGCTGATCGGCATCACTGGTTACGATGGCCTGATCGTCACCCTGGTGGCCAGCGGCGTGCTGTTCCTGTTGATTCAGTGTCTGTGCAAAAACGAGAAAACCCTGCTTGCCAGTGAGCAGGAAGATGACATGGACGAGGCGACGGAGTCCGCACGGTAGTCCTCACGGGCTGGCCTGGCGCCAGCCCTTTTTTATGGCCCTCACCGGAGGGTATCCTGTTCTTGCTGGCTCACTGCTGTTAACCATTGCCGGCCCCCCAGCCGAGAGGAAATCCCATGGAAAGTAATACCTTACATCGTGGCAGATTGATCGATCATATTCTGCTGGTTGTCGAAGACTTTGAGGCAAGCAAAAACTTCTATACCGCCGTACTGTCGGCGCTGGAGATCCCGGTTATCACCACCGCCAATGAATACTTGCTGGCCGACGAACTGGTGCTGGCCTCACGCCACAGCCCGGAGGCTGCCGGGAAACTGACTGGGCGCCACCACCTGGCATTCCAGGCCAGAGATCGTGACATGGTGGACGCTTTTTACCATGCGGCGCTGACCCATGGCGGACGTGATAACGGCGCGCCTGGCGAACGACACTATCATCCTGGTTACTATGCCGCTTTTGTGCTGGATCCGCAGGGGAATAATATTGAGGCGGTGTACCATGGCAAGGCTGAGCGCAGCGCCGGGTCTGTTGCGATCAGCTTCACGCAGTAAGCGGGCGAAAGTCACATTTTCTTACCTGCGCAATTCCCATAATAAATGTGGGTGTTATCATTTCCTTGATGAATAATTCATACCCATAGCTGAGGCGTCGATGCTGGAAAACCTAATCATCTGATAATCAGACTTCCGACCATCACTGGCCGGACTGATTATCACTGCGCTGAAATCGAATGCGGACACTGGCGAGTGTTCGCCTATTTTGCCCATGATGATGACAAAGGTTTCCCGGTATGAATGTTTCCCCTCAGGAGCAAGCGACTTTATTCATTCTCGTCCCCTGCGGACAAACGCTCCACATCCACGCGATGGCAGCGAGACCCCTCCCTCGCATAAGAAACGTCACCCCCAGCCAGTTAACCCGGTGCGTTATCCCTCTGCCATGCTCGATCACTCCCTCTGCATGCCGTTGCGTTGCCTTACCCAATGACAGTCGCCAGGCGAATTTTATCTTTCGGTTTGTCATTCCGCGGCCAGCCTGTGACGACAGCCGCAAGGGATCCACATCAACCAGGCCCCGATACCAGGGAAACCGTCACCGACCAGGGAGTCTTCGCGTATGAAATTAGCGTTGGGACCGTACATCCGTTTTAGCAGAATCTTGTTATTTCCGCTGGCGATGGTTATCTATGATTTTTCTGCTTATCTGACTACCGATCTCATTCAGCCGGGTATTATCCACATCATCCGGGAATTTGAGGCTGATGTTGCGTTAGCCCCGGCCTCCGTCAGCCTCTATTTAGCCGGGGGGCTGGCATTACAGTGGCTGCTGGGGCCGCTCTCCGACCGCATTGGTCGCCGCCCCGTACTACTGACCGGAGCCATCATCTTTGCTTTGGCCTGCTTCAGCATGATCTTTGTTACGTCGATTGATCAATATCTTATCGCCCGTTTTATCCAGGGAACCAGTATCTGCTTCATTTCGACAGTCGGTTATGTCTCCATTCAGGAGGCTTTTGATGAAAAAGAGTCTATCCGCATTATGGCGGCGCTGACATCCATCGTTTTGCTGGCGCCGGTAATCGGGCCCCTGGCGGGCGCTGGCCTGATGAATTTCCTGCACTGGAAGTTATTGTTTGCGATCATCGGCGCCATGAGCTTGCTGGCCTGGGCGTTACTGATTTTTAACATGCCAGAAACGGTCACCTCTCAGGGCCGGGGGTTTCGTCCGGGAGAGGTATTTTCCGAGTTTGTCCGCGCCTTTAAACAGCCGGTGGTGCTCACGGGCGCGCTGGCGTTGTCATTCAGTAACCTGCCGATAATCACCTGGGTAGCACTCTCTCCGGTGATCCTGATCGGTGACGGCGGGATGTCGCGCGGCGCCTATGCCTGGACCCAGGTGCCTGTCTTTGGCGGCGTTATTATTGCCAGCATCATCGTGGCCCGTTTTATCAAGGATCCGACCTCTCCCCGCTTTATCTGGCGCACTATCCCGATACAGCTGACCGGGTTGTTGGTATTACTGGCGGGAAATATTGCATGGCCCCATACCTGGTGGTGGTCCGTTTCAGGAACGAGTCTCTATGCCCTCGGAACAGGCCTGTTGTTCCCCGTATTATTCCGTTTTGCGCTTTTTTCCCACTCCCTGCCGAAAGGGACGGTTTCAGCCACCATCAACATTGTGGCGCTCAGTTTTATGGCGGCCTCGGTGGAAGTAGCGCGCTGGGTTTACTTCCAGGCTGGCGGCAGAATTGCTTTTCACTGCCTGGCGCTGATAGCAGGAATCGTCGTCATCATGCTGGTCTCGCGCTTGTTAAAACTCCGTCAGCAACATCTTCTTCAGCCAGCCTGAAGGTTTAGGCCTTTTTGCCCGCAACAGGAGAACACTATGTTTTCATACATTATGCTGGGAACGAACGATCTGCCACGCGCCATCAAGTTCTATGACCCGTTAATGGCGCTGCTGGGGCACGTCAAAGCCGGCCGTAACGAACAGGGGGCGTCCTGGGGCACCTTCAACGGCAATCACACCTGCGGGCTGTGCGTGGGTGTTCCTTTTGACCAGCAGCCTGCCGGGGTGGGTAATGGAACGATGGTGGCGCTTAACGCCCGCTCCGTCGCACATATTGCGGAACTGCATGCCCTCGCCCTGCAACTCGGCGGACGTGACGAAGGCGGTCCCGGTCACCGGCCGCAGTATGGCGACGGTTTTCACAGCGCCTACGTCCGCGATCCCGACGGCAATAAGCTGGCGTTTGTTTACTATGCGTCTGCAGATTGAATGGCTGCAGCGGAGGTGGCTTTTGCAGGCGGAGATAAGGGAGTCAGGACGGCCAACTTCGCCGTTCTTATTCACCGAGGAATAAAAAAGCCAGCAGCTCAAGCGCTGCGGCTTATCTTCCCGGCAAGTTATCTACCGCAAAGTGATAACGTAATCCGGCGTCGCGCATACAGCGTTTCCGCCGCCAGCTGAAAATCATATTCCATCGCCTTCAGCTTTTTCGTCTTGAGCTGTTTTAGTGGAATACCCTCGATATGCCCTGTCGCGACCAACCACCGGATTTCAGCCGTACTCAGCTTGAGCTGTTTTTTCAGTATTGATAGCAGGCTGATGCGAAATGGCTGACTGACTCTGACGCGCACCGTTATCCGCTGACATGCCTTCAACGTAACCGACCATTGCTCGTGAATACGAAAATCAGGTTGCCCCGACGGCTCGGCGCGGTTGCGCTTCAGCGTCGCGAGGTCAGCGGCATAATAGTGAACCATGGCTGCATCGTTCTGCAGCAGGCGCTGAAGCAGTTCACGGTTTATCTTGCTGACGTGCAGCCTGGAAAACAGGGCGATATTCCAGGTGTAATCGCAGCGCGTGCATTTATAGATGCTCCAGATATCCAGCAGCTTCTTTTGCGAATTCACCCGGATGGCGCCGGAAGGCGCGAAGTCGCGTTTTACATTGCAGGCGGGGCAGCGTTTGGCAATGTGCTGATACCCCACGGGCGTGACCGTCCATGTAACTGTCATAACGTACCTTTTTTAACCCATACGAAACCGAGTCCGTGATTAACGGACCATGATTTTTGGCGTATGAAAAATAGTTAATCGCTATTTTTCAGTGGGTTAAAAAAAAGATTTCCAACGTTATTTTCCTGGAGAAGTCCTAATCGACACCCTGAGATTAACAAAGGGGTTATCGCGGGATATATGAGCCCAGTCAATGTTTGCGCGGATGATTAAAAGCTTCATCAATACACCCGGAATGCTCAGCGGGCTGGCCTGGCGCCAGCCCGCTCGGTTTACAGCACCTTGCTGAGGAACGCGGCGGTGCGTGGGTTGCTCGGCGCGCTAAAGATCTGCCCCGGCTTGCCCTCTTCCTGAATCACGCCCTGGTCGATGAAGATCACCCGGTCGGCCACTTCGCGGGCAAAGCCCATTTCGTGAGTCACGATCACCATGGTCATCCCCTCGCTGGCGAGGTTTTTCATCACCTCCAGCACGTCGCCCACCAGCTCCGGATCCAGCGCCGACGTGGGCTCATCGAACAGCATAATCGACGGCTTCATCGCCAGCGCGCGGGCGATGGCTACCCGCTGCTGCTGGCCGCCGGACAGGCTCGAGGGCCAGGCGTCGCGCTTATCGCTTAAGCCCACCTTCGCCAGCAAGGCTTCCGCCAGGTCGACCGCCTGCTGGCGCGGCATATTGCGCAGATTCATCGGCGCCATGATCAGGTTTTCCAGCACCGTCATGTGCGGGAACAGGTTAAAGCGCTGGAACACCATGCCGACGCTTTCGCGCATCTTGTTGAGGTCGGTGGTCCGGTCGTGGGCGGCAAAGCCGTTAACCACCACCTCGCCTTCGCTGACCGTCTCCAGGGCGTTCATGCAGCGCAGGAAGGTGCTTTTCCCCGAGCCGGATGGGCCGATGATGCACACCACTTCCTGCGGTTTAATATCGCAGCTGATGCCGCGCAGCACGTGGCTGTCGCCGAAGCGCTTATGTAAGTTATTAATGTGAATCACTTTTGCCAAACCTCTTTTCCAGACGGTTAACCAGCTGCGCCAGCAGGAAGGTGATCACCCAGTAGACCAGGGAGATGGTCAGGTAGGGTTCCCAGTAGGTGGCGTAGGCGCCGGAGACGGTGCGCGCGGCATAGGCCAGATCGGCCAGGCCAATCGCCGAGGCCAGCGACGAGTCTTTGACAATGGCGATGGCGTTATTGCCCAGCGGCGGCAGAATACGGCGAAACGCCTGCGGCAGGATCACCTTGCGCATGGTTTTCCACCACGGCATGCCCAGCGCGCGGGAGGCCTCCATCTGCCCTTTGTCGATCGACTGGATGCCGGCGCGGAAAATCTCCGACACATAGGCCCCGGCGTTAAGGGTGATCGCCACGATGCAGGAGAGGAACGCCCCGTAGCTGGCGCGCAGCTCGCGGGCAAAGTCGGCGCTCATCAGGCCGCTGGTCACCAGCAGGCCGTCGCGCGGGTTGATAAACAGCGGCACCAGCGCAAAGTGCACCACCATAATCTGCACGAACAGCGGCGTGCCGCGGAAGGCGCTGACGTAAAAGCGCACCGGAAACTGCACCAGGTAGCGGAGAATATATTTCCACGGCCCGTGCTCGGCCTTCGCCATCCGCCCGAGACCGAGAGTTAACCCCCACAGCGTCCCGAGGATCACGCAGATAATGGTACATTTAATCGTCATCAGGGCGCCGTCCACAAACAGCGGGCCGTACTCCTCGATGATCTCCCAACGGAATCCCGTCATAGTCCTTCCCTAAAAAATACGGCTATCGCCTGGGCGATAGCCGTGGTCACTGAAAAAGGTGGATTATTGCGCTGGCAGCGTCGGCACGTTGTCGTCGAACCAGGTTTTATAGATTTTGGCGTAAGTCCCGTCAGCAACAATCTTTTGCAGCCCGGCGTTGATTTTGCCCAGCAGTTCGCTGTTGCCTTTCGCCACCGCAATACCGAAATACTGACGCTCAAATTTAGCATCCGGCACCAGCTTGAACTGCTTCTCCGGGTGCTGTTTGATGTAGTACTTCACTACCCCGACGTCGCCTACCGCGGCGCTGACGCCGTCCTCAAACAGCTCCTGGAGCATCAGCGGGGTATTGTCGAAGCGCTTGATCGCGGTGCTGTTTTTACCCAGCACCTCAGAAACCACGATATCGCCGGTGCTGGAGTTCACCACCCCGACCTTCTCGTTTTTCAGGGCCGCCAGCGAATCCACCTGCGAGTCCTGAGCGACGACGATAGACTGTTCGGCCGGGAAGTACGGCGCGGAGAAATCGACCATCTGTTTGCGTTTATCGGTGATGGTGATCCCGGAGATGATGATGTCGCGGTCGCCGGTGTTCAGCGTGGCGAAGATGCCTTCCCATGGGGTATTGACCAGCTTAACGTCAAAGCCTTCGGCTTTGGCGATGGCTTTGATGATGTCGATGTCGAAACCTTCCAGCTGTTTCTGGCTGTTTTCAAATTCAAACGGCCGGTAGGTGCCGCCGGAGCCGACGGTATAGGTTTCCGCAGCCGCCTGTCCGGCAGCCGTCAGCGCGGCTATCATGCAACACGCTTTGAGCAAATTCTTGACCATGAGATTTCCTTTTTATGCATTTATTTTGCATAAAAATACACACACTCACTTTTATATGCAACCGGAAACCTTCCCGCTGGTGAATTATCTTCTCAATGGCCCCGTTTACCGCCGGATTTACCGATAGCCCGATGCAGATCGTTGATTCGTTTCAGGGATTTCACCGTTTTTTGTGGCGTGGTAGAGGCCACCGACAGGACAATCATCTCGAGACAGACCAGCACCGTACCGTGCAGCGGCATCCGGCTACTGTCCCCGCCGCGCGGGACGTCGATCACCACCTGCGCCTCCTGGCTGAAGCGCGAGTCCACCGCCTGGGTCAGCAGGATGGTCGGAATACCCAGCCGCTTCGCCTCGCGCAGGGTGGTCAACCCTTCGCGATGGGGGGATTTTTGCCCCATCATGATCAGCACATCGCCGCGCTGCAGGCCGATAAGCTGTTCGGCAAGGCTAAAGCCCGTGCGGTTCATCACGTACGCCGGCAGGCCAATACGGCTGAACAACCGGGCGGTGTATTCGGCGAGGATCCCCGAGGCGCCGATACCGAAGATCCCCACCTGGCGCGCGTCGCTGAGCAATACCACCGCCTGAGCCACCGCCGCGCGGTTGTCGGCCCGCGACAGGACCTCGCACACCCGCTGATGGCCTTCAAGCACAAAATCAATACTGGAGTTGACGTCGCTGGAGAGCGCGGTAACCGTCGAGCGCATCTTTTCCGCCGAGGTGACCGAGGTGCCGAACCAGCGCTCCATGGTCTGCTTAAGCTCGCGCAGCCCGGCGAAGCCCAGCGCCTGGATGGCGCGCACCACCGTGGCGTCGGAGGTCTGGGTCGCGGTGGCGATCTCCATCGCCGTATGCTCCAGCACCACCTCGCGGTTGTCGTTGATATAGCTGACCACCGCCCGCAGCCGGGGGGAGAGCTGGTGCGCCCGGGCGCGATAGCGTTCGCCGAACAGATCGACTTTGCCCTTCTCTTTTTTTACCGCGCTTTTCATTTGGCCTCCGCCGGGATCGGCCTGCCGGCAATATGCGACTGCACCTGGGCCACCATCAGAGACAGCGCGGCGTAGGAGTTGGAGATCACCTCTTCCCGCGGCAGTAAAATATAGTGCCCGGTGCGGCAGGCGCGCAGAAAGTCGCACCAGCCGGGCATCACGCCTTCCATCGCCTGCAGCTCATCCTGCGGCTTACCGCCGGTATCCGACCGCCAGGTGGCGAAGACAAAATCAGCGTCCAGCTCCGGCAGCTGTTCCGCGCTGACGTCAATGCGCTGACCATCGGGGATCCGCTCAATCAGCGGCGGAAAGCGGAACCCGGCGTCGCGCAGCACCCGGCCCAGCGCATGATACGAATGATGCACCGTGACCTTGCCGTTGTTCGCCTGGATCACTGAGACGCTGTACTGCGGTGGGTTGACCATCGCTTTCAGCTGCTTGATTTGCTCCTGATAGCGGCGCTCGAGGATCGCCAGCCGCGGCTGGGTGCCGGTCAGCTGCGCCAGCTTGCGGTAAATCTCCGGGGCGCTGCCCTGCAGATGGTCGATGCTCACCGTCGGGGCAATCTTCTCCAGTTGCTCTACCGACACGTGGCGGCTGGGCTCAGTGATGATCAGATCCGGCCTGGCGGCGGCTACCGCTTCCAGATCGATATCGGCGGTGCCAATAAAGCGGATATCGCTGTTGTCGAAATCGACGCCGGTGAGCTGGGCGCTGGATCGCAGGTAGTGGCTGCCGTCCGGGCGCGTCCGGCCGTGGCTGGCGATCGGCGGCGCCCCGAGCTCAATCAGCGGAATGGTAATGTCGAGATCGTGCATCGAAACGATACGCTGCGGATGCAGCGGCACGGTGACCGTGCGGCCTAAATCATCGGTGAAAGTTTGAGTTTGTGGGGCGGCGGCGCTGACGGCCCCCGTCAGCAACAGCAGCAATGAGACGAACCAACGCATACTACCTTCCTGGTTAAAGGGCATCACGGCGACGCCAGAGCAAGATAAAGAAGAACGGGCACCCCACCAGGGCAATGACAATCCCCGCCGGGATCTGCAGCGGGGCAAACGCCAGCCGGCCAAGGGTATCGGTCGCCAGCACCAGCAAGGCGCCAATCAGCGCGCTGCCGCACAGCAGCGATACCTGGCCGCCGCGCAGCACAAAACGCGCCATATGCGGCGCCATCAGGCCCACAAAACCCAGGCTGCCGACGCAGGAGACGCTGGCCGAGGTCAGCAGCACCGGCGCAAAAAAGCGCAGCACCGTCAGCTGCTGCAGACGTACGCCGAGGCCGATGGCGGTCCGGTCGCCCAGCAGCGCCACGTCCGCCGCCCGGGCGGTACAGAACAGGATGATGGCCCCGGGCAGCGCCCAGCAAAAAGCCACCGCCAGCAGCGGCCAGGTGGCGGCCTGCAGGCTGCCCGCCAGCCAGATCATCGCCGTCTGCACGTCGCGTACGTCGGCGGTGGTCATAAAGATGCCGACCGCGGCCGCCAGGCTCCAGGAGACGCCGATGCCAATTAAAATAAAGCGCGGCCGCGAACAGTCGCGGGCCAGCGTCAGGACCAGCAGGGCCACCGCTATGCCGCCGACCATCCCCGCCAGCGGCCGCCAGACCAGGCCTACCGCCGGGAAAAACAGCACCAGCGCCAGGACCACGATGCTGGCCCCCTCTTTGACGCCGATCAGCCCCGGGTCGGCCAGCCCGTTACGGGTGATGCTCTGCATCGCCGCGCCGGCCAGCCCCAGCATGGCCCCGCACAGCAGCGCCATCAGGATCCGCGGCAGGCGGATATCAAACAGAATAAAGCGCGGCTGCTCGCCCATCTCCTGCGGCGCCAGCAGGGCCCTCGCCAGCGTCGACGCGGGCAGCGGATAGCTGCCGCGGCTAAGGCTGTACAGCCCCAGCGCCAGCAGCGTCAGCACTATGCTGGCGGCAATTTTTAACGCCGCAGGACGCAGCAGCAGATGACGGGAGGCGAAAGCCAGCGGCCGAAAACCGGCCCGGTGAACGGCGCGCGTCATTTAAAAAACCTCGCGGCGATAAAGATAAACAACGGCGCGCCCACCAGGGCGGTCATCGCTCCGGTGGCCAGCTCCTGCGGCGCGACCAGCGTCCGGGCGGCGATGTCCGCTAGCACCAGCGCCAGCGCCCCCACCGGCGCCGCGAGCGGCAGCGCCAGGCGGATATCTTCCGTCACCAGACGGCGCACCACGTGCGGCACCACCAGCCCGACGAAGCCGATCGGCCCGGCCACCGCCACCGCCGCGCCGCAGAGCAGCGCAATCGCCAGCAGGCCCAGCAGCCGCGTCTGGACGAGATTAACGCCAAGGCCCAGCGCCACCTTATCCCCCAGCGCCAGCACGTTGAGGCGTGGGGCAATGAGCAACGCGACGCCAAGGCCGATCAGCGCCGGGACCAGCGCCGTCTGCAGCGTGCTCCAGTTCATTCCGGCCAGGTCGCCGGCCAGCCAGGTGCGCATCGCCAGCAGCGTCTGTTCATCGAGAATCAATATCGCCGCCGTCACCGCCGACGCAAACCCTGACAGCGCCACTCCGCACAACGTGATGCGCAGCGGCGTC
>OJUS01000087.1_pt1 | contig 51153 bp, 76 predicted proteins | sample 1600011 | NCBI WGS metagenome assembly OJUS01 (sample SAMN04436717, study PRJEB24849) | human gut metagenome | biome: human gut; feature: NICU; material: stool | host: Homo sapiens | place: USA: Saint Louis, MO | collected 2010-10-02
CCCTTGCGGGATCTGCAACCGGGCAATTAATCATTGCTGCCATTGGTTTATTTTTCATGATCTTATTTGGCTCAATCGGCACGTGGCTGAAGTGGAAAGACTCAAAAGCCATCCGGGAGGCGATTGATTCTGGCGACATTAAAGAGGCATTGAGGATCAGGAGCAAATAAAATGGGAATGAAAACGCGGCTTACTTTCGCGGCGGCGGTGGCGATCGCGGTCGCGTTCCTCCCCGAAGTGGAGGACACTAAATACACGGTTTATACGGATATCGCTGGCGTACCAACTGTATGCGAAGGAATCACAGGCCCGGACGTTATCAAGGGGAAAACCTATACCCGGTCAGAGTGCGACGCGCTTTTAACCAAGCATATCCAGGTAGCAAAGCGAACCGTTGACAGCAAAATCAAAGTAGATGTTCCTGACACATTCAGGGCGTCGATGTACAGCTTCACGTTCAACGCTGGCGGCGGCGCATATTCTGGCAGCACCATGCTGAAATTAACGAACCAGGGCCGATTGCGCGAGGCGTGCGAGCAGCTATATCGCTGGACGTACTACCGCAACCCGAAAACGGGTAAGATGGAGAAGTCAAAAGGCTTGCATAATCGCCGGGTTCAGGAATATCAACTATGCATTAAGGATCTAAAATGATTAAGGTAATTGGTGTGGCTCTTACGGTTGTTCTTCTGTCTGGTTGCGCTTCCAGCGTCCCGATCCTTTCCGATCTGGTTGGCAGCAAGCCGGATATGACGGCGCAAGTAGGCGCGGAGAACGTTAAACAGGCGGTTGGCGTGACGAACAAAACGGACACGTCAAGCAAGCAGGAGACTACGTTCAAAGAGTCGGCGGTAGGAAAGGTTGACACGTCGAACAAAAAATCCGTAACGACCTCCAGCATTCACGCCAACCAGATCACGGCGGACAAGATCGAGATCCGAAACGATGAAAGCGGAAGCCTGACTCCGTGGCTGATTGGTGGTGTTGGGGTTGTAATGCTGGCGATAGGTGCGTTCGGTCTTTGGCGGGAACGAAAAAACAAAGTGGCGTAATGCCCCTTTTTCTATATGTACCGCTTGACGTGCAATAGCGCTACTCCGTCTTCATCGTTAAGACCATGTTCAACCGTGTTGGTTGCGGCCATTCCTTGATAGAGCAAGATGAGCGCGGCACGCAAGTAATTTTCTGGTGTGATCTGTTTCACACAAACAAGCCTGTGAACTTCCGTTATCAGATCTTCCACCTGGTTTCCCGAAAAGCTGTTCATCACTGAGTTGGTCAAGGTGCATCATCTCCCATATGTATCGGTTATCCATCCCTTCGAACGACCGGAAATCAAAACCTATTTCCCTGTTATCCGGCCCCGTACACCACACAGAGCCGTTTTTTCCGTCAAGGTATCCATTCGTATAGCTTCGCGCTAAAAACTCCTTAGAGACCATTGACGCAAATATTCTGCGAGTGACATTCGCCGCATTTGCAATTCTATCACTCTCTCTGTGTGAATACACGAACCTCGCAAGATCCTGTCGGTTGAATTCTTTACGTGACTCGCAGAATCGGTATACATCAAGAAGAAACGCCATAACCAACAACCTTTTCATTGCCGTGATTTTCATGGAAGCCATATTGACGCTCCGCCGCCTTTCTGGCCGCGACCGCATCATCTAAGTTGTCGAATAGACCAAGGTGCCTTTGCTTTCCGTCAACCTTTATCTGAACTTTCCACTTGCGTTCTCTCTTGAACCAATGAACTCCAGTCGCGCCACTTGAGTTGTCGCATCGCCTTGTCGTGTTCTTTTTGTTACCCTTACTGCTGACCAAGCGCAAGTTTTCGATCCTGTTATCATTGCGAATATGGTTTTCGTGGTCAATCTCCATACCTTCTGGTATTGGCCCTTTATGCATCTCCCATATAATCCGGTGAGCCTTGCGAAATACACCTCTAACCTTTATTACCACGTACCCGTTACTATTCTCGCCCCCAGCCTCATCGCCAACCTTCACACGATTGCAGGTGCTAACCTTCCAAAACAACTTTCCATAACTATAGCTAAACAGTCGCCGGAACTCTGCGACGTCTTCCATCGTGCTAACTTTTGCTCTTGACATAATTACCTCATGAACGACGGGTTGATAAAGACTTCGGAATCCATCACGCAGATAAAGCCCAATTCCTCCATCTTCGGCAATAAGCGTTCCTTAATCTTTTTGCTCACCCCGGCCTGGCCTTTGAAGATCTTCAGGTTGCGGCAGGCGTTATAAATGCCCTGGACGGTCATAACACCTTTTGCCTGCTTGCAACGACTGGCGATAACGTCATACAGCGCTTTAATCTCCGCACCTTCGCCAGCGAACCCGGAAGAGTCAGCCGATGACAAGTAAGTTTTGCTCAACTCATGGAACATGATGATCGCTTCGTCAATGGTTGCCGTGTCGATATTCTTCGAGCGTTTCCCGCCTGGTTGCCAGTTCCGGATCGTGTGAAGCACGGATGCCAGACGCATTACCTGCTTATCAAACTTACCCATCGCGCCGCGAAGCATTGTATGCGAATACTTGCCGCCGTCGCCTAACTCCGGTTCTAACTCCTGACGGGCCTTGTTCAGTCTCCGCATTGCCGCGTCAGTAACCTGCAACTTAACGTTTGACTCGCTCATAATGTCATGAATCAGCCGGAAGTAATCTGCCTTCAGTGACTGGTCGATCGGCTCATAGGTCGAATTCCCGTTTTCGTCGATGAACACACGTTCGCCCAAACGGGTTTGCTCACGAACCAAAAGGAAACGCTCCGAGACACCGATCCCGCGAGAACCCGCTTGCATGATGGCGTCGATGGTTTCATCCTGTGCAATTACGCAAATGCAGCCCAAAGCCACGAATGACATATTATTGCTAACGTCGGCACGAGCGATCGATACGTGGCCTTTATCCCATGCTTTGAGCACCAGTTCGCTGTTCGTCTTCTTGCCGCCATCGTTGCCATACGTGATCCCTAAAAGGCTGTTAACCGCCGTCGCCTCATCCGAGATAACGGCAAAGTTGCCCTGGCGGTTGTTAATCTTCGCCAGGCCTTCCGGGGTGGTATCGGATACCGGGAAAGTTAGATCACATAATTTTTCAAGTTTCTCTTCCAGTTCGTCACGATCTTCGAAAAGTTTCACCATATCAGATTGCGACAACTCCCCTTTAAGCGCCTGCTTGTTGGCGGACAACTTCGCCATGATTTTCTTACGTTCCTTCTTGCGCGACTCGTTAATGCGCTCGACTTCGGCGACGATCGGTTCGATGGCCAGCGAGTTAATGGCAGACTTACCAGCGGAAGGCGGCTGCGACGTGATAACGTAAAGCGTTGTCGGTTGCTCGCTGCCGTGGTACTCGACCCAAAAGCGACCCATCATCGCGGCGGATACGGTTCCGAGAAAGTGCATGTAAGCGGATGACTCCGGGAACTGAACAGAACGCGCGGCATTGAGCGCCAGCTTGCCGACTACATCGTAATCATTAGCGATCGAGATTGTTGGGTACTTATCCGCGTTAACGTCGATATCTTTCGGTTTTGGCCAGAAGGAAACGGAGTCGCGATACCCGTTCGCACGAATCGCAACACGCAGAGGACTGATTCCCTCCCTTTCTGCGATAGCAATAATATCTTGCGGTGACACGCGGTCATTTAAAAACATGCCCTTACTCCTGATTGGTTAATCGTTCGGCTAATCATAAGCCGTATTAAATCCGAGATCCAGTGATAATCTAAACGCACTTGCAAAATGTGCTTAGGTTATCGGGGCGCACGGCCCCGACACCGTTACAGGTATTTAGCCTCGAACGTTGTTCCGTCCGATACACTGAAGCCAACTTCCTCGCGGTACAGCGTCCAGCGGCATCCATCACGATCGAAGATGTATCCGGCAACCGCGCCGAGCGCACGACCGCTTTCTACCTGGTAGCGCTTGCCTACGCTGAAGGATTTTTTCATCGGGTTGCTATGATCAAGGCAGACGCATTTTAGCGTTTTGGTTTTGAGTTCGATGAACGTCGCAATCACCTGGCCACCAGCGCCAGCAATAAACAACTCGCCGCTAACGCCTACCGACAAAATAATGCGCTTCTTCTTCAGTTCGACGCTGTCATATACCATCATTGACACGTTGCCTTCATCGTCGACGCGGGCGGAATAAAGGTTGTTTTCATGGATGTTAACGGCACGGCTTGACGTGCATTTAATCTTGATTGACTTCGCCATTTATTTTCTTTCTCCCATCTCGATATACAGGTTAACCAGATCCAGAAAGTCAGCTTTATTTCTGCAACTCAATTTAAAGCCAACGTGCGACTCAATTTTATTTTGCATCGCAGTCAGGGTTGCGCCGCCGTTATTCATCCTGAGAACTTCGCGGCATACTTCGGCGAGTTTTTGGGATATCATTTCTTCACCACCTTTATTTCCATGCCTTCGCAAGCGCTCTTGATATCATTAATCAGACGATTAAGCCTTAAATCAGTCATTACATGGTGATGACGTATATCAATAATTCCAGCAACGACTAACAGCATGACAGCAAAGATAAAACCACCAGGCCCGGAAATACACAAAATAGTTAACATCATCAAGATAATAAATTTCATTTCCGTTTACTCCGTTGCGTTTCGATGTGGGAATGATACCCGGCTTTCGCCGGGCAGTTTTATCAATTCGTGCTATTCTCGATAATTCGCCTGGAACACGGCGCGGGCAAAACCTCGCGGAGTAATGGAGCGCAGCATTTTAGTCCTTCCTGACCTTCCGCCCAAAAACTTCCAGGCCCAAAAGAAATTCACGCCTTCTACTCCATCCGGCGGCGGGAGCCGTTTCGGTTCGACAAAACCGTTTCCGTGCCATATGCACGTTTTCTTCGTGTAATTGTCACAATGGGGCATCTTTGGATGCCAAACAGGCTCATCCTGGGAAACATATCCGCCGAAGTCGCGCGGGTGAAAATAGAAATCCGGCTTGCGCCATAGTGACGACAATTTTCCTACCGGATTTTCAACCATCCAGGGGCAACCATACTTATTGCCTAATTGCTCGACCATCTTCGCATCCCATGCTGCGGATAATACGTCATTATCTTCCCTTACGTGCTTGATTCCGCTATGCGCTAACAGCGTGCATGACGGGAAAGCGAAAATGAAGTCAGGATCTGGAATGCCGAGAATCGATCGCTTAACGTCAAAATCCTTGTCAATCCAAATGTTAACATACTGGATATTTGGGTGAACCATTCGAATGCTATATTCTCCGTGGTCGCCGGAGTCGGCATTGAAGCAATACACCTTGCATCCCTTGATGGCCCACGGCAGGCCCATGATGCCTGAGCCGTCGAACATGCAGTAAATAACCTTTTCTTTCATGCTTTCCACGCCTCAATGAACATTCTGTTCGATTCCAGCGTCAGAGTGACGCCAGCCAGGGAGGACTGAATGAGACGACCTCCCGGAACCGTCCCGATGATGTAGCGGCCTTTCGACTTCGTGATCGTGATCTGAGTGAAGCCGGAGGCGCGGTTCATGCGGAGAACGACGCGGCCATGCGCGTTCAGGATGGCGAGAATGGAATCAGTCTTCGGATGGTTCATCGTGTAACTCCTTCGTTTGTTGGTGTTGGGATAGTATGCCACTATCCCGCCATGTTGTTTTAGCAATTCGTGCTATTTAATCACAAACAGTTTTTCCGTGGAGTTTTTGTTTCCGCCTGACTTTCCGTTTGCTGATAAAGAGCTTTTGGCGTTAATTTCAAGGATGCACTCAAAATCATATGGCGCGGTATACTCGCTCACAAAAACCCGGCACCTTTTAGAAATTTTCCTGACCCAATCCCAAAACGCAACATGGTCAAAGTCAACACCGTAGCCAGTCGTTCCCTGGTATGGGGGATCGCAGTAAACGGTCGCATGATCTGGTATTTCAAGATCGGAATAGCTCACACTGGAAAACTCAACTCCCCTCAATAACCTTGCCTGATTAATTATTGAGCGCAAGGCTTCTTTTTGGTAATTTCTTTCACCGGCTCTTGTCTGGCATATTCCAGCATAACCACCAAACCACTTTCCGGAATATGAACAACCGATTCCAGCCCAACCGATCATTTCATCACTTCCGTTAAGGTTTTTTAGCTCCGCATATTCATGCCGTGAAATTTCTGGCGGAACCCATCCATTAACAACGGCCTTAAACATTGCTATTACATACTTGTTTGCGTCATTTGCAATTCTGCGATCGGCATTGACGCAATCGATCATGTTCATGCCACCAGCGAAAGGTTCAACGTATACGCTTCCAATCTGACCCATCGCATCCAGAATTCTTTTTTTGAATCTTGCTTTACTCCCCATGTACTTCATTATCTTACCCCCGGAACGCAGGTCGTGTAATCCTGGCTGATGTAGATCGTGCGCTGGACGCGAGGTTCTTTTTCGCCGATTTCCTGGATGGTAACATCGTTGCTTCCTACCCGGCACGGAACAGATCCGAAGATAAACTCGCCAGTCTGCTTGTCGTTGATTTGCCATACATTACCACCTTCCTTTTTGACCACCAGGAAAGGCGCATTGTCTGCGCTGAACTCTTCCGGGCCACGACCGTAGTAATACGTGATCGCAGCTTTTGCCGCGGCGCTGAAGGCATCGGTAACGTCATTGGTCGCCTTGTCGCGGATGGCCTTGATACGTTCTTCAGGCGATCCGATGATGTAGGAAAAGCTGTTAGAAATGGTAACTGTTCGCATTATATTTTAACCTCGTTTTGGTGGATGAAGTCGGCGACGTAATGGCATTCGATCGGATTCTCGATACCCGCCAGCACCTCGCACGACCCGTTATTCAGTAGCTGGCAATGCTGGCACTCCGCGCCGCCAACACTGGCAATGACAATGGCGATCCCGTTGCATGAACCGCCGAACATTCTGTGCGGGAAGGGGTAAGCATCGCAGGTTCAAACCACCTCCCCGGCTCGCCGTTTCCTCATACCTTGCCCTTCTCGATGCAGAAAACCCAATCACGAGCGTCAACCGCAAAGCGTGCAATGCCGTCGAGCACCACGAATACAGTAAACCCGTTGACGCCGCGCCCCTTCTCGATATCGGTTACGGTACGGAACAGATAGCTTGCGCCATATTGAATTTTATCCCCGACGACTACATCCGCAAATGCTTTCATGGTTAATCTCCTGACTGGTTTCTATGGGTTAACTATACCAGGCCTCGCGGCCCGGCGTTTAGCAATTCGTGCTTATTTCACTGCTTTCTTCGCTGCCTTGTACGCCTTTTTGAAGGCCGGAACATCTTCGACAGGAATCCAGAAGCCGGAGCCATAGCCATAACTAAACCAACAGAATCGTTTCAGATTCTAATTTCTCATTGCACGTCTTGCGAGATAATCACACCGTGCAATTGCTAAATCTAACTGACGATATGAACTGTCACTTACACTATGTGTAATTCCTGAGATCATCACGTGAAAACCATCTTTGTTTTTTAATACCCAAAATTTTCCATTTTCATATGCTATGTCTTTCTCTTTGAGTCTCATTGCTCCACTCCACTACAGTTCGTTTCGTTGAAGCAATCATAGCAAAGCCGACCGGGTGGATTTTGACAAAAAATGCTATTCCTGCGATTGCCTATTATTCCACCGATTCGGAATAGTGGAATAGCGCGTGATTGCACTTGATCACCTGATGATTAGTTTTGACGAATCATGATTGCTTTTGATTGTTTCATTTTGCGCAACGATTTTGTGAGTGTTTCAGGATTTGCAACGAATTGCATAAATGTATGCACCATGCACGCAATTTGCCGATCGAAGCGGTCAAAACATGCGGCTATTTGTGGTCGCTTTGTGGTTATGTGGTTTTATGTGGTTACTTTGTGGTGGGAAAAATCTTACCGGAAATCCGCGCAAAAAATGAACAATAAATACATATAGAATATACGTAAGTATATATAAAATAAGAATATTATTATTATATATCTATATCTATTTCTCTTTGTGGTAAGATTTATCCGCGTGCTGGCTTACTCGTTCGCTACCGCGTCAAAAAATTTTTGATGTTCCGCGCCGCCGTCGTGAAATATATAAAGGGGCATATATAAGGGGGGTTAGTTACCGAGTTACCACAAAAACGGCAAACGCAGTTGACACAAGGCTTTGATGGGGTATTATTCACGTAGGATTGAGCTTACACCAATCTAACCACAAATTTTAACACAACCACAAAGGAGCCACAAAAAATGGCGAGACCAAAAGCACAGGACAGGAACGAAATCACCGATCCAGGCGAGTTGCTCGACCTGGCAAAGTCGGCAGCAAGAAAGCGGATGGATGCCACTGGCGAAGACCGCGAGCAGATAGAAGCGATTATCAAAGAGGCATACGACAAAGCCTGGGGCGGCGGTGAGTACCTGCGGGCGCGATTCGTTGCTGCGGGTCACGATCTGCTTATCAGCGATTCAGAGTACCGCCTTGCCACCAGGGGGAGTGGGCTGTACGACTCGACGATCTCAAGCGCACTGAAGCGGTTCGCAAAACCAGGGGAGAAAATCAGCAGGCGCGTTGTGAATGGATTCTACCACGTCACGATCACAGAAGACTTGTCGAAGGAGGCGGCAGCGAAAAGCCATGAGGATTCGATCAGGAAAGATGAGCGGGAGCGGATTAAGGGTTTAGTGGCCGCTCTTGCTGTAGACTTCGCCGGGAATGCTCTGACCGGGATTTACAAGGCGACCTTGTTCGCGGCTATCGATCTTGGATTGAACGCCAGCGATATCAGCCAGGAGGCCAGTCATGAAGAGTAAGCATTCAATAGCCCAAACACTCATGCGGCAATATAGGGGCATGATAAAAACAATGGATCGGGTTGCACTCCAGCAAGCTGTAAAATATTGCTACCGTGCGTCTGACTCCTGGACTTACAGGTTTAAGGATGACTCCGTGTTATGGTTCCATAAAGGTAGCGCAACCATCATCACAAAAGAAGAGGCACTAAAACTATGGAGGAGAGTATGAAGCTATATCCAGACCAAAACGACCCGGCGGCACCGATGCGCCTTGGAAACACGCCAGTCGATGAGCGGGAGGTTATCGCAGCCATCGCCACTGCATCGGACGACGAAAATCCAACCGCCCTGGAATTAGTGACAGCCGACTTGCTGTTAATGTCATTTCTTCCGGATTCTCAATCCTACATTCAGCACATCACCGAGACGGGCGAAGCGGTGACGAAGCCGGAATTCATCGGTGCATCGAACGTTCTGGCCATGATGGCCGATGAGTCGGATAACATCATTAGCCTGGATTATCCACAATGAGCGCCTTTATCCTGTTTTCCATCGGTGTTAATTGCGGATTGCTCCTGGCGGCATTTATCATCCACCTGAGCAACAAGTAGCACTTTTTGTTAAAACCCGGTCAGAGCGATCGGGTATTATCTCCACATAGACAACGAACTGAGGAAAACGAAATGGTCACTCTTATCACCTGGGAACACGAAAACAGCAAGCCAGTGGTGCGCGAATTCGAGACCGTAGCGGCGTGCTACAACCTTGCGGCAAACGGTGGCTTTTACAAGGCGCAGATCGTTAACGAGTTCGGGGTTGTTGATTATGAATTTTAAGGCGAGCGATGTAAAACCTGGCTCGGTCTACGGATCGCGCCTCAATAACCGCCTTTGGCGCTGGGACGGCGAAACCATGTGGACTAAAGGCGAGGGCGATGTTATTTGGCATGAATGCGGCTGGCCTCACCCCACAATGAGCCGCCTCGATATCGCTTATTATCTTTCGGTTGGCGATATGCACGAGATGGAAGATAGCACTTTTTGCTAAAACACTGCTGTCGAGATCCGGTATTATTTATTCATCGACAACAAAGAGGAGATGAAAATGAGCAAGAAGAATCCATATTCAACCAGCAACTACCATAACGAACACGTCATGCGCTGGCACTGGCAGAAACTCAAAGAACGCCACCTTGCACGCCAGGGCAAATAATCACAATAGCGCCGCTTCGGTGGCGCTGTATCCCAACCATAAAAACGGCTTACGCCAGTAGGATTGGCAATGCCACGATTTTCAGCAACAACAAAACTTCGCACCTTCGCCGGGATGCCGATCCCACACTCATCAACCAAAGCCGTCCAGGGCAGCGAGCACGGCGTATACTTCCACTGGTGCGGCAAGTGGCGCTTCACCGTCATTCGCGGCTTTTACGTGACCTGCGACCACGTGGATATTGCCGACCATTCCGGCGGAAACCAGGTTCATGAGTTCAAGAGGCACGAATAGCACTTTTTGCTAAAACTCGATCGGGGCAATGCGTTATTATTACCCCATCGAAACAGAGGAGCAAAAAACATGATTGGCAACCACAACAACGAACTGAATGCAGCAGCCACCGTCGCGCCGTCGAGCAGAACTTCAACGCGCTTAAAGTAGCCTGCGATGAGATGAAAGCAATGCTTGAACTGCCGTCATGGGATCCCCAACTCGAAGACTATTACGACGGCCTCCGCGTCAAGCGTGACGATATCATCAACCGCCTGCGCCTGGCTGGAATGTTTCTGTAAGGAGAACGCAATGATTCACGAAATTAAGTCTGGAAAACAAGTAGTGGCCACCATCACGCAGCGCCACGTTGTAGCCTTCCAGTTTAACATCCCAGGAACCAACGATATGCAGTCGCTTGATGTGCCAGTTTGGGCAAACACAATCGCCGTTGATGCCGACGGCTCGATTTGGGCCTACGAGTCGACCGCCGAAGATGTTTGCATCCCGGACTACTCGCGAAAAGCATGGGTGGATTGCGGGCCATCAGAAAACAAGATGCGGTCAGTAGGGGAGATGGATAGCTTCCCTGATTGGGCAAAATCAAAGATTGACCTTCGCTGCCTGAAATAGCACGCATTGCTAAACGCCCGGTCAAGGGATCGGGCATAATCATCACGAAGTCTATTAACAAACCGATTATGCAAGGAGACAGAAGAATGCAACAATTTGAATCTCGCGGCAAGACCTACAACCTGCCGGACACTGCTACCCATGCCGCCCCTGGTGCGTGCGGCGGCCTGTATTTTAAGGATGGCGATAGCTGGTTTTTCATGGGGGATGTGGCTGGGGATGTACCGACGAAGACAGGTAGCTTACTCGTGGGCTTCTACGATCACGACTTGGTGGAGTTGAAGCCAAAGCGCGTACCGTTCGCTTTCTGGAAAAAAATCAAAGGGGCGATCTTTAAATGAATCAATTCGAATTCCTGGCGCGGGCGCACCGCGCACTTGCAATGTACGCCTTCAGCGTCGGCATGAAGATTATCAGCGTTGATGTTGAGTTCGACAATATCAGCATTTCCGGCTATGTAGGCGACTCGTACCACGTTACAAAATTCAGCTTCCCATCGCTGGCCAGCCTGGAGCGTGAGGCATTCGGTTTCTGAATAGCACTTTTTGCTAAACGCCAGGTCAGAAGATCTGGCATAATGGCTACACACCAAACAACGGAGATTCACAATGATTCGCACTACCAGACCGCTACCCAATAACCTTTACGCCACGATTGGGGTTCGCGCGGTGAGACTGATTCATATCAACGAAGTTGGCAACGTGGCTATTTTGTGGTTTAAGCGCCACTCAAGCGGTGTTGGCCTGAGCATTCAAAGATTCGGGCGCTTTAACGGCAACTCCCAAACCCATTCTCATTGGGTTGATGGCTCATACTGCTGGACGCACGTTAAGCACGTCGAGAACTTCGACGCAAAATCACTGAGCGACGACGACGCCTGGAAGATGGTAACAGACCTCTTCGGTTATGATGCCTGCATGGAGGTAGTTGGATGATACGTTTATCAGACTTCGATCGCCACTGCTTAACCGGGCAATTTGGCGAAAAGCCAGTAATGTGCAAGATCTCGAAGGTAAAAGGCGACCCCATCGAGCAGGTTAATACGCTTAAAGGCCTGGCAATGCGCAACCGACTTTACATCCAGGTGCGCGGCAGACTGTTCGCACAGCAGGTTCATTTTTCGCATGGGGAATGGTTCTACACTGGCGGAGACGGGGTTGGCCCATCGCCGAAAAGGGTTAGGCTGCGCGAGATAATCGAACACGGTTACGTTTGGACTAACGGGATCTACTAATGGAAACGGTAAAAGTAATTTGCACGCACGCTGGCTATTCGCCGCTATCCACCTATTTCACACCTGGCCGCGAGTATGACGCCAGGTTCGGCCCTGGCCTTGATGAAGTATGGATTTTGCAGGACGACCAGGGAACCACGGAAGACGAAGAATTTTGGCCAGCCTGCCGTATGCCGGACGAAAAGATCGCCATGTACGCCAATAGGCCATACGAAAACAACGTTTTATTTGAGGTGAAACTATGAGCAAGAAAATGATTGCACTGTATTGGGTTCTTTTCCTGGGTGGCCTAGTGGTTGCCAAAGAAGATGGCTGGCAAATAATCGGAATGATGATGGTCATCATCGGGGTAAGCCGCCTCTCTGAGATTAACGGCTTCCGCCGTGGTCGCCGGGCCGCATTCACTGGCGACAAAGAATAGCACTTTTTGTTAAACCTGCCGTAACGTCATTTGGTAAAGTGGCGTTACTGAAGCGAAACAAACCAATCAGGAGTTAACGCAATGAATGAACATTTAATCGAACTGCTGGAAGAGCTAAACACTTACGGCCAGGCATTTATAGAACTTGAAAGCGGCGCTGTTATCTCTGCTGAGGTTGATGATTGTGGCTGTTGCATAGTATTTGAGCTAGCGCCAGAATCTGAAGGCATTTATGATCGCATTGGTTTTCGCGATGTTGCAAATTTACTCTCTCACAATTCAATCAAGGAAATCCGCTAATGAAAACCGTAAAACTGATGGTGGTAAATGCAACACGAGAAAAAGATCGCAAATACGTTGGTGAAACTTTTAGCGCAATTAAGGCCTGGCCTTTCAATGGTAACGATCATGAAATTACAACAGGAAGCCTAAAGGGATACGTAGTAAACCCGATCGATATTGACGAAGATCTTACAATTCGCGTTGGTTCTGGCCCGGATGACATTTTATTCAACCTTCGCAAAGTATCGAAGGCGTCGCCGCGCAAGCTCCTGGTTCGTGCGTTCAAGCTCTATGCCAGTTACCACGGATTCACCGATGCAAGCGTGAAGCGCATTGGTAGCTACGCCAGTGTTGGAGAGTTGGCGCGCGCCTGGGCTGATATGTACTTTGACAGCAACGGCGAGTTTATCAGCACATACCTGGATTGGGTGCACGGAACCGAGCGTGACCCGTGCGACGGAGATGAATGGTACGAATTCGCCGAGTCCGAGATCGACAGCTTATAGCACTTTTTGTTAAAACAACCTTCCGGGCCTGCGTTATAGTAGGCCAACACAAACAAAACGAGGACACTCAAATGCTGAACATCGAAACCATTGCTTTCCCGGTTCGCTTCTACACCAATCCCGATAATCGCGGCGAGTTCATCGACTACAAAGACGCTGAGTCAAAAGGCGCGTGGTTCGATGGCGCAGAAAGCAAGATTCCGCTGGATTACTTCATCCGACAGCATAACGCCGTCAACAAGGGTAATGTCCCTGAGCGTCCATACCAGTATTCGACTCTCATGAAATCGGTATCGCTTAACGGATGCACGTCTATCAATGGCGCGATGCTTTACGCAGAGGTTGCGGCGCGCAACATGTTCGGGCGCGATGAGTCTCGCGGCATCGTAAACCGTGCTGTTATTCACGGCTACGGCGAAGGACTGAAAATCAAGAAGCCTGGCGAAGTCCTGGCGGTGGTCGGCGAGAACGTCATTACCGAAAATGGCGCATTCAAGATCGACAAGGATGGAAAGGCGGTGTTTAACGACGCAGTGATGCGCAACGAAGTCAACGCCACCAAAACCGAACCGTTCGAGCCGTGCCGGAAAGGCTGGGAGACGATCCGAAACGCGGTAATCGGCGACAGCTTAATCCTTGGCGGCGTGATTCATTCAGCCATTGACAACCGGGACGAGAAAATCAAAGAGCTGGAAGAGCAGGTATCTTTCCTGACTGGTAGACTCGAAGCCGTGTCCAAGGCGATGCGCTCCGAAGGTGAAGACGTCGTGACGCACTCCAAGGTGCTTCGCAAGATGTCCGACGCTCTCGTTACCATCTGGCGCGACGGCAAATAGCACTTTTTGCTAAAACTTCCGCAAGGCCATTTGATATAGTGGCCTTATTGAAGCGAACCAATCAGGAGCTAAACAAATGAGCATTCCGTATCCGACCAAAGACAAATCATTCCTGGGCCTGGCCGTTGTTGAGATTGTCAACCCGGACGTTACCAACTCCCCGGATGAGCCTACCCTTGCACAGTGGGCTGGATTCAAAGCAGGTGATCGACTGACCGTCGAATGCTATAGCGACGGCGAGAAGTGGGCGCAGGTGGGGCGCCATTACCACACCGAAGAATTTGGCCAGGTGCTCCCTACCGACTGGTTCGAACTTAACGAAGGCGAATATAAGGTGATCGAAGAATGAACAACAAAATTTGGGTGCTGACCTACACTATCGGGACTAACGAGGGGCGCAAATCGCGCCGCCTCATCTGCGACACGAAAGCGCAGGCGGAAATGCAGCAGCGCGTGCTGGGCGGCGAAGTTGTCGAATACATCCGCCAGCCGGAATCCTTCCAGGTCAATTGGCCTAAGAAGATGGACGTTGACGCCGTGCTGCATGAAATGAGCCAGGTACAAAACGACACGGCGGCGTGGAAAGACCTGTACCTTTGCGGCGACGCTGGGTCAGTACGGGATCCATTCCGCTTTGTTAGGCAGGTGCACGCGGAATGGTCGGATCGCCAGTTCGGCAACGTTGGCCCGGTCGGCCCGCTGAAACACCTGGCTAAAGAGGCCAACGAAGCCGCCGAAGCGCCGGATGACATTAGCGAGTTCGCCGATATCATCATGCTGGTGTGGGGCGCAACCCGTCGCGCCGGAATCACCGATGAGCAGTTGGCAATAGCGGTGGTGGAAAAGCTGGAGCGGAACAAGCGTCGCCAGTGGGGAATCGTCAAAGATGGCGAGCAGTGCCACCACTTGAAAAATTAACGAATTCGTATACCATTTAAAGCGCCTGTAAGCGATTCTGGCTGGCGCAAATTTTACTAAGGTGATTCTATGTCTTATTTCTCAAAAGTCGAAGATATGCCGATTGGCGCAACGGTAACTGGTATCCAGATGAGCGAGTCTGTCGATACGATTACTCCGCTGGCCTTTCCGGTTACACAGGTCGAAACCGACAGCAAGAAAGGTTTCATCTTCATCTACAAAAATTTCAACGGCCCTCTGCGTGTCGAAGTGTTCATTGCTCGCGGCACTCGGGTGGAATGGGAGACGGCTTAAATGTTCGGACTGAATGAGGCGCAGTACAACGCCGTGAAGCGCGTGGCGAAACGAATGACGGCGGAAACTAAAGACGCCATACGGAAGGACAAAAAGACTTACGATCAGGTTGCCGCCCGGATGATCGATAAGCATTGGGCCGAAGTCAACACGCTGTTAACTCGCGGTCAGTTTATCTGGCTGGCTGGCTATCTCGAAGGCCGCTTCGGTCGCCGTGATGGAGAGTATGAGTAAAAAATAAGCGAACGAATCAACCGCCTATTGACGCATTCACGCTGACCGGGTATCGTTAAAAGCGTAGACACAAGAGGCGGTAAACACCCGCAAGTCTCGCCCAACTTCGGGGCTTTTATTAAGGGGTGATGATGCAGTACAAGGTCATACTCACAGCAAGGAAAATGGGCGGATTTTGCAAGTCCTGCATTCAAGAGTTCAGCATGACGATTGAAGCGAACGATACCGCCGACGCGGTGGAGAAAGCAAAGCAGCATTCAGGCGTCAACCTGGATACTCACAAAATAAGCATCAACTACGTAAGGGAAGTAACACAATGATAACTCTGATTGTAGCGTTAATTATGCTGGTCATAGGATTCTATGCAGGCACCTTCCACCTTGTCGAACGGCTGTCCAAGCGCGTGCATGAAGGCACTTTCGCCGCTATGCTGTACAACAAGAAAACGAAACGCTGGGAGAAAATTGGCGATCCGGGCGGTATCGCGAAACGAATTGAGTTTTCGCCGCTACCGTATGTTGACTGTGAGCCATTTTCATCACTTCAGAAAACACTGAATCGGCGTAACAAACTGATATGAACATAACCCGCTTCGGCGGGTTTTTTTGTTCCTGCAATCTGGTATACTCGCAACTCAACACAGAAGGAGGATTCACAATGTCTGAAGAACGCAAAAAACGCGTAACGAAATCGCACTTCGAAGGCAATTTCAAGGCGCTATACGAAAAAGATTTTGGCGTAGTGCTGGGGCGAACCGCCGAAATGACGCCACAACAATTCTTCGAGATCGCGAAGGGTTATTTCCAGTGGGCCGAAGAAAACGCCATCAAGGCTGCGGAAACCGCCACTTTTCAGGGTGACGTTAACGAGTGGGGCGTGAACAAGCCGCGCATTTTCACGATCACAGGGTTAAGCCTGTTTTGCGGCGTGAACCAGTCAACGCTTACACGCTATCGCCACGACCAGAACTACGCCCCGGTCATGGAGTTTATCGACTCTGTAATCTATGAGCAGAAATTCCAGCTTGCTGCCGTCGGCATGATTAACGCTTCGTTCGTCGGTAAGGAAATGGGGATCGATAAGCCTGCTGTTCTCAACATTGACGCCGTAGCGGGCAACAAGAACGAGATCACCGATGAAGTATTGGAGAAGGCTGTTAGTAACATTCTGGACAAGATTTAAGGGCCGATCATGAATGACGAAATGATTATTTGGGAAGACCTGTCGCCAGCCGATAAGCTGGCAATTAAGGCACTGAGTACGCGCAACTTTTCGCTATTCCTGAAGATCTGGTTTCAGATCATCCAGGGAGAAAAGCTGATGTGGAACTGGCATCACTCCTACTTTTGCCACACGGTTGATGAAATTATCGCCGGGAAGCGCAAGAGCACGATCGTTAACGTTGCGCCAGGCTCAACAAAGACGGAGGTGTTTTCAATTCACCTCGCGCCGTATGCGTATCTGAAATGCCGGAAGGTTCGAAACCTTCAGATCTCGCAGGGTGACGCCCTGTCAAAAGGCAACTCTGATCGCGTGATTAAGATCTTCTCATCGAGCGAGTGGCAGGAGCTATGGCCATCAAAGTTCGGGCGCAAGCAGATCGATGAATTTCAGGTCATGGACGATAACGACCGCGTAAGGCTGGAAATGGTCTCCCGTTCGTCCGGCGGTCAAATCGTCGGTAAGCGTGGCGGGTACATGACGCCGGGGTTTAGCGGCCTTATCGCGCTGGATGATATCGACAAACCAGATGACATGTTTTCGAAGGTGAAACGTGAGAAAAACCACGTACTCCTGAAGAACACCATTCGATCCCGTCGAGCGAAGAAGAAGAAGGGAGACGAAACGCCAATCCTTTCCGTGCAGCAGCGATTGCACGCGCAGGATTCCACCTGGTTCATGATGAGCGGCGGCATGGCCATCGACTTCGATCGGATTGTTATCCCGGCGATGGTAACGCGGGAATATGGCGAATCACTCCCTGACTGGTTGCGACCTGAGTTCGAGCGCGACGTGCTTTCCGGCCCGTCGGTGGTAATTGACGGCGTGGAATACTGGTCGTTTTGGGAGGAAAACGAATCGATCGAGAACCTTGTTGCGCTACGCGATGCCGATCTTTACACGTTCCTTTCGCAGTACCAGCAGGAGCCGATCTCCCTTGGTGGTAACGTGTTCAAGTCGGAGTGGTGGCGCTATTACGGCGATTCCGACAAGGCGCACGAGCCGCGCCCGGACAAGTTCGAATATACGTTCATCACGGCGGACACAGCGCAGAAGGTCAAGGAGCTAAACGACTACTCTGTAATGTGCTATTGGGGCAAGTATCGGGATCGCGTCTACTTCATTGACGGAATTCGCGGAAAATGGGAAGCGCCAGATCTCCGCGTTCAGGCCGAAGCATTCATCAAGCAGTGCTGGCGTCGAAACAAGGAGTGCGGAAACCTTCGCCGGATCTACATCGAAGACAAGGCGAGCGGTACGGGTCTAATCCAGGATTTAACGAAGGCGGTAAACGGCATGGGCGAGATCGTCCCGGTGCAGCGCGATAAAGATAAAGTCACTCGCGCTATGGATGCTCAACCAATCATCAAGGGTGGGCGTGTCGTGTTGCCGGACAATCACCCGTTCATTGCAGAGCTTGAGGCGGAGATGAGCGCGTTTACATATGACGATTCTCATCCACACGATGACATTTGCGACAACGTGTTTGACGCTGCAAACCTGGAAATGAACCTAAGCGATGATCCGGTGGAGCGAATGAAACGCCTTGCGGGATTGAAAAAGCTGGGTCGCTAATACATAATGTGGGCCTGACGGCCCACACTTAAACAAGGTTGAAATATGAACAACATTAAAATGGATGACTACAACCAGATCTTCAATGGTGGCGCTGGTTATGCGTCAACCATCGCGTCTATCGCGGCGAGATTTGGAACAATGTCGCAGGTTGAAGAGTTCTATCATGAAAACGGCATGGCGAAGAAAATTGTTGACGTGATCCCGGAAGAGATGGTCGCCCCCGGCTTCCAGCTAAACGGAATTTCAGATAACACCAAGTTCCAATCAGAATGGGACGGGTTAAATCTTGAGCCGCAAATCACCGACGCTCTTTGCTGGGCGCGGCTGTATGGTGGCTCATACGTCCTGGCGATGGTTAACGATGGTCGCGCGTTGACTTCGGCAGCGAGGCGGGGTAAGCCGCTCGAATCTATCGTTGTTTACGACCATGATTCCGTTTCCGTCGCAGAGGAGGAAACCAGCCCACGAAGCCCACGATTCGGAAAGCCTAAAATGTACGAGGTGAGGCCGCTAAACGGCGGGCAACCGTTCAAGGTGCATTATACCCGTATGCACTACATCGACGGCGAGCGAGTAACCAACAAGGTGCGCCAGCTAAACAAGGGCGCTGGTGGTTCGGTGTTGAACAAGTCGCTCATTGAAGCAATTCTTGACTACGACTATTCGGAATATCTGGCAACGCAGCTACTGAAGCGCAAGCAGCAGGGCGTTTGGAAGGCGAAAGGCCTGGCGCTAATCTGCGACGACAAAGAAGGCGAGTACGCCGCACGTTTGCGCATGGCGCAGGTTGACGCCAATTCCGGCGTCGGCAACACGATCGGCATTGATGCTACCGATGAAGAGTACACCGTTATCAACTCCGATATTACAGGCATCCCTGAATTCCTTTCGGCGAAGATGGATCGGATTGTCGCGCTGTCTGGCATTCATGAGATCGTGCTGAAAAACAAAAATACTGGTGGCGTAAGCGCAAGCCAGAACACGGCGCTACAGACGTTCTACAAACTGGTTGACCGCAAGCGCAATGACGATTACAAGCCGCTGTTAGAATTCCTGTTACAGTTCATCGTAACTGAGGAGGAATACAGCGTCGAGTTCGAACCGTTGTCGCTTCCTACCGATGCGGAGAAGGCGGATATCTTTAAGAAGAACTCCGATGCGGCTCGCGGCCTCGTTACCGACCAGGTTATTGACGCCAACGAAGCGCGTGATACTCTGTCGGCGTTGATTCCAGAACTGAAGCTAAAAGGCAACGCGCCGGAACAGAAAAAACTCCCCTATCGCAACACTGGTTCAGGGAAGACGCAAAGCGAAGAGATCTTAAACAACACGGAGACGGATGATGAAAGTTAACGGCAGAATCCCAAACTGGCGTTATCCTGAAGCAAGCGAGCGGGAGTTATCCCGCTCAATGCAGGACGCGGTGACAGAACTCGTGGTAGAAATGCGGGATCGCTTAGACCGCCTTAAATTTGACGCCACGGCGGAGGAAATCAGCCAGGCGGAAGACGATATCAGCGAATCTGCCATCGTGTTCTTTTCCGCCGTAATTGCGGCGCTTTCCTCCATTGGGTTGACTATCTATAGATTCAATTCGAAACAGTGGCTTGCAATTGCGATCGCGGCTGGCGGGCGGAACAACGAATCAGTTATGCGCCTTAAAGAATTCGGTGCTGGTGGGTATGAAGACTGGTATCAGGAAGCGCTGAGGAAGTGGGAAGATGCCGCCGAAGCGTCAATCAGGAAACTAGCAAGCGATATCGTTGCTGACTGGACAACGAAAATTAGAACCGCCAACAACATTGGCAAGTCTCGCAAGCAGATCGATGAAATCATCGAAGGTCGATACGCTATCTATGGTAGTTGGTCGCGCAACCGGGCAAGCGGAATCATCGGAACTTTTAACAGTATGTTGATGATGCAGCGCCTAAAAGATGCTAAAGTATCGCATTACTTTTGGTTCGGGATGATGGACGGCCGCGAGCGCGAGAGCCATATCAAGCTAGAAGGTAATCGACGCCCCGTTAATGGTGACGGAATTTTCCCCGGCGAGGAATACGGTTGCCGTTGCTGGGCTGTTCCAGATTTTAACAATGTAGAGGTATCATGATGAAAAGAGTTCAAAGGTTCGACACGGTAAAAATGAAGGCCCGATTCGATGAAAACGGCTTTCTGGTTGATACTCCGATCGTGGCGCGTATCGGTGCGCAGACGTACCAGACACCAACCGGGCAGCGAGTCGAGTTCCGCCCGCGTTCGGAGGTGTTCGATGCTGAATCGCTGGCGTCATACCAGGGCAAGCCGATCACTTTGGGTCATAAGATGGTGAACGCGCAGAACGCAAAAGGCCTTGTCGTTGGCTCGTGCTCCGGCGCTGGCAAAGAAGATGGGATTGGTGTTCTTGTTCCGGTGATGATTTACGACGGCGAGTCAATCGAGCAAGCCAAAAAGCGCGTAGCGGCTGAGTTATCAGTGGGCTACACTTCGGTCGATATCGATCGCAAAGGTTGGGGCAACAACGCAACTGGCGAATATTATTTCGACGAAGACCTACCGGAAAACTTCGAAGATATGAAAAATGATTCCGTCTCTGATTGGGTTCGCTTTGATGCGGTGCAAACGAAGATTCGCGTGAATCACGTCGCGCTTGTTTTCCGTGGTCGTGCCGGGATTGCGAAATTAAATCTTGATAGCGAACAAGAATTCCCCTATGATGACGACTCAAACCACAAAGGAGCTAAAACAATGATCATTAAAATTGACGGCGTAGATGTTGAAGTGGCCGATAACGTAGGCGCTTACATTGCCAAACTAGACGCGCAAGTTGCATCGGCAACCAGTCAGGTAACTAGCATCACCGCAGAGCGTGACGCGCTTCAGGCCAAAGTTGATGGCATTGAAGATGAAGTTGCCGCCCGCGTTGCTAAAATCAAAGCCGACGAAGACGCAAAACAGAAAGTTATCGCGGTTGTTTCTGCCGCTGGTGTCAAGTGCGACGGCCTGGATGTTAAGGCAATGAAAGTTGCTTACATCAAAGAGGTAGACGGTCGTGATCTGTCTGATAAAGAGGATTCGTACATCGACGCTTCTTTTGACTTTATCGCCAACTCTGATAAGATGGCTGGCAATCGCTCCAAAGTCTTCGGCAAAAAAGAAGATGGCGAGCAGAAAGACAAAGGCGGCTTACCGAAACTTGACGGCACCGAAATCATCGATCCGCAGGCAAAATTCCGCCGCTAATAATTTGCGGCCTTCGGGCCGCTACCAGACCAAATAAACAGGAGATTCAAAATGGCACAGATTCCAGCTTCTTATTCCCGCAAGCGTGATATTGCCGTAGCGGGGCAGATCGCTGATACGTCACTTTACAATATCGACGGCACTTGTGTTGCTGAAGGAGATATCAAAGCTGGCGTACTGGTGGCTTCCACTGGCGCAGTTTCCAATGGCCACAAGGTCGTTAAGCCAGCAACCGCAGCGAGCGACGTCATTGTAGGTATTGCACAATTCTCGCAAGCCTACTCGCCTGAAGGCAAGTATGACGATGAGAGCGCGGTTAACGTTATGACTCATGGCCGCATTTGGGCTATCGCAGACGCCACTGTTACTGAAGAAGATTGCGCGTTCGGTTCTTTCGTCACCTTTACCGCTAATGGCACCGTTGCGAAGGGTAATGCCGGGGTTATCAAAACTGGATACAAACACACTGGCGAATACACCAAAAACGCAGATGGCACTGTTCTGGTGAAAGTTCAGGTGCTTCAGGGCGCGGTGGCTCCAGTGGCTGCAACTGGCGACGCTGTCGTATAATAAATGGTGGGGCTTCGGCCCCATTTTTGCACCAGAAAAAAACCTTTGACGGCTTAACGATTCGTGATATTCTTCATCTCGTTAAACCAAATACACAAACAGGAGTTTTTCAGATGACTATGAAATTAGATGCATTCGAACAGAGTGCCATTAAGGTCGCAATGCAGGGCATGGGCGTCGATGTCGCAAAACTGGATGCTTACGGTATCTGGACTGTTAAGCAGATGACTCAATTACTGAATCGCCAGTATGAGCAGGCATACCCGCAGACCAGCGCACTTGAGCTTTTCCCGGTAACTACCGAGATCTCGCCGACCGCCCGCCGCTTTGAGTGGCTCGAATTCGATGGCGTAACTTCTGCGAAAATCATCGCCGATTACACCGACGATCTGCCGACCGTTGAAGCGATGGCGAAAGAGAAGTCAGGGAAAGTTTTCCGCCTGGGTAACGCGTGGTTTATTTCCATCGACGAAATTAAAACTGGCGCGGCGCTGGGTTCCAGCCTGAGCGATCGCAAAGCAACTCTTGCCCGCGAAGGTCATGAGACGCTCGTAAACGATCTGGTGTTCAAAGGCTCCGCTCCTCACGGCATCGTGAGCATCTTCGACCAGCCGAACATCAACCGTATGGTTTCTACTGGCTGGGGTGATGATGCGGCTGCGGCTGAAAAAGCATTCGAAGAAATCGAAGACTTAATCAATGTGATCGAAGAAACAACGCTGGGCCGCCATCACGCAACGAACATCGTGATCCCGCCGTCCAAGCGCCGTCTTTTGACGAAGAAGATGCCTGACACTAGCGGCGACTCTTATCTTACCTGGTTCACCAAGAACCATCCTGGCATCACCATTACGGCGATGGCGGAACTGGAAGATATCGACGGCGCAGGCACCAAAGGCGTGCTGGCATACGAGAAAGACCCGATGAACATGAGTATCGAGATTCCGGAACGCTTTAACATGCTTCCGATGCAGCCTAAAGACCTGCATTTCAAAGTGCCGTGTACATCCAAATGCACTGGTCTCATCGTTTATCGACCGCTGACCATCGCAATCCTCACCGGGATCGAGAAGGCGGCGTAACAAATCAAAGCGCCTTCGGGCGCTTTTTAACTTAATAAGGAACGTAAAATGAGCATCAAAAAAGTTAGTCTATCAGCAAAAACCGTTAACAATGATTCAGACTTTCAAAGTTTGATTTTGGCCGGGAAGGCTGAAGGAATGTTTTTTCACAGCGCCATGTTTCGTGATGGTGGGAGCAGTGATAGCGTAAGGCTTGTAATGTGCGACGTTGAAAGGTGGAAGGATCTTAAATTCATCCCGGCCGGAAATAATGATGTAACATTCGTTAGCAACGTTAATGAGCTTTTAAAATCCGGTGAGTATGATTCGATCATTGATTTTCATCTCCCGCCTGGCACGTGGCATGGTTATGCCATCCTTGGCAATGAGGTGAAAAACGATTTGCCAAAACAAAACGAATATGCTGTAATCAAACTCACACGTTCAGAAGAAATCACAGAGTTTGCAAAATCACAGCTTGATAAGGAGCATTAACAATGGCCAGTAAAAAAGAAACCGTAGAAACAGCAGAAATCACCAATGCAGAACAGACGCCGCAGGTTGTTCAACTGCAAAACGTTGGTGCATGTGCAATTCGCTATAAAGGCACAAATTACGTCTATGAGCAGGTTTTCGAAGTGCCAGAAAGCGAGATCGACCGCTTCCGCCACGAAATCTTCAAAGGTCGCGTCGAGTTCTACGACAATCCGAAACGCACGCGCGAATACATCGCAGCGGTGAAGGCTACAGCGAAAGAGATCGTGCAGCCTAAAAGCGCGGAATAACAAAAACCAACAAAGGGCGCTTCGGCGTCCTTTTTCATATCAGGAGAGCGACCATGAATTACACAATTCAAGATGTGATCGATAAAATGCTCAGCCTTGCACCTCCGCTTAAAGAAGTTCCAGATGAACTGCTGTCTGCGTGGGTTGTGCTTGCCGAAGAGTTCGTTTGCAAATCCAGGTTCGGAGATTCCATCGTTACGGCGATCGCATTGATGACCATGCACCTAATGTTTTTGGATGGCGCGATGAAGCAAGAAGGCGAAAGCCTGGAATCTTACAAGCAGCGAGTGGCATCGTTCACCCTGACCGGGGAGTTTTCCCAAACATTCGATCGCGTATCGGCGTCAAGCGATAACGAAATGCTTTCTACGCCGTGGGGCAAAATGTACTGGCGTATGCTAAAAATGCGAGGCGGTGGCTTCGGCCTGCTTACCGCCGGGAACGTGCGCCGCTGCGGAATGGGTAGGTGATCGCTATGAACTACAAACAAATCCAGGCCCGCGCAAGTGCGGGCATTAAGTTTTTCAGTGATGCTGACGGCTTATTCAACAAGTACACGAAAGGCACTGGCGGCGGGATCGATCCGGAAACCGGGGAAGATATCATTCCTGGCGAGGTGGTAACGACAATCAAAGGTGCGATCAGGGATGTAAATGACCGTGATATTAACGGCGAAACCATTCTCGCTGGCGATAAGCGCGGGTTTTTCACTCATGATGTGCCAATCATGGAAGGTGACGAAATCGAAGTAGATGGTGAGCGATATCGCGTTGTTAATGCCCGCCCGGTAAAACCAACCGGAACCGTTGTCGCCTACCGTCCAGTTTTACGCAGGGTGGCGACTTATGGCTAATTATACGATCCGGGAGTTCACAGGTGCAATTGATGCGTGGTGCAAGGCGGCTGGAGATGCGCTGGAGGACGTCGTTAGGTTTACGTGTGAAGATATTCACCGCGACCTTGTAATGCGTTCTCCGGTGGATACAGGGCGCTTCCGTGGCAACTGGCAAATCACTTTTAACCGTGCGCCGCTTTACGCGATTAACGCATACGACCAAACTGGCGAAAAGACGATCCAGAACGGTAAAGCCAACGTTGCACTATACGCAAAAGGTGCTGGGATCACTTCGATCTGGTTCAGTAATATGCTAATCTATGCGAACGCGCTGGAATACGGCCATTCAAGGCAGGCTCCCAATGGCGTTATGGGCGTTGTTGCGATCCGGTTGGGCGTTTATGTTACTGAGGCAATCAAGCGAGCGAGGGCGAAAAATGCATTATGAAATGGCGTTAAAATGCAAGGCGGCAGTGGCTAAATTTGCCGCCGAGAACATGTTAAGTGTCGCGGGAGATAACGTTGACTTTAGACCTCCGGCGGGAGGTGAGACCTACCTTAAAGTCTCCTACGTCGAGGCTGATTCAAGATCGGTTGACCTTTCAAGGAAATGCCGGGTCTATCTGGCTATGGTTCAGATTGACGTTATCTTTAAGCCTGGGATCGGAACAGACCACGCGAGGATTGTCGCCCAACGCGTTGCAAAATCCTTCCCCGAAGGCAAGATTGTTGACTCTGAAAGTAAGTTATATGTGAGCGAGTGGGCGGAAGTTCACGGCGTGCAGAAGCACGAAACGGGATGGTTCTTCCCGGTTCGGTTCGCGGTAAGATGCGACCGCGTGGAGGAGAGCGGCTATACATCCAACTAGCGGATCTTCACGTCGCTTATAATTTCTTGCCAGCCTGGAAATATGTAGGCATAATGGCGGTGTAAAACTTTCATTCAAACAGGAGTATTCAACATGCATTTACCAAACGGTGCTAAGGTCTTCTTTGAGAAGGCTCGCGGTACGGCGATTCCGTTTACCGCAATGACCAACGACGCGAAAAACCCTAAAATCACAGTGGCGGATGGCAAGCTGAAGGTGAAAGATATTGTGATCTTCACAGATTGCACCTGGGGCGACTTTATTAACAAGGTGGCTCGCGTAAAAGCAGTGGCATCAGGCGTGGCAACGCTGGAAGAGTTCGACACCTCCGACAATAACAAGTATCCGGGAGGTGCGGCTACTGGTAGCGTAAGCGTGATCACTGATTGGGTCGAATTGCCTTGCATTCAGGATTTAGGCAAAGATGGCAACGAACAGCAGTTCTATAACTATCAGTGCCTGGGCGACGAGCGCGAACAATCCGAACCTACTTACAAGTCGGCGGTGACGCTTAACTACACGTTTGCTCACGACTACGGTAACGCGATCTACCCTTTATTGCGTTCAGCAGACGCCAGCAAGCAGGCGAAAGCGATGTACATGTATATCCCGCGAGCTTCCGAGGTTCGTTACTGGTCTGGAATTGCATCTTTCGATGATATTCCATCCACGGCTGTTAACGAGATGGAAACGGTAACGCTTAACGTTGCGCTCAAAGGTTCTCACGTCTTCCTTCCGGTTGTCGCGTAATTAAATGGCGGGGCTTGTGCCTCGCCTTTTTTTGTGCATAATAGCGAATAACACAAACCAATCAGGAGTTAACAAAATGGCCAAGTTCAAAATTCAAATCGGCGGCAATCTCCCTTCTTTCAAACTGCCCGTAACTTTCACTTGCCCTGACGGCAAAGAAGCAACTATTACCATGACCGTAAAACACCGCTCCACCGATGAGATGAAAGACTTTTATGAGAGCGAAGATAAAGCGCCGAAGGGTAACGCCGAGTTTATCCGATTCATGGCCGAAGGCTGGGATCTTGATGATGAGTTCAACGACGAAAACATTTCCTGGCTTTGCTCGCACTTCCCGGCGTTTGTCATGGCGCTGCCGCAAACTTACATGGCCGCGCTCGCGGGCCACCGTGCAAAAGTTTAAGGCGGGCTGTTTATCTCACGCTTCAGCCTGAGCTAACCGATCGCCAGCTTGCCGAGTACGGTTTAAGGCGATCGGACTATGAAGCAGATCTCGAAACAATCTATTTTGATGAACAGACCGCCCAAAGCTGGCAGCTATTCCAGGCCATGCAAACGCAGTGGCGAATCGGGATGAATGGCCCGACGGGGCTTGACTATAATACGTTGCCTATGCTGTTCGAATTGTATAAAATCGACAATCGAGAAGCGGCATTACTTGACTTGCAGATCCTGGAGGGTGAATACCTGAAGGAGATTTACAAGAAATCCAAATAAGCGCCTACGGGCGCTTTTTTCATATGGGGGCTAAACATGGCTGATAAAGTAGCTGGGTTGACGTTTGGCGTTGACGTTTCGCAGGTTGACAAAGCGGTACGATCACTCGCAGAACTGAAAAACCAAAGCCAGCAAACGGGCGCTGGCCTACAGTCGCTTGCAGACGCTGAAAGGCGGGCCACGGCGCAAACCGAGGAAATGAACCGCGCGTTGCAGCGCCAGAAGCAAGAGACAGACAAATCAAAAACCAGCTTTAGCAGGATCGCAAGCGCCATCGATCCCACGATCTCAAAAATGGCCAACTTGCGCAAAGCGACGGAAGAACTTGATAAAGCATGGGCTTTGGGGCTTGTTCCAGATAAGGAATTTTTCCGCCTGGGCGCTATCATTGAATCAACAACCAATAAGCTGAGACAGCAGCAGTTGGCGCTAACAGAAGAAGGCCGCGCAGCAATCGCAGAGGCGGAGGCGAAGCAGAAGGCAGCAAACGCCGGGCGTGATTTTGTCGCAAGCCTGAAACAGCAGGCAGAATCGGCAGGTAAAACACGCGCCGAACTGCTGGAAATGAAGGCGGCGCAATTGGGAGTCTCGAAAGAGGCGGCACCGTTCATTAACGCGCTGAAACAGCAAGAGCAGGCGTTAAAGAAACAGCAGAGCGCGATGGGACTCGCTGGCATTTCTGCCGGGCAATATCAAGCAGCAATGCGCCAGCTTCCTGCACAGATCACGGACGTTGTAACGTCACTTGCTTCAGGTATGCCAGTCTGGATGGTTGCAATTCAGCAGGGAGGGCAAATCAAGGATAGCTTTGGCGGCGTAGGGAATGCATTTCAGGCGCTGAAAAATTTAATCTTTGGCACGAGTTCTGAGATTGATGAATCTCTGGACGAAACCAGCGAAAGCGCAAACGATCTGGCTGAGAGCTTCAATAATACCACCGAGGCTGGCGAGAAGGTGGGCGGCCTTGTTAGGTTTATCAACCCCGTAACAATCGGTGCTGTTGCCCTTGGTATTGCTATTGCAGCAATTGCGAAGGCAGGCTTCGACGCGTGGAAGTCGCAAAGGGATTTGGCTAATGCGCTGGTGCTGACTGGTGGTTATGCTGCCACTACCACAGGGCAGATTAACGATCTTGCCAATGAATTGAGCGAGACTTCGAGCGCAACCTCCGGTAGAATTCAGGATATCGCGTCAACTCTGGCCTCTTCTGGAAAATACACCATTGGCCAGATTAAGACCATCACGAAGACTACGGCTGAATGGGAAGCGCAGACAGGAGAGAGCAGCGATAATATCAAGGGATACTTTGACCAGATCTTAAAAGATCCTGTTAAGGGGCTTGCAGATCTTAACGATAAGTTTAACTTCCTGAATGAGGGGCAGCTAACCTATATTGAGTCATTGCGCAAAACTAAAGGCGAGACGGCAGCAGCAGACGCAGCGACAAAACTGTTTGCTGACACGATGGATAAGCGGCTGAAAGATGTGGCTGACAGCGCAACACCTCTTGAAAAAATGTGGATGGATATCAAGAAGTGGGCGTCTGATTCATGGGATTGGGTTGGAAATCACACGGTAGGGGCGCTAAACCTTATCGTTGATACTGTATCGGCAATCATCAACACGATCAAAAAGTTGATTACCGACGGCGACGCTATGATCGCGCAGTTTGTCGTTGACGCTGGCCGGACACTGCAAAAAATTCCCGGCATGGGTGACTTTGGAAATGACTTTCTGGCGCAGCAGGAGCAGTTAATCAAGGACTCGAAAGCCAAATCCGCCGAGCTTGCAAAAACCATTGCGGAACAGCAAGCAAGGATCGCAAAAGGCGAGATGGGTTACATTGATGCCGCCAACAACAAAGATGTTTCCGGCGGCTACAGCAGCAAAACGAAGGATCGCGTAAATCAGGAAGAAAAAGATATCCTGAAAAACCGCAACGCAAGGAAGCAGCAGGTAGACGCGGGCGTTAAAATTGATGAGCAGTATCAGGCTGAACTGCTATCGCTCCAGGCGCAGTTGAAGGTTTTGCAGCAGCACAAAGGTCTTGACGACAAGATCAGCCAGCAGCGCAAGGACTACTTCGAGACGGTTGCTAAATTCCAGGTTTTGGAGGAGGCGAGCCAGAAGCGAAAACTGACCCAAAGCGAACAGCAGATGCTGGCTAACAAAAAGAATATCCTGTACATGGCAGAGCAAAAGGCCATTGTGGGAGATCAGATTGTTCAGCAGCAGCGACTGAACGCATTGCTTGACAAGTCGACCAAGTATCAAAACCAGATGGCGGAGAAAACCAAAGCGCTACAGGATACCGCCGGAATGGGTAGCAAGGAGCAGGAGAGATACCGGGCCAATGCGCAGATGGCGGCTGACTGGAAAAACAACGGCGGATCTTTAAGTGACCCTGGATTTAAAGCCATGCAGGATGCAAGCAATAAATTCTACGCACAGCAAGATGCGCAGATGCTGAACTGGAAGGCCGGGTTCACTCATGCGTGGGCTGATATTGGAGACGAAGTTAACAACGTATACGGCAACATCGGGGATATCACCAAAAATGCATTTAGCGGAATGGCGAGCGTGCTGACTGATTTTGTCATGACTGGTAAGGCCAGCTTTAGCGACTTTGCAAAGAGCGTGATCACTGACATTACCAACATGCTTATCAAGATGGCGCTGTTTAACTCGCTTTCTGCCGCGTTTGGTGGTGGCGGCACGTTCAGCTTCGCCAACATGTTCAGCAAGGGATTTTCCGGCGGTGGTTACACTGGCGACGGCGGGAAGTATGAGCCAAAAGGCGTTGTTCACGGCGGGGAATTCGTGTTCACGAAGGAGGCGACGCAAAGGTTAGGCCCGGAAAACCTGTACCGACTAATGCGCGGCTATGCAAGTGGCGGCCTGGTTGGCGGTAACGCAAGTTCAGGATCTGGAATTACCAACGGCGGCAACGTTGCGGCATCGGCGGCAATGGTGTTCACTATCGGTGATATTAACATCACGATGGGTTCCGGTCAGGATAGCAAGGGGTTAGAGCAGGGAGTAAGGCAGATCGTGAACGATATGTTCACCGAGGCTTTGAGCCAAAACGGGCGCATTGCGAAGTTCGTCAATGAGAAAACGAGGAGGTAGTAGTGGATTCCTTTAAATGGTGTACCCAAATTCAAGGAGGGGCGGCAAAGGTCGCCATCTCCAACAACATTCGATCGATTGGTTTCGGAAACGGCTACATCCAAACGGCATCGAGCGGAATTAACACAAAGCGCAGGACGGTTCCGATCGTTTATGGCGGTTCAGATTGGGAGGAGGTTTATAACTTCTGTCAGGATCACGTAACAAAGCCTTTTGTGTGGAAGGCACCGGATGGAAGAATGGGCGTATTCGTCGTAACTGCCGACTCCGTTAACCTTGCGCCGCAGGGTGGCGGGGTGTTTGAGGTAACGGCTGAATTCGCCGAACGCTTCACTTCAGCCGGATAATCAAAAAGCGCCCTTTACGGGTGCTTTTTTTTGGCCTATGATCTGGAGTCAATTAGAGGAGGGCTTACGATGACAGCCAATGTTTCAAAAGAGTTTGCGAACTGCTTACAAAAACTTTTCCCCGGCGAGATCCTGACGCTGATCGATATCGACGCCACAAAGTTCGGCGGGCAGGTCTACCGATTCCATAACGAGAACGTCGCCTATACAACCGAGGAGCTTTTGGCAGCGGTAAACGGCGGGACGCTTCAGCCCAAGATGATCACGTTTCGCGGCGAGCAGTACGGCCCGCGCCCGTTCGGCCTGGGCGGGATCGCAATGTCGAGCGATGGCACAGTGGAAAAGCCAACGCTGACGGTTAGCAATATCGATGCGCAAGCGAGTGCTCTTATTCGCGCCTACAACGGCCTCATGCAAGCCAAAGTTACGGTATGGGTTTTGGTCAAGGAATTGCTACAAAACGACGGCAGCGTTAAAGAGGGCGACTTTAGGCGATTTGTTTACTACATCGAGCGACCTAAGAAGGTTGACCCGCAAAAGGCAACCTTCGAGTTAACATCCGTGTTTGATATGGACGGATTAATGATCCCGGCACGCCTAACGCAAACCGTTTGCTATTGGGCGCAGCGTGGGTGGTACAAGTCTGGCAAAGGCTGCGACTACAACGGGCAGAACGGATACTTCGACAAGTTGGGAAACAGGGTTGACGATCCGTCGCGGGATGTTTGCGGTGGCCTGGTATCTTCTTGCAGGCTTCGTTTTGGCAATGAACCGTTGAGTTTCGGCGGTTGTGCGACAGCAACTTTGAAGAGTGGTAGCTAATATGTTGACTCCGAAAATTAAAATGCAGATCATGCAGCACGCGAAGGAAGTCTACCCGCATGAATGCGCCGGGCTGGTGACGCAAAAATCACGCGTGCAGAAATATCACCGACTAGACAACGTTTCTCCAGATCCTGAGAACGAATCAATGCCGGATGAAACGCAGTATGCGATGGCAGCAATGGATGGCGAGCCGATCGCCTTCGTTCATTCGCATACTGGCGACGGGGCAACCACAATTCCTAGCGCCACAGATTTATGCTTCTGTGATGAGTCTGGCTTATCGTGGGTTATCGTCTCCATCCCGGAAGGTGATATGCGAATCATTGAGCCGAAACGCCGTCCGCTGATTGGTCGCCCCTGGGCTTTGGGCGCTTACGATTGCTATGGCCTAATCATGGATTTTCACAAGCGCCACGGCGTCACACTAAAAGATCGGCGATTGCCGTTCGAATGGTGGAAGCCGGAATATAAAGAGAATCTTTACCATGATTACTGGCAAGAGGACGGATTCATTGAAAACACTGGCGATCCTGAAGTTGGTGATATGATCATCTTCCAGATTCAGGCGGAGAAGTGGAATCACGCGGGGATTTACGTTGGAAATAACAACATCCTTCATCACGCATATGGCAAGCTGTCTCGCCGGGATATCTATTCCGGATGGTACGAGCAGCATAAGGTTTTAATTTGCAGGCACAAGGAGCTTAAACATGGCATCACATACAAAGACGATTAAACTTTCTGGTTCCCTTGGGCGTCGGTTCGGCGTATTCCACAAACTTGCGGTTGATTCGGTTGCTGAATGTATCCGGGCGCTGTCTTACCAGGTTGAAGGGTTTAAGCCGTTCATGCAGAGCAAAGTTGGTTCAAACATGCGCTTCGGTATCATCGCAGACGGAAAACCAATCAGCACAAACGACTTTTCGACTTTCTCCGTGGCAAAAGAGATTAGAATCATACCGATCCCAAAAGCCAGAAAGAACGGCGGGTTGTTGCAGATCGTTATCGGCGCGGCGATTATGGTAGCGGCGTTCTACACTGGCGGCGCAGCATTGGCCGAGATGGGCGCTTTTGCATCGGCCGCCTTTATGGCTGGTGGTTCGATGGTTTTAGGTGGCGTAATGCAGATGATCGCTCCGCAGATGGGCGGAAACATGCGGGCGAGCGAATCACCTGAGAACAAGCCATCTTATGCGTTCGGCGGGCCGATTAACACCACGGCGGCGGGGTATCCAATCCAATTGCCATACGGTTACAGATTGGCTGGCGGCGCGTTGTTCGGTTCGGGATCTTACACAGAAGACAACAACTAATTAATCCATTCGTTTTTTAGCCTGGGGGCATAGCCTCCGGGCTTTTTGTCGTGTACAATTGCGAGACTATTCACAGGAGGCTAAACGATGACTAATATCAAGGCCAGCAAGGGTGGCTCAAGTGCTCCGCGTACCCCGGTAGAAATGCCAGATAACCTGATCTCAAAAGATAAGATCAAGTTGTTGCTTGCTGTTTCGGATGGCGAGGTGGTTAACGACTTCAGCTTGAAGCAGTTGCATTTTGGCGGCGTCCCGGTTCAGAACGAGGATGGAACATTCAACTATGAGGGCGTGATTGCAGAGTTCCGCCCCGGCACGCAAACGCAGGACTACATCCAGGGCTTCAGCGAGTCAAGTGCTGAATTCCAGGTTGCTCGTGAAGTCACTCACAACACGCCTTATACGCTTACCGTATCGAACAAGAATCTTTCTGCCATTCGCTTTCGCCTGTTATGGCCCCGCGTTCTGAAGCAAAAAGATAACGGCGATATGGTCGGATCAGTTGTTGAGTACAAGATCGAGATGGCGGTAGATGGTGCAAGTTATCAGACCTACCTAACTGGCAAGATTGACGGTAAGAACACGACTGGCGGTTACGATCGGAGCATTCGCGTTAACCTGCCGCAAAACTTCACGTCGCAGGTACTTATCCGCGTGAGCCGGGTAACTCCAGACGCTGACGGGGTGAAGGTTGTCGATGCCTTCCAGGTTCAATCCTACGCTGAGGTCATTGATGCAAAATTCCGCTACCCGTTAACGGCCATGCTTTACGTTGAGTTCGATAGCGATCTATTCCAGAACCAGATCCCCACTATCTCACTCAAAAAGAAATGGAAGATTATTCAGGTTCCGAGAAATTACGATCCCATTAATCGCACGTACTCCGGAACGTGGGACGGAACTTTCAAGTGGGCGTGGAGCAATAACCCGGCGTGGGTGCTTTATGACCTGATCATGAATCAGCGCTATGGTTTAGACCAGCGCGAGCTTGGCATCCCGGTTGATAAGTGGTCGCTGTATGAGGTGGCGCAATACTGTGATGAGCTTGTGCCGGACAATCGCGGCGGGATGGAGCCTCGCTATTTGATGGATGTAATTGTTCAGTCGCAGGTTGAGGCGTTCCAGTTAGTAAGGGATATTTGTTCCGCCTTCCGTGGAATGACGTTCTACAACGGGGAAAGCCTTTCGATTATCGTCGATAAGCCGCGCGATCCGGTGTACCTGTTTACGGCTGATAACGTCGTTGATGGCGTGTTCGTTCGGACGTTCCCAAGCGAAAAAACGATGTATACGTCGTGCAACGTGATGTTCGACGACGAAGAGAACCAGTACGAACAGGACGTTGAACCAGTATTCAACGCTGACGCTGCAATGCGGTTCGGTCACAACCCGACAAGCATCACGGCGATCGGTTGCACCAGAAGGACGGAGGCGAACCGCCGCGGGCGCTGGATTCTGCAAACGAACCTAAGCGCGACAACCGTTTCGTTTTCTACTGGCCTGGAAGGCATGATTCCTTCTTGCGGCGATGTGATTTACGTTGCAGATCCGCACTGGCAATCGGCTTTTAACCTGGTGCTGTCAGGCCGCGTTATGGAAGTATCGGGCGTGCAGGTATTTCTTGCCTACCGCTGCGATGCGAAAGCGGGAGACACTCTGATCCTGAATACTGACGACGGCAAGCCAGTGCGTCGCACCATTGCCAGCGTTTCGGCAGACGGCAAAACCATTACGCTAAACGTTGGATATAACTTTGACGTTGCGCCTGATAGTGTATTCCTGATCGAAAGTGATCAGCTTGTAGCGGAACAGTATGTAGTAACCCGGATTGAAAAGGGTAGTGATGACGACGAGTTCACTTTCGCGATCACTGCTACGCAGTACAACCCGAACAAGTATGATGCGATCGACAACGGAGTAATTACCGATGACCGCCCAACTTCGGTTGTTGACCCGGACTCATTGGGCGCTCCGAAAAACTTAACTATTAGTTCATTTTCTCGCATCGTCCAGGGGATGAGCGTCGAGACGATGGTGATCGGCTGGTCTGCCGTGCAATATGCCAAACTGTACGAGGTGCAATGGCGTAAGGATGGCGGGAACTGGAACAACGTTCCGCGCACTGCGACAACGCAGGTTGATATTGAAGGCATCTATGCTGGCGAGTATCAGGCCCGCGTAAGGTGCATTAGCGGTGGGAATGTAGCGTCTCCGTGGTCTGCATTGGCAACCGCTACGCTGACCGGGAAAGTCGGAGCGCCAAAAGGCCCGATTAACCTTTTTGCGTCGGACGATGAGATCTTTGGCATTCGCGTTAAGTGGGCCATGCCGGAAGGTGCGGAAGACACGGCATACATTGAGCTTTACCAGTCGCAAAGCGGAACCGATCAGGACGCAAGCCTGCTTACACTGATTCCTTACCCGGCGGCTGAATACTGGCATTCAATTTTGCCAGCTGGCTACGTGAACTTCTATAAGGCCAGAAGCGTAGACCGTATCGGCAACGTTTCAGAGTGGACTGATTACGCTCGTGGCATGTCTTCTACTGACGTTAACATCATCACGGATGCGATTTTGGATGAGATCATGGACAGCGACGCGATGAAGGAGCTACAGGAAAACGCACAGGATAACGCGGCAAAACTCAATGACTACGCGAACAGCATCATTCAAAATGCGTTGGCGAATGATGCGGACGTTAGGAAAATGACGAAGGAGAACGGCAAGCGTAAGGCAGAGATCGCGCACACCACGGTGCTGATTGCCAACGAATCAGAAGCGAGGGCGGCTGAAATTACGCAGCTTAGAGCGCAGATTGATGAAGATATCACATCGCAGATCACGACCCTCAACGAAGCCCTGGCGACGGAAAGCGAAACGAGGGCAACGCAAATTAACCAATTGCAAACTAAATTTGGCGAGGATATGGCCGCAGGGTTCACGCAGGTTAATGAAGCAATTGCAAACGAGAGCGAGGCGCGGGCAACCTCCGAGGCGGCACTAGATGCCAGAATCGGGCAGAACTCCGCAGCGCTAAACCAGAAACTCGACTCGTGGGCAAACGTTAATGGCGTCGGTTCCATGTACACGATGAAGTTGGGATTGAGGTACAACGGACAGGAGTATAGCTCCGGGATGGCGCTACAGCTTACCTCAAGGGGTGGAAGCGTTGTTTCGCAGGTGCTGTTCATTGCTGATAGATTTGCTATCATCCGTAATGCGGCGTCGGGCGCGTACACGCTACCGTTTGTTGTGCAGAATGACCAGGTGTTCATGAATAACGCTCTTATTCAGGATGGCTCAATCACCAACGCGAAGATCGGCCAATTCATCCAGTCTACCAACTACGTTCCTGGTAGTAGCGGATGGTCAATCGACAAGAATGGTTCATCTGAGTTTAACAACGTAACGGTAAGGGGTTCAATCTACGCCTGGGATGGCAACTTCGGCCTTGATGGTGGCAATGGCGTTGTAATTAATGGCAACGGAGTTACCGTTAACTTAGACGGTGGCGGGCGAATTGTTTTAGGGAGGTTCTAATATGGCAAGCGGTTTACTAATCGATCTTAATGATGGTAATCCGGTGATGCAAATTACGGCGGGTATGCGTTGCCCGTCTTTTTGCAACCTGGTAAGTAACACATGGGATGAAAAAATAGTCAATATTGATGGCTACGTTCCTGGATCTCAAATTGTCGTTATCCCGCGCGATCCTGTATCAATCCAAAATAGGGGTACAAACCTTGTACCAACTATCGGGATGCAAAGTGGTTACTCGCAGAACGGATCGCAGCTTACTTTTTCTACGTGGTGGTCTGATAATTGGGGGCGCGATCGACTTTATGATTTAACAATCTGTCAAATCCTGCCGTCAGCCAGCGGCCAGGGGTTATACATTGCCGATTCCACCGACTTTACGGCAATTCCTGATTCAACGCGGGCCGGGTTTTGTGTATGGGCCGGAACCATTACATTCACAGGACAATGGCGAACGCCTGACACTGGATATGACCGCAATAAGTATATGGTGTTTGCTCGCTGGAGCGCCGACGGCGTGACGGTCGAATATGACGGAAACAACATTTACGCAAGAAATGAAACTAACAGGCAAGAGAATGATGCAACGGTAACAATGCGTGTTGCAATCTTCGCAAGCGGAGTTGCGCCACAGCCTGGAACAGGATTGAACTTCTTCAATGCGGCTGGGCAATGCACATTCTCAACGGTTCGCCGTCCGTTTATCTTCAGAAATAGATTCTATAACCCATCATGGGATTATCAAGATGTCGGAGAAGGTATGATTTTATTGGGTCGCTATGGTTTTAGAAGCCGCGTTAGCGGTGATCGGTGCATGGCAAAATTTGCCGGGCTAATGATGAGCGGTAACAGCGTAAGGTGCGCAAGCGGAATGACAAAATCTAACTGGACGTCAAGATATAGCGTCGTCCAGGATCGATTAGTCGGAATGAGCGTTCCCATTATTGAAAACATGTATTAAAAGAAAAGGGGCCAATCGGCCCCTTTTTTTACATCCCCAACTTCTCCTCAATTTCTGATAGTCTCGCTTCAAACCCTTTTGCGATAAACAGGTTCAACTCCTCAGGGCGGAACGAGTAGCGATCACCAGCCGGGATGGTTTTGTAGATCGGGTTTTCCGACCCGTCTTCATTCGCTGGCCCATATTCTGAAACCACCGTTTGCTCATCCCACTTGTCATAACAGATGAAGCCATATTTAAACGGCTCAAGACCAAAACTTTCCATGATCTCCATAGCACGCTGTACGGTCAAACCGCAGTGCTCGCGCACATCGTTCATATCGGCTTGCTCTTTCCACGTCCAGAACCCGATCTCCTTCGCAATGGCTTTGGCCGCTTCGGTTTCAGGATCGCTCATGGCTCGAACGTCGTTCTTCATCCGACCGTCTGAGGTGTTGATTGCCCCATTTTTAGCGTAGATGTTATTGACTCGACCGCTACCCCATCCAATATCATAACCGCCATCGCCCATCGGGACGAAGTTCCCGTTGTGGTCAACGCACCAGCGAGCGGTTCGCACAGCTGAGCCTGCCGCGCATGTTTCGAACAAAATTCGCGTTGGCGTGCTGGTTTTCCCCCACCCCGCCGTAGCCTGAATGCTAACCGCGCCGCGCATTGAGTCGAATTTTTCCCCGTCGTGGCCAGATGCACCAAAGAAGAAAGTAGACCATGCCTGTACAGCGCCGATATATTTATCCGAGTTACCCAGGCTACCATCGCACCACATTGCACGAACCGCAGGCGATGAATTATTAGATCCGCGAGGCGCAATCATGTTAATTTCCGGCGCACCATCCGCCACAATCTTCAACCCGCGACCATCCTGGTTGGTTGGAGCGTTAAATTTCGGAACTGCTGCGTTAAGCGTTTCAAAGCTACGCACCTCATCAAGATCGGGCGACACCATGCTACCAGCGACGGACAACCACGTATCACCATTGTCAGAAATTCGCAGGACTGGAGAACGCCATCCAATATTTTTCCCCTTTGGCGTAACCAATAGACGAATCCACCCGCCGTGATTGGTGTTTGATGCATCGCCAGCCCCCAAGAAATGCAAGGCGGCGTTGCTGCGCTCGGTATACGCAGAACCTAACCACGGTCGAGATCCATAACCGCCTAAAAGCTGGTTGTTCTTTGTAGCGCTATTTGACGAGCCGCGTGCATAGTTATGGAATACAGCAGATCCGCCAGCCGTATTCTCAACACCGAAAGAACACTCCGTTGTGTTGCTGCCGATAAAGTTAACACCAATCCCGGTTGTCGCGGTTGTCTCCTTCAGTGGCAAACCCTGAGACGCGGTAACATCCACGCCGCCGCGAAGGTTAGATGCACCATTGACGCTGAGCGTGCTTAACATCGTAACCGCATTGCTGAACGTGTTAGCTACGTTGGTGCGCGGGATCGTGCTATCGTTAGCCATCAAATAATAAGTAGGTGAATTATATACAATCCCTTTTGGCTCCGTGGTAATCCATGTATAACCAGTGCGATCGATGATCGGCCCGGTAATCGACCCATTGTTAGCCTGCACGTTTACACGACTCAACCACAGTTCAGGAACCCATCCGCCTGGAGCATGAAGATAAACATCAAACGATAAGTCTGTGTTTTTCACCACCCCAAGATTAATGCGTCTGGTGTCGTTTGGTCTGGCAGCAATCAGGGTGCGCTGAGTAAACCAAATGTCAATGTTATCACTTGTCAACGGTGAAGCTGGAAGGCCACGACCAGAAAGAGAAAAGATATCAACCGGGAGATTTGAAGTGTCATAACCAGTACCTCCGCCAATGATGAACTGAACAAATGCGTAGCCATCACCAGCGCTCTTGACGTTGGCGATCTTCATCCACTTCTCACCAGATAAAGTGCCAGTAATTTTATCCGGAGCCTGAACGCCAGCCACAAGAACTACAGCCTTGTTATAGAGGTTTTCGGTCTGGATCTTTGCCGTTTGCGCGTCATTCTTCGCGGATTTGGCCGCATTCTCCGAAGCCTTAGAATTCGTTTCTGAAGTTTTTGCCGCCCCCTCTGACGCAGCAGCCGCCGACGCGCTCGCGTCCGCCGCTTCTGAATCTGCCCTCACCTGATTGGCAAGAGTTTGCAAGGATTCGAAATCGAAGGTCTTAAATAAGTCGACAGCATCCGCAATTACGGTTTCCTGCGACTGATAGTAGCGCAGAGTTTCCGCAACATCTTGCGCCAGTCCGTCAACGGTCAGCGAGTCGCTTAACAGGATCGCGTAATCGCTAGACGCTACGACAGCGCCTTTTGTGGTGATGGCTTTAATTTCAGTATCGCTAACCACCTTGTTTACGACTGCCATTTGAATCGGTGACGACAAAAACATAATCGTCGCGCCTGGGCGAATCAGCGAAAGCGATGATTGCCATTTTGTGCCAGTCCCGGTAACAGTTCCGTCTGCGGCCATAGCCGCCTTACCTTCTCTGTATAGTGCCATTTTAAAAGCCTCTTATGTTGGTTGAGTAACGCAGATAATAGCATCAATGAACCGATAAAAAAAGGAGCCTTTCGGCTCCTTTAGTTGTCAAATTAGAACGGGATATCATCATCGAAATCCATCCCCGTATTCCCGCCGCTGTTTTGCGGTTTAGGCGCTTGTTGCGGCTTGGGTTGTTGAGGCTGGCCCCACCCGGATTGCTGATTGCCGCCGCCGCTTTGCGAAGGCTCGCGCTGGCTGAATTCGAGTTGCGGCATAATCATTTCGTTGTGGCTGTAAATTGTGCCGTTGTGCTCGCGGTTAACGATCTGAAGCGTCCGGCAGGTGACGCTGATCACCTTATCCATTTGCAGCGCTTCGTCGTACCACTTAATCATGTTTTCTTTGGCAAAGAAAACGGCGCGGTAGTTCGTGTAAACCGTTTCGTCCTGGCCATCGCGATTGCGGATCTTCATTCGCTCCGACAGGTCTACGGCGTACATTTTCCACGGCCCGTTATTGTTGCTGCCTTCCTTGACATACGGTTCCTTTCGGATAACACCTGTTACAACATGCATTGTCGTTCCTATGGGGCGGTTTCCCGCCCGGTTAAATTAGTTGAAAGATGAAATATCTTGTGCTTCTGGTTCAGGTTTTGATTCTACCTTTTCCGGCTCACGTTTCGCAACCTCTTGCGGCTTACCAGGATTGAAGCCGTTCGCCGGGGTGACTTTCAGTTCTGCCTGGCGTTTTGTGATATCGTCTTCCGTCATTTTCCATTCCGCAGGCGTTAACGTTTGTTTTGCCAGCTTATAGATCTCACGAAGAGATTCGAGATCTTCGCAAGCGTCAATGCGTTTTTTGAAGTCTTTCGGCGTCATCTTCGTAATTTCTGCATCATCATCCGCCTGTTTGATGCCGAGTGCTGCGGCCAGTGCATAACGGCGGGCGTAAGATGTTGTTGAGCCGTATGCTTGTTCGACGGTTTTACTGATCGGCATATTGTACTGAAACGCCATAAACTCACCGCTTTCGTGCAGAAACATCGTTTCGAGGTGCATAACCTTTTCGGTGCTGGTATCCATCATGGATTGAATGACCATAATTTTGTTCTTCTCCAGCGCCGGGGAAATAGCGTCGAGGATATCACCAAGATTCGCATAGGTGTTCCCAAGATGGTTGTTTTTCCCGCTTTTCTTTGCGGCCACGAAGCCAGATTTTGCCTTGATTAATGCGGCTGCGATGGTGGTAAATTTTTCAGATGTACGCATGATAAAGTTTCCTTTTCCTGATTGGTAATGCGCACTATATCACAAGTGCGCACCAGTGTTTAGCTATTTGTGCCGTATACGTCCGGGAACATGTATTTCACAAACTGCGGAGTAGGCAAAACGACTTCCGCCGCGTTTGAATCATATGATGGCCATGAATCATGCTTCACGCATTCCGCGTACTGGTGAATCACGCTTTGATACTGCTTGCGACCGATCTCGATCTGCTTGTCGGTCAGGGTGAACGCCAGCGGAGCAAACGGTGATTTTTTCTCCTGCGTTAGCAGTCTGACAACTACCGGGCGTTTTTCGTTGTAAGTCTTCACGAACAGATCGCGCTGCAATGCCATCTTTAGATAGTAGCCCAGGTTGAAGGCGAGCCGCCCGAAATCGTCCGGCTTGGAAGATTGCGTGGTTTTGTAGTCGGTAATCACCACGACCTCGAAAACCTCATCCGGGTTGAACCCCCACTCCTTGATGAGTTCGGTATCGGAAACAACGTCAACATGATCGAGTCGAACCTTAACCTTGACTCCGAAGATCTCACCGAAGATTGATAATTCACGCTGTGCTGTAGGCGATTCGATACAGGCTGCGTGTCGCGGGTTGGCCAACATCACGCTTCGCATTTGAACAACGGCATCGAAATCAACATCCTTAACCAGCTTGCGCCCGGAGTTCATCGCGGCGCTTTCGTCGCACAGTTCAATAGCCCACCAAACATTTACGTCAATCCCGGCGCGATATGCCATCTCAAGAAGTTCCGGGTAATCCTTGTTGGACGTCCCAATCAGGCCACACGCTTTCAGCTTCGCAGACAATGCCGACTTCGACGTAATCAGATCTTTAACCTCGCCAGGAGAAGTCGCCCGCAGGTACTCGCCATTAAATTTTGCCGTCTCAAGCATACAGGTATGCGAACAGGTTCCGAACGCCAGCGCGGCGGTTTCCTCACGCACTTTGAATTTCCAGTGCGCCGGGGATGTTGCGTAAATCTCGCCGAGGCTTGAGCCGCTAACGTACTCCGCGCACCAGGAGTTAGGATCGTGATATTGCTCGTTAGTCAATTCACTGTTTGTGTATGCCCTGAAAATTGCTTCAGCCATTGATATTGCTCCATTTGTGGTTTCGTTGCGTTAAGTATACGCATGACGATTCCCGGCGCAAGTCAAAAAGTGCTATCCGCAGTTGGTTAAAAAACGAGCGAAATTTACGTAAGATTTAGTAAGATGCATCTTACGTGATTTTTCCTATATATTTCATTGAGTTAATGCAAATCAGTAAGATGGTAAGATCCCTATAGGTAAATATCCATGAAAAATATGGCGCGAAATCCAGCGAAAAAAGACACGTACCCCGGAGAAATCTTACCAATATAAGTATAGAGAGATAGAGTAATAATAATAATATTATTATTTATCATATACTTACTATCTATATATGGCGGGTAATTGGTTAAATTTTGCGCAAAATTTACGTAAGATGCATCTTACTAAATCTTACCTAAAGTGGTTCGACCAGTTGCAAGCCACTGAATTTCAGGCATAAAAAAAGGTAAGACTGATTTGCTCAATCTTACCTAAATTCTGGTCAACATTTAATCAGAGAAGCGACGATGCCTTGTACAACTTACGTTCAAATCCGAGTTTAAAGTTGTCGCCGTTCGGAACGATAACTTTAAGTTCCCGATCGTCGGCAGCCGCCAGCATATCTCGATCTCCACGACGGCAAACCACCCGCATTTCCCGCTTTCCTTCCCCTCCCCTACCTTTATACCTGTACGCCACGATCTCGACATTGGAAGGGATGATGCAGGCCCACACATCACACTTGAACGAACTCGCAATATTGAAGTGCATCGCCTCAATCCAGGATCGAGCAAGGTAAATCGGCCCGTTACCGTCGTCGCTCTGATTGGTCACTATCACCGATCCGAAGGTCAGATCGCCAGCTAACATCTTCTCGCGCCCCTCCTCATCAATGAACAGCATGTTGCAATACTCATCATCCAGCCCATCCTCATGCACGAGTTGCATTGGTAGCGCGTGAATTAGCTCCTGTCTGCCGTTCTCGTGGGTTTTTATGCCTACCTGATATGATTTGATATGTTCGTTTTCTATGCCCTCATAAAGCGTTACAGGCGTGCTATCGACGGCCTCAGTTCTGTTTAAAACTGCCAGTACTCTTTCATGGTCGGCCATCTTGCCGTAGTCATACCCGTTATCACGAGTTACCTGCTTGTTTCTCTTGATCACGTATTCTTGCGGAACCTTGCCGAGATAGCGCCCAAGAATGTTGATGCATTCGCTATACGGCTGGCCGCTTAACTTCATCAACCAGCCGATCCCCTTATCAGCACCGCAGCCGCCACAGTATGCTCCGCCGTCGCCGCGCGTTTCTAACTTATCAGTCCAGCGGAATCGGTCTTTGCCGCCGCAGTTCGGACAGTCCTGGTGTTTTCCGTTGAAGTAGCGAGAGTGAATGCCGCAAATGTTCTGCAACGCTTCGCGCCACATGCCAGCCATGTACGGCAAAACCTCTTTTTCATCGTAAAAATCCACGTCGTAACCTCCAAATAAAAAACGCCTACACGAGAATGATAACCCGGAAGGCGTTTAGTGTTTAGACAAATTGTGCTATCTGACTACGCGGAGCATTTCCCGGCGGTCGCATCGGCGCGTAACTGGCTTGCCGTTGCTATCAAACCTTAAATCTGGTCGGCAGAATGAGGCGCGGAAACCTTTGCAATTGTTCCGTCGGTAGCTCTTATGCACGAGATAAGCGCCATCGGCTGAGATCATGCCGCGCTTACGCCACTGCTGAACAACCTGGATGCTAACCCCCAACTCTTTTGCCGTTCCAGCGATACCACCGAAGGCATCAATAACCAGCTCCATCCGAGCAGTCAACCCGGCTCTAACCTCATCCTTCAGCACGTAGTAACCAGTCGGTCGCTTGCGTTTCTTCTTGTCTTTCCCGCGCGATGTTCCGTTGTTGCCGTTCAAGGTTCGCTTATCCACCTTTGCCATTTGTTCCATAATTTAACCCTCATAGCATTTTTTGTTAAACATGATAAAATGTTCCCTGTATTATACACGCAACTATGCTAATGACAAATTAGGATTGCCCATGCTCACAATTGAACAACAAATTGAAGCCTACGCAGATAAGATCCCGTTAATACAAAAGCGATTCACGGTTGGCAATATCGTTCCATACCCATATCAGGCGGTGGCGTATATTGAGACAGCAAAGCGGATCGCAAAATATGAACATCCGTTTTACATTAAGGCTTCGGTTTCCGCCGGGAAAACCATCATGATCGCCATGCTCGCAGCGCAGTGCAAGGCAATGAACTTACCCATGATGGTTCTTGCTCGCCAGGCCGAGATCGTGAAGCAGGATTCCGAGGAGATCAGTAACCTCGATGTTCCCAACTCCGTTTATTGCGCCGGGTTAGGCACGAAGGCAGCATACTTCCCGATCGTCGTCGGATCTGAAGGGACGGTGGTTAATGGCCTGTTTAAAATGCTTGGCGACTACGTGCCTTCAGTTCTGGCCATTGACGAATGCCACCAAGTTGACTGGCAAGATCTGGCTGAAGCGATCGCCAACAATGAATCGTTCGAATACATGAGCAGGCCGAAGGATAAGCCGTATCGCGTGAATGGGGAATTGGTCGATGCCGACCACCCATACGACGAAAAGTTCGACGACGTAGAATTCGGCGGCGGTCGCACGCAGTACACCATCGTCATTTGCGAGCTAATGCGGCGAAGCCTGGAGAAAACAGGGCGAGAACTTCGCATCGTAGGCTATACCGGATCTGAGTTTCGCGGGGTGGTTCCCATTTTGCAGGAAGACAAGACGCAGCCGGGATTCTGGCGCGAGCAGATCACCGACATTAACACAAACTATCTTGTCGAGTTCGGATCGGTTGTTCCCACCATTTTCGGCGATACTGAGGCAGATGGGTTGGGGTATGATCTTTCAGAATTCCACGGCTCCAGTCAGGACGGTACGCAGGATTTTAGCGCGGAAGAATTGCGCAAGATGGAAAAGAAAATCCATGAATCCGGCGAAATGACGAAGCTGATCATGCAAAAGGTCGTAGAGCGTGCGAAAACCCGAAACGGTGTTCTGATAACTTGCGCTGGCCAGCGGCATTGCAAGGAGGCGGCGAGCTATCTACCGCCAGATGCCACGTATGCGATCATTACCGAGAAGACCAACTCAAAGAAACGCGGCGAAATTTTGGATAAGGCGAATCGCGGGGAGATTAAATACATCTTCCAGGTGATGGCCCTAACCACTGGCGTTAACGTTCCGTTTTGGGATTTTTCGGTAATACTTCGCAAGATCGGATCGCTTACGTTGCTCATTCAGCTTTTGGGGCGCGGTATGCGACTGCTGAAAGACTGGCAAAAACAGCCGCCTTACTCCTGGGTAAAGGAAGACCATTTAGTTTGGGACTTCGCCGGAACTATGGATGATTTGGGTCAACTATATTTCGATCCGATTCTTGAGCAGGCGCAATACCAAAGACGCAAGAGCAGCAAGAACGGCCCCAAAATTTGCCCGGTATGCAAGGGAGAAAATAGCGAGTACGCCCGCCGATGCATCCACAAAGACAGCAACGGAAATCGTTGCGAATATTTCTGGATATCGCAGCGCTGCGAAGACCAGAAAGACCCGCGAACAGGGAAGATTAAGGTAAAAGGGTGTTATGCTGAAAATGACATTGTTGCCCGCCAGTGCAGGTGTTGCGGTGTTCAGCTTAAAGACCCCAACGACAATCTCACCGGGAAGCATTATACGCAGAATGACTGGTATGATGTTGTTGGGTTCGATATCGGATTGACTCGCAATCAGTCCGGGATCATCTTCAATTACGTGCTACTTAACCATGACGGCGAGCGGTTCACCGCAAGGGAGAAGTTCTTTCCGGAATCAGAGAATCAGATTTGCGGCAAGTTATGGCGGCAAAAGGCAGTCTTCCAGCACGTTGACGACGCGGTAATGCGAGGAAAGTTGGGCGGGATGAAAAATGCGCGAAAAATCCTTGAGAGTGCGCATTACTTCCGAGCGCCGAAGCGCGTAACGCATCGCGTTAACGGCAAGAAGGAAGATATTATTTCACGCAAAGATTTTGGAGACGCATAATGATCACAGATAAAGGTGATTATCTCGAATACTACGGCGGGCCTGTAAAGGCTTGCCCACTTGAGAAAATCGACCAGATGAATAGCGTTTCGTGGCTGCGGCACGAATACCCTGATTATCTGTTCTGGCACACAGTCAATGAAGGCAGTAAGCACAAAGCGAGCGCGGTTATCGATCACCAAATGGGATTGCTGAAGGGCGTTAGCGACATTCTGATCCTGATTGGTTTCGGTGGCAAATACCCGTTCGCAGCCATTGAGCTAAAGCGCCAGGGTAAGGCGCAGGCGTCGCCAGTGAGCAAGGAGCAAAGGGAATTCCTTTCTGCCGTCCGGCGTCGCGGCGGATTCGCCGCCGTGGCATATGGGTTCGAGCAATTCAAGATTGCTTTCGGCGATGCCATCAAATAGCACTTTTTGTTAAACCCGCCCGGCGAAAGCCGGGTATCATTTACCCATCGAAACAAAGAATGGAGTGTTGAAAATGAAAAAGATGCTGGCTTTAGTTGTTCTGTCTCTTGGTCTTATTGGTTGCAGCGAAAAACCGAAAACATATGATTGCGGCGGTGAAGCGTTTGAGGTAACTAGCAACTATATGAAAGTTGTCAAGGGTGAAAACTCTGGCGTTATAATTGATGGCGCTGGCGAAAATCAATATAAACTTCTTACTCCTTTTGGGTACGCTCATTATGCAGTCAACAAAAACACTATTGACGTTAGTGTTGGCTCTTTTCACAATACCTTAACCTGCGAGGTTAAATAGTAATGGCAAAAGATATCGCAGACAAAGAAACTCATGACGCATTCATCACGTTTGAGCAGATTGAGCGAGAAACATTCATCGGTAACGCGCTTGCCACTGGTGGACACTATCAGGCAGTCAGGCCAGACAAGTTTTACCAGGTAACAGGCAACCGATACGCCTGGAGCAAAACGCCGGATATTGTGCGAGATAAGTGGGCAACCGATCGCAGCCTGATCGCATACATGGAAGAGCGTTACGGCCCTTACGATCTTGACGCCGCCGCAGACCAAAGCAACGCAGTTTGCCCGAAGTTCTACGACGAAAAAACGGATTGCCTTAAACGCTGGTGGGGTAAAAACAAGCACGTCTGGCTGAATCCGCCTTACTCGTTTCCAGATCCGTTTGTGCTCAAGGCCATTGAGCAAATGGAGCACGACAACCAGATCGACATTCTGCTACCCGGCGACAATTCTATGGCCTGGTTTCGTGACGCGCAGAAGATGGCAGCCGAAATTATCTGGATTGTTGCCGATGTTGAAGAGGATGAGGACGGGAACCGGTTAAGCCGATCCGGTCGCCTTGCCTTCATAAACGGATTAAGCGGGAAGCCAGTCGACAACAACAACAAGGGCAGCGTGATTTTCATCATGCGCAAACTAAAGCCGGGCGAGGAGCAAAAGACGCTTTACATTCCGGTAAGCGAGATTTGCCAGTCATTGGCTAAAAAACGTATGCGTAAACGTGGGATCTGAAAAAATGGAACAGATAGAATCTTTCTCCGAGTATCTTCGGATCGTGGTTGAATTGCTGGACAAGTACGGCTTCATTGGGACGGATGAGGAAAAGTTAGCCTTTGCTGACACCATCGACGGAACCTACATTGAGTTCATGGACAACGGAACCAAGATCGCTGACTGGCCAGAAATTCTTGAACGAGAATTGATTGAGTTTAAATCGCATGAAGGCGCGGAGTATTTCGCAAAACAGCACTAATTGCTAAACAATACCCGCCGCGTGCGGGTATTATTACTCCATCAACCAATCAGGAGCAAACGCCATGAAAACCAAAACCATTGCAGACACCATCAAGATCGTACCAGCAAAAGCGCAAGTGGTATCGCGCCACCTGGTTAACCTGTCTCGCCTGTGCATGGCCGACTACATGGCGAACCCTTCAGAGAATGGCCTTGATGGTGCAATTGGCGAGATTTATTTTCGCGCCGGGTACGGCCTGGAAAGTGTGGCCATGTATGAGCAAATGGCCGAGGGTTTTTGCATTTACGGTGACGAATGATGATTGTCGAGACTGGTCGCGCTGCCGTATGGCAGCACGCTAAAGAAGCAGGAATAAGTGATGATATCGTGAAGATCGCAAAGTATTTCGATATCAAAGATATATCAATTATCTTTGGTGGGAAACTAACCTATCTACACGAGCGCCCGGTGAAGCGCACGCGAATAGCGGTTGCGACGCGAGCGGAGGCCGACGCGCTGAAGATGTTCATACATGAGTCGAAGCAGCAGAAAAAATATTACAAGTAGCGGGGGCGTGAAGAATGCGATATATTGCGATCCTATTTACGGCGATACTGTTCACGATCGCAATCATGAACTACGCAATTCAATTAGGATAAATTATGTTACCGAAAATCACAGACGAAGAATTTTTAGCCGCCCGCGAGGAAGGTAAGACCTACCGAGAGATCGCGGAAGAGTTCGGCATGAACATTCGAAGCGTTGAACGTCGCGGCGTTCGCCTGGCGCGACAAGGACACCTACACGGAAACGCCCACGTTGCGAAGCATATACCGGACGGCTTCGGCGTCAAAGGCACGTCGACGATGATTCGCGCGGACGGCTCCGAGGTCGTTCGGTGGGTCAAGTCGGAAGTAGACCGCGATCGCATGGTCGCGCTTATGGAGGCGGCGCAGGCGGCTTTCTGCGAAGACCTTCCGCGAGCCGAACCGCAACCGCTGGATGAGTCGAAGTTCTACATTGAAGATCAGCTTGCCCTGTACCCAATCTTCGACCTGCATATTGGGGCTATGGCGCATAAGCATGAATGCGGCGAGAACTATGATACAAGCACGGCAGAGAAGGTTCTAAACCGCTTCTTTGATTATTCCGTTTCGGTGGCTCCGCAATCACAAAAGGCGGTTTTGTTGGTCGGCGGTGACTTCCTTCACAGTGACGGCCTGGACGCAGTAACCCCGGCAAGCGGCCACGTTCTCGATCAGGACAGCCGATACGCAAAACTTGTTTATGTTGCCATTCGATCCCTGCGTCGCGCCGTGTCGCTACTGCTTAACAATCATGCCGAAGTTGAAGTGCAGGTAATCGAAGGCAACCACGACCAGGCCGGGATGATTTGGCTACGCGCGGCGCTGGCGGCGTTCTATGAGAATGAACCTCGCGTTTTCGTTGATGTTAGTCCGGCCATCCTGCATCGCACCTTGTGGGGCAAAACCATGCTGGGCTATACGCATGGCCACACGATGAAAAAGCCTGAAACGCGCCTTGCCGCTATGGCTACCGACTTCCGCAAGGAGTTCGGCCAGTGCGACTACATTTACACGCATTCAGGCCACTGGCATCACCAGACTGTAACGGAACACTCGTTAGGTATTGACGAAGTGCATGGCCAGTTAGGCGCAAAAGATGCCTACGCAGCACGCGGCGGATGGCGTTCATACCGCCAGGCTGCGGTGATTCTGTACAGCAAAGACTATGGCGAAGTCGGTCGATTCATCTATCGCCCGAACATGTAAACACGACGGCCCCGCGAGGGGCCAATGAGGATAAACCAATGAATAAAAAGTGTATCTGTATTTTCGATCTCGATGGCACGCTTTCCGACGGAACCCACCGCTTGCACCTGCTGCCGAAAAAGGATCTCCACTTTACAGAAAGTTGGAGTGAATTTAATGGTGCATCAATTGGCGACAGCCCAATCCAAAGCACAATTGATGTAGCGAATGCGCTTCATCGCTCAGGGATGATTGTCGTTATCCTGACCGGGCGATCCGATGAGGTGAAGACCGAAACAATGATTTGGCTTGACCGTTACGGGGTGAAATATGACAGGCTCATCATGCGTCGCGCCAGCGACAACCGTAAAGACACGGTAATCAAGGAGGAGGAGTTACGCAAAATCGGAATTGATCGCATTGTTGCGGCATGGGATGATTCACCCAATGTTATTGCGCACTTGCGCGGCCTGGGTATTACGACTTACCAGGTCTGCGACTACGGAGACAATCTTCAAGATCATTTAAAATCGCACGGAGTAGACAAATGAAAAATGTAATTATTCTCAACGGAGCACCCGGCATCGGAAAAGATACCATCGCGGAAATTATCTCGCGGAAGTGGGAATACAAGAACCTTAGCTTCAAACAGCCTATGTTTGCCATCGCGCGTGCTGTGCTTGGATCTACTGATTTTGCACGCCTTACCGCCAGATACCACGACCGCAAGCACAAAGAAGTGAAATGCGATTTTTTGGGCGACCGTTCTCCGCGTGAATTCATGATTCACATTAGCGAAAACTTCGTAAAGCCAACGTTAGGCAAAAGCCAGTTCGGCAAGTTGCTTTGCGATTCAGCGCTAACTTCGCCGTTTAACTGCATCGTCAGCGACGGCGGTTTTGATGAGGAGGTCGAGCACGTCGCAGCTCATGAGGCGCTTAACGTATTTGTCGTCCGCCTTCATCGTGACGGCATGACCTTTGAGGGTGATAGCCGCAAACACATTCGACGCCCCGATCTGATTTGTGACACGTATCACGAACTTGATTTTGATATGACCACTGGCGAGCCTGAAGACGACGCGCAAAAAATCCTTGATATAGTTTCAGATGTTGCATTAAAATTATAAAGTTAATGCCTTTATTATCACCACCTTAACGATTGGGAACCTTGACGGGTTCCCTTTTTTTTGTTCTTAATTTTGCCAAATGAATATATCATCACCTTACCATTTAACTAACAGAGGTTGCATATCATGCGGGAATTCATCAACGCGGCAACCAATAGCAGCGGCGGTGTTGCCCTTGCGGGATCTGCAACCGGGCAATTAATCATTGCTGCCATTGGTTTATTTTT
>OJUS01000112.1_pt1 | contig 36602 bp, 32 predicted proteins | sample 1600011 | NCBI WGS metagenome assembly OJUS01 (sample SAMN04436717, study PRJEB24849) | human gut metagenome | biome: human gut; feature: NICU; material: stool | host: Homo sapiens | place: USA: Saint Louis, MO | collected 2010-10-02
GTTGTTGAGACGCGCCACCACCGCAACCAGAAGATTGAGATGGGCATCCGCCACAATCACTGCTGCTACCGCAACCCATAGTAAACACCTACTTTCTTTGAGGCTATACCTCACATCTATATTAAAAACTTTTTTATATGGTAAACACAATGTATCTACGCCTACATTGTATCACGTTATATCAAAAATTATCAATATATTACTCACCACAAAATTCTTTAGTTAACCCGCCGAGAATTTCCATCCCCTTTGTAATTTCCTCTACTGTTGGTACCGTATAGCTCAAACGAAATGCATGACCTGCTCCTGCTCCATCTGCTGCAAAGGCACCACATTTAATAATCCCAACATTGCGGTCCATACAAGTTTCAAAGAATACATCACAATCTACATCCTCAGGCATCGTCATCCATGCAAACATACCACCTGTAGGTTGTGTCAAATGAACTTTAGAACTCGCATACTTTTTAAAAGCGTTAAGTAAAACTTCACATTTCATTTTATATACTTTTCGTACATTATCTAAATGAGCATCGTAATCAATGGTATCAAGAACCTTCGCTACCACCTTTTGAGTTACTAATGGCATTTGACCGGCCGTATTATTTTTTAATGCTTGGATAGCTTCAATAACTTTAGTTGGGCCAAATAAGAAGCCTACACGCAAGCCTGCAGATAATGTTTTAGAATAAGAACCTGCATACAGAACACGATCTTCTGTGTCGAAGGATTTGAACGTTGGAATATATTCTCCGGCGAAACGAATTTCACCATATGGATCATCTTCATAGATAAATAAATCATATTTAGATGCAATAGCATAAATCTCCTTACGGCGCTCTAAAGGCATAGTAATGCCTGTTGGATTCTGGAAGTTGGGAATTAGATAAATATATTTACCTTTACCAGATTGAGCCGCTTTTTCTAACTCACCCGGAATCATACCGTACTCGTCAGTTTTAATACCTATTGCTTTACCGCCCATGTTGCGCACAGAGTTAATAGCACTGGTGAAAGTAAATTCATCCATATACACTTCATCGCCTGGTTCTAAAACTGTAATTGGTACAAGACCTAATAATTGACCTGCACCATTGGAAATAATGAGACCTTGTCCTTCCGAATTCATCTTATGAGTTTGTACTAAACGTTCTAACGTAAGTTCTGCTAAATGTGCATCACCTTGCATTGGACCATATTGTAAAAGGCTCATAGGATTAGAATGCACAACTTCATCAAAAGCCCTTTCGATGACCTCTACCGGTATCGCTTCTGGCGCAGGATTACCAATACCAAAGCTAATAAAGCCTTCCACGCCTACACCACGTTCAAATACTTCACGAATAAAATTAGGACCTTTTAAGGTTACACGTTCAGGAAGAGAAAAGCTCATACTATCGCCTCTTTCATATATACTATGTAGAAAACACTTCTAAGTAGAAAATATTACTAACATCAAGAATTAAGAATATTACATTATTAAAACGTAAGCAGCCTATAGTTAATTAGTTATTTTGTAATGGCTTACCTAATTAGACTTTATATTACGCATTAGGATCATGCTCTTGTTCCGCATTTTTCTTATTAATATAGTTCTTATATACTTTCCAAAGAATGAAGTATACAACACCTGCAACAAGAACAATAATTCCTAATCGTCCCATATTTTCTTGGAAATTTACAATATCTGTACCAATAGCTACTTCTAAAGCCGTAGATGGAAATTTACCAATCAAGTTTGCCAATATATAATCTCTAGGTTTGATTTTACTAATGGCCCCTAAGGCGGTAATGACCCCAGATGGAAAATACGGTAAGGATCGTGCAAATAACATGACCACAAAACCATTTTTACCGGAAAAATCATCTACTTTCATCAATACCGTACTCTTAGCAATCAACTTGTCCGCTGTATCACGTAAGAAGTAACGCATAATATAAAAGCTAATGACTACACCAATTGTTTCAGCCAACCAAGAAATAATGATCCCTGGCCACATACCAAATACTAAACCATTAGCTGTAGATATGAAAATTGACGGTAAAAAACCTACGGCGTTAACAAAAATATCGAGGACCATACTCACCAACATGGCCATAGGGCCAAAACTTTGAATATACTCCGCTACCTCTTCCATAGAGCCACTTGTTGCTAAGTGCCACATGGTCGGATAAAATGTAGGATCTACAATATTTATAATAATTAATAAAACAATAAAACCTATGCCTGCTATTAACTGTACCCAACCTTCACCAGAAGGTTTTAAATTTCTTTTACTCATATATACCTCGTATAAAAAAGACTAGCTTCATTATATCACGTATTCTATAGAACAGTTATAACTAGTTACATTTCTTTAATTTGAATAGCTTTTTTAATATATTTAAAATTGATAACCGATATAGCATTAGAGGTGTATACATATATCTATAAAATATGTATCATTACATTAGCATAAAAATTATCGAAAGATGTATAATACTATTATAACGAGAATTTTCTTAATGAAAGAAGGTATAATATGGTATCAGCAGGTCAAACAGCTACGGCTACTGTAACAGTTACAGAATCTAATATTGCTAAAACAATGAAATCTGGTTCTTTAGATGTCTTTGCCACACCAGCCATGTGCGCTTTAATGGAAGAAGCGGCTCAAGCAGCAGTACAACCATACTTAGAAGAAGGTGAAGGCACTGTAGGTATTGCTTTATCCATCACCCATGAAGCCCCTACTCCACTTGGTGCAACAGTAACAGCAAAAGCTATTGTAAGCGCCGTAGAAGGTCGCAAAATCACATTCGATATCGAAGCTTCTGATGGCATTGGTATTATCGGTCGTGGTACACATGAACGCTTTGTCATTAACAACGAAAAATTTATGGCTAAAGTGCATAGTAGAGCAAACGCTAACTAAATATAGCTAGAATATTTATCAATCAAAATCATTAGTTTACTAATATCTTTAGCAGAATAAAAAACGGCATCTATCATACGGTAGATGCCGTTTTTATATACTTTCATGTTTGCATAATTAAATCATATTTGCATAGTTAAATAATTAGCAAATTTTAACTACCCAGCCTTCAGGAGCTTCGATTTCACCATGTTGAATGCCAAGTAATGTGTCATATAATTTTTTAGTGATAGGACCCATATCATCCATGCCAGCAGGAACATTAATAGTGCCTTCTGGAGTATCGATTTGACCTACTGGAGAAATAACAGCCGCTGTACCACAAAGACCAATTTCAGCAAAGTCTTTTAATTCATCTTTATGAACAGGACGATGTTCTACAGTCATACCAAGGTAGTGTTCTGCTACATACATCAAAGAACGACGTGTAATGGATGGCAAGATACTATCAGATTTAGGTGTAACTAATTTACCATCTTTAGTAATAAAGATGAAGTTAGCACCACCAGTTTCTTCTACATGTGTACGAGTAGCCGCATCAAGATACATATTTTCTGCATAGCCTTCATTATGAGCATCAGTGATAGCATACAAACTCATAGCATAATTCAAACCAGCTTTAATATGGCCAGTACCATGAGGAGCTGCACGATCAAAATCAGTAATACGAATTTTGATTGGTTTAGCACCACCTTTAAAGTAAGGGCCTACTGGTGTTGTAAACACACGGAATTGATATTCATCAGCAGGTTTTACACCGATAACGGAGTTTGTACCCATCATGTAAGGACGAATATAAAGGCTTGCACCATGACCATATGGAGGAACAAAGTCTTTATTTGCTTTTACAACTTCTTTTACAGCTTCGAGGAAACGACCTTCAGGTAATGTAGGCATTACAAGGCGTTCACAGGATTGATTCAAACGTTCTGCATTCAAATCTGGACGGAAGCATACGATGTGACCATCTTTTGTATAGTATGCTTTCAAACCTTCAAAAACAGTTTGAGCGTATTGGAATACACCAGCACATTCATTAAGGACAACGTTAGCATCAGTAATTAGACCACCTTCGTCCCATTTACCATCTTTATATGTAGTCAAATAACGGTAGTCGGTTTCTACATAACCAAAACCGAGATTATCCCAATCGATATTCTTGCTCATAACAATAACCTCCATTTATATTGATATACACTTAATCTTATCACTATCATCTTGTATTTTCAATAGATTCTATAGAGATGATAAATTATATATACAGATATAGTATCTATTAAGATATATCATCTATATATAGGTAACATATTAATAGATATGTATATTATCAAATAGGCCCCTAGCTATACTATCGTTGAATATAAAAATTGTTTTTTACAGTATAGCTACCGCCCTATTTATATTATAATAATTTCAGATATACATTATCTTATTTTACTAGAGGTCCCTATTATGAACGAAAATAAAAATTTTTTAATTCCTAATCCTAAAAGTATCATTTGTATCGGCCTTAACTATGCTGATCATATTGCTGAAACTAGTCTAGCTACACATGATTTTCCAGAAATCTTTATGAAAACATCAAATGCTCTTGCAGGTAATCATGATACAATTACTATTGAAGACGAAACTTTCCATTACGATTATGAAGGAGAATTAGTTATCATCATCGGTAAATCTGGTAAAAACATATCTCCTGAAAAGGCAATGGAACATATCTTAGGCTATACCATTGGTAACGACGTATCTGCCCGTACATTACAGTTTAGAGGTTCTCAATGGATCCTTGGCAAATCGCTTGATCACTTTGCTCCTATTGGTCCTAATATTGTATCTCCTGATGATTTTGACTTTGAAAGTGCTACTATTACGACAACAGTAAATGGTGAAATACGTCAACAAGCAAAGCTAGAACAAATGATTTTTAAGCCTTATAACATTATTGCCTTCTTATCAACATATATGACACTCCAAGAAGGTGACATTATCTTTACAGGTACGCCTAGTGGTGTAGTATTAGGTAAAAATGAAAGTAAGTATTCTTGGTTAAAACCAGGAGATATTGTTACAGTTTCCATAAGTGGTATTGGTACCTTAGAAAACAAATTTATTTAAAATAAGTACATTGTTAAAGTATTGTATTTGCTCGTATTCTTATTATTACGATATCTATTTACATTACAACTAAATATATCTAAACACAAAAAGAGATTACTTCTATGTATGTCTAACTATACATAGAAGTAATCTCTTTTATTATTATCTATGTTTTATATTTACTATTACTTTATTTATGCTCCGACTCTAGGTCTAGCATATATTTCTTACGTTCAATGCCCCCTGCATAGCCTGTTAACTGGCCATTACTACCAATAACACGGTGACAAGGAACGATGATAGAAATTGGATTATGCCCTACAGCCCCCCCTACGGCTTGAGCAGAGAATTTCTCTTTACCTTGTTCCTGTGCAATCTGTTTACCAATATCTCCATATGTTGTAGTTTCACCATAAGGAATTGTCTGTAATATAGACCATACGGATTTACGGAACTCAGTACCTTCTAACTGGATGGGAGGTGTAATAAAGGGCTTTTTACCATTAAAGTATTGATTTAGCCACATAATTGTTACTTCAAATGGACCTGTTAGTTGCTCTATATACTCCGCATCATCATAACTAGGTGCATGAGCTTCATCAATAAAAAATAAATCTGTTAAGTATGATAATGTACCAAGCATAATCATAGTTCCTAATGGACTTTCATAGGTGTATTTATAGTTCATAGTACATTAGCTCCTTCTTTAGATAACAAATCATTCAATACCTTTTGTATGTCATTATTAAATGATACAGCATTTTTATGAATTTCAAAAGGAGTATGTTAGTTATCCCAATAGTTTGTTGTAGATGTCATAATCTATATCCTTATATACATTAAATACCACTTGTATTTTGCTATTAGTTTCTTTTAAATAAGTACGCACCGTATCAATAGCAATTTGTGCGGCCTCTTCATTCGGAAATCTGAATTCACCGGTAGAGATACAGCAGAATGCAATAGAGTGTAAGTTATAAGCATTAGCCAACTCTAAGCAGGAGCGATAGCAAGAGACTAATTCATTTCGCTCTTTATTTGTTACCTCTTCGTAAATAATAGGTCCAACAGTGTGAAGTACATGTTTTGCTGGTAAATTATACCCATAGGTCATTCGAGCTACACCAGTCTTTTCAGGCATATCTAAATACTCAATCATTCTTGCACATTCCATACGAAGCTCAATACCAGCAAAGGTATGGATAGCATTATCGATACATTTATGGTTAGGCGCAAAGCATCCAAGCAATTGATTGTTGGCTGCATTAACAATGGCGTCAACAGCTAGTCGAGTAATATCACCTTGCCATAAAAAGATTTGAGACTCTCGCTCTTCCATATCATGAATTGTGATGATGCCCTTTTCATGGGCTAATGTATTTAAATATTCATCCTCTATCTTCATCCATTCAGCGGGCATGGCTCCTGCAGGACGAATATTACATAGTGCTCTAAATAGAGTAAACTGTTCTTCTTCACTTACGGGAATATCTATATGTTCCTTATGTTTCTCTTTATATTCTGCTACTAATCTCTCTAAAAGATAGCGTAATCGTTCTTGCTGTGTCATATATAACTCCTAAGTAGAATTAACTAGATTATAACCTATTATATAGTAAAAAACTGCTAGCACATAATATGCTAGCAGTAACTTTACTGATTAGTATTATATCAAAAACTAAGGTCTAACAAATGATTGACCACCATGGTTTACAAGGATATCCCCAGCTAATACTTTAGTAGTAACCCCTTGTAGACTACCTTGAATTTGGCTCATCATAAAACGATAACCTGGGCTGTTCAAATGTTTAGTAAGAGCATCTTGATCGCTATAGATTTGAATGACATACCAGCGATTTTTTGCGTTTCTTTCACGAAGCACATAACCAGCCTTATAACCCGCATCATCCCGAACGGCACGTTCCATATCGAGTTGATATTGTCGTTGTACCGTATCGATTTCATTGCTATCAACAGTAAACTCAGTTAAGGTAACTACCGCCTTACCATCATTTACGATAGATAATGCATCTTTCTTTTCAAATAAAAGTACAGACTGTACATCGTACATCTTGCGATTTGTTAATTTAGAACCGACTTCATTAACAAATGCCTGATAATGATCAGATTTGCGATGTACTTCAATAGCAGCTAAATCTTTATAGATTTCAACTACATAAGACTCCGAAGAATTCCCCTTTACATGAGCCACATTCATGGACAATGTATTAGGCTCTTTTTCCATAGATGCTGTCAGATTAGCTACACCTGCACTATTATAAGCTCCTTGTAACTCTACAGGTACTTCGAAACGATACATACCTACGCTAGGTGCTGTATCTACAGATTGATCCCGTTCCATAACAAGAGCTGCAAAAGATGTGTTTACACCTAATATTGCTATAGCAGATGTTACTAGAATGCGTTTTAATAGTTTTCTATTCATACATGCTCCGATTCTACTAAATTACAATGTAATATATTCTACTATTGTACCATGCTCTTCAATTAATTTAACTAAATCTTTTCCCTGAAGCCATACAGTTGCATTATTTTCATTCGGATGAATGCCTATGAGATTATCCTTATAATCCGCATCAATATAGTAATGAACTTTCCGCTCTTCATCGTGAAGTAAGCAGAATGGAGATACATGACCTGGTTTAATCTTCAATATATTCCATAGCTCTTCTTCGGAACCAAAAGAAATCTTTTTTAGCTTGTGATCCTTACGGAATTGTTTTAAATCTACACGTTTAGAACCACGAACGGTAATTAAATAGTAATGCTCTCGTTTATGATCTCGTATAAATAAATTCTTCGCATCCCACTCAGGATAGGGCAACTGCACATTTGGCTTATCGTCCATACTAAATAATGGTGCGTGATCTGTAATTTCAAAATCGATATGATGGTCACGTAAATAATCATATACGCCTTGTTTATCTAACATGTAATACCTCTAATATATCGTTTCTACTTGGTGAAAGTTACTACATAATAAAATCGATTAACATAGTGAAAGTACCAGTTGTACCAGTTGTACCGGTTACATCGATTATATCTTGTTAAATATCCCAAGCTTATTCTGGAATCGTATAGGTACCATCAAATACAAATAATTCAGGATGTTCATGTACAAATGTATCTTCATAAATTCCATCATATTCATACACTACATCATCTTTTTTATCGAGAAAATCGAACAATTCCTCTTCATTTTCCCAGTCTTGTAAAATTGTCCATCGTTCAGCTCTATCAAATGGAACTGAACCACCAAAGTAATCGATAACTGATTGTAAATTATCTGCTAGCTCATCCATCTTGAAGAGGCGTAAGCCAGCAAGAGCATCTTCCCATACAATGCCTGTTGAGTTATATAAAAACTGATGATGACCACCATTATTGACCTCGGCAAAATACCAACATATTGCATTAAGGTATCGTTGCTCTAAAGTGAAAGGTTTTGCAGATTCCAAATAGTCATCGTATGAACCATAAATATTGATTGACCAATAAGCCGGTTCATTTATAGTCCACATATCATCTGTAGCTTGGATTTCTTCAATAGTAATGGTCCGATGACGAGGTACACCTTCTCGTTTCTTCTTTTTCTCTGCTACATAATTGCTATAAGCTTTACATAACTCAGGATACTCTGCTTCACACTGTTCAAAGTCCATCTGCATATAGCACATATCAATGACTTCAAAACAGTACGATTTTATATCATCCAGATTCTTTTCCTGAGCTAAACGTACGCCCTGATCTACTAATCTTAGCATCTGTTTCATAGTATCTGATGTATACGATTCATTATTATCTAAAGCAACAGCTCCATACGCATAGGCACAGCGATAATACCACACCGCATCACGATACTCTTCATCAATAGACTCTAATACCTTAATTGCCTCTTTTTCATTGCCATTATTGTTATAAGCTCTACCGAGCTCACCTAACAGAGATATAGATAAGTTTTCTATGCCTACACTAGTTAACACATCAATAATAGTTTTTACATTTCCAGTATCATTAAGCTCTTTAACAGTTTGTAATTGCTCACTTTCAGAAAAAGATAAAAACTGTTCAATAGTTATAGACATACAATACACTTCCCCTCATATTATCAATATGTATATGAACTCATCTTAGCATAATAATAACAAACAACACAAAACAATAAATTACAGATTTTAAAATAATAGTTTATAACAAAAAAGACTATTTAACTAGCTACCAAGCCATACAACAAATACAGGAATACCTTCATCATTATCGTCAATATCTTCAATTTCATCAGCTTCAAATTCGTGATCATCATAGACTAGATTTTCAAAGAATACATGATCACCGAGCTCTTTATTGGCCATTAAGTTATGTATCTTGAAAAGAAGCTCTTCAGTAGTAAAGTACTGCCCATTATCTGCTTTAAGGCGAGCATAGATTTCAACTTGCCACATATCATCTTCTTTATCGTCTTCTAGTAATTCGTCTACCTCGTATAAATGTTCATTAGGGTGGAGCTGACTTTTGCTTTCAATCCAAGCTTCATAGCTTACAAAAATTTCAGGCTCTACTAATGGTGGTAAATTATCAGGATTAACTTTATGCTCTTCTAAGCATGTATAAAACTCCTTAACAAACTCTTCTCTAGTATAGGTAGTTTTATTGAAACCCCAAGGAATTCCCTTAAACTCATGATAGTAACCTTCATATATTTTATTACCATCTTTATCAACACCAAGATATTCAATCTTTTCCGTGTTCTCATTTTTGTTAAAAAGGTTTTTGATCATTTCAAAAATCATAGAATAATCCTCCTTGTAATCTTTTAAACAATGCTTTGATTTCATTATTCCTAATGTATTCCTCGACAGTTTACACGAATCCCCTATAAAATATCGTAGCCCAAAGCACAAAAGTATATAATTTCTATGTGTATAGTAAAAGCCCCTCGCATAAGCAAAGGGCTAATCTATTATCGTCTTATAATGTTCTATACTAACTAGCTACCACAAACAATAAAGAATACAGGTATACCATCTTCATTATCTATAAGTCCGTACCCTTCACATTCATGACCTTCGTATTCAATACCTTCAAAGAATACGTGATCACCTAATTCTTTATTGGCCATCAAATTGTGCAATTTAAAGAGCAATTCTTCTCTAGTAAAATAGGTACCATTATCCGCTACAAGATGAGCCATAATTTCTACCTGCCACATGCCATCTTCTTTATCTTCTTCCAGCAATTCTTCGTCGGTAACACGTTCATTATCAAAAAGTTGGTCTTCACTTTCAATCCAAGCTTCATAGGTTACTAGAATTTCCGGTTCTTCTAATCTATCGTTGTCATCTGTTTGATCATCATCTACATATTTCTCTACTTCTTTATTGTATTCTTTGGAAAACTCTTCTCTACTATATGTATGTTTGTTAAATACCCAATGCACTACATCATATGTAGGATAGTTATCTTCATCGCAATCAGTAACGTCTTCAGTATCTGTACCTTCTTTAGTATCTTTAGTATCTTTACTATTTTTCTTATCAAAGACATTCTTAATGGTTTCAAATATCAAAGGATAATCCTCCTTGTACTCTTTTGGCTTGATTTTAAATAGTTGATATTTTACTACTTCACAGCACCAACCAAGTTGTTTATCTAAATGGGCTTCTTTCGTCATTTTCATGGCTGTTTCTATTAAGTGTAATGCCTTCTGTACATGTTCAGATTCATAGCTTTTACCATACCCTAGCATGCCATGAGCATAGCCACAACGATAGTACCAAGACCAATCGCAATGTGTTTCATCAATACGATTAAATAAATCGATAGCCTCTGCTGCGCGGCCAGTATTATTATACATACGTCCTAAGGCGCTTAACAATATAGGCGACAAATTATCAATGCCTATGTTAGTTAATAACTCCATCGCACGCTTGAAATCGATGCCCTCTTGTTCATTAAGGAGCTTAACCTTTTCCGCATCACTTAACGATTGAAACTCTTCATCCGTAATTTCTTCTATATTGAAATATAAGCTCTTAATAAAGTCACCAAAGTTATCTGCTAAGGGAGTCATGGAGTAATCACATTCTTGATCTACCCGTACAACCTTAGGTTCACCGCTTGGACCACACTCACGATAATCGAGGAAAATCATGTCGTGACCACCGGAAATCGTATCGGCTACAACGACACCGATAGGGGGATATTTTACTTTCGAAATCCAAAATTCATTCCCCATCTCACCTAAAAGAGAGTATTTCTTATCTCTATCGATGCCATATATACCTGTTACGTATACACAATCGTCATCATCATTAATGAAACAATTTTTCTTTACTACACCACCATTATGGTTTTTAAGTAGCTCAATATATGCTGCAGGCAATGTATACCCTAGATTTGCTTCAGCTACTTTAATATCCTCATCAGTAACAGGTTTCCCTATATAGGATTCAAATGCATAGTCAACATCGTTCCAAAATCCGGTCCAATTAAAATCTTTCAGATTACTCATAATACCCTCTCCTAGTTTAAACCGATATAATCTAAATTTTTAATTACTCATTCATAGAATAAGTTTTGATTAAAGCTTTTACCTCACGTCGTATCAATATGGTATCTACAATATAGGAAAAAATGATATAAGGAGATGCATTTATAATCGCTATAGGCGCTAATATAATTGCTACCCATAATAGATCTAGAGAATATGCATACCACTTAAAATCAATAGTATTTAAAATGGGTATCACATAGTCTATCACTCTTAATTCCCATTGCATTAATGGATTTAACTCCTCACTTGTTCCTACTAGCCAAGCGAAAATAACCCCAAAAAGCAAAAAATATAATATACCAACTGGAATTAATATCTTCGCTCTCTTTTTTAATAGATTACGACAAATCTCATCTTCTTCCTCTGGTTCTATTTCATATAACATATTGCACTGAATCTGAATCCGTCTAAATCGATAGCGAATATACTTATACAAAATGTTATTGGTTGTATATAACATAATAGACTCCACATATAAGTCATACTAGCAAAATCATGGAAAATATATCATCCATCTATGGCAAAATAATGTAAATCTTTGAATTCATCATCCCAGCAAAACTGTATTCCTTCGTAGGATATGGTATATTGCCCTAATTGTTCATCATATATTACCGGATTAGTCATCGTTTGTACCCTTTACATAGCTTTCCATCTTCGGTCTTAAATCTAGTACGACTTCCCAATCATCTAATGATGGTACCTTATGATGTGCAATAAATTCTTCTATGATATGGAATGTCTCTTGAGGGCCTAGCTCATTTTTACCGTATATTATCGCACCCTGCTCACCATCATTAGTTACACTAAGCTCTATATGTAATAAATCAGTATCTTGATCACTACAAACTTGTACAAAGTTATACATTTTATTATCTATCGGAATTGCATTTGATGGTGAGATAACTACAAAATCCTGCTCTTGATCCTCAATAGCGTAGAGATTTTGCTCAACTTCATTCAATGTAATTCCTTCATACTTATAGTCACCTACATCAATTGACCAGTCTGTATAGGCTTTCTCAACTGCATCTACCATATGTATCTCCTCAACTTTACAATATACATTAGAATAAGGTTTCTAATTGACCTGACATATCTGCCATAAACTCATCAAACTTGCAAAGTTCTCGTAACTCTTGATGCTCTATATCATAACAACCAATCTTTTTAGACCTAGGATCCCATACAATTTGCCAATCATTATACTCGCCTAGCTCTTTAGATAAACGCAATAGGTTACGGCGGCCTACTTTAAATGGAATTGTATCAATTAGAGGGAAAAATTCTATGGATATAAAATCAGAATATGGCAATTCAAAATAAAGATTATCCGACTCTAAAAATGCAACTAATGCTTTTGGTAGTTTAAACGATTTCAATTGATCCATTTTATTCTGTAAATCATGATACCCTGCTGGTTCTAGATTTTTAAAATACTCAGCCATTTCCATATCGTCCTTTTCAACAGCAATACTATAGGGACGCATGCCATCCTTTTCCGTGATGATCACATCGGCACCATGTTCTACTAGATATTTGCACATCTGTAAATCAACATACCGAGCCGCTACACATAGTGGTGTTGGTTTAAAAGGATATACCGAATCTGGTTCATTGTAATTAATATCTACACCATGATTGATAAAGAAATCTAGGACCTCATAATTTCTATCTGTAATAGCATTTCTAAAAGCTGGACTACCATATTTCTGAACTGTATGGCCTAAGTCATGAATTATCTGTAAGTGCTTATATTGCTTACCATATAAGGCAGCCTGAAAAGCATCTACTTTCACACAATTTAAAGCATGTATATTGGCCCCATGTGCCACAACGTATTCGATAATCTCTTTTGTTCCATATCGCACGACTAATAAGAAACTTGGATTTTCTTCTTCATTTAGATCTGCACCATGTTCAACTAACCATTGAACACTTGGTAAACAATTCATTACTAACGCCAATTCTAGAGGGGAATACTCACTACAATTATCCAATTGTATAGGTTTATGAATATGCCAACCATCTACTAATGCGTTTTCTAAAGCTATAATATTTCCTTTTACGATATCTATTACTATTTCAGGCACAGCTTCAAATGTACCTAAATCTTTTATCTGTATCATAGCTCTCTCCGTAAAATAATATTTTTAAAATGATTATTACTAATTACATTATATTACATTTATAAGTATGAGTGTATAGTAAAAGCCCTTCGCATAAGCGAAGGGCTTAACTATTATTTCTCTTGTAGATAACTTATAAACTAAGTTCGTATAGCTCATAATCTGTTAAGCCTGTATCCTCATAATACATGGGTAATGTACAAAGATACTTGAACCCCATACTAGAATATAGCTTCTCAGCAGGAACATTGCCTTTAAGGACATCAAGGCGTATTGCTTTTTGGTTATTTTCTTTAGCATATTTAATGGCAAATCCAACTAATTCTTTAGCATAACCATATCCAGAGTATTGAGGATGAACTCCAAGAGCATGAATGCCCATAACTTCATCTACATTGGCTTTTGTGGGCCAGTCAATATTCTGATATCCTTCATTTGATTCATGGTTAATAATCATAGCTGCCATAATATTATTATCAGTTAAGCCTATAAATAATTCGCCTTTAATAATTGAAGACATTAAATATTCAGGCTCAGGATAAATATCCTTTTTCCAACCTATATCGTAAATAGAGTCTTGTAATCCATCTATAAGGAAATGATAAAACGATCTAACATCTTCATATTGTTCTATTGTTGCTTTTTCTATAATCATAAATGTATATTACTTTCTATTTCTTATCTTTAGTTACTGTATTAACAAGATACATAAAAGTACCACTATTAGTATCATCAACTTTAGAGTATTCTTTCCAATTTATAGGATACATACCCGTTAATACTATAGGTGCTTCCATTCCACGCATTGTTCCTTTTCCTGTATTGGTAGACCAATTCATACATCCAGTTTTAATAGAACCATCGTCAATAGAAAATTCAGCGTATGTACAATTTACTTTTATTGGAGGTCTTAAATAAGACATCTCACCAGTTATCTTAATAGTATAACCTTCAATAAATTTATCAGCTTTATCCCTAAACTCTTCTATACGCATTATATCTTTTAAATAGTTATAACACCCTTGATCCTTAGCACCTTGCTCCTTCAATACATATACCTCATCATTTATAGTTTTAATACATTTTTTTGTCGTATATTTAAGCTCAATAGGAATCCATTTACCCTCAAATATAACAAGAATATCGAGATGTAAATGTGGATTAAACTCAGGTACAAACTCTAGTCTGATATCACAATTTGGATATTGTTCTTTAATTAGCAATGCTAAGCTAAATTGAAAGTCTGCTTCTGAATGAAATATTGGTCTCCACCTACTCAACTGGTACATTATTTTATCAACATCTAAGATTAATCCCATAACACATGCCTCATTAAACACAATAAATTATTTATACTAATTATATTACATTTATATGTATCGTTGTATAGTAAAGGCCCCTCGCATAAGCGAAGGGCCTTCACTATATATGACAATAGTGTCATTATTATATTATTCTAGTATCCACGATATTTATGTAATAAATCCAATAATATATCATTTAACTTAATAAATTCCACCAAATATTCCTCGCCTATATCAAACTGTTTATTAGTAAGTCTATCTTTTGTAGCTAAAATTTGTTCATTTTTAGACGAAGTACATCTGAAACTATGAATAATACGATTACGCTTATAGAGAATTTCAGAAAATAAATCGGATATTTCCGAACCAACTTTTTCAGTGATTGTTTTAGCAATAAATGGCCGAAGTTTTCCTGATTCTTTATCAATCAAGTCCTGCCAAGAATAAGATTTATCTGTATTAATAATATTCTCTATAATAAAACTATTATTAGAGATAAATACTGAAATAACCATCCCCAACAAATAAACGTATTCATCCTTAGGTAATGAAATTCTAGTTAGTGAACGAAGCTCCATTTTCTTACTCCTATAAAGGATACGCTTTATATTATTTATCCATAAGAAGAAATAATCTCATAATAGTTTATAATGTATCAATTTAAAATAGATATTTGTTTATCACTATATATTATTGTTTCAAAATAATAATAACCTAAATTTGATGACTTCCAATCTCCAGCAACTATTATTAGTTTATCATTATTTTCAAATACCATATTCCTTATTTTTCTATAAAGATTTATATCAGGAATAGATAATATAAAATTATAATTGGGATTTGCTATCGGAGCTACTAAATAAATCTTATTTTTATCATTATCATAAAGCCGCCCTTTTACACAAGCCTCAATTATTTTAAAGCCATAAACACCTTTAGGATACCAGTAAGCAGTTCTATCATCTAGAATCATTCTTCCAATTTTCTCATTACCGTACGTGTAATCTGGAGGAAATTGTTTACATATAGAATATATCTGCTTTATTGTACTTATTGTATGATTAGCCTGTTCACCGTGAATAGAACTTTTATAGTCACTTGGTGCAGATTTAGAATTATTCTTAACGAATAGATCTTGCATTGCATTTACAAAAGAAAAATTTAACTGATTAAATTTATTGCTATCATAAATGACTGAACTATTTGCATAAGGACAATTAGCAATATGTTTATACGCAGATTTAGTTGCTCTAAAGTATGCTTTCCGAGAGCCATCTACAGCACATAAAAATAATTTACTATTACATAGTGGATATGGACAATAAAAAGATTTGTCTCGATCTTCTTCAAGAGCCTCACTTGCTAGTACTATATGTCGTCTTTCTTTATCTCTATATGCATAATTAGCCAAAGAATCATCTCCATTTATAATTAACAAACTTACTAACTACCATTATTATATTCCCTATATAATATAAGTTTAATTTACTTAGTTACAATATTAAGTAGTGATTTATAACTATCAACTACATCATAAACAACATCCCCTTTACTGATGGCTTTAAAGTGATCTCGTGCACAATATGGTTTGAATTCTTCAATCAATCGAATTTGCATTGAATTCATAGATCCCTTTGTTTCACCAACAAAATAAATATTTTTTACAGTACCTTCATAAAAAGCTATTGCCTAATACAGATTATATCTACCAACAGGTGTTGATATATAGAATCCATCAGACAATTTAACATAGACATTTTCGCTAAATCTACATTATCTGTAAGAATACAACCATTATATCGTTATAAATTGTTTATAATGGCAAGTACTGCATCTCGTTGAAAGTCATATAAATTTAAAAGATGCAACCGTTGCAATTAACAGTCGCACCTTTTAGATTCATATATAACAAATTTTTTAAGTATATATGTATATATCTTTTAAAACATTGCGTGAGCAATAAAGTAACCCACCACACAGCTTGTGAATACACCAATACAACCAGGTAGTATAAAGCTGTGGTTGATTACGAACTTACCAATGCGCGTTGTACCAGAACGGTCAAATCCGATACATGCAAGGTCTGATGGATAAGTTGGTAAAATAAAGTAAGCATAACAAGCTGGCACAAAGGATAAAATAATGAGAGGATCTACTCCAACACTAAGGCCCATTGGCACTACAATAGCAAGTGCTGCCGCTTGCGAGTTTACCAGTTTAGAAATCAAGAATAGCACAAAAGCATATGTCCATGGATACGCTACAACAATGCCAGACAATGTAGTTTTAAATTGTGGAATGTAAGCACCGAAATATGTTTCTGCCATCCAAGCTACACCATAAACAGAGATAACTGCAATCATACCAGATTTAAATACAGAACCATTCGTTACATCACTAACTTTTACCTTGCACACAAGAAGAATAATCGCAGCAATTACAAGCATAGAAATTTGAATAGTTGGTGTCATGGATAATGGTTTCCATACGCCTTTAGCATTTGGAACAAGTGGTAACAATTGTTCAGGGAAACTACCAAAGAGAGCAATAATAAGAATACCTAGTAGAAAAATTGTTGTTGCCCAATATGCAGTACGTGGAAGTTCAGTTTTAACACTTGCTTCTTTATTTTCTTCATAAATGTACGCACGTTGCTCAGGATTTTTAATACGTTCTTGAAAGTCTGGATCATTTGCAAGATCTTTGCCACGACGCATGCTCCAAATACCAGCAACAATAACACCACAGAAAGTAGCTGGAATTGTAATTGCCAAGATTGTTACTACACTAGCTGGGAAGTTAGCCGCTACTAACATAGCAACAACGGATACGACTGCAACGGATGCCGGTGAAGCACATACCCCCATTTGAGAAGCAATAGATGATACAGCCATAGGTCGTTCTGGACGAATACCTTCTTTGATTGCAATATCATATATAATTGGGAACATTGTATATACAACGTGACCCGTACCGCAAAGAACAGTCAAAAACCAAGTTGTTATAGGTGCCAAAATTGTAATCTGCTTCGGATTTTTACGTAGAAGTTTTTCAGCATAAACTAGCATTACATCTAAACCTTTAGAAGCTTGTAAAAAACCAGAGCATGTAACAACCGCCATAATAGTCAACATTACGTCAATAGGTGGTTTTCCTGGAACCAAACCAATTACAAATACAAAAAAGGCAAGACCTAAACCTGATATAGCAGCAAGTCCTAGGCCACCATATCTAACACCTACAATTAAGCAGGCTAATAAAACAATAAAACCTAATAAAATAATCATGAAACTTATCAATCCTTTCAAAACCATACATAATAATACAAATCAACTATATTATATGTTACTATTAAGAAAAATAATAGATACAGTAGTCCAAATTAATAAGTTATAATAATGATATTTTTTTATTTTTACTAAAAATAATATTATTTCTAGTATATATGGTTATATTTATTTAGTGCGCTCTAAATAAAACTAGCTTTTTTTACAATTTAGTTTCACTTTTAAATCCTTAAAATATATTCTTTGTTGTCGTTTCAAATATAAACTTATAAATGGTTTAAATATTATTTTTTTAGAGACAACATTTTCAGTAAAATCCAGAATCGTTTTATCACCCTTTGAGTAGAATTTTCCAATCCAAGTCCCCTTAATATTTTTATTGTCTATCTCAAATATCCATGACTGGTATTTAATACATTCTGTAATCCTAAAATAAGTTTCGATTCCATTCTTGGCAATCTCTATAAAGTTATGCTCATCTATAATTTTTACAGCCTTTAAATCGCTTCTCCAGGAAAAATCGTTTAGATTCGTCACTGTATCCCACACAATTTCTATAGGGCATAAAATAGTAACCTTCATATTAGAAGTTGCCATAGTGATTACCTCATATATAATACTTATGCGTACTACGTCTCTTCGATCCTAGTGAGCAAAGCCACTGCTTCGACATGCGCTGTCATTGGGAACATATCTACTGGTTGTACTTCTTGTAGTTCATACCCATAGTGTGTGAGGATTTCAATGTCTCGTGCCATGGTTGCAGGATTACAGGATACATAAACAATGCGTTTAGGTTCCATACCAGCCGCAGAAGTTAATACTTCTTCTTTACAGCCCGCCCGGATTGGATCGAATACGATAACATCTGGTCGTACACCTGCTTTATAGAGTTTTGGCATTTCCACGGCCGCATCGGCGACGATAAACTCTGTATTATCATAGCCATTACGACGTGCATTTTCACGAGCGTTGATAATGGCTGGCTCTACGATTTCTATGCCGATAACATGTTTTGCTTCATGAGCTAAGAACAGTGAAATAGTACCAGTACCACAGTACGCATCGATAACGGTTTCGTTTCCTTTTAGGTCTGCATACTCTAATGCTTGATCATAAAGCACCGTAGTTTGTTCAGGATTAACTTGGAAAAAGGAGTGTGGAGATAAGGTAAATTGTAAGTCCTTAATATGGTCTATAATCGTACCTTCCCCATAGAGGATATGATTCTTAGGTCCTAATATAACATTAGTACGCTTCCCATTTACATTATGAACAATGGTCTCCACTTGGGGAGCTCGTTCAGTTAATTTTTCAACCCACTTCTCTTGATGTGGCAAGTGTTCTGTCGCGGTTACAAGGATAATCATCCATCCAGATTGTCCAATGCGACCAATTACATGACGTAGCACACCTTTACCAGTATGTTCATCATAAGGCTCAATATCAAATTCTTTAGCAATTTGGTAGCAAGCTTGAGCAATGATATTATTACCTTCATCTTGAATGGGACAATTCGTACCTTGTACGATATCATGTGATCCCATCGCATAGAATCCCATTTGAATATTCCCTTTAATCCCACCCACAGGCATTTGCATCTTATTACGATACGCCCATGGCTCTTTAGGTCCCAATGCTGGTTTTACAAGTTCTGGATTTTGATGACCAATGCGTTCGATAACGTCCTTCACCTTTTGTGTTTTTAGTGAAAGCTGGCCTTCATAGGTAATGTGTTGCAACTGACATCCACCACAAAAGCCATAGAGATCACAGCGCGGATCGATACGATTAGGAGCAATGGAAACAATTTCTAATAGTCGTCCTGTAGCATAAGTCTTTTTCACCATACTGATGGATACTTTCACGATCTCTCCAGGCAAGGCAAAGGGAACAAAGACTGTAAAATCCTCTACACGACCTACACCTTCACCACTGCTACCGATACCATGAATAGTAACTAATACTTCATCACCTAACTTAACTGGAGCATTGAGTATGGCCTGTTGCTTCTTAGATAATGTACTAATAACTGATTGACCTCTATTCACACAATTACCGTTTCTACTTTGTTGTTTAGATTTTTTCTTACGAGATGTACGACTTGTACCGTTCATTACGCGTCTCTTTTCTTCCAAATTTTAATCATGCCAGTTACGATAAGTACGAAGAATACAGTACCAAATTTCACGAGCAATTCTTCACCTTGTATATATGGCATAAGAAGTGGATCTTCCACAATCATTTCACCAGCAACCCAACCTAATAAAGCTCCACCAGCCCAAAGGATGACAGGGAACTTATTGATGATACGAGCAAATAGTGTAGAGCAGAACACAATGATGGGAACAGTAATCAACATACCAACAATAACGAGCTCTAAATGTCCTTTAGCGGCACCAACTACGCCAATTACATTATCGATACTCATCATCGCATCAGCCACAATGATTGTCCAAATGGCTCCCATTAAGGAATTCTTAGCTTCGATATGTGCATCTTCATCTCCACCTTTTAAGAGTTGAATGGCAATCCATACAAGTACAAGGCCACCACCTAAATGAATAAGAGGAATTAAAGTAAGTGCTTCTACTAAAAGAGTGGCAAATACAAGGCGCATTCCAATAGCCCCTACTGTACCCCAGATAACGGCTTTCTTTTGTAATTCTGGCGCCAATTTACCCGCTGCCATACCAATAACAACGGCATTATCTCCTGCCAATAAAATATCGATCAAAATAATTTTACTAATCGTTATCCACGTTGCAGCTTCTAAAAATTCCATTCTATACTTACCTCAATTCACTCTACTAATTCTATAACTATCCCTTAACTATACCACAAATTCTCTATTTTCTCATCTAAAAGAAAGCACTTAAACTACCACAGTTATTCTTAAGATTAGCCTATAAGGTTCTTTATAATGACTATACTTTTACAAAAAAATATCTCTCCGCCTATGACTAGAAGAAGAGATATATTACATTATTTTTTAAGTTTCTTTACTAACAAAGATGCCCCTACTACGAGAATAACAGCACCAATTTTAATGAGTAATGCATACGGTTCTACGGTATGTGAAATTAATTTATCTTCCACACTCATCGCTGCACCCACCCAGGCAAGGATACCGCCACCAACGTAAAGGATGATTGGTAAGCGTTCGATAACTTTTACAAATAAAGTACTACCATAAATGATAATAGGTACTGTAATAAGCATACCGACAGCAACTAATGTCATATTGCCACTAGCGGCACCAACTACACCAATAACATTATCAATACCCATAATTCCATCTGCAATAACAATGGTCATGATAGCAGCGCGCAAGTTATCTTTAGCCTCGATATTATGCTCGCTATCATCATCAACAACAAGCTTGTAACCGATCCATAAAAGAAGGATACCACCAACTAAACGAAGAGCAGGAATATTGTTCAATGCCTCTACAAATAGGAATGCCATAACAAGACGTAAAATAATAGCGCCAGCTGTGCCCCAGAAAATCGCCTTCTTCTGTAAATGTGCGGGTAGGTTGCGAGCCGCCATACCAATAACGATGGCATTATCACCAGCTAATAAAATATCAATAACGATGATTTGAAGCATCGCTAATAAGCCTTGTACAGTTAAGATGTCCAATGTATCCTCCTTAGAATAAAACAATAGTATATATATTATAATCGATATAGTAAAGTAGTGTAAAATTCAATTATCAACATATATATACGTTTTTATCATAATTCTTTCTTATTAAATAAGATAGTTTATATAAGGTCATTTCTCCCCTTACATAATCACAATATGGGCTCTATTTTTTTTATAAATTTAATTCCTTTTTCCCTTAGGTTTTGGCTATTAAATTAAGCTACTTTATGATATGGTATAGTATATCGTTACTAGGGAGGTTAGTATGTATCAAACATATTCTATACTGCAAAAATTATGGTTGTTTATAAAACTATTTACTCCAATGTGCATCACTCAATTTTCCCTGATTGGGGCGACCTTTATCGCCATCTTTTTAACGGGGCAATATAGTACGACTGATTTAGCTGGTGTTGCTACGGGATATAATTTATGGCTCCTCTTCTATATCTTTGCACAAGGTACATTAATGGGTATCACACCAATTATTTCTCAACTATTAGGAGCTAAGAAAACAGATGATATTCCAATAATCTTTCATCAAGGCCTTTTCATCGGTACAGGACTAGCATTTTTAATTTTACTAATCGGTATATTCGGCTTACGCCCTTTATTGACATATTTAAATCTTGAGCCGGCTGCCACCGAGGTATGTATTAGTTATCTGAAAGCCTTTGCACTTGGTTTATTCCCATTACTCTGGGTAAATACCTTGCGTAACACTGTCGATTCTCACGGATTAACGCATTACTCCATGGCCATCGTCTTTACAAGCTTTGTGATTAACGTATTCTTAAATTATGCACTCATCTTTGGACATTACGGTTTTCCTGAAATTGGTGGTGTTGGTGCTGGCTACGGTATTGCTGGTGCCTGTTGGACAAACTTAGTTCTATTTAGCTTAGTCATTCTATTGCATCCTAAGTTAAAAGGCTATCGCATCTATAAAGATTTCCATAGCCCGAATTTTCACTATATCCGTGAACAATTACAAGTCGGTATTCCCATAGGTTTTTCTATCTTTTTTGAAGCTAGTATCTTTAGCATTGCTGGGCTCTTAATGGTTCACTTTGGATCTGCTGTAGTAGCAGCTCATCAATCTGTCATTTCTTTTACTAATGTATTCTACTGCTTACCATTAAGTATTGCCATGTCCTCTACCATTGCCGTTGCCTATGAACTCGGTGCAGGACGAAAAATAGAAGCTATCCAATACTCTTATATTTCTCGTGTATTAGCCATCATCATAGCCGTTCTCATTTGTGCCTTTACGTTCACTCATATGGATAATATTGCGGATCTATTTACAAATGATGATGAAGTATATGAACTTATTTATCAATTCCTTGGATATGGCGTATTCTTTGCCGCTATCGATGCCATCGGTACTCCATTACAAGGTATTCTAAGAGCTTACAAGGATGTAAAAATAGTGCTTTACATCTCCCTCGTATCGTATTGGGGCGTATGTTTCCCAACGGCTTATACCCTTGCTAAAAATCCTAATTATGGACCATTTGGCGTATGGATTGGTTTGTTGGCTAGTGTAGTAGTTGCGGGTATATTATTTACACTTCGCACATACTATATACAACATTACAAACCTAGAGCTATTACAAAATAATAAAAGCACCTATTGAATATTACACATCAGTGTAAAACATTAATAGGTGCTTTTTCCATTTTATTTTAAAATCTCTTGTTTCTCTACTTTGGACATACGAAAGAAATTATATAGCATTTCTGCCGTCTTATAATTCATAGATTCTACTTTTGCAAGTTCATCAATAGATGCCTCTTTCATGGCCTCTAAACTATTAAAGTGAGCCCATAAGGCCTTACGGCGTTTAGGCCCGATGCCTTCAATATGGTCTAATATAGACTCAAGATTTCGCTTGCCACGCAACTTACGGTGATAGGTAATGGCAAAGCGATGAGCTTCATCACGAATTTGTTGAAGTAATTGAAGTTCCGGCGTGTGATGGCTCAAAATGATACTTTCAGATTGCCCTTCTACAAAGACCTCTTCAATACGTTTAGCCAAAGAAATAACAGGCACATCTGTAACACCAACGGCACGGATTAATGGCAAGGCCGCATTGAGCTGACCTTTACCACCATCGATGATAATAAGATCCGGCATAGGCCAGTCTGTTTCATTACCATAGCGTCGTTCCATGATTTCTGCCATCGATTTAAAATCATCTGGCTTACCCTGTGTTGTTTTCAATTTAAAGCGGCGATATTCCTTCTTCGCAGGCTTGCCACCTTCAAAAACAACCATAGAAGCTACCGTTTCAGCCCCTTGTGTATGAGATATATCAAAACACTCCATACGTTCAGGTAAACGTGGTAAATCGAGAATCTCGGCTAACTTCTTAACCGCCCCGCCAGTCTTATCGATTTGGTGCTGCCACTGACGACGACGTTCTTCAAGGAAAGTTTCCGCATTTTCATGAGCCATCTTAATCATGTCCATCTTATAGCCACGCTGTGGCACAGATACATCTACGTGTTGACCTTTTAGCTGTGTAAACCATTCACTTAATAAGTCCCTATCTGTACTCTCCATAGGTAGTAGTAACTCTTTAGGGATAAAGTTTGTATCTCCATAGTATTGCTTGATAAAGTCCGTCATAATGGTTTCTGAACTATCACCATCATGTTGCACAAAGTAATTCTCACGGCCTAACAGACGACCACCGCGGATGAATAGCAACTGCACACAGGCCATCGATGTATCTACAGCCAACCCTAATACGTCTAAGTCGCCACGTTGAGTAACCATGCGTTGCTTTTCTTGTATCTTTTCAATACTAGATAATTGATCACGATACCGTGCCGCATCTTCAAAGCGCAACTCTTCTGCAGCAGTTTCCATCTTTGATTTAATTTCCTTTAGCAATGGTATAGGTTTACCTTCAAAAAGTTCTATAATTTCGTCAATATACTTCCGATAATCCGGTACAGATATTTTGTTAAAACACGGTGCCTTGCAGTAATGCATATAATACTGCAAGCACGGGCGTTCTACCTTCATAGACTTACAGGTACGCAATGGATAGTACTGGCGTATTAATTTCAGTACCACATGGACGGATGTAACGTCTGTAAAAGGGCCAAAATACTTAGCCCCATCTCGTTCAAGACGGCGCGTCATATATACACGAGGATAGTCTTCTTGCACTGAGATTTTGACATAGGGGTACGTCTTATCATCGCGGAGCCTAATATTATATTTAGGTTCATGCTCCTTGATAAGCGTATTTTCTAAGATAAGTGCTTCCATTTCCGTCTTTGTTTGAATGACTTCCACATCGACGGCTCGTTTCATCATGGCCGTAACCTTTGGCGCACGGTTTGCATCGTTACGCACATAGGAACGCACACGGTTGCGCAGATTAATAGCCTTACCTACATAGATGATGCGGTTATATTGATCGCGCCATAAATAGACACCTGGCGTCGTTGGCAGATAACTGACCTTTTCCAATAATTCTTCAGACGGCATGTTTCCTCCTTTCCTTGTAGATTACAAGAAAATAGCTTACACACTTCTTTAAATAATGCTCTTTATGAATTAAAGGATGTAGTCTATTCTCTTTATGATTTTTCTTTTTATAGAAACTTAAATATATGTACTATTTTATTTCTTATGCTTCGCTGCTTTCATAAATTTCTTAGTCTGTTCCAATACAGGACCTAAGAATTTGCCGGTATAGCTTTCTTTCACCTTAGCAATTTCCTCAGGCGTGCCAGTAGCCACGATAGTGCCACCACGATTACCACCTTCAGGACCAAGATCAATGATGTGGTCCGCCATTTTAATAACATCTAAGTTATGTTCGATAACAACAACTGTATCGCCACCCTCTACGAGTTGTTGCAATACGTGTAACAACTTACGAATATCTTCAGCATGAAGACCTGTAGTAGGCTCATCGAGGATATATAGCGTTTTACCGGTGCTACGACGAGCTAACTCAGTAGCTAATTTTACACGTTGTGCTTCACCACCAGATAATGTAGTAGCCGCTTGACCTAAACGAATATAGCCAAGACCAACCTCTTGGAGGGTAACCATCTTACGATTAATTTTAGGTATAGCACTAAAGAATTCTACCGCATCATCTACGGTCATATCTAATACATCAGCAATGGATTTACCTTTATATTTAACCTCCAAGGTTTCACGATTATATCGTGCCCCTTTGCAGACTTCACAAGGCACATATACATCTGGTAAGAAATGCATTTCAATCTTGATAATACCATCACCACGGCAAGCCTCACATCGACCGCCTTTTACGTTAAAGCTAAAACGACCTTGTTTATAGCCACGCATTTTAGCCTCAGGCGTTTGACTATATAGTTCGCGAATCGCATCAAATACACCTGTGTATGTAGCTGGATTGGAACGAGGTGTACGTCCGATAGGGCTTTGATCAATATTGATTATTTTATCAATATGTTTAATGCCTCGAATCTCTTTATGAGCTCCCACCTTATGATAAGAACGATACAACTGATTGGCTAATCCTTTATAAAGAATTTCATTGATTAAGGTAGACTTACCAGAACCACTGACCCCCGTAACGACAGTAAATAATCCTATCGGAAATTTTACATTAATATTATGTAAATTATTTTCCTTCGCACCGCGAATTTCGATGCAATTCTTGCCTGGTTTGCGGCGTTCTTCAGGAAGGGCGATAAATTTACGACCACTCAAATACTGACCCGTAATAGAGTCTTTTACCTTCATAACTTCGTCAACAGAACCAGCGGCAATAATTTGACCGCCATGCTCACCTGCACCTGGACCAATGTCCACGAGATAGTCAGCCGCACGCATCGTATCTTCGTCGTGTTCTACAACGAGCAAGGTATTACCTAAGTCCCGCAATCCTTTTAAGGTATCGATGAGTCGATCATTATCTCGTTGATGTAGACCTATGGACGGTTCGTCTAGGATGTACAATACACCTACCAAACCAGAGCCGATTTGCGTAGCTAGACGAATACGCTGTGCTTCACCACCAGATAATGTGCCTGCACTACGGTTCATGGTAAGGTAATCGAGGCCTACATTATTGAGAAAACCTAAACGAGCATTGATTTCCTTCAAAATTTGAGCGCCAATGACTTGTTCACGCTCTGTTAATTGTAGATGCCCAAAGAAATCTAATGCTTCCTTTATAGTTAATTGTGTAACCTCATTGATATTCTTATCCCCTACGGTAATAGCCAATACTTCAGGTTTTAGACGAGCACCATGGCAAGTAGTACAAGGCTTAATGGACATAAACTTTTCAAATTCTTCACGCATAGAATCTGTAGAGGCTTCACTATGACGGCGCTTAACCATCGGTAAAATGCCTTCGTACTCAGTAAAGAATTCCTTTATTTCACCTCTCATATTTTCATAGGTGAAACTTACCTTATCCGTCGTACCGTACATCACCTTTTTCTGTAATGCTTTCGGCAATTCATCATAGGTGGAGTCTAAGGAATATCCATTAGCTTTTAATAGGCCTTCTACTTGACGCATAAACCAAGCATTAGGATTAGAGCTCAATGCTTGCACACAACCATCGGCAAAGCTAATGGATCCATCTGGAATAACGCGCTCCTCATCAACCTCCATAGTAGAACCAATCCCTAAACAGGATGGGCACGCACCAAATGGACTATTAAATGAGAACATACGCGGTTCAATCTTAGGTAGCGAAACATGACAATCCGGGCACGCAAAATGTTGGCTATACATATGTTCAGGTCCGTCTACCGCTTGAATCACAACGATGCCTTCCGCCCATTTTGATGCAGTCTCCATAGAGTCAGCCAACCGGGATTCAATGCCTTCTTTTACAACGAGGCGGTCCACAACGATATCGATGGAATGCTTCTTATTTTTCTCTAATACGATCTCTTCGTCCAAGGTACGCACTACACCGTCTACGCGAGCACGAACAAAGCCTTCTTTACGAAGTTGGTCAAATACCGATTTATGCTCCCCTTTTTTACCTTGAATCATAGGGGCTAGCACTAAAACCTTAGTACCTTCAGGAAAGCTCATTACATCGTCGGTCATTTGTTGTATTGTTTGCTGGGTAATAGGCTTACCACACTCTGGACAATGTGCATGACCTACACGTGCAAATAACAGACGTAAATAGTCGTAAATCTCCGTTACGGTACCAACCGTAGAACGAGGGTTGCGACTCGTCGTCTTTTGGTCGATAGAAATGGCTGGAGATAAACCTTCAATATAATCGACATCAGGTTTATCCATTTGTCCCAAAAATTGACGTGCATACGCAGACAGGGACTCAACATAACGTCGTTGCCCTTCTGCGTAAATCGTATCAAATGCTAAGGATGATTTACCAGAACCACTGAGGCCAGTTAAGACGATAAACTGATCACGTGGCAAGGATATATCAATATTTTTTAGGTTATGCTGACGCGCACCTTTTACAATCAATTGGTCTTTCATTATCTTTCCTATTTAAAGAGATGATACCAAATGGCATCATCTCTCTGATTACTAACATGAAATAATATATGTATATTATCGCACATATAGTCTATATAATCTATGTGTTTTCTTACAATCTTTTAAAATTGTTCCTAAGATTTACTTTTTGGACCTGTCCGCTTTCTAGATTTGGTAGAAGCAGGCTTCTTCAACTTGCTATCTCCTGCACTATGCATATCGGACCATTGTTGACGTAATACGCCCAATTGATCACGTAACTTAGCAGCGGTTTCAAATTCAAGCTGCTTTGCGGCGGCCTTCATTTGACGATCTAGTTCTTCAATCTTATTGTACAATTCTTCCGGTGTTATATCTGCCACCTTAGGTGCTGATGTATCTTGAACATATGATTCGTGTCCATGGTCCATGCCCTCTGAGGATTTTTTTTGTTTTCCTTTTTTCGATGAAAGTCCCTTTCCATCGGTAACCATATCTTCTTCGATTTTCGTTAATTCGATTAGCTCTTTTACATCTTTAGATACAGATTTAGGCGTAATATTATGTTCAATATTATAAGCCTCTTGCACGGCACGACGACGGTCGGTTTCATCGATAGCCCGTTGCATAGAACCTGTTATACGATCTGCGTACATGATAACATGACCATTCACATTACGAGCCGCACGACCTATAGTTTGAATCATAGCCGTATCGGAACGCAAGAAACCTTCTTTATCCGCATCTAAGATAGCAACCAAAGAAACCTCTGGCATATCGAGACCTTCACGAAGCAAGTTAATACCAACTAATACATCGAATACGCCAGCCCGCAAATCACGAATGATTTCAGCCCGCTCAATAGTAACAATATCGGAATGAAGGTAACGAACTCGTACGCCCATTTCCTTCAAGAATTCCGTTAAATCCTCAGCCATCTTCTTCGTCAAGGTCGTAACGAGAACACGCTCGTTCTTGGCAGCTCGCTTGTGAATCTCTCCAAGCAAGTCATCCATTTGTCCCTTTATAGGACGAATTTCTATAGATGGATCTAATAAGCCCGTAGGACGAATGATTTGCTCTGCAATATTCGTTTCAACTTCCATTTCGTATGGGCCAGGTGTTGCCGATACGTAAACAATTTGATTGATACGCTCTACAAATTCATCGAATTGAAGTGGTCTATTATCGAGTGCAGATGGAAGACGGAACCCGTATTCTATAAGAGATTCTTTACGCGCACGGTCACCATTGTACATAGCTCGAATTTGAGGCATCGTCACATGAGACTCGTCCACCATGATAAGGAAATCATCTGGAAAATAATCAATCAATGTAAACGGTGCTTCCCCAGCCTTGCGTTCAGACATATGACGTGAATAATTTTCGATGCCCGAGCAATAGCCCATCTCTTGCATCATTTCTATATCATAACGCGTACGCTGTTCTAAGCGCTGAGCCTCCAATAGACGGTCAGCAGCTTTTAATTTCGCTAACTGCTCATCTAGTTCGGCTTCAATACGCTCTACGGCAATATTCATCTTCTCTTTCGTCGTCACATAGTGAGATGCTGGATAGACAGCAACATGCTTTCGTTCCGCAATAACTTCACCCGTCAAGGAATCTACCTCTACGAGGCGGTCGATTTCATCACCAAAAAGCTCCACCCGAATGGCTCTTTCACTATAAGCGGCAGGGAAAATATCAATTGTATCCCCTTGTACACGGAAGGTACCGCGAATAAAGTTCATATCATTTCTCGTATATTGAATATCTACGAGTTTAGATAAGATTTCATCGCGCGACTTCGTTTGACCTAAGCGTAAGGACAATACGAGATCAGAATAGTCCTCAGGGTCACCTAAGCCATAAATACAGCTAACAGAGGCAACAATAATGACATCGCGGCGCTCAAAAAGACTCATCGTAGCACTATGTCGCAGTTTATCAATTTCATCATTAATAGACGCATCCTTCTCGATATAGGTATCACTAGAAGGAATATAGGCCTCCGGTTGATAAAAATCGTAGTAAGATACAAAATATTCTACCGCATTATTAGGGAAGAAACTTTTAAACTCGCTACATAATTGAGCAGCCAAGGTTTTATTGTGAGCAATGATCAAGGTCGGCTTTTGAACTGCCTCAATAACCTTGGCCATTGTAAAGGTCTTACCAGTACCAGTGGCACCGAGCAAAACTTGGGCCCATTCACCGCGTTCAATGCCTTCTGTTAAGGATTGAATCGCAGTAGGTTGGTCCCCTGTAGGCGCAAAGGGCGCCTCCACTTTAAATGGTTGGCCCCCCTCGTAATTATATGTACTATGCTTCATTACTGTTCATCCTGATGTTTACGGATGGCCTTCATCTCTTCATCCGTCAAACGACGACCTACATTTTCCGCTTGATTCAACGTATCCTCACCTTCTAAGACTTCGATGAGCATAGCAATAGAAAAGCGATCTAGTGTAGGTGTGGTCTTTTGGATTTCATCAGCCATCATCCAATCTAATTCAGTATAGTTATTAATACGATCTGTAATTTCTTCCCAGTTTGAAAGTAGCAATCGCGTAATGGGGCGATATAGTTCAATACCAAAGTACTCGATTAAGCTAACAATCTTATTCATATTTTCTAGGCTAACATTACATTCATTTTTTTTATTTTCAGATTCTACATATTCAAGTAAGAATTCCCGGTTATATTTATTTGTCACCTTGAATCATTCCTTTATTAAATAATGCATTAGCAAATTCTTTTGCATTAAATGGACGCAAGTCATCCATACCTTCGCCAACGCCAATCCAGCGTACGGGTACGCCTAGTTCCTCTTTAATAGAGATAACTACACCACCTTTAGCTGTACCATCTAATTTAGTTACTACAATACCATTTACTGGCACGGCTTGACCAAATAATTTAGCTTGGCTTACTGCATTTTGACCCGTAGTACCATCTAATACGAGCAATGTTTGATGTGGCGCACCTTCTACGTGATTATTCGCTACGCGCCCCATCTTTTTAAGCTCTTCCATAAGGTTAACCTTAGTATGTAGACGACCAGCCGTATCTACGATAACAAGGTCTGCATTACGAGCTTTCGCAGCTTCCATTGCATCATATACAACGGCAGCAGGATCTGCGCCTTCTTTATGTTTAACAATCGGCACACCAACACGATCAGCCCATATGGATAATTGGTCAGCTGCAGCGGCACGGAATGTATCACCTGCAGCAATGATAACCTTTTTACCTTCTTTAGTATAATAATTAGCCAATTTAGCGATTGTCGTTGTTTTACCAACACCATTTACACCAACTACGAGGATAACCTCAGGATGGTGCAAAGTAATTTCATCTTCTTGATCGATGAGCATTTCCGTGATGCGGTCTTCCATGAACGGCATTACATCGCCTGTATGATTGATGATACCTTCTGTTACACCACGACGAATTTCTTTCATCAAGTATTCTGTCGTCTTAGGGCCTAGATCACTAGTAAGCATAACTGCTTCTAAATCATCTAAAAAATCATCATCGATTTGCGCATAACCAATAACGATGCTTTCTACATTTTTTACAAAAGACTTACGAGTTTTTTCTAAACCGTCTTTAATTCTATCAAAGAATCCAAATGCCATTATGCTAGATCCTCCTTCACATCTTCAAATGCTACTGTTAATAATCGCGATACACCGCGTTCCACCATTGTTACCCCTTGAAGTACTTCGGCAGCTTCCATCGTCTTTTTACGGTGAGATACAACAATAAATTGTGTTTCTTTATTTACTCGATTTAAGTAAGAACTAAATCGTTCAACATTGGCTTCGTCAAGTGCCGCGTCAACTTCGTCAAGCACGCAGAACGGAGCTGGACGATAATCGAGGAATGAGAACAACAAAGCGATAACTGTAAGAGCACGCTCGCCACCCGATAAGAGTGTCAATTGTTGACGCTTTTTCCCTGGTGGTTGAATATAGAAATCGATACCACCCGTCAAAATATTATCTGGATCAGTCAGCACAATTTGCGCAGTACCACCGCCAAACAATTGGCTGAATACCTCTTGGAATCTATGGCCTACCACATCCAATACATCGTATAGCTGTGTACTCATAGCCTTATCCATTTCGGCAATAACCGCCTGTAATTGCGCCTTTGCCGTATCTAAATCAGCTAATTGTGTGGTTAAGAAATCATAGCGTTCTTTAGTCTCTTCATATTCCTCAACGGCATTTGGATTGACTGGACCCAATTCGGCAATTTCAGCCATCAACCGAGCTTGCTCATCCTTCCAATCGTTAACGGAGCCTTCAATGCGAAGGGCTTGAGCATCTTCCAATGTAAAACCTAGCTCTTGTAATTCTTCTACAAAGCGCTCACAATCCATGCGATGACGTGTAATTTTACCTTCCATATCAACAAGGCGACCTTGCACCACTTTATAGCGTTGATTCAATCGGTCTTGCTCACTGAGGATAGATTCCATTTCCTCGCGCCCCGTAGATGTTTTATCATAGGCTTCATCGCGAAGAGCACGTAATCGTTCAACCTCAGCCGTAGCAGAGGACAACTCTTGTTCTGCAACTTCTTGAGCCTTAGGTAATTCCTCTTCACAACGTTGTGTAGTACTCACTAACAAATTACGAAGTGGTGTTAAGCGATCAATAATACTCGAAATAGATTGATTACGCTGTTCACGTTGTGTTTCCCGTTCCTGAATGGTATGTCGCAAGGTATCACAAGTAAGGCGAACTTCTGTAAAAGCTTCATACGCCTCTTGTTGCACCTTTTGCAACACAGTCAATCGATCCATCAACGCCCCTTGATTACCATCCACACCATGATTCTCTTGCAAGGAAGCTAATGCTGTTTCTTGATCTTTCAAGTTAGCAGTTGTAGTAGCCAAATCAATATCAATTTGTACTAAACGTTGCTCTTCTTCTGAAAGAACACGTTTCTTACGATCTATCTGATGTTGTATATTTTGTACCTTTGTTTCACTAGCCACATAGAGTAAGTTCGTATGTTGATAGATTTCATCAAGGCTAGCTCGTTCTTTTTCAGTCTCTTCAACCCGTTTTTCTAGATTTTCTAAGCTAGCTGTTAAGGAACGGATTTGTTCTTCAATTTGTACAAGCTCTTGTTCAAGACTAGCTGCTTCTTCCTTACGGCTCAATACAGAGGCGCGCTTACGCTTCGTAGCACCACCGGTTAAAGAACCACCCGGTTGGAACTGTTCACCCGTAAGGGTTACAATACGCAATTGTTGATTGTATTTTTTCTGTAATCCAATGGCATCATCCATGGAGGATACTACTAAGGTACGGCCCAATAAATACTGGAAAATATGAGCGTACTTATTATCAAAGGAGATACAATCAACAGCAGTGCCTAATACACAGCTTTCATTTAGAGCCGGTGTATCATAAGGTTTTCCTTTTACAGAATCCATAGGCAAGAAGGTTACGCGACCACCTTGGATAGATTTCAAGTAATTTACACCCTCAGCCGCTGCACGAGCCGTAGTAGTTACAACGTGGTTAACACTGCCGCCTAATGCCGTTTCAATAGCCGTAGTATATTTGTCCTCTACCGTAAAGAGATCACCAACAGCGCCTGTGATTTGTTCGCGCCAAGAACCTTTACCATTTAAGATATTCTTTGTACCTTCTAAATAACCTTCATGTTGTTCTTCCCATTGGGCTAATAGTTCGATACGACCTTTAACACGTTGCTCTTGGGTACGTAATTTTTGTAATTCTTTACGTTCCTCACGAGCTTGTATAGCTGCTTCTTTACCACCATCAACGAGGGCTTGTCGTTGTGCAGAAATAGCATTAAACTTTTGGCCTAGCGCTTCAAATTCAGAACGAGCGACTTGAAGTTCACTATCTACCTGTGCTATCTCAGATTCTAGAATAGCACATTGATTTTTGCTTTCTACCTTGCGAGCTTCTAAGCTTCGAATACTAGCCTTAGCCGTTTCAATAGCACTCACAACTTCTAATTGACGTTGCTCAAAAGCCTCTCGATTGGATTGCAAGGATTGGAACTTAGCTTGTTCTGCCCTTACATCTTCAACAGCCTTTTTGTAGGTCGCTTCTAATTCTTCTAAATTAGACTCTTTCTCTACTAATTGAGCACTTTCATCTTGAATCAATTGATTTAAGATGCGCAATTGTTGCTCCTCGCCTTTTTGCGTAGCCTCTAGCTCGCTAATGCGCATAGACGTTTCATCTAATTCACGGCGCGCTGTTTTTAGTTGCTCTTCTAAGAGACGTAAGTGACCAGATAAGCGTTCTTCATCACGTTGCTTTTCAGTATACTGAGCCTCCCATAACTTAAGCTGTTCCTGCTCTTTTGACGAAGACGATTGCAATTCGTGACGACGAGCCTCTAATTTAGACAATTCAGTTTGAAGCTCAATTTCTTCATCTTTAAAGGCAATATTATCATTTTCAAAACGCGTTAAAAGACGATCAGAGGTTTTATAATTGTGAAAGCCTAATGCCCCATCATAATCGCGCTTTGTGCGGCTTAAGGTCATATATTTTTTAGTCTTTTCCGCTTTTTCAGACAAAGGTCCTAATTGCTCTTCAATGGTAGCCATTACGTCTCGTACACGCTCCATATTACGATCTGTACTGGCAATACGACGCAATGCATCTTCTTTATTGATCTTAAAGCGAGAAATACCTGCTACATCTTCAAAGATAAGGCGCCGTTCTTCAGGTTTAGAATTTAAAATAGCATCAATTCGGTTCTGCCCAATGATAGCCATGGAGTCTCTACCAAGACCGGTATCTGCTAGTAAAAGATGTATGTCCTTTAAACGACAAGATCGCTTATTAATGAGGAACTCACTTTCACCAGTACGATAGATACGGCGTGTTATAGCCACCTCAGCCATATCTATATCTAATTGTTGGTCACTATTGTCAAACACAAGTGTAACCTCAGCAGCGCTCATAGGTTTGCGCTTTTCCGTACCAGAGAAAATAATATCCTCTGCTTTTTGTCCGCGCAAATTACGCACATTGGATTCCCCTAAAACCCATTTCATTGCATCCGTAATATTACTTTTACCACTTCCGTTAGGGCCAATAACGGCAGTCATTCCTGGTGAGAATTTTACAATCGTTTTATCCGCAAACGATTTAAAGCCCTTTAATTCCAACCGAAGTAATTGCATGACTGCCTCCTTTCTACCAACAACCCTAAATAATCATATCTTTTATTATAACATATATTGCAGGCCATCAATACAGCAACGAACGGTATTTCTCGTGCGTTCTTCACACCATTCAAATGCATACTGCGGATACTGAATCTGAAAGTATTTAACGTTTCGATTATTAAGGCCTCGCACCTTAGATGTTAAGCATCTCGGATAAGAAATAACAATATTATGCTTTACAGGAATACCATTAGTCCTAATATAATTTGTTCTATCATTATTAGTGTTATCTATACATCCACTATTATCAACATTAACTCTACTTAATTTTAAGCTTCCATAAGTAGCATCTTCAATTAAACTAAAACAATCATTACTTATTAAGTACTTAAACTGAGATACATGCTCATCAATACAACGTTCAATTCGCTGCTTATACTGTTCGTTCACAACCAGCTCTCCCATAGCGGGCTCATATGGACCTGCCACTAAGCTATTGCCGGAATCTAATTCTTCTGTACTTTGTAACCCCGTGCGAATGACTTCAATACCATGCTGTTCAAACCAATCTTTTAAAAATGAACAATACTGTATAGCTAGCTCAGTACTTAGTGGTTCATATTCTCCAGCTCTATACTGGTCGGCTAGCTCTGTATTTTCTATAACTAGTACGGGATAGATACGTACAAAATCAGGTCGTAATGCGGCTACTGCAATGGCCGTTTCTATTATGGTTTGCCATGTCTCTCCTTTTAGTCCTGGTAAAAGTTGAACCCCAACGGTCATATCACGATGTTTTAATCGTGTAACAGCCTCTACTACCTCTTGTGCCGTGTGCCCCCTCTTAGCATCGACTAAAATACCATCATTCATAGACTGCACACCAAGTTCTACAGTTTTTACTCCATAAGACTGTAATAATGTAATCGCTTCATCACCTACAGCATCAGGTCTTGTAGAGCAACGTATGCCATCAATGAGGCCCTG
>OJUS01000158.1_pt1 | contig 23455 bp, 30 predicted proteins | sample 1600011 | NCBI WGS metagenome assembly OJUS01 (sample SAMN04436717, study PRJEB24849) | human gut metagenome | biome: human gut; feature: NICU; material: stool | host: Homo sapiens | place: USA: Saint Louis, MO | collected 2010-10-02
CGCAAGGCAGTGTCGATCCACCACGAGCTGATGTTCACACGGTCGCTCTACGGCACGCCCGACATGGATGAGCAGGGCAAGATCCTCAATTCGCTGGCGGTGCTGGTGGACGACGGCAAAATTCGCACGACGCTAACCGAAAAATTGTCGCCAATTAATGCCGCCAATCTGAAGACGGTGCACGCACTGATCGAAAGTGGCGCGGCAAGAGGCAAGATTGTCCTCGAAGGCTTCTGATGACTGCCACCGCCGAACGTCTTTTCTAACCTCAAGAACGCCGGACGGATTACGCCACGGCGAAGGAAATTTCATGACGAAATCCATTGCCACCGCCTCGATCAACCGCGAAACCGCCGTCGCCCTCATCGACGCGGCGATCGCCGCGGCACGTACAATCGGCATCCCGGCTGCGGTCGCCGTCGTCGACGCCACCGGTAACCTGCGCGCGTTCGAGCGCACTGATGACGCGCCGTTTCTCACCGTCGATGTTGCCATCGACAAGGCTTGGAGTTCCGCCTCGTTTGGGTACCCCACCCATGTCTGGAACGACTATGTTTCGAACGATCCAAAAGTGGCGCCGCTGGCCTATCGCCCCCGGATGGTCGCTGTCGGCGGAGGCTATCCGATCCTGGAAGACGGGAAGTTGATCGGCGGGATCGGCATCTCCGGAGGCAACTATCAGCAGGATCAGGATGCGTGCGTCGAGGCACTCACGAAAATCGGGTTCGAGCTGCCAGCCTGACGACTTTAAGGCCATCGCCAGCGGCGGTGGCCTGCAGATGCGACCTTATGAAAGACTTTAAGATGGAAGCGTTCGTCGTCTTCACCCGCGAAGAAACCACCGATCCGGAAGAACTCGCAACCTATTCTGCAGGCGTCGGCCCATCGTTCGATGGCCACGACGTAACCTTTCTCGCCGCTTATGGCGCGATGGAGCATTTGGAGGGGCCGCCCGTCGAAGGGGCCGTAATTTTGCGGTTCCCGACGATGCAGGCCGCCCGTGATTGGTATCATAGCCCCGCCTACCAAACCATCGCTGCGCACCGTTTTGCCGGTTCCCGCTATCGCGCCTTTGTCATTGAGGGGCGGCGGTGACACACCGACGGAAGAACGGCGGGGCTGGCCACGAGGTATCGGTCGGCGAACTCGCATCCTACAACCTGTAGGGGATCAAGGCGGTGAGGTTCGCGTGCCATCGCCACACGCGACCACTCATCGGACTTCTGCATCGGAATTGGAGGATCAGATGAGCGTCGACGAACGACAAGCCCCCGAGCTGCGGGTGCAGAGATGGATTGGCGCGGATGGAGAAAGCATCGCGCCGCTCAAGCTGTCGGATCTCGGCACCGGCCCGAAAGTCCTCTTCGCCTTCCAGCACTGGTGCCGTGGCTGCCATTTGCATGGATTTCCGACGCTACAAAGGTTGCATGGTGCATTGAGCGCCAAGGGCGTGGGCTTCGCGGTGATCCAGACCGTCTTCGAAGGAGCGGATGAGAACACCTTCGAGAAGCTGCGCGTGAACCAGCTCAAGTATGCGCTTCCTGTCGCGTTCGGTCAGGACGAGCCACCTGCCGGCGCGACGCTTCCCACCTTCATGGAGGACTACCGCACGCGGGGAACGCCCTGGTTCTCCGTGATGGACGCTGGCGGCCGCATCGTATTCTCGGACTTCCATCTCGACGCCGATCAGCTCGTGAAGGGACTGGAGCTGGTGTAACCGATGCGGCGCTGGGTCATCCTGATTGCCACCCATCTCGCGATGCTCGCCATGGGCTTCGCGGGCGGTGTCTACACGCTGCCGATCCTGACCGCCCCCCAGGCCCCGGACGCGGCGGCCTTGCGGACCATCTCAGCCGAGACGCTCTACGCAGGGCGTCTGGCCCGCGATCTCAAAGGCAGCGACCTGCTTCACTGGGGGGAAGGCGAGATCCGGGTCTCGCGCGACCGTATCGCCCATATCGGGCGCCTCGCCCCTGGTCCCGACTACAAGCTCTACCTCGCACCACGTTTCGTCGACACGAAGGAGGCCTTTCTCCTAATCAAGGACAGATCAGTCCGCGTGGGCGATGTGAAGACGTTCAACGGCTTCATCGTCGAGGTGCCTGCCGGCATCGATGTCCGTGACTACAACACGGTCGTCATCTGGTGCGAAGCATTCGACCAGTTCATCAGTGCGGCAGAGTATCAACCCTCAAGTCAGGCCCGAGAACGAGCCCGGCGATGGATACCATGAGGTCGGCGGGCAAGCGCGGCCTCGTTCTCGCGCCGGTGGCGGCGCTGCTGCTGAGCGTCGCCGCTCTGCTGCTGGGCAATGGCCTGCTGAGCACGCTCCTGATCGTGAGAGCCGGCCATAAGGGGTTCTCGACCGGCGCGATCAGCGCGATGATGTCCTTCTATTTCGCGGGTTTCACGATCGGCGCGCTCGTGTTGCCACCGATCATCGTCTCCGTGGGACATGTCAGAACCTTCGCCGGCTTCGCGGCCATTGCCTCGATGACCGCCCTTCTCCATGTGGCGTTCGTGGAGCCGATCGCCTGGATGCCGCTTCGCCTGATTACCGGCTTCGCCTACGCGGGCATGATCCTCGCAACGGAGAGTTGGCTCAACGCCCACGCATTGCCATCCACACGCGGGCAGCTCCTGTCGATATTCGGAGTTGTCTCTATGGGCTCATGGGCAATCGGGCAGGCGTTACTCAACATCGCACCGCCCGCCGACGTGACATTGTTCCTCATCGTGTCGCTGCTGATATCAGCGGCGGTGGTTCCGATCACCTTGCTGCCCAGTCATCCGCCGGCCCAGGTGGAACAGGAATGGGTCGCGTTCAGGGACCTCGTCCTCGTATCACCTCTCGCTGCGGCTGGCGCTTTCCTGGCCGGCCTGGCTATCGGTGGTTTCTGGGGCATGGGCGCGAACTTCGCCCAGAGCATCGGCCTCGATGTGGGCGGTATCTCCGCCTTCATGGCTGCGGTTCTTGGTGGAACGCTCGCCTTCCATTGGCCACTCGGTTGGCTTTCGGATCGAGTGCCCCGGAATCTTGTCATCGCCGGTGCGGCGCTGGCGTCCGCAGCGTCTGCCATCGGCGTAGCGTTGGCGGTGGAAGCGCCTCTGCCGCTGCTCCTTGCGGCAGGTGCGCTGTTCGGCGGCTTTGGCATCCCGATTTATTCGTTGTGTCTCGCCGTCGCAAACGACGATCTTCCGGCCGGTCGGCTACTCGGCACCGCGCGCGGGCTTCTGTTGCTCAACGGGATCGGGACAGCCGCTGGCCCCCTAATAGGAGCAGCTGCAATGAATATCGTCGGCCCTGGCGGCCTGTTCCTTTATGCGGCGGCGTTGCTCACGCTCCTGGCAGTGCTGGCCATCGCCCGCAGGCAGCCGAGGCGCGCCAACCAGGCCAAGGCGGCCCCCCGTTCTCCGAGCACGCCGATGATAACCGGATCTCTCGATACGATGATATGCATGGAGAAGCGGGCGCAGGGCGTGCGGGATTAGCGCGGCACGGCGCCTGCACGAACCGCGGGGTCAGGCGATGATAGCTGTTACGCGAATTTCGATACGCATGGTTGGAAGCCCCAGCGCTTCGATTCCCAACTGCGTCCAGATTGGAGCGCGGTCGGGCATGTAGTGGCGATACAGCTTGGCCATTGTTTCGTTGATCACGGGAGGGAATCCACCGACGTGATAGGAATTGACGTGGACCACATGCGGCCAGCGTGCTCCGGCGGTCGCGAGCGTCCGTTCCACGTTCTTGAACGCCTGCTCGATCTCTTCCTCAATCGACTCCGGAATGACGAGATCGTCGTTCCATCCGCCCTGTCCGGAGATCTCCACGCGGTCACCAATGCGCATTGCCTGAGAATAATGAAGCGCGTCATGCAGGCGCGTCCCGTATCCGGGGGTGATGAAGAATGAAGGTGTTGTCATGAGTTTGCCTTTGATGAGCCAGGTCAACGCGGCTGCAAGTGACCGTATGCATGCAGAAAGAGATGCAGGGCGTTCGGCACTAGCGCGCCGGCTGCGGTGGAGGGCTTTATTCCACGTCTTCTACGGTGAGGTCCCGGCCGTTGAACTGCACGGTCTCCCCGGCTCGGGCACCCTCGATCGCTTCGAAGATCGGCGCCATCGTGGAAATGCCCATGAGCTCACGCCCCTGACAGGTAAACTTGCTCGTTGACACCGCGATCACAAAGTGGCGGCCGGACAGCTTGACGACAGCGCCTTCGTTGACGGCCAACTTGGGGCCGAAATCGATCGTCCTGAGCTTTTCGAGTTTATTGGCGTAGTCATGGAGCGTGTCATCGAGCGCTTCAGCGAAGTCGCTCGCGACCTCGGCCTGAGCTAGTTCGTCGTTTTCGATCGGTTCGCTCCGATCGAGCCGAGCGGTAGAGACATAGTCCAGGTAGTTTTCGCGAGCGCTGTGCAACGCTGCTGTCTCCAGCAAGAGCATAGTTTCTCGTATGTGGTCCTTGTTCCAGTCCATAATCACCTCCTAATTTTCGATGTTCTTAAAGTTCAGCCTGCAGATGTGTGGGCCAGGAAGGCCAGCCTTTCCGGCTAAGCGACACCGCTATTCGTCGCTGATGACGTCTTCGCCCTGGTATGGAACCCTGATCAGCCGAGGATCTCGAATGATGCTCGTGACGAGCCAGACATATTCCTGCTCGGCGGTATCGAAGCCGAGGATGCTGAAGGATTGGCCGAAAGGGCATGGCGGGAAGTCTGGAAAGCCCTCGCGCAGAACGTAACGCTCGGGATCGCTGTGAAACTCGCTCTTGTAGACTTTCCGTAGTCCGTGCTTGCTCGGCGCGTCCTGGTCACCTGCCGGTGCTGTTTCCCGATGCGCCACAAGGCGCTCGGACAAGTCGCGGGGGCAGATTTCGTGGAACACGTCGAAGGCGTCGATCAACAGGCCTTTATGCTCTGTCGCCGGATCGGTGATCGCGTAGATGTTGGAGGCATCTTCGCCGTCGTCCCCGCTCTCGAGGCGCAACGCCGCATCGACGCGAATGCTGCATGCATCGAGGGTTGACCCTAGTTCGAGATCGACGAGATTGCCGTCCTTGACGCGGTATTCGCGGTCATAGCCTTTGGCGATGAATGACTGGACTGCTTCTAGAACGTCGGTCACCTGGGAGGTCATGGAAGCACCTTCATCTTGAACTGGATTGGACACGCTCGCGCACAAAGCGCGCTGTGACTCGGCGGACGGAGAAGCTCGCGAAGTGCGTTACTCATAGCCACTTAGCCTTCTTGAAGCGCACAAATAGGAAAACGCACGATATCGCTATCACTCCGAGCACGACAAAGTATCCGTAGGCCGTGTCCAGCTCCGGCATGTGCTTAAAGTTCATGCCGTATATTCCAGCGATCGCCGTCGGGACCGTCAAGATCGCCGCCCAGGCCGCGAGCTGGCGAGTGACCACACCGATCCTTTGCGCTTCCAGAAGGCTGCTGGCCTCGAAGACCGTGGACAGGACAAGCAGGAGGCCGTCGACCATGGACTGCACGCGGTGGACATGGTCCGCGACGTCGTGGAAATATGGTGTCATTTCGGCGCTGATGCAGGGAAAGTGGCCGCGAACGAGCTTTCGCACCAGCTCGGCCATAGCCCCGAGCGTGCGCTGGAACCGCGTGAGTTCGGACCTTAGTTCGAAGATTCGCGCCACCTCTTCTGGCCCGAGGAAATCGTGCAGCGACCGTCGCTCCATCGCCAGGACGTCGTCCTCGATCATTTCGAAGATGGGCAGATACTGGTCGACCACTCGGTGCAAGATCGCGTGCAGCACATAGTCGACACCCTTGCCGAACTGCGTCGGCGATGCCTCGAGTTGCTCCCGAAGTTTGCCCAGCGCTCCGGCATTGCCGTGCCGCACGGTGATAAGGTGATTGTGACCGGTGAAGATCGCCATCTTGCCGTAGCTGATCCGGTCGCCGACCAGCTCGGCGGTCTGGGCGACGACGTACAACTCATCGTTGTAGACCTCGAGCTTGGGCGGGCACAGCGGGTGCATGGCGTTGTCGATCGCCAAAGGATGGAGGTTATACGTCGTCTGGATCGCGCTGAGTTCGTCTGCGGTGGGCTCGCTAAGCGCGATCCAGCAGAAGCCCGAGCGATTCTCGTTTAGTTCGACGTGCTCATCGAGCCTGATTTCACGGACTCGCTTACCTTCGTTGTAATAATATGCGGCGATAATGGTCATGCAGGCCTCGCAGGAATTCGCAGGCCACGCTGTACAGCCGGTCGCGCCAGCCCGCGTTCGAGCCATGCCTGCACGTTCGAATAGCTGCTTAGGCCGAGGATGTCGCCCGCTGCGTAGAATTCGACCAGCGCATTCACCCAGCCAAACGTCGCAATGTCCGCGATCGAGTAATCATCGACAATCCATTCGCGGCCCTCCAGCCGGTGATCCAGGACCCCGAGAAGACGCCTGGATTCATCAACAAAGCGCTGCCGAGGTCGCTTGTCCTCATAGTCCTTGCCGGCAAATCGCAGGAAAAAGCCTAGCTGTCCGAACATCGGCCCGATGGCCGACATCTGAAAGAACACCCACGCTAGGGTCTCGTAACGCTGGCCTGGTTCGGTGGAGATGAACTGACCCGTCTTGTCGGCCAGATAGAGGAGGATCGCACCGGATTCCCATAAGGCGATGGGTCTACCGTCAGGGCCAGCCGGATCGATGATCGCCGGTATGCGTCCGTTCGGGTTCAGCGACACGAACGCCGGATCCTTCGACTCGTTGTTCGAGATGTCGATCAGGTGGGGCTCGTACGCCAGGCCAGTCTCCTCAAGCATGATCGAGACCTTGACGCCATTGGGCGTAGGGGCTGCGTAGAGTTGCAGGCGATCGGGATGAGATGCCGGCCAGCGCTGCGTGATCGGAAAGGACGAGAGGTCTGGCATAAATCTGCGATCCTGGTGTTGCGATGGCGACTGACTGGAACGAGCCGTCACTCTGAAGTAGGGTTCGATGACCGCGTCGCTGAACGACGCGGTCACGAAGATTGCGGACCGGACCGGCGCAGTGGCAACGGCAGTGAAGCCTATTCCGCCGCGGTCCCGGCCGCTGGCTGTACGTCGTCAACCTTTTGGCGCTTCGGAAGCACCCAGCCGGGACGGACGAAGTGGCAGGTGTAGCCGCCCGGGTGCTTCTCCAGATAATCCTGGTGATCGGGCTCGGCCTCCCAGAACTCGCCGACCGGCTGGACCTCGGTCACCACTTTGCCATCCCACAGCCCCGAGGCATCCACATCGGCGATCGTATCCTCGGCGACGCGCTTCTGCTCCTCGTCGACATAATAGATGCCCGACCGGTAGGAGAGCCCACGATCATTGCCCTGGCGGTTCAGCGTCGTCGGATCGTGGATCTGGAAGAAGAATTCCAGGATGTTCCGGTAGCTCGTCACTGTCGGGTCGAAGACAATCTCGATCCCCTCGGCATGCGTGCCGTGATTACGATACGTGGCGTTCGGAATATCGCCGCCCGTGTAACCCACACGGGTCGAGATGATGCCGGGCCGCTTGCGGATCAGATCCTGCATGCCCCAGAAACATCCTCCTGCGAGAACAGCGCGCTGATGCATGTTAAGCCTCCTCTACTTGATCGAGATATTCACCGTATCCCTCGGACTCCATCTCGTCGCGCGGGATGAAGCGAAGGGACGCTGAGTTGATGCAGTACCGCAGACCGCCGCGGTCGGAAGGACCATCGGGGAACACATGGCCGAGATGACTGTCTGCGTGTACTGACCTGACCTCCGTCCGGACCATGCCGTGTGCGCTGTCCCGCACCTCGTTCACGTTTGCCGAAACGATCGGCTTGGTGAAGCTGGGCCAGCCAGTACCCGAATCGAACTTGTCCGTCGAAGCGAACAGTGGCTCTCCCGACACTATGTCGACGTAGATGCCAGGCTCCTTGTTGTCGTTGTACTCGCCCGTGAAGGGCCTTTCGGTCCCCGAATCCTGGGTAATCCGGCGTTGCTCGGGGGTCAGGCGGTCAACTGCTGCCTGTGACTTCTCAAACTTCATGATAGTCTCCAATAATTAATCTAGAGAGCTCGACACACTGTCATTTATCTTTGCAGTCATTGCGCCGACTATAGCAGTGCGCCCCAGATTTATCCAATACGCTGCGCGTATAGTTTCCATAGCGCCGAAGCTCTTCACGTCGTGATTCAGTTCCACTCATACCGGGCTGCCAGCTGCGCGATGTTCCGTATCTCGACCGTTGCCGTGGAGCCGGATACTGTCGCGATCACGACTTCGCGCTCCAAGACAAATCCGTCGATCGGCCGAGTGACGAGGCCTTGCACGGTCGGCGATCGTTCCGGAAGAATGCATATGGCGTGGCCGTCAGCGACGACCCGTTGCACCCAGTCCTCGCGATCTGATCGAAAGCGAGGTCGCATGAGCAAGTCCCGTCGCGCGAAGTGATCGAGGATCCGATCGCGAAACTCGCATTTCAGGCGATCGACGAAAGGAAACTCGAGCAGGTCTTCGCCGCGCACGATCTCGTTGGCAGCCAAGGGATGGTTTGCAGAACAGCCGAGCACGAAGCGCTCCCGAAATAGAGGATGCACATCCAGCTTGCGTTCCGGTCTTGTTTCACGCGGCATGATGCACGCGTGGTATTTTCCTGAAAGCACCTCCGATGTGTCCTCGTTCGACTGGAGCGAGTGCAGCTTGATTTCGATGGATGGCATCTCCGCCAATGCGCTCTCGAAGAATGCCGTAAATTCCTTTGGTCCGACGGTGGGCGCGACGGCGACATCCAGCACGCGGTGCCCCCCCATCGCCCAGTGCTCCGAGTGATTGCGAACGCTCTTCATCGCGACCACCATGCGCCGGAATTCTGCCTCGACGTCATGGCCAAGGCCAGTCAGGCGGCTGTTCTTCCCGTCGCGATAGATCAGCGGCCCGCCAAGCTCATCTTCCAAGCGGCGGATCGCGCGGGTCAGACTTGGCTGTGACACACCGCTCAAGCGAGCGGCCGCTGTGAAATTCAGCGTCTCGGCCAAGTTGATGAAATAGCTGACTTGATTGAGTTCCATAGTCCTTTGGCCCACGCGCCTGACTGATACCTCTTCCGTGAGACCGCCTTTGGAAAGCAGGTCGCAGAAGTATGCTTGGCGCATATAATCATGGTATAGGGGCTTGTCTATATGCGCCAGACATATAAATGATAGCCTGAGATGACGATTACCGGTTGGCGGTGCGCTCCGCTCAGCTCCGTCGAAGGTTCTGAGAGCGCAACCGCCAAGCCGCGTGCTGGAGGTTTGATGGACATGGCAGGAAGATCATTTACGTTTGTCAGTGGGGCTGGCTCTCCGCTGTCCGGGCACCTCGAACCGCCGGAAGGGACGCCGCGGGGCTGGGCGATCTTCGCCCACTGCTTCACGTGCGGGAAAGACAGTCGCGCCGCTGTTCACATCTCGCGCGCGCTGTCGCGTGCGGGCATCGGGGTCTTGAGGTTCGATTTCGCCGGGACCGGGATCGGCGGTGGGACGGGAGAACCTGTGAACTTCGCGTCGGACGTCGAGGACCTTCGGGCCGCCGCAAATGCGATGGCGGCGGCGGGCATGTCACCGTCCCTCCTCGTCGGGCACAGCCTGGGTGGCACCGCTGCGATCGTAGCCGCCGCCGACATGCCTGATATTGCGGCGGTAGCGACGATTGGTGCGCCGGCCGACCTTCAGCATATCTTGCGCCTCTTCGGACCGAATGATCTGGACACCATCGCGAGCGAGGGCGAGGCCTCGGTGGAGATTGCCGGTAGGCCCTTCCTCATTCGCCGAGGGTTCCTTGAGGCGGTTGAGGGGATCGACGTCGAGAAGGCCATTGCCTCCCTGCGACGGCCGGTGCTGGTCATGCACTCTCCGCTGGATCAGGTGGTCGGCATCGACCACGCGTCGCGCATCTTCGTCGCGTCCAGGCACCCTAAAAGCTTCATCTCGCTCGACAACGCGGATCACCTTCTCACCGACGTCGCGGACGCGAACTACGCCGCGGCCATGGTGGCGGTTTGGGCGAGCCGCTTTCTCCCACCACTCAGCGCGGATCTTCCGCAGGTCGAGGTTGCGGAGGGCGTCGTCTCCACCGAAACTCTTGCAGGGACGTTCCAGCTCAAGGTCCGCAGCGGCGAGCACACTCTGTTCGCCGACGAGCCAGCATCGGTCGGTGGCCTCGGGACCGGACTATCTCCCTACGAACTCGTATCTGCCGGCCTCGCAGCCTGCACGGTGATGACGATGCGTCTCTATGCGAACCGCAAGGGCTTTCCGCTCGAACGGGCGAGCACGACCGTGCAGCACGAGAAGGTGCCGGACATGATGCCACCCGACCGGTTCACCCGCACCATTGTCCTCGATGGGCCGCTGAGTGATGATCAGCGCGCTCGGATCCTCGCGATCGCTGATCGGTGTCCCGTCGATCTGAGTCTCATCCGGGGTTCGGACGTGCAGACCGAGCTCTTGAGCGCCAGTCAGGCTGCGGATCCCGCGAGGCTGGCTTGACCGTGGCGCACACGGAGGAGGGCGAACGGACTGTGAGCCAATCGCCTACCGGCAATAGGGCGGCCGCGACAGAGCGAGCAATTCTCGCAGGCGGCTGCTTCTGGGGCATGGAGGATTTGCTGCGCCGAGCCAGGGGAGTCATTTCGACGCGTGTCGGTTACACAGGCGGAGAAATGCCTGATCCGACCTACGCGAGACATTACGGCCATGCGGAAGCAGTGGAAGTGACCTTCGACCCTTCCGTTCTCGCCTATCGCTCGCTCTTGGAACTCTTCTTCCAGATACATGACCCCACGACCTACGAGCAACAAGGCAGCGATGTCGGTCCGAGCTATCGATCGGCGATTTTCTACACCACCGAAGTGCAGAAGGAAGTCGCCCTCACAACCATCGCGGAAATCGAGGCATCAGGAAGCTGGCCAGGCCCGGTCGTGTCGGAGATCAACCCAGAAGAACCCTTTTGGGAGGCGGAGCCAGAGCACCAAGAATACCTGGTGCGCTATCCTGGGGGCTATAGCTGCCACTTCGTGCGCCCGACCTGGCGGTTGGACCGCTCAGACGAACGCCCAGCTGTAATACTTGACAGAAAGAGTTGATGATGACCGAAACCGTGACTAATCAGGCCGCCTGGCAGAAAGCGCCGGGGCAGCCACTGAGGATCGGTGTCACCGCTCTGCCGCATCTGGCGGCGAACGAGATATTGATCCGCAACGCGGCCATCGCGATCAACCCACTCGACTGGATTCTGCAGGACGTCGCGCTTTTGCCATGGCTCGACTATCCCGCGATTCTCGGCAGCGACGTCTCCGGTGAGGTCGCGGCGGTCGGTGGCGCGGTCGAGCGGTTCAAGGTCGGCGATCGAGTCATCGGACAGGCGGTCGGGACAACCGTAAATCAACCTGCGCAGGGTGCGTTCCAGCACCACACGATCGTGCTGGACCACATGGCGGCGCCGATCCCCAACAACATTGCCTTCGCTGATGCGGCAGTCCTCCCGCTTGGCCTTGGCACCGCCGCAAGCGGGCTCTACGGACGGACACAGTTGGCTCTCGCGCCACCGTTACACTCGCCGACCGCGCGTCCAGAGGTCGTTCTGGTCTGGGGTGGATCGTCGAGCGTTGGCTGCAACGCCATCCAGCTCGCGGTGGCGTCGGGCTACAGGTGCGTCGCCACCGCTTCGGCGCGCAACGTCGGCCTGTTGAAGGAGCTGGGTGCAAGCGAGGTTCTTGACCACTCGAGTCCAGCCATCGTGGAAGACGTGATTGAGGCAATGCGCGGGCGCAGTCTCGCTGGAACGCTTCACGCGACCGGTCACATGAAAGACTGTTTTGCCGTAGTTGCGAGATGCGAGGGCTCGCGCCGGGTGGCAGCGACGCTGGCCCCGCCCGACGAGCGTTCATTTGGAGTCGAGGCGACGCACATCTCCGGGACGAGCCTCAAGGATGACGAGGTTGGTCCAATGATCTACCGCGAATTCCTGCCGCAGGCTCTCGCGGCGCGCACGTTCGTCCCCGCCCCTCCGGCGAAGATCGTGGGCCAGGGCCTTGAAATGCTCCAGGCTGCCTTGGAAGCCCTGAAGGCGGGTGTATCCGCAGCGAAAATCGTCGTTACCCTGCCTTGAGTGACCAGCCAGGCGGTTTTTCGCGTTCGCAGTCTGAGGTGGCCCGCACTTTGCCGATTGGGAAGCTCTACCGGGAAAACGCGTTTGGGACGCGCGCTGCGCTCCTGCCGGAGCATGCGTTCCCGAAACCTGTTCCCGACTGCTTTTCCCCGAAACTACCTATCGGACATAGAGAAATGGGAATGCAGCGAGTGGTTTGAACGGCCGCTTCCGAAACCGCGTTCCGATCAATTGAGCGGCTAAAAGTGGGGCGATCACCGACATATTAGAATGAGACCGCCATGCCCGATCGGCCGGCTTGACGCGTAGCCAAAAGAATGCGGCTGATGGTAGGCTCGCTGACATTATGAAGCCCCGCCATCTGAGCAGCGTTGAGCTGCCGCAATTGCGAGTCTCCTACGCGTCGTCGTTCTTCTCGCGGTCCACACCTCGCTCATGCAATTCGGCATCGACGGGGCAGTTCGTGCAGCCCTCGTAGCAGCACAAGCGGCAGATGCGGTATGACTGCTCGAGGTTTTCCAAGCGATTTCGGAGAACGCGTTCAGCGATGTCCGATAAGGTTTTCAGTTCGTCTGGATTAAGGATCGATAGCCCTTCGGCAATCACTTGATCGCGCGAGGCCAGGACCTCGTCGCTCGCGACCTTGCCAGTTGGAGTAAGATAGAGGGATCGCGCGCGCCCGTCTGTCGAATGCTCCCTACGCTCGATCAATCCCTCGCTTACCAATCTATCCACCAGGCGAACAGTTCCAGCATGTGAAAGGCCCACCCCGATCGCAAGCATACGGATCGAGAGCCCGGGCTTGTGCGCGAGCAACGCCAGCGCTGAGGCGGCGGGTCCAGCTTCCGGCGCCCGCGATGAACTAGCGCGAACGATGTCGTCGCTGATCATGAGTGCGAACGCCCCGAAAATGTTTCGATCTCGAGGTCCATCCATTGCCACATCTATATGTGCGCGGAGCATAGACAGCAAGCCATACCGTGGTCCTCTTCCTCCGCGCGGCTTGTGGAAAATGTCCTGTTTTAGAAGGGTTTCGGAGGATTTCGACTGATCGAGCGCGCCGAAAAAAACGGGTCCGGCTCGTTAAGGCCGCGGAACCGTTGATACCTGGCGGCTATAGGGCAAGCCTTTTCGCTCGGAATCGCCGTAGGTCGCGCCCGAGAATCACTCCGCGTCAGCGCTGTCATCCAGGCCGCGCAGGTGCAGATCAGCGAGACCTAGCTTGCCCCCGGCGTCGCACTTCCATCGTGTCACCGCGCGCGATCACGATTGTATCAATCCCATTGAGGAACAGTCCGTGCTCCACGACGTCGGGGATTGCGGCGAAACGGGCGAAGACCGCGTCGCCATGCAGCTGAGCGCCTCCGGGCTCGATATCGCGACGGAGCATCCATGCCCCGCGGAGGTTCTGCAGGATTTGCACGCCCGCCGTCACGAGAGGACCACAGTCACGAGAGCACAAGCGCCCCTCTGTGGCGGACCGAAGCACGCAGCAGCACGAGGGACGCCGCTAGCAGAACTGCGTCCTTCAGTAGAAACTGCCCTGGTGCAGCCGAAATCGCAGGAAAGCCGCCGGCAGTCTGCTCCGCGACACCTGGAGTGGTGATGAAAAAGGTCAGCGTGATCAGATAGGTCGCTGCTGACATTAGTGCGCCTAGCGCAGAGAAGAGTGGACGAAATGCACCAAGGATCAGAACGAGACCGGTCGATAACTCGATAACGCCGATGAAATAGCTTTGCCCCTGCGTCCCGAACATGCCGAGCCAATTCATGATCGGGCTGTGTTCGATAAACGGGGCGATACCATAGGCCTCGTACGCTGTGAACTTCATCGCGCCGAACCACAGAAATACGATCACGAGAGCCCATCTAAGCAGGCCAAGATCCCTCCGACCGTGCTCGGGGACAAGAAATTCATAACGGTCGAAAATGCTCATCTAAAATTCCTCAACAGTGGTCCCGTGGGAACGTCACGAACGTCGTCTACGTGCTTCGGGCAGGCGTTGCAGTATATGCGCGACGCATATACCATATACTAATAAGCGAGATATGTCGAGCGGCTGGCTCGCGCTTCGCTGCCTCACGAAGCCATCCTCATCGGCGATGCCTTTACCCAGCAAACGCGCGACCTTTGCGGGATTTTGACTTGATGGGGCTGGCGCTCCGGGTGGGCCTATAGCCCGTTGGCAAACGTCCAGCCTGTACGGATGGACGCGGCCCTGGACGAGATAACCATGCCCACCGAAATCGTAGCAGCGATCGGCGAAGGCGCGCTCGCTTATCGAGAGAGCGGCATTCTCTCACTGGCAGATGGCAGAGTATTCTCCGCGTGCCGGCAGTATCGCTATCGCTTGAGCGAGGACAGTGTTGTCGTCGAGTTCGCAGACGGACCTCATATCGGGACGCAGTTCCTCAGCTTGAGTTTCTCGCGGACGGATACCGGGTTGGAAGCGAGTGGCGTCTATGCCTGCGGAGACGACACCTACCATGCAACCTACAGGATTCTGGGGCCGGCGGCCTTTGAAGTGGTCATCATGGTCCAAGGGCCTGCAAAGGCATACGAGCTAGTCAGCCGATATTCCCGGTCGGGATAAATGCTCATGTCAGGAGGGCAAGTCCTCTGTTGCCCTTATCATGGCCGTGAAAGGCAGCGCCGGAATAACTTACCACGCGCTGCAAATCCGAAGACGATTGTCGTCGTCATCAGAAGGTAGGCGACTATCCCACCAGGTGAAAGAGTCGGAACCGCTGCGAGGATCAACCCATCATTCCCGCCGGGTATGAGCGCGATGCCGATACCCATCAATGTGCCGCCGACGACAGATCGCAGAATGCCATTGGCTGTCGGCAGTTGGAGACGCAGATTGCCTTGGCGAAAGGAGGCGGTTAGGGCGCCTGCGATCGAAGAGATCACCGCAGTGAGCGCGACCTCGCCGGCCGGGGACATTCTGAGAGGAAGGGCGCGTTGAATCACGTCTGCGAAGGTCCAGGCCGGCGAGAGTGCATATAGAAGTCCGCCAGTGATACCGAGTCCAATCATCGAAGCGCCGAACGACCAACCCGGCTTTGTTCGCAGAACGCTCTTCGTGGAAACGAAAACGAGTGCCAGCACGAGCACAACTAGGAAGGCTAGGAGAGTAACGAGGCCTGTTGCGCTCGGTTTGGAGATTAAGCTTGGCCATGTTGAATCGTAGCCGAACCTGCCATGGTCGGCAGCCAAGATACCAATCGTTAATCCCAAGGGTAGAGCTAGAAGTCGCATCTCCCCATCCCCAAGCCGCGCCAGCGATCCGAGCAGGCATGTGTCATTAATGAGTGCGCCGAGGCCGAAGGCGATGGCGCCGATGAGCAGGAGGAAATTGATGCTGGTCGAGGGTGCGAGTGTTGCGCCCAGTGTTCCCGTCCAGACTATCGGGACCGCAACCAGGCCTGCCGCTGCCGACGCTGCGAGAAATCCGACGAACATTTTCGGCGGCTGTCTTCTGTGTAACTCATGAGCGGCCACCACTAAACAGGTTCCGCCTTGGTTCGCCGCATATCCGAACCCGAAGGCAAGTACGCATAGAAGAAGTTCGAGCGCAAACGATCCCATTATTTCAAGCCTGCCTGATCATATCGTCAGCCTTCTGATGCGACGTTCCAGCGTGGCGAGCGCCCCGGCTTAGCTTTACCACGGGAAGGCGCGATCCTGCTGTAGCCGCACAGATGGCAAAGGCTGACCGAGCCATCTTTGTCGAAGCCGTTTGCCACAAGGAGCCGCTCCGACAGCATGCCTAGAATGTCGAGGTCATTGGGCGACAGGGGCGAAATACATTCGGAGATCACCTGCTCCCGTGCCTTGAGCAAGGCGTCCGTTATCTTCTTCCCCGAATTGGTGAGGTGAATGAAGCGCGCCCGCCTGTCGGTGATTTGTCTTCGTCGTTCCACCAACTGTTCGCGCTCGAGCCTATCGATCAATCGCACCGTCCCGGCATGAGAAAGCCCGATCGAGGTAGCCAAAACGCTGATCGGCAGTCCGGGCTCCATGCTGAGTAACACCATCACGGCGGTCCCCGGGCCGCTTGGTGAAAACGAGGCCGAGACACTGGCGATGCTGTCTGCAACGGCCAACGCGAGTGCACCTAAATGGTACTTGGCGACCTCAGGCTCCATACCGCAAGAATATATGCTTCGCGCATAGACTTCAAGCGTGTGTATGGGTCCACCACATATTGCAATTTTTACTCTCACGTAAAATATAGTCCACTGGCGTCATCAGTTCGAGTGATTTATGTGGCCTTTTGCTGTTATACAGCACCAGATATTCAGCCATTCTTTGATTAAACAGATTCAGGTCCTCAAAAAGCAACAATTCATTGAATTCAATAAATTGTTCTCTAAGTGTCCGGTTAAATCGCTCACAGGTCGCATTCATTTTCGGTGTGTACGGATAGGTCCAGATGTGTTTAATCGAGGCTTCCTGTAGCGTTTTATCAAAGTTACCGAGGAACTCCTTACCGTTGTCAGTGACAACTTGTCTGATAGCGACAGGAAAGAGCTTTGTGGCCTTGCTGAAGAAATGGCTGGTAATATCGCTGTTGAGTGAAGGGACCGCCAGGGCCAGCGCATAGTCGCTGTGCTCGTCGATCATGGTAATGATATAGCGGCGTAGGTCTCCCATCCTGAGTTCAATCGCGTCCATCCCTATGAGTTCGCCTGTTTTTACCGGGCGGTATTGTTTTGGTCTTCTGGGCTTCACTGAGCGTTTTTTTATCAACCGGGCTTTGCCCCTGGCACTGAGGCGTACGGGGATCATCCGCATTTTATCGTGAGCACCAGCAATGATTCTTCCAATGGTTGACGTGCTGGGACAGGTAAAATGCCGCGCTTCACACCATGGTTTCAGCCTGACAAAAATCTGCTCTTTGCCGAGATTGGGTAACTCAGTTCTCAGACGCCTGATCTCCTTGAGTACATCAGGATGCCAGTGCCTTGAACGGCGAACCAGAGGGGCTTTGCTTCTTGGAATTAGTGCTTCTGGACCACCGGTGCGCAGTAACCGGCGCCACCAGTAGAGTGTTCGCGTTGATACGTCAAAAGCATCAGCTGCGGCACGGATCCCGTGCTTATCCCAGAAGTTCAGAGCCTTCATTCTTAACTTCGCAATCTCGGGCATAAGAGAGTGTTTCATCGCATAAGCAGTTGCTCGGTAATACCCAAAATAGCCGACACCGATATGCTGCATCAACATCTGGCAATCCCTCCTTTAGTGTTCTGAGGCAATTGCAATATCTGTGTGAACTTACACAGCGTGTGAAAATGTATGACCGCCGCATGCATCTATGACAGATTCGGACATGGTCATGCTCATTGAGGGGCTCAGCTCGGATTCCACATCTGAGATCAACGGACGTGCTCGTTCCCCAGGCGCTAGCGGGGGTGGGCTCGATGAAAGTGGACGTGCATGGGTGCCGCTCACCGGGCGCAGGCGGTTCGCCGATGAGACCGCCGGTATGATCGGACGGGTCTCATGCCCGACCTGACTCTTGATCTCCGATACCTGAAGTACGTCGTTCAGGTCGCCGAGGCCGGCAGCTTCCGCCGAGCGGCGGAGCGCCTATCGATATCGCAATCCACCGTCAGCCGACGTGTGCAGCTGTTTGAGCGCCAACTTGGCTTTTCTCTCTTCAAGCGTACGCGAGCGGGGGCAGGGCTGACTCCAGAAGGTGAGCGCTTCCTTCAACAAGCGGTGGTGGGAGCGCGCTACCTTCGTAACGCCGCAACGGAGATCCGCTCCGCGCGGAAACTCAAGACCGGGCTCGTGAGGTTTGGAATGCTTGAAGCGTTCCCGGCGTGCCCGATCATCAACATTCTCTCGGCATTCAGAAATAGACATCCGACGATCGAGGTAAAGCTTGAGGAAGGCACTTCAGAAGAAAACACTTTGGGGGTGAAGCGCGGATTACTGGACGCAGCAATCAGCCTGAGTGCGAGCAAGAGCCCTCAGTTCCAAGTTCGACGTCTCTGCGAACCAGATCTGTTCGTGGCATTGTCCCCGCTTCACGAGTTGGCAGCACGGCCACAGCTGTCGTGGGAGGACGTTTGTGACGAAGTCTTCCTCGTTCGCTCGGATGGCGCTGGGCGTGAGCTCGCTGGCATACTCCGGCGCATGGTGGGCGCCGGAGACGGAGCGGTTCAACTCTCGATCCAACAAGTCAGCCGAGAAACCCTGCTGACGATGGTCGAACAGGGCTTCGGCTTGACCATCACCAGCGTGATCTACCGGCCGGATATCGCGTTGATCCCGCTCCCATCGGCGCGGGCGCCGACGGCCGCTATAATTTCTTCCAGTGACAACGACAACCCGACTCTGCCGCTGCTGCTGAAGTGTTTCGACACCCCCTCTAGAGCGGGGACCACGGATTAATCGGCGCTCCCCGGCGTCAACGTTCGCCTGGCTTTGGCGAAGCCACGGTCTGTCGCGATGAACCGTTGTAACATCGGGACGATTAACCGAGCTGGGTCAACAGCGGACTGACCTTGCTCTCGGCCCAATAGGTGGGCGTAGTCAACAAGGTCCTGGTGGAGAGCTGCAGGTAGCTCGACCTGTACCTTAAGCGGCTTGTCGTCCGCGATGGGGCCTAGCTTAAGCTTCGACATCATCACCCTCCATATGGCTCCAGTACCAAGTCTCGCGTCACGAGAACGCGCACGGGAAATCCGGGCCGAATAGTGATCGTGGGCGCGACGTTGAGCTGACGCCTCACAATCTGCTGCCCTGCGTCGTTGATGGTGTCCTGCCCACCGTTCCGGATCGCCTGAACGAGCTGATCGTCGTTGTCGACCGCGAGTTCGGCGCCGACGCTCAGCAGTGTCGACAATCCCGCAGCCTTGGCCAGATCCCACCAATGGTAATCGACGCCATCCTGCAGCCCGGCGAACCCTTCAGCGTCAGCACCAGGCTGGCGCTCGAGAACGATCGAGCGCCCGTTCGGGAAGACGAGCCGAGTCCAGACGAGCAGGACTCGGCTCTGGCCGAACTGCACGTTGTTGTCGTACTGCCCGACCACACGAGTGCCTTGCGGCACAAGCAAGATACGGCCGGTTGGGCTGTCGTAGATGTTTTCGGTGACCTGCGCGGTGATCTGGCCGGGTAGATCGGATCGGATGCCGGTGATCAGCGCCGCGGATATCACTGCTCCCGCCTGAAGGACGTTCGGCGATACTGGCGCAGCGACGCGATCGGGCGCAACCGTCCTGCGATCGGCCGCGGCGTTCAGAAACGCGTTCTGCCGGTCCTGCGCCGAGGGCGTGGCGGGCGGCGGAGCGAGGCCAATGCTCGCCAAATCCGGCACCGGCGCGAGCGCTGGGGCAGCTCCCGCAGCAGCGGGTGTGCCCCGGCTTTCCGATCCGGAGAAGAGACGGCTGGTGCGCGCGGTCTCGATTTCCTGAAGGCGGCGCTGCTCTTCCGGGCTGATGCCGGGATTGGGCGTGGCCGTCCCGGGTGTGGGCACCGGCTGTCCGCGATCCTGGGTACTAAGGATCGGCCGGCCGAGGTCACCGGGAAGAGGGGGACCGAGCTGTGGCACGCCACTGTAATCTCGCGGCAGGCCGGCCAGTCCGTCAGCGGTCGAGCGGTTCTCGGTCGAATAGAGTTCGTCGTTCGGCCGACCGGCGTCGCGGGTCTGAAGCGCGTAGATCAGCGCACCTCCGAGCCCGACGCTGGCGACAAGACCGAGGCCGGCGAGAACCTTCCGCGACAACCGGGTGACGCGGGGCGGTTCGGCCCGCAGCCGCATCGGCGCAGGCCCGACCGGCTCGCCGGTCAGGGGCTGCGCATCGTCGTCCGGCACTTCCTCAATCCGGGGCGGGTTCTCGCTCACGAGGTCGGCCTCCCGTCTGTGCGGACGATCCTGACGCGCTTCTGCTCGCGGCCGGAGCCGAAGCGAAGTTCGGCAGCCGCGAACAGACGATCAACGATCATGTGGTGGCCGCGAACGCGATAGTTCACGAGCTCAGAGGTGTTGCCCTCGGGGCCGACGACGAAGAGTGGCGGCATCTCGCCCTGACCGATGCCGCGCGGAAACTCGATAAAGACCTGGCGTCCGTCGTCGAAGGCGCGCAGCGGCCGCCACGGCGCACGGTCGCCCTCGATCGCATAGCGGAAGTTGACGTTCGCGAGATCGACGCCGCTCGCCACCGGCTGGGCCGCCTGCGCCTCGGCGTTCTGACGGCGCAGCGCAATGAGCTGGTCTTGCGGATACTGCCATGAGACCGACGCCATATAGGTGCGCTCTGTCGAGCGCAGCTCCATGTGATAGGTGCGCATGTTGGTGTTAATGACGAGGTTTGTCATCAGGTCGGCGCGGGTGGGCTTTACTAGGATGTGGATCTGGCGCGTTGCCCCCGATCCGCTCTCGGTGTCGCCGATGATCCAGCGCACTGTGTCGCCGGCGGCCACCGGGCCTGCGCCGACAAGCTGCTCCCCGGGTTGGAGCGCGACCTCGCTGAACTGGTTGACCGGCTGGCGCCCATTTTACTGGCCGGCTATCTGTCTTCATCCCAGGTCATATCGCTGGTACACTATATAATCCAGGCAGGCGAAACAGCCGACGCCGAAGCCTTTGTACGCGAACTGGCACAGCGTGTGCCGCAACACGGAGACGCACTCATGACCATCGCACAACAGCTCGAGCAAAAAGGTATTGAGAAGGGTATCCGGCTAGGCAGGCAGGAAGGTCTCAATGAAGGCAAGCTGCAAGGCAAGCTAGAAGGTAAGCTGGAAGGCAAGCTGGAAGTTGCCCGAACCATGCTACAGAACGGTATTGACCGCAATACCGTGATAAAAATGACCGGCCTGACGGAAGACGACCTGGCACAAATCCGCCACTAATCCCCCTTTCCTGTCACTCCCTGCCGGGCCATCAATGAAAACTGGTGGGGCAGGGAGGCACCAGACTCAGGCTCAGCCTGCCAGCCACAGCGATTTAACAGTTTCATTATCCCTGCTACGTTCCCTGTCAGACGTACTGTCAGCGGATTTGTCTGCTGGCCATTGTCGTCAAAAGCGGCATCGAGATTTGTCCGTAAGAGATAAACACCGTTTACTCCAGAATTGAGTACCACAGCATATCGTCCGGCCCATTCCCTGTCGCTCATTACGCGGTAATTCCAGGCCATGTCTTTCGCGGTTTCCAGCGCATACGTCAGCCGGAACATGTCGTTCTGCTCAGTCAGCTCGCCGGTACAGGAGCGCCAGACATAGTCCAGTTTGCTGGCAAGGTTTGCTCTTACGCCCAGCTGACGCCCCTGTTTCAACATCCACTCAATGTCCGGCGTGACATCACGTGAGAATCGTCGTTGCTTCAGCGCCGCCGCCAGCCAGCGGGTGAGAAAGAGATTTTCCTGTACCGGTGACAGCACATCGCCGTTCTTTCTGGCCAGCGCAAGCGCCACCAGTGCACACCAGGCCAGATGGCCGGTTCTCTCAGTCATTGCCATACCGGCTGACTCCCTTTAATAGTACACATCCCTTACTGTAATTCACCGTTCAGTGTTTAAAGCTTCAGCTCCACACGCAACTGCCAGGTTGCCCCACCAAAGCATGTTCCTCCCACCACCTGCTTCCAGGTTTCCTTCTGTTCCAGCTGCTTCTCCAGCGCATGAAAGTCGGCGTGAGAGATTACGATATCTTCCGGGTCTCCGGGCGACTCCAGAACATACCGGGGTCCGCTTGGGAAAGGGAAAATATCCTACTATAAGGGCTTCCCCGAACAGTCAACGCCGGTTTTTAATTTCTGTCTGTTCATCAATGAAGGGCAAGGGATAAGACTGCGCTACTATAAACGGTCACGTTGAATCTCTATTGATTCGGACCCTGATGAAAGACGCTCGTGAGATCCTCCTTCGCTAATCGGATAGTGATATCCAGTAGGATATGCAGATACTTCTCACGGGGGTCTAACCCTTTACCATCAACGAGTTGCAGTTCAGTTACTACACAGTTAAATTTTTCATGTTGCCGAATACAGTTTGAAGTCATCGCCGTAATGTAATGATGCCCAGCACAACCTCGCATTCTTGGCAGCGATTGCAACGACAGCACGCCAGTATCCCCGCCTGCCAATCAACGAGCAGACCCAACGGCTAAACGAGTCCGTTCTATTCTCTGCCCCTATCATCACAGAACGAGCTCCCTGTACCAGCAGCGTTCTCAGATATGAATCACCGGCTTTCGTTATTCTGCCAAGCTTTGATTTTCCACCACTGCTGTATTGCGATGGCGTTAACCCCAGCCAGGCTGCCAGTTGGCGCCCGTTTTTAAAATCATGTGCGTTGCCAATACTGGCGACCAGTGCGCTCGCTGTTGTGGGGCCAATACCTTTCAGTTCCATTAACTGCTGGCTGCGATGGTCTGTTTTGGCCACACGAGATAATACCCTGTCATATTCGGCGATTTTTTCTTCAATATTAGTTATATGAGCCAATAGATCATCAATGCAAAGCCTGACCTGTACCGGCAGAGTTTCCCTCTGGTCAGAAACAATATGACGTAGAGCATCAGTGCTTTGTGGGGCGATAATCCCAAATTCGGATACCAGACCCCGAAGACGGTTATACGTTGCCGTTCTTTCCTGGATAAATCCCTGCCTTGTCCGATGCAAGCACTGCATTGCCTGCTGACTTTCGTCTTTGACGGGTACAAAGCGCATATGCGGCCGCTGCACAGCCTCACAAATAGCTATTGCATCAGCTGCATCATTTTTCCCGGTCTTACCCGCCATGCGATAGGGTGAGACAAATTTTGGGGCCATCAACCGGACATCGTGGCCATACTGCCTGAATAATCTTGCCCAATAGTGGGCACCCGAGCAGGCTTCCATTCCGATTACACAGGGAGGTAAACCTGCGATGAGTTCAGGAAGTGCTGCACGTGACACCTTGGGTTTAACCAGAACTGCTTTACCATTTTGGTCAACGCAGTGAACTGCAAACACATTTTTAGCAAGATCGATACCGACAGTAGTGATGGTCATAACGAATCCCTCTGGGTCAATATTTATCCCATGATTGCACGAAAGTTAATCAGGTGCATATCCAGGGGAAGTCCCTTCCATTCGTTAAGCCTGTTTTTTAAGCAGGAATGACAGGCAGCAATGAGCAAACAGCGGACGTTGACGTTCTTTATAAAAATTCGGTTTGTGTTGTTTTGCATTAGTTTAGAGACGAAAAATATTGCGTCGGTGATTTACCCAGCGCTTTTCTGAACATCGTAATAAACGCGCTGACCGGGTAATGGTGCCAACTTACTGATTTAGTGTATGATGGTGTTTTTGAGGTGCTCCA
>OJUS01000166.1_pt1 | contig 21083 bp, 20 predicted proteins | sample 1600011 | NCBI WGS metagenome assembly OJUS01 (sample SAMN04436717, study PRJEB24849) | human gut metagenome | biome: human gut; feature: NICU; material: stool | host: Homo sapiens | place: USA: Saint Louis, MO | collected 2010-10-02
GAAGCCACTGGAGCACCTCAAAAACACCATCATACACTAAATCAGTAAGTTGGCACCATTACCGCGGGATTGTGCTGGATTGGCCCTTCGCCAGAAGCCATTGATATATTGGGCGACAAAGTGAAAGCACGTCAGCTGGCAAAACGTGTCGGCACGCCGTTAGTGGCAGGAACTCAGGATCCGGTTAACAGCGTAGATGACGTCATGAAATTTGCCGAGCAATATGGCCTGCCGCTGGTGATCAAAGCCGCTTATGGTGGTGGCGGACGGGGAATGAAAGTGGTATGGCGAAGAGAGGACATTCCAGAACTGTATGTCTCAGCCGTGCGCGAAGCGGTGACCGCATTCGGCCGTGGCGAATGTTTTATTGAACGGTTTTTAGACAGGCCGCGTCACATTGAAGCGCAGGTGCTGGCAGACAAATATGGCAACGTACAGGTGCTAGGCACGCGCGATTGTTCGTTACAGCGCCGTAACCAAAAGCTGATTGAAGAAGCGCCCGCGCCTTTTCTCAGTGATGAACAACGTCAGCGTATTCATGATGCAGCCAGAGAGTTGTGTCGCGAAGCAGCGTACTGCGGCGCTGGTACCGTCGAGTTTCTGCTTAGCCCGGAAGGGGAGTTCTCCTTCCTTGAGGTCAATACCCGCCTGCAGGTTGAACACACTGTGACGGAAGAAACCACTGGCATTGACCTTGTCATCGCCCAACTGGAGATCGCCCGGGGCAAACGGCTGGACAATACCGAAACTCCGCCTCCGCACGGCCATGCTTTTGAGTTTCGTATCAATGCCGAAGATCCTGCGCGTGGATTTCTTCCTGTTTCCGGCACGATCAGTGACTTTTCACCGCCGTCCGGCATTGGTATCCGTCTGGACAGCGGAGTCCGGACCGGTTCGACAGTGCCGCCCACTTTTGATTCTCTGCTGGCAAAACTTATCGTCTGGGCGCCATCGCGCGAAATGGCGCTTGCGCGAGCTCGACGCGCTCTTGCTGAATTCAAAATAGAAGGGCTGGCAAGCGTTCTTCCTTTCCACCGCGCTGCCCTGCAGGAGCCGGATTTCATTACCGCGCCTTTTTCTGTGCATACACGCTGGATTGAAACTGATTTTGCTGTCGATTTGCCGCTGGCAGACCGGACATTGCCTGCACGGGAAGAAAGCCTGACGTGTGTCTGGATAGAACTCGATGGAAAGCGTGTTGCCCTGGGGCTGCCGGATTCGCTGCTGAATGGCGTTACACAGCCGGATGCGCAGCCCGCACGGCCCTTGCGGGTGAACGCAGGCGTGGTAGAAGCCCCCATTTCGGGTGTTTTACTGAGCTGGCATGTCGAAGAAAGCCAGCAGGTTAGCGAAGGCGACCCCATCGCCATGATGGAAGCGATGAAAATGGAAACGCAGCTCTATGCGCCCTGCGCTGGTCGAATTACTCTTCGGGCCGCTGCTGGTGAGATGGTGACGGCAGGGACAATGCTGGCCGACATACACAGAGATACCGATCCCATGGCGTCGTGATGATAAAAAAACCCGCTTTATCAGCGGGTTTTTTATGGTATTACCAGGCAACTGGCTTCAGTTGCATACCGTGATTACCACGGTAGTCCGGTGAAACCGGCGGCGTCCAGTTGGCAACCAGGTCCGCCTGCGGCTTATAAATTTCCACCCCAAGCGGACGGCAGACCCTCAGCGTGTCTTGCGCCTCTTCGCCCCACATCGGTAGCGACAAATCGCCGCCCGGACAAGTTGAAAGTGCACATAACAGATCGATTTCGGCGAAAAACTCAAGGTAATCACCCTTCTTCGCCGGGCAGGCTTTCATAAAATACTGGTCATTGTCATTCAGGCCGGTGCACTGGAATACATTCATCACGTCATGGACATCAAATTCTGTCAGTCCCCAGGGCTGTACAGCGCGTACCAGGTTGGAATGGCAATGGAAATCGAAATCTTCGCCAGTCAGTAATTTATTTACATAGGGATCGCAACGTGTTCCCATCAGGTCATGTACGCGGCCGCCGTCGCTGTCGATACCATAATCCGCCAGCGAATCTGCGGTGATGGTCGCTATCGGACGAATAAACGGCAAATTCGACCAGAGTCGATCGTAAGTCGACAGGTGCGCCCGTTGTAATTGGCGGGTACGGGATACCCACATTCTTTCGCGTGGGTCACGGCGGTTCCAGATATTCAAATCCCCTACCTGCGGTCCTTCCGGCGTGGTAATCCGGAATAGATGTCCGGCGGGAACTTCCCAGGCAAAGCCAGTACGAATTGGAATCAGATGAGAGGTGATAAGCTCACGCGGGCCTTCGGCAAGCGCTTTGTAGAAATCGCGGTCAACGTCTAACGCCGAGCCGGACGTGCTCTGATACGCTGCAGGATAATTCGCCATCAGTAAGATTCTCCATAGGTAATTGGGTGACTAAAGTTGGTCGTTAACTGTCGTTCTGAGTAATCGAGATAGTCGATTAGCGCACGGCAGGCTGCCTCGCTTTGTTGCTGGTTCAGTAAGGCCAGGATTTGGCGATCGCGTGCGATCCATGGCAACTGGAAATCTCGCTCCCCGGCGCCGCTGCAAAACAACAGACGCAACTGCGCGAGTAACACACTGAAAAAATCATTAAAACGCTCGCATCCCAGCATCTGTACGATGCTCTGATGAAATCGCAGGCTGTGCGTACCGACGCTGCGCCATTCCGACGCCGCCGCTGATTGCGCAGCGTTATCCAGATGCTTTTCCATCCGCGCCAGATGAAAATCGCTGATAGGCGTGTTGACCGTTAACGCCAGTACTTCCAGATGGCGGCGAGCTTTGAATATGTCGCGGATATCGCGCTTATCAAGCTGACGAACAAAGACCCCGCGATTCTGGTGATAATTCACCAGTCCTTCGCCATGCAGAAAACGCAATGCCTCACGTAGGGTGTTACGCGAGCTATCGCATAATGCCGCCAGTTCAATTTCGCCCAGCGCCTGCCCAGCTACCAGATTGCCGCTGATGATGTTTTCACGCAGCAGGATGGATATACGCTCAAATGCAGGCAGCCCGGTTAAATCAATATGTTCAGGAATTTCAATGAACAATGCGCCTGATTCCCCGGCAGATCCTTTCATACAATCTCCTCAGGCCGTAGCCATATCGTCGATAAAGCGGAGGATCCGGTGATTGCGCATTTGGCGAATTTCTTCCGGCGGCGCATCAATTTCGATACGCCCCTGCTCCATAAACACCACCCGGTCGGAAATGGTGAACGCGAACCTCATCTCGTGGGTTACAATCAGCATGGTGATCCCCTCTTCCGCCAGCTTTTCAATCACCTGTAGTACTTCGCTGACTCGCTCCGGATCGAGTGCCGAGGTTGGCTCATCAAAAAGCACCACTGCGGGCTTCATTACCAGAGTACGGGCGATGGCCACGCGCTGTTGCTGTCCGCCTGATAATTGATGGGGGTATTTCGTAGCGTGTTCCAGCATGCCAACTTTATCAAGCATGGCCAGGCTGCGCTTATACAGATCATTAGGGTTATCGAGGTTATGCAGTCGCGGGGCCAGCATCAGGTTTTCCAGCACTGTCTTATGGGGAAACAGGTTGAAGCCCTGAAAAACCATTCCAAGCCGGGTTATCTGGGCACGGTAAGGGAGTGCGTTTTCGCGCTGTCCTGCATGAATAAATGCACGTCCCAGCAGCTCAACACTACCCTGATCCATTTTTTCCAGACCATTGATCATGCGGATCAACGTGGTTTTTCCTGAGCCCGACGGGCCAATAATGGAGATCACCTCACCAGGTTTCACGCTGAGGTTGATATTGTTCAGTACCGGCTTGCCATTGAAGGACTTACTGAGACCAGTTAACTTCAAAATCGGTTTTGCCGATGCGCTGTGGCTTTTGCGCGTGGCAACGGGCTGTACTGGCAAGCTGGCGCGAGCCTGCGCCACATCAAACGGTGCGGGCTTACGATTCAGCACATCCCAGCGGCGCTCCAGCCAGCCAAACAGGCGCTCGAACAACGTAACGATCAGCACATAATAGAAGGCCACCGCCAGCAGGGTCTCCATCACCTTGAAGTTGTCAGTATAAAGGCGTTCACCCACCATCAGGATTTCTGACAGCGAGATAACCGACACCAGCGAAGTCATTTTCACGATGGTGATAAATTCATTCACCAACGTTGGTAGAGAGATACGTAATGCCTGCGGAATAATAATGCTTAGCCGGATCTGGGTATTATTGAGCCCCAGCGCCCGTCCTGCTTCAAACTGCCCGCGCTGAACTGACAACAATCCACCACGATGGATTTCCGCAATATAGGCGGTTTCGCTAAGAATCAGCGCCAGCAAACCGGCTGCGAATGGATTCGACAGTAACCCGCTGGTTGTCGGGAAAATTTGTGGCAGGTTAAAAATAAAGATCAGTAACACCAGCAACGGCAGGCTGCGGAATAACCAGATGTAGCAGCCTGCCGCATTTCGCAACAGGGTGTTACGCGATTGTTTAGCCAGCGCCACGCCTAAGCCCAGCACAATTCCCCCGAGCCACGTCATCACGCTCAGTTGCACTACCAGCCAACTGGCACGCCAGAAATCTGCGTAGTGGAATAAACTTATCAGGTAACGCCAGTCAAAATGCATGTTTCCTCCGGGGGATGATAACCGTCAAAGACTACCTGCCAGCGCTTTCGATATTTCATCGGCACCCGGCATTTGCAGGTTGTACTTCTGCAACAGCGCACGGTAGCTGCCATCGCTCACCCTCTGCGCCAAGGATGCTTTCAGTTCCTTCAATAATTCAGGGTTGTCTTTATTGACCGCCAGCCCCACCACCACGGGATAGATCATTTGTTGAGAGGAAATTTTCAGGCGCTGCCCGGTTTTCTCTAATGTCGCTTTTGCAACCGCGGCATCCTCATATTGCACATCAACCGCCGCCGACAGCAGGGCCTGAGTTGCTTCTGGCGAGGTCGGGAATTCTTGCACTGATATGGCGCCAAGGCTTTTAGACTGGCAGTAGTCGGTAGACACCTTATTCAGGCGGGCAATCCAGGCTCCGCCTTTAATTGATGCCACCCGTTTGCCGCACAGGTCTTCGGGCTTCTGCGGCTGGAAAGCCGAGCCGGCTATCACCAATAAAGAGCCGCCGGTTTTCATATAAGGCAGAAAATCCACCTGCTGCGCGCGCTCCGGCGTGACATAGAGTGTTGAAGCGATAACATCGAACTTATTGCTTTTTAAGCCAAGGATCAGGCTGGCGAAACGCGTGTCTTTAACGACCGGTTTCAGCTTTAACGGGGAGGCAATTAACTCAATAAACTCAGTATCAAAACCCGCCGGTTTGTCCTGCTTAAGGAAATTATAAGGCGGATAAGTCAGGTCAGAGCCAATGATCAGGTTACCCGGTTGCAGTGTGGACGCCTGCGCCACATTCAACATTACAGGTGCAGCAAGACAGGCAATGCGTAACATCGTTTTCATAGTGGAGTCTCTGTGGTTGTTTGTTCAACAATGTTTAAGCACCAATCATGCCAATTAATAAATTACCAAGACTGAGCGGCTGCGGGGTATGTTGTGGGGATTCGGCGTGGTTTATATTGCGCAATGAAGGGGCAAGGTACGAAAAAATGCACCAAAATGAGGAGTCTGGTTGAGGGTGTTCTCTGGTTTATTCTGAACCCGCCCACAATTAGTGGACCCGCTACTAAGTGAGTAAACTCTTAACCAGAGGCGATTACTCATGACAAAACCATCATAAACCTGCAAAACGGCCCGTAAACAGTACACGCCGGAATTTCGCGATGAAGCACTGAGACTAGCTGAACTCACAGCACAAAGCTGACGTTAAAGGTCTACAGCATGGGAAACTTCCGGATGCCGCGTCAGCGGCATGGAGGCGCCAGATGAGGTTACATGTGTCTGTGGAGTGAAATGGCGCCGAAAGCCCGGCGTAGCCGGTTACCGGGCTATAAATTCTGCCACCCTACCCCTGCCCTGATTAGCTTTAACCCGCTAACAGCAATGAAGAAGTCAAAGTAATCCCTTTTAACCCCGGTGAGCGGGCTTTACGGCGGTTACGACGTAAAGGGCGTGATTTCCGGGGCCTTAGCGGCGGCAGCTTGCTGCTGACGCTTAGGGGGATGTTCATAAAAAATTTCAGCGACACCAGGGAACTTAACACGGTAGCTGTTAAGCCATACCCGTTTAATACGGTATAGATGCTTCTGTACGCGGTCGGAGTGGTCCCGACAAGGCGACAGCCGCAGTCGGGGCGTATCTCCGCGTTAGCGGGCCGGAGGGCCGCTTACGAGCGTGTACCAAACAACTGCCCGCAGCCCCACTCACAGCGATGAAGAAGAGTAGTTACAACACCCATCATTAAAAGCGACACTACTCCCGGCCTTCGGCCGGGGGCGGCGGCGCTTTTCAGTGGTGGGGAGGGGCACCTGGCTGGCAAACCGGCGCCGGTTTTATGATGAACATCATTATGGATGCTGTAACTAATGCAGTTCTCCGGTCGGGGCCTTTCGCGAAGCGATGGGAGCTACTTTTATCTGAGCGACGCTGACGCGTGCGGCCGCTGTAAGCGAAGGCCTCATTGAGTTATTCACAGAGCCGGCAGAGACAAAAGATCTCCCTGTTGCTTGCAATGCAGGGGATTAAAAAAGTGGAATAAGACTGTTTTGCAGGTTTGCTGTTACCCTTTTGCTAAATTCCCTGTTTATTCATTTGCGGGTTTTTGTGGATAAGTGAAAACCTGGTGCGAACGTCACAGGGTATACGTGCTCAAACCAGCGATGGTCCGGCGGCCGGAACGTCAGATGGATAAAAACCAGGCAATTCCATGAATCCGGACAAACGCCAAAAGCCCCGGGCAGGGGCATAGAAAAAATAGCTAAATGATATCCGTCAGGACGGCGGAGCCAGGGCCAGCTCCAGCTGATACAGGTTCTGAATGGCCAGCTACTGCAGCCGCTCCGTTGTACACCAGTAAGCCTCGTCTGCCGGCATTGTCTTCAGGATATGAAGCGACATTTCGTGAATCTGGCGCTCACGAGAATATCTGGCCAGGCGGTTAGCTCGTTTACGCTCGGCGCCACGCTGCCGACGGAACCTCAGTGCATCGAGAGTTTTTTGACGGTACCAGCGCTCACGTGCTGCACGCGGGGAGATCTCCTCATCTTCACGCAGAATCCCCTCCTCGATAAGACGACGACGCTCTTCGCTTTGCCGGAGCTTTTTTTGTTGTTCCGCATCAAGTTTTTCCAGATCCACTCCCAGCATCTGAAACCCTAACGCGGTGATATAGACGTATTTAGGAAGCCAGGTACGGGATTCCCTGTCCCAGCTATTTTCTTCAGATACAGCCTGAATCGCCACGGATAATCTAGACACTTCCGAGCCGTTGATAATACTGGTTTTCATATTCTGTCGGTGACATCTGATCGCTGGAACCATGCCGACGCTTACTGTTATAAAACATTTCGATGTAATCAAAAATATCGCTGCGGGCTTCTTCCCGCGTTCCGTAGATCTTTTTCTTTATCCGTTCTCGTTTCAACAACTGGAAAAAGCTTTCTGCAACCGCATTATCATGGCAGTTACCGCGACGGCTCATGCTGCCCTCCAGGCCGTGTGATTTCAGGAACGACTGCCACTCATGGCTTGTGTACTGACTGCCCTGATCCGAATGAACCAGCACCTGTTTTTGGGGATTACGCCGCCATACAGCCATCAGCAGTGCGTTCAGGACAATGTCCTTTGTCATCCGGGATTGCATGGACCAGCCGATAATTTTGCGTGAGAACAGATCAACAACCACGGCAAGATACAGCCAGCCTTCGTGGGTCCTGATATAGGTTATGTCGGTTACCCAACGCTCATCCGGAGCATCCGGATTGAACTGTCGCTGGAGCCTGTTGGGCGACACGATACTGGCCTCGCCTTTACGTGCCCGCGGGCTCCGGTATCCGACCTGAGCCTTTATCCCGATGACCTGCTCCCCGTTGATTAGTACACCCCGATGTTAGTAATGTCTTCATAAGCCACATGAGGACATCCCCATGAAGAAGCGTTTTTCCGACGAACAGATCATCAGTATTCTCCGCGAAGCCGAAGCTGGGGTACCCGCCCGTGAACTCTGCCGCAAGCATGCCATTTCCGATGCCACGTTTTACACCTGGCGTAAGAAGTATGGCGGTATGGAGGTGCCTGAAGTTAAGCGCCTGAAGTCGCTTGAGGAAGAGAACGCCAGACTCAAGAAGCTGCTTGCCGAAGCCATGCTGGATAAAGAGGCGCTTCAGGTGGCTCTTGGGCGAAAGTACTGACGACAGACCAGAAGCGGGAAGCCGTGATGCTGATGTGTGATGCGACCGGTCTGTCGCAACGTCGTGCCTGCAGGCTTACAGGTTTATCCCTGTCGACCTGCCGCTATGAGGCTCACCGTCCGGCTGCTGATGCGCATTTATCAGGGCGCATCACTGAGCTGGCACTGGAGCGCAGGCGTTTTGGCTACCGTCGTATTTGGCAATTGCTGCGCCGTGAAGGGCTTCATGTTAATCATAAGCGCGTGTACCGGCTTTATCACCTCAGTGGCCTGGGCGTAAAACGCAGAAGACGTCGTAAAGGGCTGGCAACAGAACGCCTGCCGCTGCTCCGTCCGGCGGCGCCCAATCTGACCTGGTCGATGGATTTCGTCATGGACGCACTTTCCACCGGTCGCAGGATCAAGTGTCTTACCTGCGTCGATGATTTCACAAAGGAATGCCTGACGGTCACTGTTGCCTTTGGGATTTCAGGCGTTCAGGTCTCGCGTATTCTGGACAGCATTGCACTGTTTCGAGGCTATCCGGCGACGATAAGAACTGACCAGGGGCCGGAGTTCACTTGCCGTGCACTGGATCAATGGGCCTTTGAGCATGGTGTTGAGTTGCGCTTAATCCAGCCGGGCAAGCCAACGCAGAACGGATTTATTGAGAGCTTTAACGGACGATTTCGCGATGAATGCCTGAATGAGCACTGGTTCAGCGATATCGTTCACGCAAGGAAAATCATTAATGACTGGCGGCAGGATTATAACGAGTGTCGTCCACATTCAGCACTGAATTATCAGACGCCATCAGAGTTTGCAGCACGGTGGCGAAATGGAAAATGTGAAGGTAAACAAACCGACCTTACTAACTGACGGTTGTATCTAATCCTGGGGGCAGGTCACCGACACGTTTCATCAGTCGCCAGACTCTGTTCACTCCGCACTGTTGCCCGCTGTCCCGCAGATCCAAATGGATTTTGCGATAACCATAGACGCATCCCGATTCCAGCCAGAACTGTTTAATCTGCCCTGTCAGCCTCAGGTCTGCCTGATGGCGTTGTGAATGCGGCTGCTGAAGCCAGGCGTAAAAACCACTGGGATGAACATCCAGCACCCGACAGAGCAGGCGAACAGGCCAGCAACAGGAGTTGTCACGGATAAAGGCGTACCTCAGTCGGACAGCTTTGCGAAGTACGCCGCGGCTTTTTTTAATATGTCCCGTTCGTCGGTAACCCGCTTCAGCTCTTTCTGGAGACGGCGGATCTCGGCCTGAGCATCTGACTGTTCTTTATTAGTGGAAGAATCTGAACCGTACTTCTTTATCCAGGCGTAAAGGCTGTGGGTGGTGATATCGAGACGTGTTGCAACGCTGGCAACAGAATAACCGCGATCAACAACCTGTTTGACTGCTTCAATTTTAAACTCTTCGGGATAACGCTTACCGCTCATGGGCACCTCTCTTTAAGCCATCTTAAATGACTCTGAGGTGTCTGTTAAACCCGTGGCGATTCATACTGCGTAGGGTTAGAATATACAATTAACTTTTCCGTGATAGGACTAGTGATAACAATATTTCCAGCATGGGCTAACAGGAGTATAGATGGAACTGCTCTCCATAGGTTAATACATCTCGCAATTAACACGCCCGCATATGCCACAAAACAGACGCCCATTCTCGGAATTTTTTTTGCCATTATCTTTCCTGCGGCCTAATTACTTTCCCCACAACTATGGTTTTTTATTAGAGTCTTCACCACTAAATAAATTATAATAAATTGATTTTATTAGACATCTGTCAGAATCTATATGGTCAGCACGTATTGCATGCTCTAATGTTTCAAATGCTAAATTATGCGCGGCCTCAGAAAATATCCCAGGCCAACCCTTACTCAGCATAGACAGTCCTTTAAGGACTCTTATCTGAATCTCCCTCATACCGGCACCATCGCGCGCGACAGGTGAGAAAAAGTCTTCCAGTAGATCGTTATTCTGAAGTGGTGCAACATGAACTGAAGGATATTTCACTTCTATTTCATCAGATTTATTCTGCGCGTAAGTGGAAAGTATACGAACACCTCTGCCAATGACATCAATGGCGGTTCCAGGATCGTTCACTGCGGGGGAAAGTGCCCGGCAGGCTATTTCGGCCATGACGCTAAGACAAAATCGGGGATCCTGAGCAAATGAACGTACATCCGAGACAATAATCGTCTCAAGTAAATCGGCGCTGATTGATGACTCCTGGCCTTGACTCAGGTACAAAACGGGCATGGATGGATGTATGAAACTGCCTGGCTGCGCCACGAGGTATACATGACGGGGATCATTGGTCAGCAGCTTGCTAAGTTTCACCATATCAATATATTCAACATAGCCAATCTTCTTCGGATAAACTGCAACCGTTCCTTTCGGCTGTTCATTGTTCTCAAGCCATGGATATCCGCCGAGACAGGGATTTCTTGCTCTCGCAATAAATGTTTCGATGGCCGCCTGTTCTACTTTTGCCGTTGTCTCACCTACCCTTCCCAGAGAGGTCAAATGCTGTATCCAGCGAAGCAATGTGATGAGGATTAAGGCAATGACAACCAGTGTGACAATGAATAAAATGACTCTCCCCCTTTCTCCATAAGCTCCCATACTGAGGGCAATAATCCCTACCAGACTGAAGAGAAAAGAACCGATGAAGGTGGCCAGTACATTTTGTGTGGTTACGTCTTCAACAACTAAACGCGTAGCTCTGGGAGTCACATTAGTAGTGGCTGAACCGTAGGCTGTGACCATGATACTCAACGAAAAAGTGGTCACTGCCAGCATACTCGATGCCAGTATGTTCAGAATGTTATCGACTGCTTCCGCACCAACCTTCACGGAAACCGACTCAGGTATCATTGATTTAAAAAGAATTGATAAAAGGGCCGTTATTATCGCGACAATGGCGAATAACGTTGCCCTGAACCATAGCTTTTTAACTGTCTGCTTCAGAATCCATTTCCAGCGTGAAATCATTCTGCATTCCTCATATTGCGGCCGGGATAAATAATTGCCGCCCCCAGGACGGCATGTTGCTATTAACGAACCAGGTGCAGGAAGTGCAGATGTTTTTCGTACTGGTCCAGTATGTCATTAATCAGCTGCTCCTGGTTCCAGCCCATCACATCATAATTTTGACCGCCTTCTTTGAGATATACCTCAGCGCGATAATATCTATGTTGTTCAGTCTGCTGCTCATTATTATCCATCGCGGCGAGCGCGAAGGTCGGTGAGCTATACCCGCGAAGCCTCACTTCATATATAAAATTCAGCTCGTTACCCAAATCGACTTCAAGACGAATACGATCCTCGACTGCGTCACTGATGTGGCTTATCGTCCCCTGCTTGTTCAGCTCTTCCTGAACCAACGTCATGGCGGGCTGGATGACGTCGTCCATAAAACGTTTCACAAGAGATCGCTTCGGCAGATACGCGATATTGCGTAACCTTCTCTGCCAGGGAATTGGGTTACGTGCAGCCGTAGGAGCAATTGTCGCCATGCTCAGGCTTTCACGCTTGGTCAAATCCCGGCGCAAAGCTTTTAAAAGTCCGTATATGGATATCAGTAAGATCACTGAGAAAGGCAATGCACTCGCTATTGTCACTGTTTGCAGCGCACTTAGCCCTCCGGCAAGGAGAAGCGCAATTGCGACAATGCCCATGAGCGAGGCCCAAAATATTCGCTGCCAGACGGGTGTGTTTGCCACTCCACCTGATGCCAGAGTATCAACTACCATTGCCCCCGAGTCAGCAGACGTGACAAAGAAGACGATGACCATCGCCATTGCGATGAATGACAGCACGGAAGAGAACGGGAAATGCTCCAGGAAATTAAACAGGGCCAGCGCCACATCCTGCTGAACAGTATTGGCGAGGTCTGTGGCCCCCTGGTTCATAATGAGATAGATCGCGCTGTTACCAAACACTGTCATCCACATTAGCGTAAAACCCGCGGGAACAAACAGCACGCCGGTGACAAACTCGCGAATGGTTCGCCCGCGGGAGACCCGTGCGATGAACATCCCCACAAACGGCGACCATGAAAGCCACCATCCCCAGTACAGTAATGTCCAGCCCCCCAGCCAGTTGCTCGACTTAGGCTCATACGCGTAAAGGTTGAACGTTTTACTCACCAGTTCCGAAAGATAACCGCCCGTATTTTCCACAAATGACTTCAGCAGAAGCACGGTTGGTCCCAGACACAGGACCAGCACCAGGAGCAACAACGCCAGACCCAGATTGAGCTCAGACAGGATACGTATTCCCTTATCCAGGCCGGACACCACTGAAATCGTCGCTAACCCCGTGATGACCACGATCAGAATAACCTGCACCGTTTCATTGATGGGCACCCCGAAAAGATGGTTCAAACCGGCATTCACCTGCAAAACACCGTAACCCAGCGATGTCGCGACGCCAAAGACCGTGCCTATAACAGCGAAAATATCAACCGCATGGCCTAAAGGCCCGTATATGCGATCGCCAATAATGGGATAGAGTGCGGAGCGCAGAGTTAAAGGCAGACCGTGACGGTAACTGAAGAACGCCAGAATCAGCGCCACAATGGCATAAATTGCCCATGCGTGCAGTCCCCAGTGGAAGAAGGTCAGACGCATTGCTTCCTTGGCTGCCGCAACGGTTTCTGGAGTGCCAACGGGAGGCGAAAGATAATGCATTACAGGTTCGGCAACGCCAAAGAACATCAGGCCGATCCCCATCCCTGCCGAAAAAAGCATCGCAAACCAGGAATGGTAGCTGAAATCAGGCTGCGCATGGTCCGGGCCCAGCTTGATATCACCGTAGCGTGAGAGTCCAAGGAACGTGACACTTAGTAAAATCAGGGCCACAGCAAGGATGTAGAACCAGCTGGCATTCGTGAAGATTTGTTGCTGTAGTAGTTTAAAATTTTTGTCGGCGACCTCCGGGAATACGGAGGCAAAGGCGACAAGAAGGAAAATTAGCAAAGCAGATGTAAAGAATACCGCTTTGTTAATCTGGCTTGTAGACTTCTTCGGGATTGTATCATTATCACTCATAATCATTTATTCCATTAATTAAATCCGCACTGGATAGACGGTACTACCTTTCACAGAGTAGCAAAGTTCAACTGGCTATGCGGCGTTAATCGGAACGCATGGTGTAATGAGTTCCGATACAAATCATCCGATATTCTAAGGGGTTCTTGGTTACTCAGCCTGCCGCTTCCTGGCGCATTTAATTTGCATAATCTACATCAGACTTGGGATATACGTTTGACCCTGATCCGAGACCCAGCATCATTTAGAAACAGAATGCCGGCATGGTCTACAGTCCCTGAACGGATGTGGTGCCGATGAAAAAATCACTATCCACCAAAGAGCAGATTGTTACGCCCTGAAGCAGGCTGAACTGGGGATGTCCGTCCCGGAGGTCTGCCTTAAGCTGGGTTGTGCGCGGAGGTATGCCGGTGATGCACAGATAATCAGTCCCCAACGTTGTCATCGAGCTGCACTTCTGGCAGAACGTCCGGGTAGCGCCGACAGTATTCGTCAATGACTGGCCATAAAACCGGTGTGAAGGCCGAGCGTGGACCTACGCTACGTAACGGACCGACAATCTCGTCATTTGCCTGCCTTGCACGCGTAAGGGCGTGGTCCAGTACCGCCAGTGCCGGTTGTGTGGCTTCCAGCAGTTGCCTGCCCTCATCTGTCAGAGAGAGGCTGCGAGTTGTGCGATGAAGAAGACGCACCCCTAGTGAGTCTTCAAGTTGAGCCAGTGTCTGGCTGGCGGCCTGTTAGGTCACTCCTTTCGCGAAAGCTGCCTGGCGCAGGCTGCCCAGTTCCACAGCTTTTGCCAGTATGTCTATCGCGCGAATATACGCAGCACACTATAGCACTGGTAAGATTGCGGTATTTGACCGCCAAGTTTCCCTTATGGCACGATTCCATTGCCTGCAGGATGCAGGGCCTGGTTCAACCAATATGGCATTTTAATACGGGTACCTGTACGTCACATAGTCGCTAAGAAATGAAGTCTGGCGCGTTCGCCTTAACCACGCTCAACCGGGAATACAACCATGAAAACTTTTCTGAGTATCGGCTCGGGACCGGGTATTGGTCTGGACACTGCGATTCGTTTTGCGCGTGAAGGGTACAGGGTAATTCTGACATCACGTAATAACGTACACCTGCAGGAGCAGGTACTGGCTTTACAGAGTAAAAGGTTACCAGGTGGAAGGTCGTTTTGCCGACGCTGCTAATATCAGTTCCATCACAACATTAATCCATGATGTGGAAACAGCAACGTAAGGGAATGATGTTCTGCACTTCAATTCCGCTGCGCTTCATGACGGAGGTCTGGATGAACAGTCTGTTGATGGCCTCTTAACGGGGTCTGAGGGCCAATGGAACGAAAACGTACGCTAAGGAGATAATCAATTGTTATAATTAATATTACTCATTCTTCGCTATAAACTGAAAGCCCACACTAAGCAATGTTTTATCCTCAAATGACTTATTTCCCTACCCCACTAAAGTAACGCTCGCACATTAGGTCGTTTTTTAACCACACAGTAAAACTCGAAATAACATGCGAAAAAACGCATATGATTTTGACTTCTTGTTTGGGTGGAGAGACAATGCCCATTCATAGCAGGAGTACATAATGCCAGAAATCGCATCCCTACAACTTTTCAAAATACTATCTGATGAAACACGCCTGGGTATCGTACTACTGCTCAGGGAGATGGGGGAGCTGTGCGTTTGCGATCTCTGCACAGCGCTGGAACAATCACAACCCAAGACCTCCCGCCATCTGGCCATGCTTCGGGAAAGTGGCCTGTTGCTGGATCGCAAGCAGGGGAAATGGGTTCATTATCGCTTATCCCCGCATATTCCTTCCTGGGCTGCCCTGGTGATTGAGCAGGCCTGGTTAAGCCAACAGGACGACGTACAGGCCATCGCCCGTAAGCTGGCATCAGCAAACTGCTCTGGCAGCGGTAAGGCTGTTTGTATCTAAAAAATTTGCCTGAACATATATGTTTTTTCGAATGCGATGTGTTAGAGATGAAAACGTTAACGGTGTTTGATCCGGCGATGTGCTGCAGTACCGGCGTTTGTGGTTCAGATGTCGATCAGGTTCTGGTCGATTTTTCTGCTGATGTGCAATGGCTGAAAGGGCGTGGAGTTCAGATCGATCGTTACAACCTGGCGCAACAGCCGATGAGCTTTGTTCAGAATGAGAAAGCAAAAGCATTCCTTGAAGCTTCTGGAGCCGAAGGGCTTCCGCTGCTGTTACTGGATGGTGAAACGGTGATGGCCGGGCGATACCCAAAACGCGCTGAACTGGCTCGCTGGTTTGGTATACCGCTGGAAAAGGTGGGTTTAGATTCCACCAGTTGCTGTGGTGGTAAAACTTCCTGTTGTTGAGTATGTCAGGAGGACATATGAAATTCTTAAAGAATATCCCGTCTTACCTGTTTTTCACCGGTAAGGGAGGTGTAGGTAAAACTTCGATTTCCTGCGCAACGGCTATACGTCTGGCTGAACTGGGAAAGCGTGTTCTGCTTGTCAGTACCGACCCGGCTTCTAACGTCGGTCAGGTATTCGATCAGACTATCGGTAACACTATCCAGCCCGTGACTGCTGTGCCTGGACTTTCGGCTCTGGAGATCGACCCGCAGGACGCCGCCCAGCAATACCGCGCCAGAATCATTAATCCTATTAAAGGTCTTTTGCCTGATGACGTTGTTAACAGCATCAGTGAACAGCTTTCAGGAGCTTGTACGACAGAGATTGCTGCGTTCGACGAGTTTACTGGCTTACTGACCGATACTTCTCTGCTGACCCGCTTCGATCACATCATTTTTGATACTGCCCCAACCGGCCACACTATTCGTCTTCTTCAGCTTCCCGGAGCCTGGAGCAGCTTCATTGAAAGTAACCCTGATGGTGCCTCCTGTCTTGGGCCGATGGCGGGGCTGGAAAAGCAACGCGAACAATACGCTCATGCCGTTGAAGCATTATCCGATCCTGAACGAACTCGCCTGGTGCTGGTCACGCGATTGCAAAAATCAACACTACAGGAAGTCGGGCGTACTCATGACGAATTATCAGCTATTGGCCTTAAAAATCAGTATTTAGTCATTAACGGTGTTCTGCCAGCTAGCGAAGCAGAACGTGATGCACTGGCCGCCGTAATATGGCAACGAGAGCAAGAGGCGCTGGCAAATCTTCCTACCGGGTTATCTGATTTGCCGACAGACAACTTATACCTTCAGCCGCTGAACATGGTTGGTGTGCCCGCATTGAAAGGCCTGCTCAACGAACACGCTGAGATAGCATTGCTTCCTGAACAAAGCATACAAAACAAACCAGAGAATATGTCGTTCTCTGTCCTGGTCGATGATATCGCCCGCAGTGAACACGGTCTGATTATGCTGATGGGCAAAGGCGGTGTGGGTAAAACCACAATGGCTGCGGCTATCGCCATCAGTCTGGCGGATAAGGGTTTTGATGTGCATCTAACCACCTCAGATCCTGCTGCACATCTCAGTACAACGCTGAATGGCAGCCTCAAAAATCTGCAGGTCAGCCGAATCAACCCTCAAGATGAAACCGAACGCTATCGTCAGCATGTTCTGGAGACGAAGGGCAGGGATCTTGATGAGGCCGGAAAGCGGCTGCTCGAAGAGGATTTACGTTCTCCTTGCACAGAAGAGATTGCGGTGTTCCAGGCGTTCTCACGCGTAATCCGTGAAGCAGGCAAACGGTTTGTGGTCATGGATACGGCACCGACCGGGCATACGCTATTACTGCTTGATGCTACCGGGGCTTATCACCGTGAGATTGCTAAGAAGATGGGGAATAAAGTTCATTTTACCACTCCGATGATGCAGCTTCAGGACCCGGAACGCACCAAAGTCCTGCTGGTTACTCTGCCTGAAACCACTCCGGTACTGGAAGCGGCAAACCTGCAGTCCGATCTTGAGCGTGCGGGGATTCATCTCTGGGGCTGGATTATCAATAACAGCCTCTCTATTGCACAGACTCATTCACCACTGCTGTGTCTGCGTGCTCAACAAGAACTTCCTCAGATCGAGGCTGTGAAGAACCAGCATGCAAGGCACATAGCGTTAGTACCCCTAATGGCATCAGAGCCTAATGGCATCGAGAAACTCAGAGAGTTGGCAGTTTAATTTTTTGGCATACACAGGGCGGCAGAGCAGTCCTGTCTGGAGGATTTATGTTACTGGCAGGCGCTATTTTTGTCCTGACCATTGTTTTGGTTATCTGGCAACCAAAGGGATTAGGGATCGGCTGGAGTGCAATGCTGGGCGCAGGACTGGCTCTGATATCTGGCGTTGTGCATGTGGGCGATATTCCGGTGGTGTGGAATATTGTCTGGAACGCGACGGCGACCTTTATTGCCGTGATTATTATCAGCCTGCTGCTTGATGAATCAGGCTTTTTCGAATGGGCGGCATTGCATGTTTCGCGCTGGGGTAACGGTCGTGGCCGTTTGCTCTTTACGTATATCGTTCTGCTCGGTGCAGCGGTGGCGGCACTGTTTGCCAACGATGGGGCGGCACTTATTCTGACGCCGATAGTCATCGCCATGCTGCTGGCATTAGGGTTCAGCAAAGGCACCATGCTGGCATTCGTCATGGCGGCCGGGTTTATTGCCGATACGGCCAGCCTGCCGCTTATCGTGTCGAACCTGGTGAATATCGTCTCGGCGGACTTCTTTGGACTGGGCTTCACTGAGTATGCGTCGGTAATGGTGCCGGTGGATATTGCCGCTATTATCGCTACGCTGGTGATGCTGCATCTGTTCTTCCGCGAAGATATTCCGCCGACTTACGACCTGGCTCTTCTGAAAGCACCGGCAAAAGCGATTAAAGATCTGGCAACCTTCAGAACCGGCTGGATAGTGTTGAGCCTTCTTCTGGTTGGCTTTTTCGTCCTTGAGCCGTTGGGTATCCCGGTCAGCGCGATTGCTGCTGTAGGGGCTGTCATTCTGTTTACGGTGGCGAAGCGAGGCCATGCCATTAACACTGGCAAAGTGCTTCGCGGTGCGCCATGGCAGATCGTCATATTCTCTTTGGGAATGTATCTGGTGGTCTATGGTCTGCGTAATGCCGGACTAACAGAATACCTCTCCGGTGTACTGAACGTGCTGGCAGATAAAGGACTTTGGGCAGCGACGTTTGGTACCGGCTTCCTGACGGCTTTCCTGTCTTCCATAATGAACAATATGCCTACCGTGCTGGTTGGTGCTCTCTCTATTGATGGCAGCACTGCAACAGGCGTTATCAAAGAGGCGATGATTTATGCCAACGTGATTGGCTGCGATCTGGGACCGAAAATTACACCTATTGGTAGCCTGGCAACGCTGCTCTGGCTGCATGTCCTTTCACAGAAGAACATGACCATCACCTGGGGATACTATTTCCGCACCGGGATCGTCATGACTCTGCCTGTGCTGTTTGTAACGCTGGCCGCGCTGGCGCTACGTCTCTCTATCACTTTGTAATGAGATACTGATATGAGCAACATTACCATCTATCACAACCCAGCCTGCGGCACGTCGCGTAATACGCTAGAGATGATCCGCAACAGCGGTACTGAACCGACCGTTATTCTTTATCTTGAGACTCCACCTTCACGCGATGAGCTGGTCAAACTAATTGCAGATATGGGCATTTCCGTCCGGGCGTTGCTTCGTAAGAATGTCGAGCCGTATGAGGAACTGGGTCTTGCAGAAGATAAATTTACTGACGACCAGCTCATCGACTTTATGCTGCAACATCCGATTCTGATTAACCGTCCGATTGTAGTGACGCCACTGGGAACTAAACTTTGCCGTCCTTCGGAGGTGGTTCTGGATATCCTTCCTGATGCCCAGAAAGCGGCTTTCACCAAGGAAGACGGTGAAAAAGTCGTTGATGATGCAGGTAACAGACTGAAATAAATGCGGTCTGGTGATGAAGGGCGAGAAGAACTCGCCCATTTTTATATAAAAAATCAGTGCTAACGGATGATCAGAAGCGGTTGTGAGGTATTTTGCAGCATTCCAGCGGTATGGCTACCGATTAAGAATCGCCGCAATCTGGAATGGCCGTAGACCCCATGATTATCAAATCGACATCATTTTCCTCTGCGTAACGAATAAGCATATCCCTGACTGACGGCCCAGAAAGATGCATTGTGCTGTTTTTAGACTGGCCCCCTCAGTTTGAAGCGGCCTACCGCGACCTGCTTTCCATCCGTACAGAAGATGATCTGACCCGGATTTTGCTGCGTAATGCACAGTACCTCCGCATGCGAACCAGCCAGGTTCTGCCACGGGGACAGCAGTTCTACGCCGGGACTGCGCTGTATTTTGCCCTGTTCTGCGATGTCGCCGGTCGTGATGAACAGACGATTGAAGCCTTCTGGGCCAGTATCGCGCGTTTCTGGGGAGCCTGGTATCGTCGGCAGGATTATTATCAGCAGATCAACCAGCTGCGCGGAGTCATGGGCAAGGCGCCGGCGAATGGTCTCAGCGAGGCGCATGCGGTGGGCGTTTACAGCCGGGTCGCAGTGTTTCAGGATGAAAGCGGCCAGAAAGGACACAGTCAGGTGCTGCTGACCCTTCGCACAGAGAATACGCAGGCGCTGCCGGCAGGCGAGTTCGATCAGTTTGAGTTGCCGTTCTGTAATGGTCACATTCTGGTGCCTGATCCGGGCTATGGCGCCCCCGTTGTTTTTCTCAACAATGTACTCGGCCTGGGGTTCCGCTTCCGGGAAGGAACCTGCTCCATGCACTGCTACACTGTGGAGGACGCCCGGCTCGGGGCTACCCAGACACTGACGGAAGTGGCGGAAGCGCTCGTCAGTAATGTTGATGCTCCCCTGCGGGCCTACGCTGCAACCATCCCGGTAAATCAGAGGTAGTTTCTGTAAAGGCCACGACCGTGTGGTCTTTCACTGCATGTGCAGCAACTGGATACCGGGGCTGGCTGTGAATTTTCTTGACGGCTGAGGCGTTTGAGACACTGGTCCGGGAATTCACCACGAAATGTGAAGAGGGTTCTTTGGACGGGGCCCTGACCGGACTTCGCTGTCTGTACGGAGAGCGCTGAATGATTTGTTAAGTGAATTTGTGCAGTATACATTCTGTACATGTACGCGAATCTGATTAAGCCATCATCAGCTACCCTTGACTTCCGGACTATTACCTGCGTAGCCGCGACGGCTGAGCTGATGGTAATGTACCGTGACCAGAACCCCGCCCAGCAACAGTAAAATGGCGGCAGTTTCCTGCAGATCCGGAATGCGCTGTGAATAGATAAAACCATATAGCAGCGCGAAAAGGGTTTCAAAAACCACCATCTGCCCTGTCAGTGATACCGGAAGACGCCGGGAACAGAGATTCCACGCCAGATATCCCAGCCATGAGGAGACCACGGCTAACATCATGTTCGTTATCCAAAAGAGCGTTTGAGTGTGTTCCGGTAACGACAAGTCAACTGCAGAAAACCTGAATATACTGGCGATGAGCCACAGCAGTACCGAAATACATCCCGTACACAGGCCTATCAGGAGCGACCACTGGTTGCTGTTGTAAGGGAGGTTTTTCAGACAGCGGGAGTTCTCGACAGCGTAACGGCTCCAGCACAGTAATGCAGCGAAGGCACAAAGCATCCCCAGCATCTGCCGTTTTCCTTCTGTAACTTGGGGAAGGTGCGAACAAGTTCCTGATATGAGATCATCATATTCATCCGGAGCGCATC
>OJUS01000168.1_pt1 | contig 20840 bp, 15 predicted proteins | sample 1600011 | NCBI WGS metagenome assembly OJUS01 (sample SAMN04436717, study PRJEB24849) | human gut metagenome | biome: human gut; feature: NICU; material: stool | host: Homo sapiens | place: USA: Saint Louis, MO | collected 2010-10-02
ACCACTTTGTCTAATTCGTCAGATTCTGACCAGACGGTTCAGGCTGTACGCTTACAGTTGTTCAGGAGTAATAGTCCAAAGTATCGGGAATTTTCCAGACAATCCTGATAATACGCTTATGAACATTACAACACGCTCATGCGGAGCCTGGATGGGGGAAGGTACGGTGAAGCTGTTAGCGAATGACTGGCGTTTGTATAAACGCCGGTCATGATGAATGATATTTCAGAATATACCTCGGGCTAAAATACCGGGACAGAGATCAGGCATGATTAATCTGCAGCATTTTTAATAACAGAAGTACTGAGCTTACTTTACCTTTGATGATGGAATAGTTATTTCCGTCGGTACTCATTTTTCCCTGAAATAATGTCACGGATGTTTCTTCCTGCTGATCCTGCAGGCGCAGTCGTAAGGTCATATTTTTAATGAGCTGAGATCCGGGTGGCAAGGGGTATTTGCTGTCAGATACTGGGCGACTGAGTCTGATGTGGCGCGTATACAGCCCGTTTTCGTACAGGGTGGCCTCTGTTATGGTGTCAGTGACCAGCATGTGGGAGACAATGCTGTATTCTTTTTTAAAGCACCCACCAGAAACGGTGATTGTAATGATAATGGTCTTCTCGATCGAGATGTAAATACCCGTTTCGTTATACTGTCCGTATCGGAACCATGAGAACTCAGTTTGAGGTGTACTGGCAATAGCGGACACAACCATTTGTTCTTTTTTTAAGCAGCCATCTGATGATATTTTTCCCTGAAGGCTGCCGGGGAGATATTCCCCAGACGAGAGTGACGACGCTGACGATTGTAGAAAATCTCAATGTATTCCCGTATTACTGAGATGGCTTCATCCCGGTTATTAAAACGATAGTGGCTCAGGCTCTCATTTTTCAGCGTTCCCCAGAAGCTTTCCATCGGAGCGTTGTCGTAACAGTTACCTTTACGCGACATTGATGTTTTCAGACCAAACTGCTCCTGTATGACCCGGTAATCGTATGCGCAGTACTGTGAACCTCGATCAGAGTGGTGGATTAGCCCGGCAGGTGGGCGCTGGCTCCTGAGCGCCATAAACAGGGCTTTACCTGTCAGCTCTTTTGTCATGCGCTCTCCCATGGCGTAGCCGACAATTTCGCACGTATAAACATCTTTGATGCCAGCGAGGTACAACCATCCCTCCTGTGTGGCAACATACGTCAGGTCCGCCACCCAGACCTGATTTGGTGCTGTAGGAGCGAACGTCTGGTTCAGCAGATTTGGCGCAACTGGCAGATTGTGGTTCGAGTTCGTAGTCGCTCTGAACTTGCGTTTCTGCTTACAGCGTAGCCTTAGCTCCTTACGAAGACGTGCCAGTCGGTCACGACCAACGATGATGCCATTCTCTGCCAGCTCCGTCTGGAGCCGCCGGGTTCCATATGTTTCGCGAGTGCGGATATGTGCCACCTTAATCTCCAGCTTTAGCCGCTCATCACTTTGTTTTCTGTCTGAGGGTTCATGCTGTACCCAGTTGTAATAACCGCTCCTGGATACACCAAATACCTGACACATCGCTTCAATGGGAAATTGTTGTCGCCATTGTTCGATTAACGCGTATTTTTCAGCGACTCCTGTGCAAAATACGCGGTTGTAGATTCAATCTGTCAATGCAACACCCCTTTCAATTATCTCTTTCGGTGTTTTGAACTTCAGTGTCTTTCTCGGTCTGTTGTTTAGCTGAGCAGCAACCAGATCTAGTTCATGTTGAGTATATTGGGCAAGACATGTCTTTTTAGGAAAGTACTGCCGAATTAGCCCATTTGTGTTCTCATTTGTTCCCCGCTGCCAAGGACTCTGAGGATCGCAGAAGTAAACTTTAACGCCGGTGCTGATAGTAAATTCTAGATGTCTGGCCAGTTCCATTCCTCTGTCCCATGTCAGTGATTTTCTGAGTTCTGACGGTAAACTCAGGAATTTGTCGGTAAGAGCCTGATTTACTGAGACAGAATCTTTGCCCCTGAGTCTAAGGATGATCGTATAACGTGATTTTCGGTCTACAAGTGTGGCTATATGAGAGTTTTTTGTACCTGAGACTAAATCGCCCTCCCAATGTCCCAGAGAGCGTCTGTTATCGATATTTCGGGAACGTTCGTGAATTGGTGTTCCGTTCACTATGTTAATCGTACCTCTTTCGCCTTTGCGGGTATGACGCCTGCCATGGCGAAGGCTATGCGACCGTCGCAGATGCTGTATATTCAGGTGGTGTAGCGCTTCACGGCTACGAAAGTACAGCGTTTTATAAATTGTCTCAGGTGATATTCGCAGCGTTTTTTGACGTGGTTTTGTTCGCCTTAACCATCCTGATATTTGCTCTGGAGACCATTTCATCTCCAGCTTTTCCAGAACAAGCTTTCGCAATGGTAAATTTTGATCCAGTAAGCACGGTTTTGGCCTTTTCGCCATTCTGTTGGCTCGGTTATTAGCATCAACAGCTTTGTAATAGCGTCTGCCCCGATTACGCTGAACTTCACGTGAGATCGTCGAAGGACTGCGATTCAGCGCAGTAGCTATCGCACGAATGCTCATTTTGGCTGACAAACCAGCTCGTATCTCCTCGCGCTCAGACAGTGTCAGGTGAGCTACAGCCCGCTTACGCTCATGGGGTTTTATGCCGCCAGTATCCCTTAACATAGTGAAGATCGTTCCGGGTTTTGAACCCAGGATATTCGCTATTTCACTGAAGCCTGTTCCGTTCTTCCATAGTTCAAAAACAGAGGCTTTTTCCTCTGCTGTAAATGTTCGTCTCATTCAAAAAACCTCCGCAACCCCATGTTTTCACATAACTGTTGCGTTGACCAATTGAATCTACAGTTGCTTTTTTTAATATATCTCGCTCAAGGCGAGCTTCATTTAACGCCTTACGCAGTTGCAGAATTTCAGATTCCAGTTCAGCCACCGTGCGGGAACCAGGAGTACCGAGCCCTTTTCTGGCGGCGGTAACCCATTGTCCTAAAGTGCCTTCAGGAAGAGATAATCGGGAAGCGCCTTCACTGATCGAAAGTTGATTTTCAAGAACCGTTCTGACAGCTTCGGCTTTGAACTCTTTAGAGTAACGTTGGGTTTTTCTGCTCATTATTAGCTCCTTCTGATGCCATTCTATTTCAGGAAGGAGTGTCCGTTAAACTCAGGCTACCTCAGTTGCATTCCAGCCATGATCCAGAATATGTGCATTTTTTTGCCTGATAGTTTCTTTTTTTATTCGCTCATGTTTAAGGCATAACAGGCAGATAAATAATGTCAGAAAAAGAAAGCTAATAATGAGAGCAAGAGCGATATAGTCTGTCACAGGGTAATACATATTCTCTCCGGTAGAAGAAGGGCCGCAAACGCGGCCCGGGCTGTTATCAGAAAGAGTAACGGAAGTTGGCGTTGATCGCGTTATCCACGTTGTATTTACCAAATGCCGATTTCTCAAACTCAAGACCGAAGCGAAGATTATCGCGAATTTCAGCGTTGAGACCAACATTCATGAGCATACGACCGTCTTTTTCACCTTTGATACGTTTCTCACCGGACGCATCACGCAGTACGGTTTCACCGTTGGCAAACAGGTCAAACTGGTAGCCAAGGCCGGCGCGGGCTGTGACTTTCCAGTCCTTACCCGAGAAGGATTTACCCACATCAACACCGGTACGCCCAATCAGCGGATTAAAGTCCTTATCCTTCATGGTGAGGTTCATTCCCTGGTCCTTCCAGGAGAACTGTTTCCCGGATACAGCACCGTAAACAAGTTCCGCCTGCGGCTCAATCCATGCAGAGTCAGTTACATGGTAACGGTAACCGACTTCCGCACCGGCATACCAGGAGTGGGAGCTGTAGTCTCTGGTGCCAAGGCCGGCGAAAGTTGCGGTATACTCGTTGTCATGGTGAACGTACTTACCGATGAGGTCGATATATGCTCCGGACTCAAACATGGCAGAGGCATAGAGACCGGCACCCACAGACTTCGTTTCACCACTGAAGGCATCACTGCCTGCATGGCTGTCGGTATAGGTCATGGTCACCCCGGTGAAGAGGTCAAGGCCATCGAGTTCATGTTTGTTATCCGCACCGACCTGAACGTGGGTGTAGTTGTCACTGAATCCACCGCCGGCAGACCCGGTTCCGCTCATGATTCGGGCCCATGCACCGGACTCACCGTTAATGTCACGCAGATCACCCATACGTTTGTTAAGGTTGTTGACCTCAGCAAGGAAGGCTTTATAGCCGCCTGACATCAGTAATGTTGCCTTTTTAGCCGCATCGGCGTTGGCCACAGATTTATAGCCGATCAGAGTCCATGTTGCTTTGTCTGTATCGTTCTTTTGCTCGATAACCGGTGTTACATCACTGAAGCCAATACTCCGAGTCGTAGCTTTAAAGACATCTACTGCAGTTCCTTTTGGTGCGCTGACCAGATCGATATTCAGTCCGTTGCTGTTTCCATTTTTCTCAATGAAGTCGACTAACAGAAGGTTGTTTTTACCAGACAACGATTTATTGACAACAAGCTGATCTGCTTGGGCCAGATTTGCACGCAGCACAAATGCACTGTCATCTATAGTAAGGTTGTCCACTGTAAGGGTTGTAAACTTCCCATTATCACCAGTAAAACGCACCATACTGTCTTTTGTTTCTAGACGATTAATTGATGACTGGCTATTTAGATGCCAGATCGCATTATTCATGCTAACTGTAGCTTTGGGGGCTGTTATTGCGCCTCGATAGGCGGTATCAAAGCCATACAAAAGAGTCTCTGCCCATGCCTGATAAGCAGACGATATAGTCGGTGTTTCAGTTTCAGGCTGTCCCAGAGTAATGGTTGCTGCATCATCAGCATAAATATTTCCGGTGACAGATGCCATATTTCTGGCAATGAAATTTGCATTTCCACCACTCAGCCTGAATCCATCAGCAGCGTAGTGGAGACCCGGCGTTACAGTTTTACTATTCTGTTCAGGGATTCCCATCATAGTCAGCTCACCGGAGATATCAATACCTTTTGTTGTGAACATGGAATTTTGTGCTATAACTTTTGCTCCTTTATCTATACTTATAGGAGTATTATTCAGAAAGGTTGCACCATTAAGTGTAACTACAGCTTGATCACCTATGGCTATTTGGCTGTTATGTGCAGTGATGCCACCTGTAAATTTAGTTTCTCCTATGGATAGATTAGTACTGATAGTTTGTTTGAAGTCAAAACCATTATTAGTAATATTTTTCCCTGCAAGATTATCAATGTAAGCATTTTTATCGCCGATTGTGATAGCTGATTTATTTGCTGATATATTTCCTTCAACATTGGCATTGCGTGATATTGAAAAGTCAGCATTGTTCAGGTGTAATGTATCAAATTTAAACACCCCGGTTTTCCAGTCTGGCTGATCAAATGAGGTCTGCTGATTATTACTTTTGTGATCAGAATTGAACTTTTTATTATATGAACTCTCTGTTTCTTTCAAAACGGTGACCCAGTCCGTTCCACAAAGAAATACCAGGGAGCAATGATTCGCTGTGCTTCTGAATATTGCATGCTCTGTTGCATGGCCTTGCATGGTAAGACTGGCATTACTGACTTCAACATCATTTTTTGTGTTGACACTACCATCCAGAATTAATTTTGCATTAGTTTTCTTATCCTGAGAATTAATATTGTGCGTTAGTTTTATATTGCCATTTATGTTCCCATGATATATGTAGGAGTCTTCGTTATTGATTGCCAGAACGGCTTCTTTCGTTGTATCTGAGTTAGTTATTGTTGTTCCATCGTCAGTGGCGGCAATTCTAGTAAAAGTCTGATTGTGTCCATTTAAATCTAGCGTGCCACCACGTTTAGTAAAAAATATCCCCGCATATTGATCATTGCCAAGGGAATTATCTTTATTTAGTATTACCTTACCATTTCCGCTTGCAAGGTATATATTGTTAAATGTTCCTTCTTCATTAAGAATAACATTTCCTTCACCTATCTTTATATTTGCCCCCTGTTTTTTTTGAACATTCAGAGTACCGGGGCCTATTTTGTGTAAAACATCATCACTGGAATACAATGCATTCCAGTTTACAATGCTTTCTTTTCCGATATCAATTCCTGCTCCTTTAAATGTAAATCCCTGACCGTTTATGTTATATTCATGGCCTTCGTCAAAGATAATACCACCGCTACCAAAATCCAAATTATCCTTAAACAGGACATTTCCCCCATTTGTGAACACAATATCTTTGTCTTTAGTTATTTTTTCTTGAGTACCAGTGGTATCTGCATTGTTTTGGTGTAATGTTATATCTGTGTTTTTTATGGTTACATTATTGCCATTCAGATTTATTTTATGACTATAGGTATCTTTTAACTCACTAACCAGTTTATCATTGTATTTTGTTATCCATGTCAGTTGGTCACCATTAACGCTGGCAATACCATGGGTTGTTCCGACTAATACCCATTTTTCTAGTTTGTTATCATATAAGTATGCTCCAGAGCCGCTGTCTCCGAATATTTCAAGATTACGAAATGTTTTATCATTTTTATAAATCATCATGCCGTATGAGTCCCATTGGGTGACCTCAAATAGACTAGCACTTAACAGATCATGGCTATATGCTGAATTTGTTGAGATTTTGGATTCACCATTAATAAATGATGTTCCTCCAGAGCCAGCACGAAAACCTATGATTTTTTTTGAACCGTCAGAAGTGACTATACCGTAGCGTTCTAATGCATCAGAATATGTTGTAGGGTTGGTCTCTGCCGGGGTGGCACCTACTGTTTCCACAACAAATTTATTTAACCTCTGAATCTCAAAATCATTGGAATTTCTTCTGTCAACAACCTTGTAAGAAGACTGAGCGTAAACCTGAGTTTCTGCGGCCTGAGGGTTCTTTTTGTTATGTGCAACAGTAACACTATAAGAACCTCCTATTGCGGTAGCTGCGCCACTCGCTGCTGCACCAGAAAAATCCGGAATTGAGAGATTATGGAAAGAGAATTTATCTCCGTTTTTTAAAGTGATTGTTACGTCTGTTGCTCCGGGCTGGAAAATACCTTTATTTTGTGCAAGATCAAGATAGTCTCTCGCCCATACATTTGATATATCAATATTTGCTGCATTTACTGTACCGGCAACAGCCAGAGACAACATTGTTGCTACAAGTTTTCGGTTTGTTTTACCAGAAACTCTTTTCGCTAATTCAGAAACAGCAATGAGTCCGCCAGTGGCAGCACTATATTTAAGGGAGTATATTTTATTCATATATTCTCTCAACTCATTTATTGAATGAACAAAGTATTAAGAATTAAAATTATTAGTAACGGTTGGTTACTAACAGCTTGCTAAAAGTAACAGTTCTATATTGTAAATATGTGACAATGTTCTCATTAATGATGAGAGATTATGTGAATCAATACTAATTGATCGTTAATTGATCGTTTTTTGTTTTTTTTTGCCCAATGTGGGGAGGGGTAATGTTTAATATTTCGATATGATCGAATATCTGTTCGCATGGAACATCGTTCAGTGATTCACGACGAATTAGCGATCGACCACGATGCGATTTTGCAGTGTGCCGAAGAAGTTCTCCATCGCTGCGTTATTCAGACCGTTTCCTTTGTGCGGCATATTTTGTGCTACTCCATGGGGCTTTAACTTTGCCTATAGCCTGCCATTCGATATTGCCAACCCTGATCCGTATGTAGCTACGGGGCATCCTCCGGGCCGGGCACTGACAATGCATCGTGCACCATCGTATTAACAATCTCCATTACCGGACTTTATGACAGGCGCAGGAGAAAATCTCCCGGTTAAACTGAACGGAGAACCAGCGACAGGTACCTCTTTTTACCCTGTAGCAAGTACTCTATAACATACTCCCCCATTTTTCGTTGGCCTTCATTGCAGCAAAGTTCCGGCTCAGGATATTGGGCGCAGATCATCCTCTCAGGAATTTCAGGATCTGCCAGACGGTGCTGAGACGACGCTTACTTGTAAGGTTAGTTTTCAGACGGACAATGAAATGAGGATATGCGATAAATTTCAGTCAAAGATCCATAAAACAGACATAATGCTATTCAGTGGTGAACAGTCCATTCCGGAGACGGAATATCTTGTTAAGGCTGTATATTATACTGGCTGTAAACAACATGGCCACCAAGGACCATGTTGTTTACAGCATACCCTTGTTGCAAAAGCATCCCCGTCAGAACAGCACAGAGTAGTTCAGACCAAAGGTTCGGCCCCTGCCTTTGTAGTCGTACAGTGACGCTGGGCCGTAACCCGGGCTGTAGTACAGTGGTGCACGCTGCCCCCAGACAGTGGTGTAGTCACGGTCGAAGAGGTTTTCAATGCTGAAGCTGAGTGTACCCACCGGAAGCTGATAACTGCCGAGCAGATCCACGGTGGTATAGCCATCGACCTTGTAGCCCTGCGCGTCGCTCACGTCAAAGGAGGTGGTGCTCTGCACGCGCAGACTCCACGGGTCCGGTGCCCAGCCAATGTAGGCTGTCGCTTTTGATGGGCTTGCTGTCTTTACATCGTATTTCTGCCAGGTACCGTTCACTTTCGACTCAGTTTTCAGCACGTTGAAGTTCACTCCGGTACTCCAGTCAGTATCAGGAATCAGGTAGTCCACCGCACCTTCCACGCCGTAAATACGGCGTTTGTCGTCCACCACGCTGATGGTCAGATCTTTATTCGCCACCACGCTCTTATCAGAAATCGAATAGTAGGCCGCGATTTGGGTGCGCAGATTATTGCCAGTAAAGCGCCAGCCCAGCTCATAAGAATCGACTTTCACGCCTTCCAGCTTGCTGTCGCTGACGTTCACACTCTTTGTTAGAGGAAGATGGCCGTTCACTGCAGCACCATAGATGCCGCGACCATAGTATTTACCCGGGTCCGGCAGCTCCACGCCCTGGGAGAAGTTGAGCCATGCCTGCTGGCGTTCGGTGATGTGCATCAGCAGACCGGCGTTGAACAGGAAGTTGTCGTAATCGACTGAGCCGCCAGGAATGGCGTCGGCGGATGTAGCCTTCCCGGCGGCAATCTGCCGTTGCTGCGCGTAGCCGATGAAATCATCAATCTTGTTTTCAGTGTACTGATAGCGTACGCCACCGTTGAGGGTAAAGAGATTATTGATGTCATAGCCTGATTGCAGGAAGGCCGCCAGGTTGGTGATGTCATACGACGGATAGCGCCCGGTGGTGTAAATCTTCTTGTTGTTCAGCCCTCCGGAAGCGCTTGCCTGAGCCAGGTCGAAGAACATCTGGTTGGAGGTAAAGCGCTCATGATCAGCATCCAGCCCCCAGGTGATTTGCCAGCCGTCCATCGGTTTGCTGTTCAGAGTCAGTTTCATGCCGTACTGGTCGGTGTCCTGCTGTGACGAAGAGAAAGCCGTCACCTGTTTGTTCGCATTTACCGTCGGGAACGGGTAGAATCGCAACGACTCATCGCGGTAGTAAACCTGACCGACCAGCTCCTGTCCCAGAAAAGCGCTGTCAGAGTACTGCAGGCTGATCAAATGCCGCTCAGTGCCGGGAATACGGTCGGAATTCAGCCCGTTACTGACGAATGGCGTGCTGGTCCCTCTGATGGCAGAGAAGCCTTTCCCGAGATTAAGCCCGTAATCGTCGTCGCCCTGGCTTTTATAGTACTGTGTGATCAACTGAAGCTGCCGGGATTCATCGATGTTCAGCGTACCAGTTCCCATGATGTCCAGCCGATCGGAGTACTGCAGGCCGGTCTGGGTGTTATCAAGCAAGGTGGCATCGCCGTTACCGTCAAACCAGCCGCCAAATTTCTGATATGCCACGGAAAGACGTCCGGAGATATGCTCATTTCCGCCGGAGACAGCTCCGGCAATGCGTTCATCGTGATCTTTACTGCTGCTAAAGCCACTTTTGGTGCCAGCCTCAAACTCCATCATGGTTTCCGGCTGGCCTTTTTTGGTCACGATGTTGATCAGGCCACCGGTACTGCCGCCGCCGTACAGGGACGTCGCACCGGAGATCACTTCAATATGGTCGATATTAAAAGGATCTATAGAGTCCAGTTGTCGGCTGTCGGTACGTGAAGAGTTGAGACGCACGCCGTCAACCAGCACGACCAGCGGGCGGCCACGCACATTCATACCGTAGTTGGTGCGGCTCCGGCTGCTGACGTCAAGGCCAGGGATCAGCTGAGCCAGTGCGTCTTTAAGCTCTTTGCCGCCCTGAATCTGCTGTTCCAGTTCGGCGTTTTCGATAACCCAGGTGGTTTGCGCCATCTCCGCTACGGTGCGATTGCTGCGGTTGGCAGACACCACGAACGTTTCATCATCGGTTTGTTGAGCGACTGCTGGCGCCATCATGGTAAGAAGCAGTGGGTTGAGAGCCCAAAGCGTATACTTTTTGCTTATCATCATTATTCCTCCATACGGGCGGAAAAAATCAGCCCAAAGATGCTGTGTAGCGAGTTAAAGAAGCAGCCTCCGGCTGCGTTTTCCCTAGGTGCCGCTGCGCCACTGAATCAGGGCGGGCGGCATACTGAGATCGAATAAATCACGTCCCATTACGCGATTAAGAATACGTGCAGATCTCCATGCCATCAGGCTGAGCTGGGGTTCGGCGATGCCATGGGTTTGCATACTGGCGTTGACCACGAAGATGTTGTTCTCTTTCGGGCCACTCCATTCCAGAGTGAAGTCATCACGCACTTTAAAGGTGTTCTTATCGTGCATGGTGATCAGGGGCATCAGTGAGGGAAGTATTTGTGGCAACGCAGAACGGTAACCTGTGGCGAAAATCACCACATCACTTTCCAGGCTCTCCCTGCCCTGATCCAGATGATGCTCCATCAGCAACTTCCAGCCAGGACCACTACTTTCCAGAGTTGTTACCGAGCGGCTGGGTAGCAGACGGATATTTCTTGGTTTTCTCAGAACTTCAAAACGGTGGTACAACTCACGATAAATGGTCAGTAAAGAATCGGCAGTGATGCCATCCGATGTCATTTTCTGCTCATCCAGTAACTGATGGCGAATATCTTCCTCCAGTCCGGAGAAGCCTGAAATATATTCAGGTGTAAAATACTCATCAGCAAAAGCAGCCTCATCCAGTGCGTTAAAATTATTACGCCGGGAGACCCAGTTTATTTCCGCCGCTTCTCCCCATTCCCCGCGTAATGCATTAAGGAACAGGTCTGCACCACTCTGTCCTCCACCAACCACGGTTATCCGTTTTCCACTAAGGTCCGGCCGACGAAGATTCATTTCACTGGCATGGAAACAGGATTGTGTCATATGCTTCACACAGGGTGGTAAATAAGGTTGTTTTCCTGTACCAAGGCAGATATTGCGGGCAAAATATTCTCCCTGGCTGGTTTGCACCAGAAACAATCGACGTTTTTTATCGAAATCAATGTTTTCAACGGTATGACTGAAATACAGGTTATTCATATCTTCAGCAGCCCAGCGGAGGTAGTCAGAAAACTCTTCACGGGATACTGTACGTAGTCTGCTTGTAAGGAAGCGATAGAACTTTTTGTGCTTCACCAGATAGTTAACAAAACTGTAGGGATTTGTAGGTGCAACAGCACTGACCAGATCTTTCAGAAAGACGGTCTGCATATGACAATCCGGTACCAGCATACCCGGATGCCAGGAAAAATGAGGATGTTCATCAAAGAAGAGACAGTCCAGTTCTTCGATCTGATGTGACAACGCAGCAATGCTGAGATTAAATGGCCCTGTCCCTACACCAATAAAATCGACACTTTTTTTCATGATTCATATTCCTGAGTTACCAGCCACAGCGGATTTTGCAGATCCTCAAGGTAATTCGGCAGCATGCGGCTGCCGCCATCCAGATCAGGCCAGGTCAGTTTTACCGGGTTCAGCACCACGCGAATGATTTGTGGCCTGAAAAGTGAGAAAAGCGCAAAACGCTCTGACATTTGTGGATGTTTTTTCATGTAATCACTCAACACTGCTGCCAGCAGTTGATAAAATCGCCTTTCAGGTACGCCAAGACGAACCATCAGTGGCGAAATAAAACGCAGTACTGTCACGAAGTGACCCGTCTGCAAATCATGGATTAAGTAGTCCGCACTCAGGCGGGATGTAACATCACGAACCTCCTGAGGCAAAGAGTCCATTTCGGGGAACTCTTCTTTCACCAGTCGCATATCGCCCTGGAAGTCTTTCAGCAGAACACGCTGTGGAACCCCCTCTTTCATGGCGAGAGTTATATTTTGTCCATGTGCAATAAGCGCGACACCGTAGCGGCAAAGCAGGTGATACAGAGGAACCACGACCACCCGGAACAGTTGCGTAAGCCAGGTTTCAGCGTCCAGCCCGGAGCGGTCTATATATGCGCCTGCCAGCGGCTGATTGTTTTCGTCGCACTCCATCAGTGTTGCCATCAGAACCGGACTTTCATCCGGTTTCAGCCAGCGGCACGGATTCTCCCGCCAGATAACACCAAGCATTTCCTGGTAGCGATAGGGAGCCCGGGCAAGCGCGGCATAGCCTTCATGGGAGACATAGCCTGCAGCCGGTTCACCAAGTATCACTGCGCCGCTTTGCACTAGGGTGGCGTCGGTCGCAAAAACCTGTTGTAGCCAGCGTGAAGCCAGTGGTCCGGCAGCGATGTATCTGCCAGGGATCCCCCGGTAGCATGAGGTGTTGTAGATGGTCAGCGGCAGCTTGATATCCAGCCCGCCCCGGCGACTGGCGTTGGTCAGGGTACGCAGCGACTGCTGGGCGAGCCACTGGTCGCCAAACTCGCCGAGAGACACCATCCTGCCTTCGGCAAAATCAGCGATGAAGTCGGTAGCGATTTTTTGCTGCCACTGCCACGGATGTACCGGCAGCGGCAGCCAGTTGTGATCCAGCCCGTTTTCCTGCCAGACCTGACTGAAGCGTGTAAACTCCTGCGGATCCATTGCGGCAGTCAACAACTGCTGAATATCCAGATCGTTATCGCAGCGCCAGATCATATGTTCACGTTTTACCGCCAGCCAGTGCAGTCTGAAGGTGTTGGTATACTCTGGCGCATATCGTTCCAGCGCCTCTTTGCCCCAGCCACGGCGACCTTTATTAAAAACGAATTTAGGATGACCGCTCAGCAGGCATTGCAGACGATCGGCATCAAGATTAATCAGGTCACTGGCACTCAGTCCGCGACGGGCCTTCAGCAGTTGCAGGTCGCCCAGTAGCGTGGCATACAAATCCTGCATATGCTCTGCAACAGTGGCATCACTCATTGACAGCACCGGCTTTAGCTGCATCAGCAGCGTCTGCGCCAGTACTGGTTCGTCCGTGCAGCGCAACGTTTGAGCATCAATCCACAGCCAGCCCCAGATACCACGTTCAGCGATGAAGCGCCATTGTGCTCCCGGCAGGTTAATGCAGTAGTGGTCATCGCCCTGAGATTCCGCGTGGAAAACCTGCTCATACTCCATCTCAGACAACATTTTTGCCACCAGCCGACGGTTAACAAAATCCCAGTCCTTGTGATTCATTACAGACCGACCTCCGTGAAGAAGTGATGACGATCCGCCATCACCATGCGCGAGCGCTTATGTGGGAAGTCGAACTCTTTAATTGTCCGGTATCCCGCAGGCTCAAGATGGCGGAACAGGCGCTGGTTATCGGTGCGTGGCTCCAGTACTGTGCGCTGCGTACGGGGCTCATCCAGCAGCAGGTAATGTGTCAGCCCGCGCAGCCAGCTTTGCACATAGTGGGCCCCGCGCCATTGCTGTTCACCAACCAGCAGATGCAGGCCACGGTCAAAGGGCTGCCACGAATAGTGACGACCAATGCGGTCTTCCGCCGCCCAGTAGATTTCGAAATAGCTGAATGGCCGATCGTCGAAGCACCCAATCAGCGGGAATGCATGTTTACCGGTGAGCTGGCGCTCCAGATAGGCGGTCTGTACCTCCAGTGAGCCACTTTGCTCCCAGAAATACTCAACGCGCGGATCATTCATCCAGCGGGTGAAACGTTCTGCATCAGAAACGGGATCGGCAATGCGGAAACTCAGCATCCTGCGAATACGTGGATCGTAACGGCGGTAAACCTCACCCTGTGGACGGGGTGGGCGCTGCGGGAAATAAATCTCACGCTCTGCATCAAAAACCATTTCACCGGAGGCCCGGTTTGCCGGTGAACTCAACCATAATGGTAACTGCCAGAAGGCAGTACGATGGATAATGTCGCTTTTTACCTGCCCAAAAAGCGTCAGCGCCTGTGGCTCCTCACGCCATTCGGCCCAGGGGAGAGCCACTGCTGACAGTTGTGGTGCGGCGATAAATATCTGATCCAGCGCATCGCACAGCCACCCTGTCGGCAGCTCCCCGGGACAGTGCAACACCGCGCTATTGTCCAGTCCCCAGCCAAGATTCAGGGGCTTGTCGAGTTTTTCACAGCGCAGTCCATATCTGCTGTGAATAATGTTTGCCTCAGACATTCAGACCTCCTGAGCCTGCAGCGGGTTAGCGAAATCGAAATAGATCACCGAAGGGTCAACAATGGTGTTCTCGTTATGATCGTTCAGATAACAGAAAAAGTTACCTTTTACGTTCCAGTACGGACTTTCCAGCACGTAGTTGAGACAGGTTTTATGAGTCACCTGATCACGCACTTCAGCCAGCGATGCTCGTACACGAGCCATCAGATTCGATTCGCTGTCCAGCCCGGCAGCCCCCAGCGCAGCGGTCACAGCAAAAGTGGAGTTAACCAGCAGGTAATAAGGGAAATAGCGCAGCAACTGCTCATGGGTGAAAATATTTTCCGCCTGCGCCTCGCCAATAGAATCGAGCCAGTCTGTCGCGTGAGGCATAAAAGCGCTGCCCTGACAGTCACGGTAAATAAATCCGACCGGCAGATCCCCAAGCATCTGGACAAGAATATTTTGCTGATGCGCCAGCAGCACCAGGCCGTAATCCGCTTCAGCCGTAAACAGCGGCTTTAGCACTTGCTGACAGTATGCATCGACCCATGCATGGGCGGCCTGTTGCACAGTGATACCGAGGCGATCGCTCAGGCGTTTTACCGCCGAAACCAGCAGCGAATCACCGCCATCAGGTGCGGCCTGAGTCAGGGAGACCAGTACGTTAGTCTGGCTTTTCGGCTGATCCACCAGCAGATTTTCACGCAGGGCAAACAGACTTTCCTGCATGATGTTGCCGTTAAGATCGCGCAGCCCGGCCCAGCCGTCCTCCTGCATTACCCGGAAAGTCGGGAAGCGGACCTGTAGCATCTGCCAGCCGTCGGTTTGAGCCAGGCGTGCCAGGCGCATCCCACGCTTCACTTCTTTCACGGACAGAGTACGGATGGAGTTGGTCAGCCGTACGCTCAGGGAGAACTTGATCATATCGTGGCTGGTGGCACAGTAGAGGGAACGGGAAGAGGTGGTCGGCAGCCACGACGTGCCGGCCTCACCTAAGTCTTTAATCAGCCCTTTAGCAACAAGTGCCTGGCACCACCCCTGCTGCAAAAGATATTCCCCCTGCCACGGGTGCAACGGGAACAGCCATTGGTTGTCACTTAATTCGTTGAGTAACTGAGGCGCATTCTCTGCGGCAAATCGCGTCAGCCGCTGTTGAAGGTTGAGATGCAGACTTTCACCGGCGATTTGCGTTTTATCCACCGAAAACCACCGCAGTGGGAAGTGGGGTGCCATATCAGGCAGGTAGCGTTCAGCCTCCCGCCGGTTAAACGGTTCATGAGACTTAGGCGCAGGGTGGAAAGCGTGTCCTGTCAGCAGCGCCTGCTCAGCCTCGCCAAAATTCAACGCTTTTTCACGCAGAGCGGCCCAGTCATGACGGGCATCAATTGCCTGTTGCGTATGGACATGGCTTTCCAGCACGCGCTGGTGGAAAGTTTCGCAGAGGGGAACGGGCAGAAACAGTTGATGGCGTAGCTTATCAATAATAAGCCGGGAGAGAGTGGTAAAGTCGACAGGATAACTGCCTGATGCCGTGACCAGACGTGCAGGAAATGCAAAGCGGTGATGCTGGGTTGGGGAGAAATAAGCCACTCTGAAATGGAGCGATTTCTGCTCATCCAGCGGGATGAGCAATTCGTCTGGCGGGTATTCTGTCAGTTTCCAGTCTGTGGTTTCACGAATCAGTGCATTCAGGAAGCACTGCGCAGCCACATCTGTGGCTGGTTTTTCAGAGGGCAGGGTCATAGTCAAACAGCTCCCACACAGCAAAATAATAACAATTATGTCAATAATGATTCTCATTATCAACAATAAATGTTATTGTCAGATAAATTAATTTTACAAATAAACACAATTAATACATGGAGTTGAAACATTATAATGTCACCAGGGATCGAAGATACGCCCCAAAAACCACTGTCCTGCTGGCCACTTGCGTTCAGTGCCGGGCTTCTCGGTATCGGACAGAACGGTCTGCTGGTTGTGCTCCCTGTTCTGGTCATACAGACAAATCTGAGTCTGTCTGTATGGGCTGCCCTGCTGATGCTTGGCTCAATGCTGTTTCTGCCATCGTCCCCGTGGTGGGGAAAGCAAATTTCCCGTACTGGCAGTAAACCTGTGGTGTTGTGGGCTCTGGGAGGATATGGCATAAGCTTTACCCTGCTAGGGCTGGGAAGCGTGCTGATGGCTACCAGCGCCATAACAACAGCGGTGGGACTGGGAATGTTAATCATCGCCCGGATCGCCTACGGGCTGACCGTGTCGGCAATGGTGCCAGCCTGTCAGGTCTGGGCATTGCAGAGAGCTGGAGAAGGGAATCGCATGGCCGCTCTGGCAACCATCAGCTCCGGCCTGAGTTGCGGCAGGCTATTCGGGCCGCTGTGCGCGGCAGCAATGCTGGCCATTCATCCTCTGGCGCCACTGGGGCTGCTGATGGCAGCCCCAGTGCTGGCGCTGCTGATGCTGCTGCGGTTGCCCGGCACACCACCACAGCCCACACCGGAGTGCAAGAGCGTCAGTCTGAAGCGGGATTGTCTGCCTTATCTGCTTTGCGCAATATTACTGGCTGCGGCGGTGAGCATGATGCAGCTTGGACTTTCGCCTGCCCTTACTCGCCAGTTCGCCACGGATACCACCGCCATTAGCCAACAGGTGGCCTGGCTGTTGGGTCTGTCCGCAGTAGCTGCGCTTATCGCGCAGTTCGGGGTACTCCGTCCGCAGCGCCTGACTCCGGTGGCCCTGCTCCTGAGTGCCGGAGTGTTGATGAGTGGTGGTCTGGCTATCATGCTCTCCGAACAGCTATGGTTGTTTTACCCGGGCTGTGCAGTGCTGTCATTTGGAGCAGCTCTGGCAACACCCGCTTATCAACTTCTACTGAATGATAAGCTGGCTGATGGCGCAGGCGCGGGCTGGCTCGCTACCAGTCACACACTTGGCTATGGACTGTGCGCTTTGCTGGTGCCGCTGGTATCGAAAACAGGTGTCGCAATCGCGCTGATTATGGCAGCATTATTTGCAACTATATTATTTACCATTGTGTCTGTATTTATCTGGCATTACCGTACTATCAAATAAAGATATGATCATCACCTTACTGGAGTAAATCAGAGGATATGAGAGAGGACCTGCGTCTGATGAAAGCATGTCAGGCAGTGTTCTGGCTTGCTGCCCCCGCCTGGATTTGCCCCTATATTTCCAGACACCTGTTATCACTTAACCCATCACTGGCCCACTGCCGCAGATATTCCCGTGGCGAGCGATAACCCAACGCACTATGCGGATGCCATTCGTTATAATGCTCGAACGCCTCTGCAAGGTTCTTTGCTGCCGTTAACCCGTCTGGTTTGGGCATGACACTGATGTAGTCACGCTTTATCGTTTTCACGAAGCTCTCTGCTATGCCGTTACTCTCCGGACTCCGCACCGCCGTGCTCTTCGGTTCAAGCCCCAACATCCGGGCAAACTGCCGTGTTTCATTAGCCCGGTAGCATGAACCATTATCCGTCAGCCACTCTACTGGAGACGCCGGAAGCTCGTTGCCGAAGCGGCGTTCCACCGCTCCCAGCATGACGTCCTGTACTGTTTCACTGTTGAAGCCGCCCGTAGTGACCGCCCAGTGCAGTGCCTCACGGTCACAGCAGTCCAGCGCGAACGTGACTCGCAGTTTTTCTCCGTTATCACAGCGGAACTCGAACCCGTCAGAGCACCATCGCTGATTACTTTCTTTCACTGCCACTCTGCCTGTATGTGCCCGTTTCGATGGCGGTACAGCAGGTTTTCGCTCAAGCAACAGCGCATTCTGGCGCATGATCCGGTAAACACGTTTGGCATTGATCGCAGGCATACCATCAAGTTCTGCCTGTCTGCGAAGCAGCGCCCATACCCGACGATAACCATACGTGGGCAGCTCTCCGATAACATGGTGTATACGGCGAAGCACATCCGTATCATCCGTGTGACGGCTGCGGCGGCCGTCCATCCAGTCATCGGTTCGTCTGAGAATGACGTGCAACTGCGCACGCGACACCCGGAGACAACGGCTGACTAAGCTTACTCCCCATCCCCGGGCAATAAGGGCGCGTGCGCTATCCACTTTTTTGCCCGTCCATATTCAACGGCTTCTTTGAGGAGTTCATTTTCCATCGTTTTCTTGCCGAGCAGGCGCTGGAGTTCTTTAATCTGCTTCATGGCGGCAGCAAGTTCAGAGGCAGGAACAACCTGTTCTCCGGCGGCGACAGCAGTAAGACTTCCTTCCTGGTATTGCTTACGCCAGAGAAATAACTGGCTGGCTGCTACACCATGTTGCCGGGCAACGAGGGAGACCGTCATCCCCGGTTCAAAGCTCTGCTGAACAATTGCGATCTTTTCCTGTGTGGTACGCCGTCTGCGTTTCTCCGGCCCTAAGACATCAATCATCTGTTCTCCAATGACTAGTCTAAAAACTAGTATTAAGACTATCACTTAAATAAGTGATATTGGTTGTCTGGAGATTCAGGGGGCCAGTCTATCGGTTAATTCCAGCGTCCGTCCGTTACGATCAGATATTACTGAACCGCCCCGGGTTTCCTGGAGAGTGTTTTATCTGTGAACTCAGGCTGCCAGATCATTGTTTCCGATGGAAGCATAATAAGCTTTTTCTGCTTCTGCCGGAGGAGTATGGCCCAGCCTTCCCAGCAATCATCGATTGTTATACCAGTCCACCCACGTGAGTGTGGCCAGTTCCACTTCTGCACGGTTTTTCCAGCTCTTACGGTGTATTACCTCCGCTTTGTAAAGACCATTGATGCTCTCCGCCATCGCGTTGTCATACGAGTCGCCTGTACTCCCTGTTGATGCCAGCAGTTTTGCTTCTTTTAATCGCTCCATATAGGCCAGTGACACATACTGAGAGCCTTTATCGCTGTGATGGATGGTGCCGGACGGACGGCGGGCCCACAACGCCTGCTCCAGCGCATCCAGCACGAATGTCGTTTCCATAGACGATGAGACCCACCACCCCACGATGTATCCGGCAAACACATCAATGATGAACGCCACATAGACGACCCCCTGCCATGTGCTGAGTAGAGTAAGAGGCAGGGCGTAGTCGGACTATTTCCCTGCCTCTCCTCCCCGAACCGGACGTGCACCTTTCAGCGCATCCGGCTCTCCATTTAAATGCTGGCGAACGCCATTGCCACTTCTGTAAAGCGCGATGTATACGTGTTTCTGGTCTCCGTCCTCAGATAGGGATTACCTTCGGGTAGCCGCCAGCGGAACAGCTTCTTGCCTTGCCCCACCAACCAGTACAGTATTTCGCCGCTGAGCTTGCCGTGATTGGTTTTACCAAATAAAACCCACGTTTTGCTCTGACCCGGTTTCGGTGATTTACACCACCACCTCATCAGGGAAGCGATACCTGTACGGTATTTGCGGGCCAGCCAGTGAGCCAGCTTCCAGAACACGACACGGTCGATATAACTGAAGACTTTGGCCTTAAAATCAACGAACTGATAGAACATGGCCCAGCCTTTCAGTTTTCGGTTGAGTTGTTCAGCCATATCGACTTTGCTTTCACTGTAGTTGCCTGATAACAGTGCTGTCAGCGATGCGGCGAAGTTTCTGGCTTTCTCCTGCGGGATCGTTGAGACCACTCGCATCTCGCCATAACGACTGCGTTTGCGAATGATCCTGTGCCCCAGAAAGATAAAGCCGTCATTAACATGGGTGATTTTAGTCTTATCCATGTTCAGCCTGAGTTTCAGACTGCCTTCGAGCACACCCCGACACTCCTCCCTGATGGCTTCCGCCTGTGCTTTGGTGCCTTTGACGATGAGGACAAAATCATCGGCATAGCGGCAGTACGCCACCGCGGGTTTCCACTGCCAGTTTTCTCTGACCGCCGTACTTCGGCCCCGTTGGATACTGTTATTCCAGTACCACCGATCTTTTCTGGCTTTCCCGCTCAGGTAGCGCTCATGCAGGTATTGATCGAACTCATTCAGCATGATGTTCGATAATAGCGGCGATATAACACCGCCCTGTGGCACACCTTCACTGGCCGCCCGAAAGAGACCGACATCGATATGTCCCGCCTTGATGGTTTTCCACAGCAGAGTCATGAAACGTGCGTCACTGATCCTGCGGCGTACAGCCTTCATCAGCAGTCGATGATGTACGGTGTCGAAGTAACTGGACAGGTCGCCTTCAATCACCCAGCGTCCCCGGGTTTCACCACAGTCTGTGAGCTGTAATTTCACCGTGCGGATCGCGTGGTGGACACTGCGCTCAGGCCGGAAGCCATATGAGAGCGTATGAAAATCACTCTCCCATATCGGCTCCATCGCCATCAGCATGGCCCGCTGAACAATACGATCCCGCAACGCGGGGATACCCAGTGGTCGCAGTTTGCCGTTGCTTTTAG
>OJUS01000172.1_pt1 | contig 20303 bp, 26 predicted proteins | sample 1600011 | NCBI WGS metagenome assembly OJUS01 (sample SAMN04436717, study PRJEB24849) | human gut metagenome | biome: human gut; feature: NICU; material: stool | host: Homo sapiens | place: USA: Saint Louis, MO | collected 2010-10-02
ATATAATTATTTAATTAATAGTTTTATAGATGATGTTACTAATAGGAAACAATACTGAGGGTTATTGTTTGATGAATAAGATAGGATACCATGGAACTTGTTCTAAGTATCGTAATAGTATAGATACTTATGGATTGGATCCGGATAAGGTGAATTATAGATCTGATCATTGGTTAGGGCAAGGTGTATATTTTTTTGATGATTATACAAAAGCTTTATGGTGGGCTAACATTATTTCTTCTCATAATGGTAACTGTGGAGGTTTAATTTATGAGACAAAAATTGAGGCTCCAGATGATGAAGTTTTAAATTTGGATGATTATCGTCATTATGATAAATTTTTAACAAGCATTATAGAGAATATTAGTGCAATTGAAGAAGGTTGTTCTGGGCAGATACCGATATTTGAAGATTCTACTTTTCGAGCAGTTTTTTTTGATTACTATAAGAAGACTAATGGTATATCAGTAATTATTGCTACATTTAAAAAGGAATTTGCTACATATACCGAAAAAAGAAGTCCTTCAGAACGAAAATTACAAAAAAAGATTATGAATTTTATAGATCTTGGGTACTGTGAACGGCAAGTATGTGTGTCTAAAAAAGAATGTATAAAGTCTTTTGAAGTAATATATGATGAATCTAATCAAGCTGATGAAGATGATGAGGTGGTATAATGTTTAATAAAGATTTGTTTCTTGCTTTATGTAAGAAATATAACGTTGAATTAAGTAGTTTTATAAAAAAGCCAATGATTAAAGTGGGAGATGAATTTCATGAGATAACGGAAGATGATGTAAAACATATTTTTGGATTATGCCAAGTCTATTTTGATTATTACGATGATAGTATGACTACTAAAGTAGAAAATTCTGTATTTTATCTATATGAAGATTATGGAATTGCGTGCTAGGAGTAATATATGGAGATAAAATCTAAATATACAAGTCCTCTTGTATTAGAAAAAATAGAAATTATAGAAGGTATTTTTCGAAAAAAAAATAAAAATCTTGATAATATATCACTAGGTGTTCAAGTAAATCGTGAGATAAATGAGCTTGAAGAGAATCTTTTTGAAGTACTCCTTAATATTATTATTTCTGATGAAGAAGAGATAGTATTTGTTGATATCACAGGTAGAGCTATTTTTTCAACTGAACAGAAAAAGAGTGATATGTTAGAAAAAAATACATTAGCAATTATGTTTCCTTATCTCAGAAGTTATATTTCTATTATTACAACGCAGCCTGGAATGAATCCTATTGTATTGCCTGCAATGAATATTATAGCTTTAGTTAATGACCAAAAGAAATAATAAAGAAGCACTCATATTAATATGCTATGTACCCCCTTTACTGGACAACCAGTAAAGGGGGTATTTTTGTGAGATATAGTTATGAATTTAAAAGGAAAGCAATTGAATTATTCTATCAAGGTAAATGGCCTAAGAAACCTAACGGGGTCACGACAGATATATTTCATAGACTAATAAGGGACTGGGTTAAACTAGAGCAACTTCACGGTCCGGACATTAATAAATGTCAAGGGATTAATAAGTATTGGTCTCCAAAAGAAAAATATGAGTTAGTATGCTGAATTCTTTCTGGGCAAGGTTTACGATCAGTAGCCATTGTAGTTGGCATTAATTCTGGACAACTGTATCAATGGGTTCGTAAACACAAAACTTTGGGATACAATGGTCTTATTAATAAACCTAAAGGGCGATCATCAAAGAATTCCAATATGAAAACAACTAAGACTATCTTACCTCGAAAACTCAAAGAGCGTGAATATGAGGAGCTAATTCGCTTACGAGCTGAAAATGCTTACATTAAAGTTGAAAATGAAGTCATAAAAAAGAGATTGCCTTGAGAGAAGAAAAAGAGGCTGCACGATTCAAGGCGAAAAAGCAGCGATTATCAAAACGCTCCACCAGAAAGGCTATCAACTGAAGTATTTTCTGAAAGCTATGCCAATGTCCAAATCTACCTATTATTTTGAACTCTCTAAAGTAGATCTTGTAGATAAAAGAAATACATAATAAAAAAATGAAATTCAAAAGATTTTTACAGAACATAAAGGTCGGTATGGTGTACGCCGTGTATATCAAGAGCTTCTTAACCGAGGTTTTGTAGTTAATCATAAACGAGTACAAAGACTTATGCATATCATGGGACTTGCTAAAAAGCGTCCAAATGAGAAGTATCTCTCTTATAAGGGACAAGTAGGTAAAGTGGCAGAAAATATTATTAATAGAGATTTTAGAACAACCGCACTATTACAAAAGTGGACTACTGATGTATCTCAATTTAACTTCTCTTGGGGAAAATGTTATTTGTCGCCTATTTTAGATATGAATACGAATGAGATTGTTGCTTATGATTTAGCATTAAGGACTAACTTAGAGCAAGTTTCTCGTATGTTAAATAAAGCCTTTAAGAATTTTACTAATCTTTCGGGATTATTTTTCCACTCTGATCAAGGATGGCAATACCAACATAAGTACTTTAGAAAAACATTCGAAGAATATTGTATTATTTAGTCTATGTCTCGAAAAGAAAATTGTTATGATAATTCTGTAATGGAAACCTTTTTTGGTAGATTGAAAACGGAAATATATTATGGTTTTGAAGGAGAATATTCATCATTTAACGCTTTTGCAGTAGCGATAGAAGAATACATTAACTATTACAACAACAGAAGGATCCAGAAAAAACAAAATGGATGCCCCCTGTAATATGCAGGGAAGCATCCATGTGTTTAGGCTAGTAAATAATATGTGTCCAGGAAAATGGGTACATATCATTTGGTTTACAGGGCTTTTATTTGTCTTGTTAATATAGCTTTTAAAGCATGATTCTAAAATGTTAAATATTCCAAAACATTAGTTTTAGAATTCAACTAAATAAAAGATTTAATAATTAAAGAGATTAAGACACATATTGTTAGAATGGGAAATAGTATTTAGAATAGTTTTAGGAGATAAATTTTCTAAGATATATCATATGAAATTTTAATGAAAGGAAAGTTTTATGAATCGGGATAAGAAACAAATAATATTAAATTATATTGACAGAGTTGAAAAAGCAATAAGTGATGATAGTTTTATACTTCAACATGATTATGACCTTTTTGATTTATTGATTGAAATCTCTAATGTATTTCAATTTATTCGGAATGGAACTGAAATTAGAGATGCTAATACAACAATTTCCCTACTTAAAATATATCTGGTTAATAATGGTGTTTCTCTTCCTTGTAATGAGAGGCAGGAAGACATATTGATTAGAAGATTTTGGACGGCTTTCAAATTATGGTTTGAAAATGAATTAATTAATATAGATTTATTAAAAGATATATATTTAGGATGGGATAACTGGAATGGTGGTCATTACTGGCTTAATTTGGATTATAACTATGAGTTTCAATTATATAGAGGCATAGATTATCCGGACTCTTTAAAACAGGATTCGCCTAGTTATGAAGAAATAAAAACTTTTATTGAGATTGCTTATAAACATTGGATTAAAAATGATGCTCAGAGTCATTATAATTTTACGGTTAAGGTAAATGAACAATTGAATATATTTAAATTACCATATAGACTGCAAAATGGTCTTTTAATTAAACAAGGATATAAAACAACTTTTGCTATAGATAGAATTTTAAATTACAGAATGTTTGAACGTAAAATCAAATTTTCTGAGCAGATGATAAGTAGTGGTGATATGATGGAGAAAAAAAGTGCATTAGACTTTTTGATAGATTCATTACAATATCTTGTTTCAACACAAGAAGGTAATAGGGGAAAACAATATAGTGCTCTGGCTAAAATGATAAATAGTGATATAAATACTAAAGTATATTCAGTTGTTAAGTATGAACTACAAGAATTGATGAAGTTATCAAATGAATATTTTGATATAAGGCATAATGACTATTTAAATGATGCTAGAGAGCATAGAGAAGCATTAAATGATTCACAGTTTATTGAGTATCTATATAATCGAGCCTATTCATTACTATATCTACTTCGATTAAAATATACTTATTGATATTAAAATTAATATTATTAAATAGATATTATAGTGCTTTATTTTTTAGGGGAAAATCTAAATTGGTAAGTAGAATTATGACTAAGATTTTATTCATCTGTCATGGCAATATTTGTCGTTCTACAATGGCAGAGTTCTATATGAAGCATATTGTTCAGCAGGCAGGCCTAAGTGATTCTATTTATATTGAGTCCGCAGCCACATCTCGGGAGGAGATAGGGAATGATACCCATTATGGGACTAAAGAAAAATTAGATGAAATGGGTATTCCCTATACTCGTCGCAAGGCACGACAAGTGACGATGGAGGATTATCATAACTTTGATTATCTCATCATTATGGATGAAAATAATGCGCGTAATTTAAAGCGTATTATTGGGGATGACGTAGATGCTAAGGTTTACAAGGCAATGTCTTTCGTTAGTGAAAGCCGTGATGTAAAGGATCCTTGGTATACGGGAAACTTTGACGAAACCTATGACGATATAAGTTGTAGCTGTGATGCTCTACTAGCAGTGCTTAAAGAGAAACTTTAAGCGAAATATATATACTGATGGGCCCTCAATGGTAGCTGAAATTTTAATCTACATTGAGGGCTTTTCTATAAGCCTATCTGCCTCATATACTTTATACTATCGAACCATAGCGTAATATGGTATAATTTTTAGGTGTTCATGCGCCTATAGCTCAGGGGATAGAGCGCCGGTCTCCGGAACCGGGTGCGCAGGTTCGAATCCTGCTAGGCGCACCAAATAAAAGGCTTCTCGAAATTTCGAGAAGCCTTTTTGTATGTCTATAATTAGTCTATAGGACAGAGAATTATATATTCGAATATCATATTTAGTGTACTTTAGTGTTCTAACTTTACTATCTATATTTATTACACTGAATTCCTCTAGATCTAAATTCATTCATAAGTAGGTCTATTGATTTATCAATGATTTCTTCATTTGTTATATATACCATCTTTTTGTAATAGACAGTACCATCAAATTCTATCCAACGACTTGTCTTACCATTTAGTTTGCAAATCTTCATTCTGCCTGCCCAGCTTCCCATACTACGGAATTTTTTTCCCTTTGAGAAACGCACTTCTCGAATATCTTTTAATTTATAGGTTCTTTTTACTAATCCAATGCCTATAGACACTTGATCATCTTTAAAGTAAAGAAGTTTATAACGTTCTTCAGGAGGCATGGATTTAATTATAGATAGGTTATAAGTAGCAAAAGCTACAGCAATGCCGACTAATACAAACATTAGGATTATTATATAGATTCCCATATTTTTAACTCCTTCTTATTTCTATTATAATAAAAATAGGTATCGGATGAAATAATTTGTATAATCAACTTTGAAGCGCTATTTGTTTGTATTAATGGAAGAGAAATACATGGCGATATATGCATGAACTAGTTAGAGATAGATAACTTCAGGAGCTGAGGTGCTGATTAGATTTCGATATAGAGTTTTATATTTAATAATATCGAAATAATATAATTAATGTGATTTGGGTAACACATTTTGTTTTGAGAATGATGTACAATAAGGATAGCTATATGAAAATCTGAACATCCTAGCCGGAACACTAGGACATATAGGGGAGCGTTAAATTACGTAGTGAATTTAACTAAGTTAATATATTACTTATATATGTATCTATAGTTCATCCATTTAGGGATGTGGCTATTTAGAGGGGATAATATGACAAATAAAATACAAGAACTTACCGTCAACGAAGTTTGGCGTGATGAGCAAGACGCATGGAACCATCGTTCCGAGTACTTTGTAGAAATGCACAATCGCGAGGATCGCAAGGCACAGGTCACTGATTTTTTAGCCTTCTTAAAGGAAGAAAATTTATTACCTGCAGCGAATGGTCGTACGCTTGATGTAGGCTGTGGTGTTTGTGATTATGCATTGGGCTTAGCTCGTGAAGGGTATAAGGCGACAGGCATAGATTTATCGGATGGTATGATTCGTGGTGCTAAACAATTGGCAGAGTCAGAAGGTTTAGACCTTAGCTTATATATCGGCCCTTGGTCTGATGAAACTCGTCGAGAACTCGGTTGGGATAAAAGCTTTGACTTAGCATATAGTATCTTCTGCCCAATTATGTTTGATGTAGAAAATATTCGCGCCATGCATGATGCAAGTAAGGATAAATGCTTGTGGATTGCATTCAGCGAACGCAGTGACGAAATGGTAGATATGCTATCTGAACATTTCTTTGGTCGTGATTCTTTTCCGTGGGATGGTAAGATGAAAGAGTGTTTAGATGCGATCCATGAGATGGGGCATAATGTGAAAGTAACTTACAAAACGGTTCCTGAAACAGAGGTTATGTCTCTTGAAAAGGCAGTTAATTATTTTACCATGCGACTTCATAATAATGGATGGGGAGACATGGAAGACATGAAAGAAGAGATTAGAAATCTCATTGAACCACTAGCTGTTGATGGAGAAATTCATAATAAGACTGTTGATAAGGTGGCATGGGTTTCTTGGTCTGTGAAATAGGAGATTAGCATGACAGTTGATGAGAAACGTAAGTTAGAACTAAAAACTATGTACCAAATTATTGGCATCTATTGTCATAATAAGCACCACACTCCTAAAGGGCAACTTTGTGAGGAGTGTCAGAAAGTTTGGCAATATGCAGAACATCGTATAGATGTATGTCCTCATATGGAAAGCAAAACCTTCTGTAGCGTATGTAAAACGCATTGCTATGCTCCTACGTATCGTGAGAAAATACGTGAAATCATGCGCTATGGTGGACCTAGAATGTTATTTGTATCACCCATTCAAGTTGTTCGTCATATGTATTTAGAGTGGAAGGATAGAAAAAGGAACCGTACATCTTATGAAAACTGATATGATTGTAAAGACAGGAATGTTTGTAGCATTGACGGTCTTACTATCTTATATATTTGCTATTCATACTACATTTATACATATTACCTTTGGATTTTTATCAACCGCTATATTTGGCATTCTTTATGGGCCTATGGCAGCAGGTATAATGGCTGCTATTGCCTGTTTTATAGGTATGTCCCTATTTGGGCAAGGGGTATTCTTTCCCGGCTTTATCGTATCTGAATTTCTTGTAGGCTATGTGTATGGATATTTTTTACACGGTCGTAATGTTACATTTAAACAATTACTTTTACCGGAAACGATTGTTACTGTATGCATACATCTGATATTGAATACAATGTGGCTTACAATATTTTATAACAAAGCAGTATCTGCTATATTTATTGGACGTCTTATTAAAAATATAATTTGTTTCCCTTTAGAAATTGCATTGATTTTAATTGTGTATAAAGCAGTCAGTAAGTTTATGGTACAAAAAAAGCCATAATCTTACAGTATACTAAAATGCACCCCTAACATTAGATTATATGTTAGGGGTGCATTATTATTTGTAAATATAGCGTTTTACGCGAGTGCTTTGTCCAATACAGTTTTGATTAAAGATTTTGTTTGGGCATAGCTTTCACCAGGTTGTGCCTCGTATTGTTTGTCGAGGTCGAACCATAAGTTCGGATAGTATTCATATGGGTGAGTTTTGAAGAGCTCATGAGCATCTTGATCTTCAACCCAGTTGATATGAATATCTGCGTATGCAGGATTTTCTGCAACGAGTTCATCGATAGCACGGAATGCATTAGCGCAATAAGGGCAACCGTTTAAATGGAAACCTAATATTTCTTTCATGATATTCAGTCCTTTCAAAATAGAATCTACATATATTTCTATAATTTGAGATTTTATACATATTCATGTACCACAACATATGGTACACTACTGAGTATAACATATCTATATAAGATATTCAATTTTTTAGATATATCAGATGTGAATATTAAGAATTCGATATGCATGCATTATATAAATAAGGAGATACCTATGATTTCAGGCGCACAGTATCTGGTAAAAGCCCTTCAAGAGGAGCAGGTAGAGTTTTTATTTAACTATCCTGGGGCGGCTACTATTGATATCATGGATGAATTATATAAGCAAGATAAGGTAAAAGTGATTTTGCCGCGTCATGAGCAAGCATTGGCCCATGCGGCAGATGGATATGCTCGTAGTACCGGTAAAGTAGGGGTTTGTATGGTAACCTCTGGACCTGGTGCTACAAATCTTGTGACTGGTATTGCTACTGCTTATTCTGATAGTGTTCCTCTCGTTTGTATTACAGGTCAAGTTGACTTGGGTCTGATGGGCAATGATGCGTTCCAAGAAGTAGATACTGTTGGCATTGTACGCAATATCTGTAAATATGCTGTTACCGTTCGTGATCGTAAAGAGCTTGGTCGTATTTTGAAAGAAGCCTTTTATATTGCTCGCACAGGTCGACCAGGTCCTGTGGTTGTGGATATTCCTAAAAATATTCAAAAGGCTATGGGCTCTGATGAGTATCCTACTGAGGTTAATATTCGCGGTTACAAACCAAATACCACTGTTCACGTAGGTCAAGTTAAAAAGGCCTGTTCTATTATTAGTAAAGCTAAAAGGCCTCTATTCCTATTAGGCGGTGGGGTAAGCATTAGTGGTGCTAACGACCTTATGATGGAGTTGGTTAAAAAAACAGGGATTCCTGTAGTAACAACATTGATGGGGAAAGGTGCTATTGATAGCCGTCATCCATTGTATCTTGGTAATGTAGGGATTCATGGTGGCTATGCGCCTAATGTAGCCATAACTGATTGTGACGTGATGATTTCTATTGGTACGCGCTTTAATGATCGTATTACTGGTAAACTAAGTACCTTTGCACAAAATTGTAAGATTATCCATATTGATGTAGATGCGGCGTCTATTTCTAAAAATATTAAGGTTGATATTCCAATCGTAGCAGATGCTAAATTGGCTATAGAAAAAATCTTAGAATATATTGAACCTCACGATCTTGGCGACTGGCCAAAACAATTACAGCAACTTAAGGCAGAGCGCCCTGTCACTCAAGCTGACGAAGAGGGGTTAACACCTCAAACTGTTATCGAGTACATCAATCATCACTATGAACATCCTATCGTTACAACCGATGTGGGTCAAAATCAATTGTGGACTACCCAGTTCCTTGATGTGAAAGGTCAATATCAAATGTTGACATCCGGTGGTCTAGGTACGATGGGCTATGGTTTCCCTGCTGCATTAGGGGCGCAAATGGGAAATCCAGATAAGCGTGTATTTGCCATCTGTGGTGATGGTGGCGTGCAAATGAATATCCAAGAGTTTGCCACTGCTATGCACTACCGTTTGCCTGTAACGCTTATTGTATTAAACAATGGATTCCTTGGTAATGTACGTCAATGGCAACAATTATTCTACGATAAACGTTACGCTTGTACGAACTTGATGATGGATGAAAGTGCCATTGTTACGCGAGACATAATCGACAATGATGAGTTTGAGTATGTACCGGATTTTGTGAAATTGGCGGAAGCTTATGGCGCAAAGGCAATGCGTATTACTAAGGTAGAGGACATCGAAAAAGGGTTCCAATTGGCAGATACTTTCAAAAATGGTCCAACCCTACTCGAGTTCATCATTCCAACGGAGCTCAATGTGTTGCCAATGGTACCAGCAGGTAAGTCTTTAAGTGATATGTTGTTGAAGGATAAAAAATAGGAGGGGCTATGGAAGTACAAATGAAAAAACGCTGTATTTCAGCGTATGTAGAAAACCAAATCGGTGTACTAGCTAAGATTTCAGGCCTCTTTGCAGGCAAAAATTATAATCTTGATACATTGACGGTAGGGGAAACTGAAGACCCTACCATGTCTCGCATGACTATTGATCTTACTTGTGATGATTTGACGTACGAACAAATTATTAAGCAACTAAATCGCAGTGTGGAGATTATTAAAGTTATCGACTTTACTGACATGCGAATTACGAAAAAAGAATTACTATTTATCAAGGTCAATAGCTGTAAAGAAGCGGATAAACAAGAAATTTTCCGCATTGCCCAAACCTTTGATTTGTTAGTTGTGGATTATAATCGTAAATCTGTACTTGTTCAATGTGTAAAAACTGTATCTAAAAATAATGATATGATTGCCTTATTTAAAGATATGTTCGTGAACCGTATTGAAGTCGTGCGCGGTGGTAGTGTTGCCATTGAAGCCTTATCCACACCTGACAAATAAGGTGTGTACTCTAAATGTACTTTATAAGCGTTTTAGGTCTATTCAAATATATAATACATGTATTTGAATAGACCTATTTTTTGTGGCTTAAAGCGGGTATAAATTTATATGATATAATGTCTATATCGACCATTATTGATATAGAGACTTTGGTTGTGTGCCAAGGTCTTTTTATATAGGAGGTACTATGAGTTTATTAGATGATATTTTAGCCCATAATAGAGAATACGTAGAAGATCAAAATACAGGTTATGTAGATACAGATACAAAGTGTAGTAAAATGCCTAGCCGTGAAATGGCTATTGTTACATGCATGGATACGCGCCTCGTAAATTTTTTAGAGGATTCAATGGATATTGGGCGAGGTGAGGCAAAGATTGTTAAAACGGCAGGCAATTGTATTACAGGCCCTTTTGATGGTATTGTACGGAGCTTGCTCGTATGTATTTATGAGTTAGGTGTTAACGAAATCTTTATCATTGGTCATCACGAATGTGGCATGGCTAAAACTACAGCAAAAGATTTAACAGAAAAAATGTTAGCTCGTGGCATTTCTCCAGAAGCGATTCACATGGTGCGAAAAGAAATGGAGCGTTGGGCTGATGGTTTTACCCATCCTGCAGAGAATGTAGAAGAAACAGTAGACGAATTGCGTATGAACCCTTTAATTCCTAAAGACGTGCCAATTCATGGTCTTATCTTCCATCCTAGAACGGGTGAAATCGAAGTCATTGTTAATGGCTATACACAAATGAAACAGTATTACGAAAAATAGTAGGTAAATTCTTTAATAGAGGTATTGTGAATTGAGCAATATAGATAGATTAGATACATTTGAGGTAGCGTGTAAACAGCTTCTTACGGATCTTTCAAATTTTAAAAATCTCATTTCCACCCAAGTTCAATCATTAGATGATCAAGAATGGTTATTTGATAAAGGTTCCACTAAGGTTTGTAGTGCTGACGAAAAGGGCTTAAAAAAACGCTGTAAAGTTGGCATAAAATATAGTCTACTAGTTGAGTTATCTCAAATTGATGCAGAAACTATTTGGACGGAATTTAGTCGATTTTGGGGTGCCACTACTTTAAATCAGGTTGAAAGAGTATGTAGCAATGAAGAGTTAGGGCGCTATCAATTTATAGCTAATAACTCTATAGGGGATGAGCTTACCTGTGATATCTATTTACCCAATGAATGGAACATACCGCAATTAAATATGTTGGGATGTATTTCTGCTAGATATAGAAAAGTAGATGTTCAAGAATTTTATGAGAAAAAATAGATTAGTAAAAATGACTGTAGCTATTGTAGCGCTAGCTGCTTTAGTTACTGGTGGCTATGTATATAAAGATACTATATACAGTCGAATCGCTAGAACAGCGGCTGTTGTAAGTGGTCAAGAGATAAAGCCACTCCTCGATTCTGAAAGTCGATACATTCGACAAATCGTGGCTCAAGATAATAGTACGAGCCGTACTATTATGTGGCAATCAGATAGCAGCGAAGCTGATGCGGTAATAGAGTATCGTCTTGTTGGAGCCGATACGACTCAAACGATAAGAGCTACAGACAAAGCTTTTACCGATGATGGTAGTACTACCTATATCCATGAGGGAACATTAACTGGTTTGACGCCTAATACAAAATATGAATATCGTGTTGGTTATAGTAATGATCGTCGCAGTGACTGGTATTCACTGGAAACCGCAGGCGCTAAAAAATATGATGTCCTTATCTATCCAGATTCGCAGTCTGGTGATTACTCTGAGTGGGAACGAATTGTAAAAGATTCAGCGAAACGCAATCCTAATACAGCCTTGTATATTAGCATGGGCGATCTCGTAGATAATGGGGAGCACGCATATCAATGGCGTACTTGGTTAAATTCGATTAAACCGTTAAGTGCTAATGTACCGTTATCAACGACTTTAGGCAACCATGAGATGTATACATTAGATTGGAAAATGCGTGAGCCTCATGCGTATTTGAATTATTTTGCAGTACCACCTAATGGGAATGAAACCTTTAATCGACGTTATTATTCCTATGATTTTGGCGATGTACATTACGTTGTATTAGATACGATGTTATATGAAAGTAATCATGAGGACAATCATGATACACATCATCCTGATCTATACGATGTACAAGTTCAATGGCTACGCCAAGATTTAGCTGCAAATACTAAAAAGTGGACAGTAGTTCTCATGCATCGAGATCCATTCCGATATGCCTTTGACCGACCAGGTGCAAGTCGCGATGTAGGTTTTGATGATGAGGGCGTATTATTTATGCCTATCTTCGATGAGTTTAATGTAGATTTAGTTTTATCTGCTCATTTACATACATACCGCAATCGTGGCCATGTACGAAACTTTGATCGAGACCCATCTGGTCCACTATATATCCTTACAGGGATCGCTGGTGATGCACGACGTCCTAAGTGGAAGCAACATCCTCTAGATGTATATGTAGCGCCTCAGCCTGAGACGAATAATTATATGTCTATGACAGTGACACCGAATAAGCTGATTGTAAAATCATTTTTACCTGATGGTACTCAGCTCGACGAATCAGTCATTGAAAAATAAGAAAAAGACACCTTCTTTGGAAGGTGTCTTTTTTTCTCTAATCAAAGGTAGCAAGAATCTATGAGTAAAATTGATTTACAATATAACAAATAAAAATACAGGATATTTATATAAATACTTGATTATTATGGTAGGTAGTATTATAATACGTGTATAGATTATAAAAATATGTATAAAATATACATATCGTGTATAAAGGAGATAACCTAATGAATGCATTACAAGATTTAATTAAGAAATATGCCTCCCAATATAAAGAACAAGTTGTGGAATGGCGCCGACATATTCATAGCCATCCAGAGTTATCTGGTGAAGAGAAACATACATCTTTATTTATTCAAAAGGTGCTTGGTGAACTAGGAATTCCCTTTGTAAACGATATTTCTGATTATGCTGTTATCGGTAAGATAGAAGGTGCTCATACAGGCCCTGTTATTGCATTGCGTGCCGATATGGATGCGTTACCCATACATGAAATAACAGGCTTGCCCTTTGCTTCACAAAATGAAGGTGTTATGCATGCCTGTGGTCATGATAGCCACATAGCAATTTTACTTGGTGCAGCGGCGATTCTACAGTCTATTAAAGATCAATTGCACGGCACTGTAAAACTTGTATTCCAGCCTTCCGAAGAGGAAGCATTATTCCCAGGAGCACAAGGTATTGTAGATAGCGGTATCCTTGATGACGTAGATGAAATATATGGACTTCATGTATGGCCACAATTACCCGTTGGCACTGTAGGTCTAAAAAAAGGTAATTTGATGGCTGCATCAGATCACTTCCTTGTACATATTAAGGGCAAATCAACCCATGGTGCTGAGCCTCACAATGGGGTTGATGCTATTGTGGCCGCAGCGAACTGGATTGTAAATGTGGAGTCCATGGTAGCTCGTGAAACGAATCCTATGGAAAATCTTGTATGTACCATAGGTGTTATAAATGGCGGTGATCGATACAATGTAGGCTGTGGCGATGTATATCTAGAAGGTACATGTCGTACCTATGAACCAGAGAAACGTGATTATATTGAGCGACGATTAGGTGAAAGTTTACAGGCCCTCGATGTGTTGTTTAAAACGGAAAGCACTTTGGACTATAAAAGGGGACATGGTGCAACTATCAATAATCCAGAGGCCATTGATTATGCCACATCCATTGTAGAGAAATATCTTGGTAAAGACGCAGTGGTACATCCTGAGTTCCCATCTATGGCAGCAGAAGACTTCTCCGCCTATCTTCATAAAATCAAAGGTGCGTTCCTTTGGTTAGGCACTGGCTTTGAAGGCAATCCGGCTTTGCATAATGCAGCTTTCACCATCGATGAAAGCATCCTCGAACCTAGTATAACAATGATGGCAGCTATTGCCGCCGAATATTTACAAGAAAAGTAGTTAAACACATAGTTTGAAATAAGAGGTTATCATGAAAAGTTTACAACATACATCATTTAAAACAATGCTTCAATATACACCAGAGGAAATTAAATACTTCTTGAAGTTAGCAGCTAAATTAAAAGCAGATAAAAAAGCGGGTAAGGAAATTAAAACATTAGAAGGTAAAAACTTTGTTCTAATTTTTGAAAAAGACTCAACGCGGACCCGCTGTGCTTTTGAGGTAGGGGCAGCTGACCAAGGTGCTTTTACAACATATCTTGGTCCTACAGGTTCTCAAATGAATAAGAAAGAATCCTTAAAGGACACGGCTCGTGTTCTCGGTTCCATGTATGATGCCATCGAGTTTAGAGGCTTTGACCAAAAGGACGTAGATACATTGGAGGAATACTCTGGTGTGCCAGTTTGGAATGGGCTTACCGATATGGATCATCCTACACAAACATTAGCCAATTTCTTAACACTTCAAGAAAATATCGACAAACCGTTGAATGAAATTTCTTTTGCCTATGTAGGTCATGGTCAATCCAATATGTGCAATGCTTTGATGAGTGGTGCCGTTAAAATGGGGATGGATTTCAGACTTATTGGTCCTAAACAATACTGGCCAGCTGGTCCATTCTACGAAGAGTGCTTAAAGGTGGCTAAAGAAACAGGTGCTACTATCACTTGTACAGATGATGTAGCTGAAGGTGTTAAAGGCTTAGATGTCATTTACACTGGTGTGTGGGTAACGATGGGCGATACTTACGATATGTGGGAGGAACGTATCAATACATTTAAACCGTTCCAAGTAAATGCAGAAATGATGGCATTGACAGGTAATCCCAATACTAAGTTCTGTCACTGTTTACCTGCGTTCCACAACACAGAAACACAAGTAGGTAAAGATATTTACGAACGGTTTGGCATGGATGGCATTGAGGTAACCGAAGAGGTATTCGAAGGTCCAAACTCATTGGCGTTCCAAGAAGCAGAAAATCGTCTTCATACTATTAAGGCGGTTATGGTTGCTACCTTTGGAGATTATCCATTGAAATAAATTCATCCTCCTAAATGGTGATGAATCGTATAGTTTGTTTCCTATTTATATTGGATAAAGGGCTATATAAATAGGTGTGAGTCACTAATAGGTGAGAAGTGAGGTTTATTATGACACCCCATAGAGTATTTATTGTTGGTCATGAAGGCACAACTGGTCTTAGAATTCATGAACGATTATCCGATCGAAAAGATATAGAACTCTTAGCGACTGCTGATGAGGATCGCAAAAATGTAGAGGCCATTAAAGTGGTTGCAAAAAAAGCGGATCTTGTATTTCTTTGCTTACCTGATGTGGCATCTAAGGAAATTATGGCCGCTATTGGTGATTTTCCATGTAAGGTTATTGATACTTCTACAGCGTTTAGAACTACAGCTGGTTGGGCATATGGGTTCCCAGAACTTGGTGAAAGCTACAAAACAGATATTGCAACTAAAAAACATATTGCAAATCCTGGCTGTCATGCGAGCGGTATGATTGCTTGTATAGCGCCTCTTGTAAAAGCAGGGCTCGTGCCAGCGGATTATCCTTTCACCATTACATCCTTAACAGGCTATAGCGGTGGTGGTAAGAAGATGATTGGTCAATATGAAAGCAGTCCTAAGGACTATTTCCTTTATGCGCCTCGTCAATATGGGCTTGGTCAAGAACATAAACATTTACCCGAAGTACAACATGTATGCGGCCTTAGTGAAGCTCCAATTTTTATGCCAATTGTTGATGATTACTACTCTGGAATGGAGGTTACCGTAGGTATTCATAGTCGTTTATGTCATAAACCTGTTTGTATTGATAAGGTACAACAAACGTTAGAATACTTTTACAAAGATAGTACAATCGTTACGGTTGCACCATTTACTGAAAATAGTAATAGCGGTATGTTAAACGCTAATCAATTGAGCAATACGGACAGTATGAAAATCTATGTCACTGGTAACGATGAACGCATCATGGTTCACGCCATTTTCGATAATTTAGGTAAAGGTGCATCGGGTGCCGCCGTTCAATGTATGAATATTGCATTGGGTTTACCAGAGGATACTGGTTTAGTATTAGGTTAGAGAGGAATCTATGAAGAATGTAACAAATGCAATGCGGGCGCATATCTTAACGGCGGCCGTTCCATATATAAAACAATACACAGATCAGTACGTTGTCGTTAAATACGGTGGCAATGCCATGGTGGATGAAGAGTTAAAGAAATCTGTTATGAAGGATTTACTATTACTTCAATTAGTGGGGGTCAAAGTAGTCCTTGTTCATGGCGGTGGCCCAGCTATTAATAGTACTTTAGAGGCGATGCAAATTAAATCACATTTTGCTAATGGTCTACGAGTTACCGATGAAGCAACAATGGATGTTGTACAAATGGTGCTAGCCGGCAAGGTGAATAAAGGGCTCGTGGCGGATTTAACGGATCTTGGTGGCAAAGCTGTTGGCCTTTGTGGCGTAGATGGCAACATGATTCAAGTTCATAAACAAAACGAAGAACTTGGTTACGTAGGTTATATTGATACCATTGATACCAGCATTATCCATGACGTAATTAGCCGTGGCTATATTCCGGTTATTTCTTCTATCGGTATGGGTGCCGATGGTAATACTTACAATATTAATGCTGATACCGTAGCCGCAAAGATTGCAGGCGCTCTCAAGGCGGAAACAATGGTGGCTATGACCAATATTGATGGTGTATTACGAGATGTACATAATCCTAAATCTTTAATCTCTAAAATCACTATGGCAGAGGCGAATCAATTAAAAGTAGATGGTATTATCGCCGGTGGTATGATCCCAAAAGTGGATTGCTGCTTAGAGGCTATTAAGTCAGGGGCTCAAAAAGTATTTATCATTAATGGTGAAATCCCACATGCTATTCTTATCGAGTTATTAACCGATGAAGGTCTTGGCACAATGTTTGTTGCGTAATATAGTAGATATAATGCTGGTAATCATCTATAGGTTATCTTTTATATAGATAGACGACGGCATGACCGTACATTTGGAGGGTATAATGAATAATACAATCGATTTCGAACAACAAGATAAAGAATATATAGCCAATACGTATGGTCGGTTCAACGTATGCTTTCAAAAAGGGAAGGGTTCTCTCTTGTGGGATGTAGAGGGTAAAGAATACATTGACCTTGGCTCTGGTATTGGTGTAACGGCTTTTGGTGTTGACGATGATGAGTGGACTGACGCTGTTACTAAGCAGTCTCATGCGTTGAATCATATTTCTAATTTATACTATTCTTTGCCACAGATTGAACTAGCGAAACAGCTCTGCGCGAAAACGGGGATGAAAAAGGTGTTTTTCTCTAACTCTGGTGCGGAGTCTAACGAATGTGCTATTAAGGCAGCTCGTAAATATAGCCATGATAAATACGGCGAAGGTCGTCATGTAGTTGTTACCTTGGTCAATAGTTTCCACGGTCGTACTATTACTACCTTGTCTGCCACTGGCCAAGATGTATTCCATCAACATTTTTTCCCATTTACAGAAGGTTTTATTCATACACCAGCCAATGATATTGACGCGGCCTTAAAAGCTCTTGCTAATCCAGCCGTTTGTGCCATCATGATGGAACCTATCCAAGGTGAAGGTGGAGTTATGCCCTTAGATAAAGAGTTTGTCCAAGCGGTAACAAAATATGCGCATGAACACGATCAACTGGTACTCATCGATGAGGTACAAACTGGTAATGGTCGGACTGGTAGTCTATATGCATACCAACAATTTGGCATCGAACCAGATGTGGTATCTACTGCAAAAGGCTTGGCGGGAGGTCTACCAATGGGTGCAACCTTATTCAACGAAAAGATGCAGTATGTTTTAAATGCTGGTGCCCACGCTACTACCTTTGGGGGAAATCCAATCTGCGCGGCTGCAGGGAACACTATTATTAGACGGTTAACTCCTGAATTTCTCGATTCTGTAAAAGTAAAAGGGGAATACGTAAAATCTATCTTAACTGGTAAACCTGGTGTCATTGGTGTTAGTGGTATGGGGCTCATGCTCGGTATTGAGACTATAGTAGATGCAAAAGCTGTCATTGCAAAATGTTTAGAAAAGGGCGTAGTATGCTTATCTGCTAAAAATAAGGTACGACTTTTACCAGCCCTTAATATTCGACAAGAACAATTAGAAAAAGCTATTGCTATTTTGGCTGATGTGATTGAAGAATTAGTGGCACAGTAAGAAGTAAGATTTTGTTTAACTTTCATAAATATTGTTTACTATAGTTATGTAACATTGAACTATGGAAATAAACCGATGATTGTATAGACTTTACTCCGTATTCGTGTTACCCTAAAAGAAACAGTCTATATTGGAGGAGTAAATATGAATACAGAGTCCTTACGTAATGAAGTATTGGTTCCAGCGGTAGCAAAAACGTTGGACATTGCTGCTAAAGCAAAACCTACAAAAGAAGAAATTATCACAACGGCGAAAATCACCGCTGCTGTGACAGTTGCAACAGCTGTTGTATCCTTAGCGGTACAAGCAGTATTGCGCAACCGATAAGAAACTGAGAAAACGACATGGCGTTGCCTGTCGTTTTCTTTTACATTTACCCTGTTATTCCCCTAAACAAAGGGTTTTTCTTGGCACAGTAGGTTTTGTATTTATAAATTGGTAAACTGTTTAATCAATATATATTAGAGATGCATATTGATATGCGATTGATATACTGAAATTAGAGAATATTAGAGGAGGCGATATGATGCATAGTCGAGATTTAATAAAGCAATATAAAGGCTACGTTCAAGATTGGCGTAGATATTTTCATAAACATCCTGAGCTCAGCAATGAAGAGTTTGAGACGACAAAGATTTTGGCTAAAGAATTAGAATTAATGGGCGTAGAGGTTCATGTAGACACAGAGCGTGGTATCGGTTTAATCGGCATTATCCATGGTGCTAAGCCTGGAAAGGCTATCGCGTTGCGCGCCGACATCGATGCACTGCCAGTTCATGAATATAATACAGTGGATTATAAATCTGAAGTAGAAGGTAAAATGCATGCTTGTGGTCATGATGGACATATGGCTATTTTGCTTGGTGCGGCTAAGATGCTAATGTCTATGAAAGACCGTATTGAAGGCGATGTGTATTTAGCATTCCAACCTGCGGAAGAAACTGGAGCAGGGGCTCCGGATTTTATTAAGTTTGGTGATTGGTATGATAAGGTAGATGCTATCTTTGGTGGTCATGTGTGGATCGATTTGCCAGCAGGTCTCATATCTGTTGAGGAAGGCCCTCGTATGGCTGCGAGTAGCCAGATTACTGTTAATGTAAATGGCAAACAAGGTCATGGTGCACAGCCTCATCAAGCGATTGATGCAATCGTGGTGGCTAGTGCCATCGTTATGAACTTACAAACTGTAGTTTCTCGCAATGTGAGTGCCCTTGATTCCGTCGTTGTTACGATTGGTAATATTCATTCTGGCTCAGAATGGAATGTCATCCCTGGGGAAGCTTCCCTGGGCGGTACAGTTCGCTTCTTTGATCCAAATCAAGAACAATATATTGTCGATACTATTCGCCGCATTGTGGAACACACTGCAGAAGCCTATGGAGCGACTGCTACATTAGAATATATAAAAAAAGTGCCCCCTACTATTAATGATCCTAAAGCCAGTGAACTGGCAGAACGTGTCGTTATTGATACATTAGGTAAGGACAAGCTTTCTAAGATGCGTAAAGTCATGCCTGGAGAAGATTTTGCTTGGTATTTACAAGATAAACCAGGATGTTTTGCCTTTATTGGTATTCAAAACCCTGAAGTAGAAGCTACATACGATCATCATAATAATAGATTTAATATGGATGATACCGTACTATCTGCCGCTTCAGCAGTGTATGCAGAATATGCTATTCAGTGGTTGAAAGAACATAAATAAATATTTATATATAAGCCTTATTAGTATCTTATTATATTAATAAGGCTTTTTGTGTGCTATTTTTTTTGTATTTATCAAGATGAGGATAATTATAGTATTAATATATTACGATTATTATACAGATTTAATATTGTATTTGTTATAATTAT
>OJUS01000186.1_pt1 | contig 15567 bp, 9 predicted proteins | sample 1600011 | NCBI WGS metagenome assembly OJUS01 (sample SAMN04436717, study PRJEB24849) | human gut metagenome | biome: human gut; feature: NICU; material: stool | host: Homo sapiens | place: USA: Saint Louis, MO | collected 2010-10-02
CATCACCAACAGCCACAGAACGACTTGCAGATGCGTCTGTTGCAGCATTTGGGCCAATAGCAATAGAATTATCGGCCGTAGCACCAGTATTATCTTTATTAGCAGCATCAGAAGATTTTATAGATATATATTTATAAACGATTTGGTCTACAATAGCGCTAAGTTGAGAGCCATTAATTGCATCTGTGGAAGTAGCACTTACTTCGCCAGGAGCCACATGTTTCAACTGACGTTCATACCCTTTAGAACCAAAAGATACAACGTCACCTGGCAGTGTTTTATCACCACCAGCCCAGGAAGCAACAACATTATTTGGCAAAGTATAGCTAGATTGTTTTGTACCGCCTACATCAGTGTTAGAACCACCACCGATGGCAATAGCATTATCACGATTTGCCCTAGCCCCTGTGCCAATAGCAATAGCATTTGTTACATCATTATTGGCTTGACCAGAAGGTCCTGATAAACGATCCTTCGCATTTGCACCTGTACCAATGGCAATGCCCACATTGCCTGACTGACCTTTCATGCCTAATGTGATACCGGATTCACCAGCTGTTGCCGTTGTATATAGTGGATTTCTCATATCAAAGCCTGTTAAGCTTTGAACCGCACTACGCAAATCCCCAGTTTGAATCTCACCATTATTCGTAGTGTAAATAACTTTTACACCATCGGCTTTAACTACATCATCGCCACCAATAACAATAGAAGAGTTACCTTGAGCTATTGTATTTCCCCCAATGGCAATTGCTTGCTCCCCAATTACTCTTGCACCTTCATTAGCAGTATTACCACCACCAATAGCGATTCCTTGTGGACTGTTAACACTGGTACTAGAATTAGAACCTATTGCAATAGAATATCCACCAGCTGCTGCTGCATTTTGACCGAAACCTACAGCTTTATCACCAGTAACAGAAGCACCATCCCCCAAGCCTACTGCTGTTTCATACAGTTTTGTAGGCAAAGTATTTGCCGCCATAGAGATGCTAGCATTAGTCATTGCTAATGCAGCCAAGATTGCTGCTACAACAATTTTCTTCTTGCCACTATTATTCTTAGCGAACTCAGATACTACTACGTAGCAGTTTTTTGATTTGCTCCAAACCACTTTAAAAATCTTATTCATACTTTCTCCTATAAACTATAGTAATATTAATGCTCCCTCGATGTTTTATCATATGGTAAGTCATACGAGAATACTAAAATTTTCAATATTATAAGTATATCAAAACCTTTAATACACTATCAAGCTTTTTCATTTTTTATTCATAATTCTACATAGCGCACAAATACAGCATTAATGCGTTTTATAGTGATTCATATCACAAATTTATATAAAATACGGGCTTATTTTATACCATAACAAAGAGATAAAATGAATATAAATTCATAATCATTATTTTAAACTTGTTTTATAAGATTATATTTTCCCACCATCACATGTGTTCATCTTACATTACATAACAAAAAGCTATCTCATAGAAATAACAATCTACAAGATAGCTTTATTGCTAGTTTATATAATTAAATAGGGAAAACCAATTAAGTTACATTAAAGGCATATACACTTTGTTCGTGTGCTAATTGTATGCGCTTATGTAAGCCTTTCATATATGTACGATATATCGCTTGTGCTTCTTCGACAGATACGATATCAAAATGAATTCCATCCCCCACTGGTAATTGGCTTAACCTAGGTAAATCTGCCGTAATCACAGTACCAATCTTTGTATAGCCACCTGTTGTTTGCCGATCTGCCATGAGCACTATAGGGTTTCCATCAGAAGGAACTTGGATAGAACCAAATACAGCGCCATCGGAGATAATATCTGCACCATCTATATGCTCTATAACAGGGCCATCCAAGCGAAAGCCCATGCGATCACATTGTACAGTCAATGTATATATTTTACTACCAAAGGTCTTGATTCCTTTCTCTGTAAAATACTTTGCTTGATTTCCGAGAACAACACGCAAAGGTTCGTGACACTCACGGCCGCCGCGGTTATATAAGGCGATATTGAATAAGTTATGACCATCATAGAAGTCGCACACATTCACTTCGTCTCTAGTAAATGCTTTAATGCCAAACTGATCACCTGCTTGTAACGGTCTCCCCTCAAGACCACCTATCTTAGCCTTTGTATGAGTCGATACGCTACCATTAATAGTAGGAACATCAATACCGCCGGAGAAAGCAATATACATACGCACGCCACATTGGCTAAAGCTACCAGAAATAATATCTCCTTCATGACATATAAAAGGTATGTATCGAGGCACGACTATATTATTAATAGTGGGGTGCATATCAGCCCCTGTAAAAGCAACAATACATGTACCTTGAACCATTAGTGTAGGCGGTAACACGGTGCATTCTAAAGCACCTAAAGGCTCCTTGTTTCCTACTAAAGCCTGCCCCAATAGATAGCTTTCACTATCCATAGGCCCCGCTACAGGCATACCATATTGTTGATAGCCGACTCGTCCTGCATCTTGAATCGTTGTATACATCCCTGGTCCATCTACGTGGATTGAAGCTTTCTTAAAACTATTTAAAGCCACGCAAATCACCTACCTCTACTTCATGTACAACAGGAATATAAGCTGAACCTAAGGATTTGATGCGATAAAATTCAGTATCATCGATGGGCACATAACGAACGTAGTCCCCTGCTCTTAATAATGCAGCTTGTTTTTTAGACATATCATACATAGTCACAGGTGTGCGCCCAATGATCTGCCATCCCCCTGGAGAATCTGATGGATATGTGCCAGTCTGTTCTCCTGCAATACCTACAGACCCGGCAGGAATCAAAGTTCTTGGCGAAGACAACCGCGGCGTTGCAATGCGAGGATCCATTCCACCTAAGTAAGTAAAACCAGGAATAAAACCTAACATATAAACCAAATAATCAGTACCACTATGAATGGATACAACCTCAGCTTCACTTATATGATTATGAGAGGCTACAAAGCCTAGATCTGGACCATACTCGCCACCGTATATGGTCGGGATTTCAACAATCGTAACACGTTCATTTGCGCTGTCTGTTACAGATTCTTGTAATATAGGATTGATAGTTCTACAAATGTCGGAATACGTATATACCATTGCATCATATTGAACAAGCAATGCACAGTATGTAGGAACTAGTTCAATAATTCCATCTAGCTGTAAGAGTTTAATCTGCTCTATAACTTGTCGGATTTGTCGATTAATCTTTGGATCGATTGCTTGACCAAAATCAATAGAGATAGCGCAATCCCCTACAGGTGAAATTGTAGGTTTCATATGTACCTCCTGCTATAACTAGAAAGGACCATCACATTCAAGACGAACGTAATGGTGCTTTCACAGATAATTAATTAACCTAGTAACTTAGCAATGCCCTTTAAAGATGTAACACCAATGTAAGATGTTACGAGCACTACAATCCACCCTGTATAATATAAAAGTTTATTGTGTTTATATGTTCCTACGATTTCAGATTTATGAGTTGCGACAAGCATAACTGCCAATGTAACAGGTAATATTAACCCATTTACAGAACCGGCTAAAATCAATAGAGATGCTGGTTTACCAATAAAAATCAGGATACATGTGGAAATAAAGATAAATGCCATAATAGTCAATTTTTCATTTCGTTCTACCACCTTAAACAATGTTTTTAAGAAGGATACTGATGTGTAGGCAGCCCCTACTACAGAGGTCAATGCGGCACAGAAGAACACTATACCGAATAATTTATGCCCGATTTCACCAGCTCCTAAAAGAAAAGCAGAGCCAGCTGGATCCTTAGCATCTAGTACAAATCCCATAGATACCACACCAAGAACAGCTAAGAATAATAATATACGAACTAGCGCATCAACAGACATGCCCATAATCGCTGCACGACGTACATCCTTTAAATGTTCTTGACCTGTAATACCAGCATCAATAAGGCGATGACCACCAGAGAATGTTATATAGCCACCTACGGTCCCTCCAATAAGAGTTATCGTAGCAAGCCACGGATAATTCGTAGGTACTATCGCATGAGTCACTGCTGTCCCTACCGGGGGATTCGTTGAAAATGCTACATAAGCAATGAGGACGAGCATAACCGTACCGAGTACTTTAGCCGTATTATCTAGAACACCACCCATCTTCTTAGATGTAAATAGTAAGATGCCCAAAATACCACTAATAGCCGCTGCTGTTGTTGTGTCGATACCAAATATAATATTGAGGCCCATAGAAGCACCACCAATATTACCGATATTAAAGGCTAATCCACCAAGGGAAATTAAAAATGCCACTATATACCCAAGGCCTGGTAATACCTTATTCGCAATATCTTGACCGCGCATTTGGGATACACCAATAATTGTCCACACATTAAGCTGTGCAATAATAGAGAAAATAACGGATATAACGATAGCAAATGCAAAGTCTGCTTTCAGCTCATTTGTAAACGCTGCTGTTTGCAACATAAAGCCAGGCCCAATAGATGACGTGGCCATTAAGAAAGCTGCCCCTAATAGGACAGAGAAACTCGCTTTACCTGTAATTGGTTTCATAGGAACCTCCAAAATAATAATTAATCTATGTCATACTTATTGCTTAAAGCTCATACTTGCTTTTAATACTTATATTCGTATTTTCTGTTAGTATTAATTAAGCATTTATTTTAATGTATTTAATAATGTTATCGGTGTTGAAAATTTGCCACCGTTACACCAGCTTTTGTGAGCCCCTCCCGAATATACCTTGTGAAAGCTATCGCTTCTGGGTTATCACCATGAACACATACGGAGTCGGCCACAATATCAATGGTCTTCCCTGTATTAGTAACAACCTTACCCTTTGTAACCATCATGAGAACTCGGTCTAAAGCCTCTTGTGGGTCTTTAATGAAAGCACCTGCTTCTGTACGAGGGACCAATGTTCCCTCCTCTGTATAGCCACGATCAGCAAACACTTCCTGTATAACAGGAATACCTCGTCGTTGTGCCTCTTGAGCAATATAGCTACCACTCAATACCATGGCCGCGATATTAGAATTTACCGCTTGTAAACCATCTAAAATTGCATCGGCTAGTACAGGCGTAACACAGGCTGTATTGTAAAAAGCACCATGTAGTTTCATATGCTGTAAACTAATGTCATAACTATCACAAAAAGCTTGTAGTGCGCCCAGTTGGTATATCATATAGGCTTTTGCCTCCGCAGGATTTACTGCCATCGCACGACGACCAAATCCCATCAAATCTGGATAACCAGGGTGTGCCCCTACGGCTACGCCCTTTTCTTTACACATGCGGACAGTCGCATCCATAATAAGAGGATCTCCAGCGTGCCAACCACAAGCAATATTAGCACTTGTTACGTGATTTAATACTTCACTATCCATACCTAATGTATAATTACCAAAACTTTCGCCTAAATCACTATTTAAATCTACATAATGAGACATATACTATTACCTCTCCATCTTCATCTATTTTATAAATTCTATAGAATATCGAATTTAATGATACGATTATACTAAATAAACCTATATCTTAGCAAGGATATTTATCAAATCTACAAAATTATTTTATAAATACAAAAACCACAAGATTAAAATCTTGTGGTTTGTATGTATACTCTTTTTTATCTGACCCTACTATATCCCATCATGAGCTCATAAATAGTATTTTGTATATTATCCGATTCTGTTATTTCAGAAACGGCACAAATAAAATCGGGATGCGCTTGCCAAACGGTATCAGCATTTGTGGTTTTAATGCCCCCAACAGCAACAATGGGAGCCTTACTAAACTGCTTTGCCCAATATATATAAGAAATGCCTACAGGATTAGCATTGGGTTTTGTCTGTGTAGAAAAAATAGGCCCTACCCCAATATTACCTATAGTAAATGTATCCAATATATCAATTACCTCCTACAAAGCTAACGATTTCTAATCTATCAGCAACCGTTAATTTAGTGGTTATATACGTTTCCTTACTAAGAATCTCGCCATTAAGCTCAACTACAAAGTGTTTACCGGCATACCCTAATTCATTAAGAACCAAATGAAGTTGCTCGTTTGAAACCTGCTTTGGCTCTCCATTAACAATTAAATCCATAGTGACCTCCCATATGAAAAAGCTTATAAAATATCAATATATTCTTCTTGTAAAGCTTTATTCATACTGCGTACAGCACAGAACTTGCCGCACATCGAACAGGTTTCACCATGATCTTCCTCCGGTGCTCTACTTTCACGAATAGAACGAGCCCGTTCAGGATCAAGGGCACAAGCATACTGTGCCTCCCAATCGAGAACTTGACGTGCCTTAGCCATAGTGTCATCTATATCTCTTGCATTAGGAATACCACGAGCAATATCTGCAGCATGCGCCGCTATTTTGAAAGCCATAATTCCGTCTTTTACATCATCTGCATTTGGTAAGGCTAAATGTTCCGCTGGTGTAACGTAGCATAAGAAGGACGCACCATGCATACCCGCTACAGCGCCACCAATAGCAGCCGTAATATGGTCATAGCCTGGAGCAATATCTGTGACGAGCGGTCCCAACACATAGAATGGCGCTCCATCACACAAGGACTCTTGTATCTCCATATTCATTTGTATTTGATGTAAAGGTACATGCCCAGGTCCTTCAATCATAGCTTGTACACCATATTGTTTCGCTCGTTTTGCCAATTCACCAAGCCTTACAAGCTCTTCAATTTGGCACACATCAGTGGCATCCGCCAAGCAACCTGGACGACAAGCATCACCTAAAGACAACGTAACATCATATTCTTTGCAAATCTTTAAGATTTCATCATAGTATTCGTAGAATGGATTTTCATGGCCTGTCATGCTCATCCACGCAAATACCAAACTACCTCCGCGGCTAACAATATTAAGCAACCGTTTATGATTCTTGATTTGATCTATTGTTTTTCTCGTAATACCACTGTGGATAGTAATAAAATCTACACCATCTTGAGCGTGTAATCGGATAGTGTCCAAGAAGTCTTGAGCCGTTAATTCACCTAAATCTTTTTGATGATGAATGACACTATCATAAATAGGCACCGTACCAATCATTACTGGTGATGTCTCGATTAATTTACGTCTAAAAATACGAGTATCACCATGAGTTGAAAGATCCATGATTGACTCTGCTCCAAGTCGAATAGCTCGATTAACCTTTTCAATTTCGCTATCATAATCAGTAACGTCTTTTGATGTACCTAAATTAACATTGACTTTAGTTCTAAGACGCTTACCAATCCCCTCTGGCGAAATGCTAGTATGTTGCTTGTTACAAGGAATAACAACCTTGCCTGAGGCCACTAGGGAACGTAATACCTCTTCATCCATACGTTCTTTTTCCGCGACAACTTTCATTTCCTTCGTAACTACACCAGCCACAGCCGATTCCAATTGTGTCATAAACATTTTTACATCCTCCTATATAAAAGACATATATAGTTAGGTATGCAAAAATGGGTATCGAACAAAATGATCGATACCCATATTAAGTATTAGCGTGCTTCCTACGCGGGCATGATCCCGATCAGGTATAAAGGTCAGGTGCTCGCAGCCCTTTCTCAGCCTATATAATAGGCTCCCTTGCATACTCACTATATAATTATGCTATTAATATTACTACTTTATTCAGATTTGTCAAATGAATATTCCGACACTTTTACGTCTATTATTTATTTCTCAGCCTTATCTTGGTCTTTGCTATCATCGGAATCTGCTTTTTCAGAGATTACAATATGACCATCCTTAACATCGGCAAGCAAGTGTTTAGCATCGATGTGATCCAAGTAGAAATCAGTTACATTATCGCGGATTTCAGATTCGATAACACGACGTAATGGACGAGCGCCCATAGTTTTGTCATACCCTTGTTCCATCAACAATTCTTTAGCTGCATCTGTTACATCAAGAGTGATATCTTTTTTAGCTAAAGTTTTATTCACTTGATCAAGCATCAAATCTACAATTTTTTTCAAATCTTCTTTGCTCAATTGATTGAACTCGATAACTGCGTTGAAGCGATTCAAGAACTCTGGACGGAAAAATGGAGCGATGCGTTCCATTACATCTACTTTATTTTCATCATCATTGTCATTACCATAACCAAAACCCGCATTGGATGTAGCGATGATAACGGTATTTTTAAAGTTTACTGTGTTACCTTGACCATCTGTTAAGCGACCATCGTCCAATACTTGTAAAAGTAATGTAATAACTTGAGGGTCTGCTTTTTCGATTTCATCGAATAATACGATGGAATAAGGATTACGACGTACGCGTTCAGTCAATGTGTTAGAGTTATCTTCATAACCAACATAACCAGCTGTAGCACCGATTAATTTAGATACGGCTGTGCGATCACTATATTCGGACATATCCAAGCGAATGATTGCATCTTTGTTACCAAACATATCTAGAGCTAATTGTTTAGCTAATTCTGTTTTACCAACGCCAGTAGGACCTACGAATAAGAAGCTACCGATTGGACGGTTGCCTTCGTCAAAGCCTGCACGGTTACGACGAATTGCTTTAGATACAGCTTCTACTGCTTTATCTTGACCAATTACATGAGCTTCTAAACGAGATTTCATGTCTTTCAAGCGCTCGATATCGGATGCACCCATTTGAGATACAGGGATACCTGTCATTCTTTCAACGGCTTCTGCTACATCGTTAACCTTAGCCACTACCTTTTGATTTTCTGTATGGTTATCAAGCTCTGCTTGTAACTTTTGAATACGCATTTTTTCATTAATCGCAGATTCATAGTCTTCTTTTTGAGCATATTCCTCTTGTTTTGCTTTAGCATCAGCAATATCTGCTTCCAATGTTTTAATATCTGTTACAGGATGTTGAGATGCCAAGTGAGCTGCTGTTACATCGATTAAATCAATGGCTTTATCAGGCAAGCTACGTTGTGGAATATACTGTACGGAATAATCTACAGCTGCTTTCAACACCGCATCTGGCAATTCAATATTATGATGCGCTTCGTACAATGGACGAATGCCTTGTAAGATTTTGAAAGTATCCTCTGCAGATGGCGCGTTTACCTTTACCTCATTAAAACGACGAGCGAGAGCCGCGTTTTTCATGATTGTATTACGGTATTCATCTTGTGTTGTAGCACCAATTACAGTCATTTCACCACGAGACAAGGCAGGTTTTAAGATATCTGCCAAGCCTTTGGAGCCTTGACCATCACCGGTAGAACCAGCACCCAAAATTTGGTGGATTTCGTCGAAGAACAAAATAATATTGCCAGCGGCTTTTACCTCTTTAATAAGGTTTTGAATATTTTCTTCGAAAGAACCACGGTATTGAGTACCAGCTTCCAATCCGGAAATATCGATGGAAATGATCTCTTTATTTTTAATAGCTGCTGGAACATCGCCATTTACAATAGCTTGTGCCAAGCCTTCTACTACTGCAGTTTTACCAACACCAGCATCACCTACAAGTACAGGATTATTTTTAGTACGACGTGCTAAGATTTCTGCTGTTTCTTGGATTTCTTTGTTACGACCAATGACAGGATCAAGTTTACCATCACGAGCTTGTTGAGTTAAGTTTGTCCCCAAACGAGCAAGGATTCCATCTTGTTTAATTTTACCTTGTTGCGCAGCTTGAGCAGCTTGCATTTCTTCATTAGATGGTAAGCGACCAGTTTGACGATAAAACGCAAACTCTTCTGGAGTTACTTCACGACCATTAATCTTATAACTACGTCGTTCCGTGGAATAACCACCCATATTACCCATCAATTGATTAAACAAATCATTCATGCTAGAAAATTCATTACCAAAGTTATTAAAGTTGTTGTTCATATATATTACCCCCTCATACATCATAGAGTTTAACTATTTGACTAATACTATTTTTACTGGGTTTATTTACCCTACGACATTATAATAACCCTTAAAAGTCAAAAAGTCAATAGGTCAAAAGATAAATTTTCAAAATATTTTTGACTTTTTTATTTGAACAACAAAAAAGGTTCCGTATTTCAGTTGCGGCTTATCGGCCATCAACTTCCTACGGAACCTTTTCCTTTACGACATCGGATAACACTACAAGAATGTTATAACGAAATCATCATTTTAATTACTATATTTAGTTATTAACCTTTAGTTGCTAGTAAACTATTAACCATAGCTTTCAACGATTCGATTTCAGCTTGTTGTTTATCCAATACTTCCTTCTGTCTACTATTCTCTTGTTTCAAAGAGGTCATTTCATCTTGCATCACATAAATGGAGCTGATTGGACCGCCTTTGTAGCGTTCTGGTACAGCTTGTTTAGCATCGCTGTTACCAAACTTGTGAGTATAGCCGGCATTGATCATATTATGACGTCCACCTACGGAAACACCCACGTTGAACATTGTATCTTCATTAGTATAATGAGCAAGCCCTAATGCTGCTGCACTCTTACCACGATAGTTACCATATCCAGCCATCACTTGAGTTGGTTCTAATGGATCATATTGAATTGGTTTCAACGCTGACATAGCGGCCGCATGAGCGCCTACTCGTTGTGTTTCGGATTCAACATTAGCAATTGCATTAGCAAGCTGAGCATTAGATTTTTTCAATTGACCAAGGTTAACCGCATCTGTATCTGCTGTACCAGCTGCAACACCCTTGATTTGATTGTTGCCATTATTCAAGCCTTCAGTAGTTAAAGACACTGTACCAGCATTTGGATTTTGCGGATTAGCAGGTGTAATAGTCACACCAGAGCCATTTACAACAGAAGTATTTCCTGCTGCATCTTTGCTCTTAATAGTGTCACCTTTCATAACAGCAGATGCACCATTATCGTCCTTCACTTCCACACTGGACAAACCATTCAAATCTTTAGCTAATTGTACTTGCAACTTGCCGTCTTTTGCATTAACGCCGATATTGTTATCAGTCAATTTCGCTGCATCAGCACCACCAACGATTTCAAGTTTTTGATTCAAGGTTTTATCGATAACTGTATTCCCATTATCACCAGCGAAATGTAAACCATCATTCATAGTCGCTACGGTTTCTTTTACAGGATTGCCTGCTGCGTCTTTCGTTTCATAAACGATACGATCTTTACCAGCACCAGTACCTGTCAATCCGTCAGCACCTTTAGCCGCTGTAATAGATGCATTCGCACCATCTTTACCGCGTACGCCCATAGTGCCGTCAGCACCGTTCAATACAACGCCTGGTTTATCATTTGCTACATCACCTACAGATACACTTTCAAGGCCTGTCATGTTTTTATTCAAGGAATACGTGAAAGTAGTACCTGTTTGGTCAATAGTGAGGTTATCACCGGCACGGAATTCTACTTCCGTTTTATCGCCAACCTTAGTCGCCGCATTATTGCCTGTCGCTTGGCCTGTACCTGTAGCACTGCTCTTCGCCATCCAGCCGAAGTCCGCTACTTTGTCTTCTACGGCCATTACACGAGTATCTACGGCTTGGATTTGGTCTTCTGTCGCTGCTTGACCGCTCACAGGAGCCTGTCCACGAGTCCAAGTCTTATTGGATAAACCGTTCACAGTACCTTTATTGTCCTTGTTAACCGTTACATCGCCCGCTTTAAGATCTTTGCCTTCTACAGTACCTTCGGATGTAATATTACCTTTAGCCTTGATGCTACCATCAGTTCCATCAAGAACAATATTACCATTACCTAAGTTAACTTTATTTGCCAACTTAATATCGTAATTCGTATGACCATCAGCAGGATCTACGGTTGCTTCTAGTACCAAATTCGGAGTTTCTGTATCTTTCTTATTAACAGATACTGTCGTTTTGGATGCTGCAGTCGCTTTCTTCACATCGCCGATGTTCGCCGCATTAGTATCAACATTACCGCCGCTCGCTACATTGGAGATGACTTTGCCACCATTGTTTAAGCCTTTATCGGTAAGAGATATTTCATTCGCACCTGGATTAATAGTAATGCCTTTAGGACCGTATTGAGTCGTATTCGTACCGTCTGTCACAGTCGTGCCTGCACTACTGATTGTAGATACTGCATTGCCGTTTTTGAATTGAGCGCTAGTCAAGTTATTCAATTCTTTAGACAATTGTACATGCAACTTACCGTCTTTCGCATTAACACCAATATTGTTATCGGACAATTTCGCTGCATCAGCACCGCCAACAACTTCTAGCTTCTGATTCAATGTCTTATTAATAACTTCAGGATTATTATCGCCACCAAATTGCAAACCGTCTTTTAATGTTGCTACCTGTTCTTCAGTGCCAGCTGCATTAGTATAAACAATGCGATCCGCTTGGTCTGTTTCACCTACATGAGCATCACCTTTTCCAGTCTTAATAGTTGCCTTTGCACCATCCGGATTTGTAAGACCTAAACTAGTCATATCAGAGATCTCTTTATTTAAGGAGAATATAATATCTCTACCAGTTTGATTTACATTTAGGTTATTACCTGCTTTAAAAGTCACTGTATCAGAACCTGTTACAGTACTTGTGGAGTCACCAGAATGAGTTCCGCCATCAGCAGCAGTAGCGACATTCCATGTTGCCAAGGTCTTAACCTTCTGTTCGCCTTCCGGTGTAAGATTATCTAGCTTATTCGTTGCGGCGTTATTGATTTTAGCCTTTGTATCATCATTGATATCAACAGTTACTACCCCATCTGCAGCAGTTGTAGCAGTCGTCATAGTACCGTTTTTAAAGTTCAAACCTTTCTTTAATGTAACGGTCTTATCTGTACCATCATTATCCTTATAAGTCAGGATAGTAGATTCTGCTATCTTAGTTGGATCGATACCAATTTTGTAAGTTGCTGTATCTTTGTCCGCACTAAGCTCAGGTGTCACAGTAATCGGGCCATTAGGATCTGCTGCTGCCATTGTAACTGCTTTAACAGCCTCTTGTTTAACTGCTTTTTCTGTCACGGTTACTGTTACATCATCACCAGCTGCAGAAGTCGTTACAAGGCCTGCACCTTTTACATTAAACTTAACATCACCTGTACTTAAGGATTTTTCTGTTGTATTACCTGTATCTCCACCTAAGGAAATCTTACGAGCCAAGGCTGCCGTATTAGTTGCAATGTTTTGCGTATTGGTTGCAATATTACCTTTATTTGTGGCAATTTCTGTAGCATTTTTCGTGATATTGTCCGCATTCTTTGCAATATTATCCTTGTTCTTATCGATATTAGCCTTATTCGTAGCAATATCATCTTTATTTGTTGCTACTTGTGTATCAACGGCTTTCAATTGATCTTCTGTTGCCGCACGGCCACTAACAGGAGTTGTAGTACCAGGTGTCCAGGACGTATTAGTAAGCCCTTCAACTGCAGGCGCTGTCACTTTTGAACCAGCTGTAACACTGTTAAACGTCACATCATCTTTTGTTGCAACGGTGAAAGTTTTGCCATTTTGCGTAATAGCGATATTGGATCCATCATTAAATGTAACGGTATCGCCACCTGTTACTGTTTCAGCATTATTGTTATTAGCCTTCACCTTCCATGCGGACAAGCTCTTAACCTTTTGTTCACCATCTGGAGTAAGGTTGTCTAACTTATTCGTTGCAGCGTTATTGATTTTAGTCTTTGTATCATCATTGATATCAACCGTTACGACCCCATCTGCACCAGTTGTAGCAGCCGTCATAGTACCGTTTTTAAAGTTCAAACCTTTCTTTAATGTAACGGTCTTATCTGCACCATCATTATCCTTATAGGTCAAGTTAGTAGTCTCTGCTACTTTAGTTGGATCAATGCCAACTTTGTAAGTTGCCGTATCTTTATCTGCGCTAAGCTCCGGTGTCACAGTAATCGGACCATTAGGATCTGCTGCTGCCATTGTAACCGCTTTAACAGCTTCTTGTTTAACTGCTTTTTCAGACACAGTTACGGTTACATCTTTACCAGATGCAGTGGTTTTAGCAAGACCAGCACCTTTAATATTTAAAGTACTATTAGCAAGATTAACATCACCTGTGCCGGTATCTCCAGCTACTTTCAAATTCACACTCTTTAACTGTGCCACATTTACAGCATCTGTATCAGCTGTGCCAGCAGCCACACCTGTGATTTGACGTGTATTCGTCTCATTACCTACAGCAAAGGCACCTAAAGTAGATGTCAATGCTTTACCGGATAAAGAGCCATATTTATCGGTTCTAGAATCATTTACATTATAGCCTGCTACACCGCTAGCTGTGCTTGCTTTAGACTGTGAACCTACAGCTACACCATTCGCTACAGTAACAGTTGCACCAGTACCTAAAGCAGTCCCTTTAGTAGCAGCAGTTGTTGTAGAAGCATCCGGACCTATAGCCATAGAATCAGTCGCTTCTGCACCTTTATTAGATTTATTTCCAGCCAAATCAGATTTAATAGAAATATATTTAGATAAAGTCTTCTCAGCTATTGCATATAACTGAGAGCCATTCACCGCATCTGTAGAAGTTGCGCTGACAATACCAGGAGCTACATTTTTAAGCTGACGTTCATAACCAGGAGCACCAAAGGATACAACGTCACCAGGCAACACATTTTCACCACCGGCCCAGTTAACCGTATCACCATTGCTCAAAGTATAACTTGTTTGTGCCACACCCGCTGCATCAGTATTAGCACCACCACCGATTGCAATGGAGTTATCCCGATTAGCTTTTGCACCGGCACCAATAGCGATAGCGTTAACTACATTACCAGCCTTACCATCTAGGCGAGTAGCGGAATCCGCCCCCATGCCGAGAGAAAGACCCAAGTCACCAGCTTTAGTTTTCATCCCAATGGCAGTCCCTGCATGACTAGCTGTAGCAGTGATATATTGAGGCAATTGGATATTCGCCAAATCAATAGATGCCTGTCTCAATGTCCCCGTTTTAGCTTGTCCAGTGTTAATATCTGTATAAGTTACAGTTCTAGCGAATGCAACCTCTACGTCATCACCACCGACTACAATAGAGGAATCCCCACTAGCTACAGTATTACCGCCGATAGCAATAGATTGAGAACCCGTTGCTTTAGCACCACTATCATCAGAAGCTCCACCAATAGCAATTGCCTGATCTTCTGTTGCTCGAGAATGTCCACCGATAGAAACACTATTATTACCACTAGCAATAATCCCAGAGCCAATACCAATTGCCCTATACCCATCAACTGAAGAAGTTCTAAATTGACTGCTTGTCCCTATAACTATACTAGACATATTACTTGTAGTTGCATACTGACCGATTTTAATAGAACCTTTGTCTGTTAGCTCCGACGGTAAAGTCGCCCCCATAACATGGGCTGCACTACCAGTTACCGCCAACACAGCAAAAACACTAGTCAATACAGCTTTTTTAGCACTATAGTTATTAGCTATCTCAGACACAACTACATAACACTCTTTGCTTTTACTCCAAATCACCTTGAAAATCTTATTCATGAAACACTCCTATTACAAGAACTATAACCTAAATATCCATTTATAAAACCTCATACTTACATATGAAAGCTTATAATTAACTATAATATTTATAATTATATAAAATTTT
>OJUS01000187.1_pt1 | contig 15472 bp, 15 predicted proteins | sample 1600011 | NCBI WGS metagenome assembly OJUS01 (sample SAMN04436717, study PRJEB24849) | human gut metagenome | biome: human gut; feature: NICU; material: stool | host: Homo sapiens | place: USA: Saint Louis, MO | collected 2010-10-02
ACTCTGCTGCTCCGCCGGCAGCCAGGGGTGCATCACGCTGCTGCTCCAGACCTCCTCCAGCGGACCGAAAGCTTTCACCTTACCGGCCTCCAGCACCAGCACACGATCGGCCAGATGCTGGATCTCATCCAGCGAGTGGCTGACGTAGAGCATCGGAATATGAATCTCCTGCGCCAGCCGCTGCAGGTAGGGCAATAGCTCGCGTTTGCGCGGAATGTCCAGCGAGGCCAGCGGCTCATCCAGCAGCAGTAGCTCTGGCGCGGTCAGCAGGGCGCGGCCGATAGCCACTCGCTGCTTTTCGCCGCCGGATAACCGGCCCGGCAGACGATCCAGCAAGGGTGCAATCCCCAGCAGATCCACCAGCTTATCGAACTGGCTGACCATGGATTTCGCCATCCCATACTGCAGATTGCCGCGCACTTTATAATGGGGAAACAGGCGCGCATCCTGAAAGACATAGCCGATACGGCGCTGCTCCGGCGCCAGGCAGATACGCTGCGCGGTGTCGTTCAGCACCCGGCCATTGAGCACGATCCGCCCTGCCTGGGGTCGGGTCAGGCCGCTGATGGCGTTAATCAACGAGGTTTTGCCCGCGCCGGAGACGCCAAAGACGGCGGTGATCCCGCTGGCGGGCAGAGTTTCACGGATCTGCAGGCAGTGGCTACCGAGGGTCTGGGTAAAGTCCAGCTCCAGCATCATTATCCTCCCATGCGCTGGCGGCTCACGCGGGCCAGCCATTCCGAAATCAGCAGCGAAACCAGCGCCAGACCGATGGCGATGAGGCAGAGGCGGGCCGCCGCCCCCTCCCCGCCCGGGGTTTGAATCAAGGTGTACATCGCCGAAGGGAGGGTGCGCGTTTCACCGGGAATATTGGAAACGAACGTGATGGTCGCGCCAAACTCCCCTAACGAGCGGGCGAAGGCCAGCACCGTGCCGACAATAATCCCCGGCAGAGTCAACGGCAACGTAATGGTCAAAAATACCCGCCAGCGGCTGGCCCCGAGGGTTCTCGCCGCTTGCTCCAGTTTGACGTCCACCCCTTCCAGCGCCAGGCGAATGGCGCGCACCATCAGCGGGAAAGACATCACCGCCGCCGCCAGCACCGCCCCGCGCCAGCTAAAAGCAAAGCTGATGCCGAACCAGTCATACAGCCAGCTGCCAATAAACCCGCGCCGCCCCATGGCCACCAGCAGCAGGTACCCCACCACCACCGGAGGCAGCACCAGCGGCAGATGGAGAATACTGTCGAGCAGGGCCTTGCCGGGAAAGGTGCGCCGGACCAGCAGCCAGGAAAAAAAGATGCCAAAGGGCAGGCTCAAGGCCACCGCCAGGGAGGAGACTTTCAGGCTCAGCAGCACCGCCTGCCATTCGGGTTCGCTCAGAAACATCAGCGGGTGGTAAATCCGTAACGTTTAAAGATAGCGGACGCTTCCGGCCCTTTCAGGTAGTCATAGAAGGCGCTCACGGCCGCATTGCGGTGCCCATCGACAATCGCCAGCGGGTACTCGACTTTCTGATGCGAGGCTTCCGGGAAGGTGCCGACCACTTTCACCCCCTTGCTGGCCACGGCATCGGAGCCATAGACAATCCCCAGTGGCGCTTCGTTGCGCTCCACCAGCGCCAGCGCACCGCGCACGTCTTCAGCCGGGGCGAGCTTCGGCGACAACGTCTCCCAGGCACCGAGTTTCTGCAGTGCTTCTTTGGCATAGATACCGGCCGGGACATGCTGTGGATCGCCCACCGCCAGACGGCCTCCTTTCAGCAGGCTGGTCCAGTCAGTTTTCTCATCAATGGTTATCGCCCCCTGCGCACTGGCTTTCGGCGCGACCACCACCAGGCTGTTGCCAAGCAGAGTGGCGCGGGTTGCCGGATCGATGGCCTTTTTATCTGCCGCGTAATCCATCCATTTCTGATCGGCGGAGATGAACAGGTCCGCTGGCGCACCCGCTTCTATCTGCCGCGCCAGCGTCGACGACGAGGCAAACGACGACACGACCTCGACGTTTTTTTCTTTCTTGTACGCCTGGGCAATATCCTGCATCGCGTTGGTTAACGATGCGGCGGCGAAAACGGTCACTTTACCCTCTGCCGCCAGCGCCTGACCCGCGACGCACAGCGTGAGTGATACCCCGACAACCCCGCGTAACCAAGAACCTGCCATCTTACTCTCCTGTCAATGCGTTATGTAGTCGATAATATAACGATATGCGAAGCGTTTTTATAGTGACACAGGACAATAAAAAGAAGGGAAATGATACAGGAGGGAAATAGCACAGCGCCCGGTTAAACCGGGCGCCGGGAAATCAGTGATTTTGCTGGCTGCGATCTTTGTGGCCTACGCCGGAGAAGAGGTTGAACACTTCGCCAAGACCGTAAATCAGTCCCAGGATGACCGCCATCACCACCGGTACCATGATGACCGCAAAAACCAGACTTTTCAAAAGCTCTAACATGGTTCACTCCAGATAGTATGATTTCCTGATTGTAACGATTTCAGCCGAAAAAACACGTCCCATTTGTGCGGTGGGTAATGACCAACCGCGCAGAGAGGTTTTGCAAGTGGGCGACTATCGGTCACAATACCCTTTTTTGTCAGGAAACGATTATGCAGGCCGAAATTCTTCTCACCCTTAAGCTACAGCAGCGCCTGTTTGCCGATCCGCGGCGGATCGCCCTGCTCAAACAGATTGACCAGACCGGTTCGATAAGCCAGGGGGCGAAGCATGCGGGTATCAGCTATAAGAGCGCTTGGGATGCCATCAATGAGATGAACCAGCTCAGCGAACAGCCGCTGGTGGATCGCGCCACCGGCGGAAAGGGCGGCGGCGGCGCGGTGCTGACCCGCTACGGGCAGCGTCTGATCCAGCTGTACGATCTGCTGGCGCAGATCCAGCAGAAAGCGTTTGATGTACTCAGCGATGACGATGCCCTGCCGCTGGATAGCCTGCTGGCGGCCATCTCGCGCTTTTCCCTGCAGACCAGCGCCCGCAACCAGTGGTTCGGCACCATTACCGGCCGCGATCGCCAGCAGGTGCAGCAGCACGTGGAAGTACTGTTGGCTGACGGAAAAACCCGCCTGAATGTCGCCATCACCGCGCAAAGCGCTGAGAAGCTGGGACTCGATGAGGGCCAGGAGGTGCTGGTCCTGCTCAAAGCGCCATGGGTCGGCATCACCCTCGATCCCGCAGCAGCCCGCCAGGCCGATAACCAGCTGTCGGGACGTATCAGTCATATCGAATGCGGGTCCGGACAGTGCGAAGTACTGATGACCCTGGCGGACGGTCAAACCCTGTGCGCCACCCTGCCACAGGCGCAGGCCGCTGGCCTGGCGGAAGGAACGGAGGCGATCGCTTACTTCAATGCCGATCGCATCATTCTCGCGACGTTATGCTGACCCCATTGACATTACGCGCCTGAAGTCGTATCCCTGATGCACATCGCTGCAAAAAATGGGATACATCATGTCATCATTGCAAATTTCGCAAGGCACGTTTCGCCTGAGCGATACAAAGACCTTAAAAATAGACCACCTGAGCGTGGCGGCGGGTGAAAGCTGGGCGTTCGTCGGCAGCAACGGCAGCGGCAAATCCGCCCTCGCGCGGGCCCTGGCAGGCGACCTGACCCTGCTCAGCGGCCAGCGCGAAAGCCACTTCTCCCGCGTGACCCGCCTCTCCTTCGAACAGTTGCAGAAGCTGGTCAGCGACGAGTGGCAGCGCAATAACACCGACCTGCTCAGCCCAGGCGAAGAAGACACCGGCCGCACCACCGCGGAGATTATCCAGGATGAGGTGAAAGATCCTGCCCGCTGCGCGCGCCTGGCCGAACAGTTTGGCATCAGCGCCCTGCTGGACCGCCGGTTTAAATACCTGTCGACCGGGGAAACGCGTAAGACCCTGCTGTGTCAGGCCCTGATGACCGATCCGCAACTGCTGATCCTCGATGAACCTTTCGACGGTCTCGACGTCAACTCCCGCCAGCAGCTGGCTGCCCTGCTGGCCGACCTGCACAGCGCCGGCATCACCCTGGTGCTGGTGCTCAACCGTTTCGATGAGATCCCGGAGTTTGTGCAATTCGCCGGCGTGCTGGCTGACTGCACCCTCAGCGAGACCGGCGAGAAGTCTTCCCTGCTGCAGCAGGCGCTGGTCGCCCAGCTGGCGCACAGTGAAAAACTGGACGGCATCACCCTGCCGGAGCCGGATGTCCCACCGGCCCGTCATGCGCTGGCAGACTCGGCGCCGCGTATCGTGCTCAACGACGGCGTGGTCTCCTATAACGATCGCCCGGTCATCAATCACCTCTCATGGACCGTGAATCCAGGCGAACACTGGCAGATCGTCGGTCCCAACGGCGCCGGTAAATCTACGCTGCTGAGCCTGGTCACCGGGGATCATCCGCAGGGCTACAGCAACGATCTCACGCTCTTTGGCCGCCGGCGCGGCAGCGGTGAGACCATCTGGGATATTAAAAAGCATATCGGCTACGTCAGCAGCAGCCTGCATCTGGACTACCGGGTCAGCACCAACGTCCGCAACGTCATCCTGTCGGGCTATTTTGACTCGATCGGCATTTATCAGGCGGTCTCCGACAAGCAGCATAAGCTGGTGCAGCAATGGCTGGATATTCTCGGCATCGATAAGCGCACCGCCGACGCGCCGTTTCACAGTCTGTCGTGGGGCCAGCAGCGGCTGGCGCTTATCGTCCGCGCGCTGGTGAAGCATCCAACCCTGCTGATCCTCGATGAACCGCTGCAGGGGCTGGACCCCCTCAACCGCCAGCTGGTGCGCCGCTTTGTCGACGTGTTGATTGGCGAAGGGGCCACACAGCTGCTGTTTGTCTCGCACCATGCAGAAGATGCCCCGGACTGTATTACCCATCGCCTGGCGTTCGTTCCCAGTGGAGACGGTTACACTTATCAGCTCGGCCCTGTGGCCTGACGCCCCCTGCCGGGGATCGAAAGATCCCTGGTATTTTTCAGAAAAATAGCGCCAAACAAACCTAATACATTGAATTAAAATTAAAAATATAAAATTTACGTTATTTACACCCCAAGTGTAAACGATTCCACTAACTTGCCCTATGTCACACTTTTCACTTCTTTGATATGCTATCTTCCTCACAAACGATAAGCCGAATGGAGCGAATCATGAAAGTTCTGGTTACAGGTGGTAGCGGTTACATTGGAAGTCATACCTGCGTTCAACTGCTGCAGCAGGGACACGAGGTGGTGATCCTCGACAATCTCTGCAACAGCAAGCGCAGCGTACTGCCGGTGATTGAACGTCTCGGCGGCAAAGAAGCCACCTTTATTGAAGGCGATATTCGTAACGAAGCGCTGATGACGGAGATCCTCCACGATCACGCCATTGAGGCAGTGATCCACTTCGCCGGGCTGAAAGCCGTCGGGGAGTCCGTCGCCAAGCCGCTGGAATATTACGACAATAACGTCACCGGCACACTGAAATTAGTCTCTGCCATGCGCGCCGCTGGCGTGAAGAACTTTATCTTTAGCTCCTCCGCTACCGTCTACGGCGATCAGCCGAAAATCCCGTATGTCGAAAGCTTCCCGACCGGCACCCCGCAAAGCCCTTACGGCAAAAGCAAGCTGATGGTAGAGCAGATCCTGACCGACCTGCAGAAAGCCCAGCCGGAGTGGAGCATTGCCCTGCTGCGCTACTTCAACCCGGTCGGCGCCCACCCGTCGGGCGACATGGGGGAAGACCCGCAGGGGATCCCGAACAACCTGATGCCCTACATCGCCCAGGTCGCCGTTGGCCGTCGCGAATCGCTGGCCATTTTTGGTAACGACTATCCGACCGAAGATGGTACCGGCGTGCGCGATTACATCCATGTGATGGACCTCGCCGATGGCCACGTCGCGGCCATGGAAAAACTGGCTGACAAAGCCGGGGTGCATATTTACAACCTTGGCGCCGGCGTCGGCAGCAGCGTGCTCGACGTAGTCAATGCTTTCAGCAAGGCCTGCGGCAAACCCATTAACTACCATTTCGCGCCGCGCCGCGATGGCGACCTCCCGGCCTACTGGGCGGATGCTGCCAAGGCCGACCGCGAGCTGAACTGGCGCGTAACGCGCAACCTGGACGAAATGGCGCAGGACACCTGGCACTGGCAGTCCCGTCATCCGCAGGGTTATCCAGACTAAGGAACCTTCATGAGCGTATTTAACCCCGTTGACCATCCACATCGTCGTTATAACCCGTTAACCGGACAGTGGATTCTGGTTTCTCCGCATCGCGCCAAGCGCCCCTGGCAGGGGGCGCAGGAAACGCCGGCAAAACAGACCTTGCCGGCCCACGATCCGGACTGTTTCCTGTGCCCGGGCAACACCCGGGTGACTGGCGACACCAACCCGAATTACACCGGTACCTACGTATTTACCAACGACTTTGCGGCCCTGATGACCGACACCCCGGACGCACCGGAGAGTGACGATCCGCTGATGCGCTGCCAGAGCGCCCGCGGCACCAGTCGGGTGATCTGCTTCTCGCCAGACCACAGCAAAACGCTGCCGGAACTGAGCCTTGAAGCGTTGGAAGACGTGGTTAAAACGTGGCAGGAACAGACCGCGGACCTCGGGAAAAGCTACCCGTGGGTGCAGGTTTTTGAAAACAAAGGGGCAGCGATGGGCTGCTCCAACCCTCACCCGCATGGTCAGGTGTGGGCCAACAGTTTCCTGCCCAATGAAGCGGAACGGGAAGACCGTCTGCAGAAAGAGTATTACGCCGCACAGGGCCAGCCGATGCTGCTGGACTATGTGCAGCGCGAACTGGCCGACGGCAGCCGCACGGTGGTGGACACCGAGCACTGGCTGGCGGTGGTGCCCTACTGGGCCGCCTGGCCGTTCGAAACGCTGCTGTTGCCGAAAGCGCACGTGCAGCGCATTACCGATCTCACCGACGCCCAGCGCAGCGATCTGGCACTGGCGTTGAAAAAGCTGACCAGCCGTTACGACAACCTGTTCCAGTGCTCATTCCCCTACTCCATGGGCTGGCACGGCGCGCCGTTTAACGACGAAGACCATAACCACTGGCAGCTTCATGCCCACTTTTATCCGCCGCTGCTGCGCTCCGCGACGGTCCGCAAGTTTATGGTTGGTTATGAGATGCTGGCCGAAACTCAGCGCGATCTGACCGCCGAGCAAGCTGCCGAACGACTGCGCGCCGTCAGCGACGTCCATTTTCGTGAATCCGGAGTGTAATGATGAGTCTGAAAGAGAAAACCCAAACCCTGTTCGCTGACGCCTTCGGCTACCCGGCCAGCCATGTCATTCAAGCGCCAGGCCGCGTCAACCTGATCGGCGAGCATACCGATTACAACGACGGTTTTGTGCTGCCCTGCGCTATCGACTACCAGACGGTGATCAGCTGTGCGCCGCGCGACGATCGTACCGTGCGGGTGATTGCCGCCGATTACGACAATCAGACCGATGAGTTCTCTCTCGACGCGCCGATTATCAGCCACGACACCCAGCAGTGGTCGAACTATGTCCGCGGCGTGGTAAAGCATCTGCAGCAGCGGAACAGCCACTTTGGCGGCGCGGATCTGGTGATCAGCGGCAATGTACCGCAGGGTGCGGGGTTAAGCTCCTCAGCCTCGCTGGAAGTCGCCGTCGGCACCGTGTTCCAACAGCTGTATCATCTGCCGCTGGATGGCGCGCAAATCGCCCTCAACGGCCAGGAGGCGGAAAACCAGTTCGTCGGCTGCAACTGCGGCATCATGGATCAGCTGATTTCAGCGCTGGGCAAAAAAGACCACGCGCTGCTGATCGACTGCCGTTCGCTGGGCACCAAAGCCGTCTCGATGCCGAAAGGCGTGGCGGTGGTGATCATCAACAGCAACTTTAAACGCACCCTCGTCGGCAGCGAGTACAACACCCGTCGTGAACAGTGCGAAACCGGCGCGCGCTTCTTCCAGCAGCCCGCCCTGCGCGATGTCACCCTTGAGCAATTTAACGCCGTCGCCCATGAGCTGGATCCGGTCGTCGCGAAGCGCGTACGCCACGTGCTGACGGAGAATGCCCGCACTGTGGAAGCCGCCAGCGCCCTCGAAAAAGGCGACCTGAAGCGGATGGGTGAGCTGATGGCAGAGTCCCACGCCTCGATGCGTGATGATTTCGAGATCACCGTCCCGCAGATCGACACCCTGGTGGAGATCGTTAAGGCCGCGATCGGCGATAAGGGCGGCGTGCGCATGACCGGCGGCGGCTTTGGCGGCTGCGTGGTAGCGTTAATCCCGGAAGATCTGGTCGATACCGTTCAGCAGGCCGTTGCCAACGAGTATGAAGCGAAAACCGGTATTAAAGAGACATTCTATGTCTGCAAACCGTCACAGGGGGCCGGGCAATGCTAACGCAAACCACCGCGCTGGCCCCGGACGGCCAGCCATGGCAGCAGGTGACCCTGCGCAATAAGTCGGGGATGACCGTCACCGTGGCGGACTGGGGCGCGACGCTGCTCAGCGCCGAGGTGCCGCTGGCCGATGGCAGCCTGCGCCGACCGCTGCTGGGCTGCGCAAAGCTGGAAGACTATGCTCGCCAGGCCGCATTTCTTGGCGCCTCGGTAGGCCGCTACGCCAACCGTATCGGCCACAGCCGCTTCCCGCTTGACGGCCAGGTCGTCAACGTCACGCCGTCAAACGACGCGGGCCACCAGCTCCACGGCGGCCCGGAAGGGTTTGATAAGCGCCGCTGGCGCATTGTCCGCGCCGACGAGCAGGAAGTGCTGTTCGCCCTGACCTCGCCCGATGGCGATCAAGGCTTTCCGGGCACCCTGCAGGCCACCGCGCACTATCGTCTGAGCGACGATAACCGCATCGCGATTACCTATCGCGCCACCGTGGACCAACCCTGCCCGGTGAATATGACCAATCACGTCTATTTCAACCTCGACGGTGAGCAGGGCGATGTGCGCCAGCATCAGCTCCAGATCCTCGCCCAGAGGTATCTGCCGGTGGAAAGCGACGGTATCCCGGATGGCGAACTGAAAGATGTTGCTAACACCAGCTTTGATTTCCGCCAGCCGAAAACCATCGCCGCCGACTTCCTCGCGGATGCCGATCAGCAAAAGGTGAAGGGATACGATCATGCCTTCCTGCTGGATGCCAAAGGCGACGCCAGCCAGCCTGCGGCACAGGTCTGGTCGCAGGATGGCAAGCTGCAGATGACGGTCTATACCTCCGCTCCGGCGCTGCAGTTTTACTCCGGCAACTATCTCGGCGGCACCCCGTCGCAGACGACGGAGCCCTACGCCGACTGGCAGGGACTGGCGCTGGAGAGCGAATTCCTGCCGGATTCGCCGAACCATCCGCAATGGCCGCAGCCGGACTGTGTATTACGTCCGGGCCAGGAGTATGTCAGCCTGACGGAATATCAGTTTATCGCCCGATAATCGCCAGCGCCCTCCATCAGGGGGCGCTGCTTTTCGTCCCCGCCCTCCTCTCTGCCGCCTCTTTTTTCAGCAACCTGCTCTATTTTCCGTCACTAAAGGACAAAAAAATAACCTGTGTATTACAAGCACCTTACACTGCGCCACTATTTTCGCTATGGTTAGGGATAAGCATTGCCGTGCGCCAAATCACGGCAATATAATGAGAATAGTTATCAATCAATAACACATACACCATCACATTCAGCGCACCGTTCGCGGCGCGAGGGATGGCGTGTAGAGAGGAGTGAGAGAATGGCTGTAACTAAGCTGGTACTGGTTCGTCATGGCGAAAGCCAGTGGAACAACGAAAACCGCTTCACCGGTTGGTACGACGTGGATTTGTCCGAGAAAGGGGTTAGCGAAGCGAAAGCAGCGGGTAAGCTGCTGAAGGCTGAAGGCTTCAGCTTTGATTTTGCTTATACCTCCGTGCTGAAACGTGCCATCCATACCCTGTGGAACGTGCTGGACGAACTGGATCAGGCCTGGCTGCCGGTTGAGAAATCCTGGAAGCTGAACGAACGTCATTACGGCGCGCTGCAGGGCCTGAACAAAGCGGAAACCGCTGAGAAATATGGTGACGAGCAGGTTAAACAGTGGCGTCGCGGCTTCGCTGTCACTCCGCCGGAGCTGACCAAAGACGACGAGCGCTACCCGGGCCACGATCCGCGCTATGCAAAACTGACCGACGCCGAACTGCCGACCACTGAAAGCCTGGCGCTGACCATCGACCGCGTCGTGCCTTACTGGAACGAAACCATTCTGCCGCGCCTGAAAAGCGGTGAGCGCGTGATCATCGCCGCTCACGGTAACTCCCTGCGCGCGCTGGTGAAATACCTCGACAACATGGGCGAAGACGAGATCCTCGAACTGAACATCCCGACCGGCGTACCGCTGGTATATGAGTTCGATGAAAACTTCAAGCCGATCAAACATTACTATCTGGGTAACGCGGAAGAGATCGCGGCGAAAGCTGCTGCCGTCGCCAACCAGGGTAAAGCGAAGTAATTTCTCCTGGTGAGAACAAAAAAGCGTGGAAATCTCCACGCTTTTTTTATGACCTGCGCTAGCGCGGAGTAGCTTAGCCGCGGCGGGTTTTCACCGCTTCCGCCAGCTGACGCAGGATCGTTTCGGTATCCTCCCAGCCGATGCAGGCGTCGGTGACGCTCTTGCCGTAGGTCAGCGGTTCACCGCTCTCGAGGCTCTGGTTGCCTTCCACCAGATGGCTTTCAATCATCACGCCCATAATGGCGCGCTCGCCGCCGGCGATCTGCTGGCATACGTCGGCGCCCACTTCCATCTGCTTCTTGAACTGCTTGCTGGAGTTGGCATGGCTGAAGTCGATCATCATCTGGGCCGGAAGACCCGCTTTCGCCAGACCGATTTTCACCTCCGCCACGTGCTTCGCGCTGTAGTTAGGCTCTTTGCCGCCGCGCAAAATAATATGGCAGTCGCCGTTACCGCTGGTATTCACGATGGCGGAGTGGCCCCACTTGGTGACCGACAGGAAACAGTGCGGCGCGCCGGCGGCATTAATCGCATCGATAGCCACCTTGATGGTGCCATCGGTACCGTTTTTAAAGCCCACCGGGCAGGAGAGTCCGGAGGCGAGCTCACGGTGCACCTGGGATTCGGTGGTTCGCGCGCCAATGGCGCCCCAGCTCATCAGATCGGCGACATACTGCGGGGTGATCATATCGAGGAATTCCCCCGCCGCCGGCAGGCCGCTGTCGTTAATGTCCAGCAGCAGTTTGCGCGCGATGCGCAACCCGTCGTTGATGCGGAAGCTGTTATCCATATGGGGATCGTTGATGAGCCCTTTCCAGCCGACGGTGGTGCGCGGTTTTTCAAAATAGACCCGCATGACGATCTCGAGCTCGCCCTTCAGCGCCTCGCGCAGGGTCAGCAGGCGGGCGGCATACTCTTTCGCCGCTGCCGGATCGTGAATAGAACAAGGCCCAATCACCACCAGCAGACGGTCATCGTCGCCTTTGAGGATCTGATGGATCGCTTTGCGAGCATGTGCAACGGTGTTTGCAGCATTTTCGGTAGCAGGGAATTTTTCCAGGAGCGCAACGGGAGGTAATAATTCGTTGATCTCTTTAATGCGTAAATCGTCGTTCTGATAATTCATCTTCTTTCCAGCGTTGCCATACTTATTCAATGAAATGCAATCCCTCCAATCTATCTCTTCGCTGAAATAGTGTAAACGTGATTTTACAGTAGTGATGGAATAATCCTGGAAATAGGCAAAAATACGCCATAAAGTAGCGAAACCAGGCTCATGAACTACAATATTTAACTGTTAAAGCTAATTAAGTCTTACGTTTCAGGATTATATAGTGACACTGCGATCGTCTGCGGAGTCTTAAACCATAGCGAGTCAGATCCCTGGCACACTCACCGCGGGAAGCGCATTTCCCCTTCCCGGCTTAACAGGAGTATCCGATGAATATGAAAAAACTGACGACCCTTTTGCTCACCGCCACCTTAGGTCTTGCCAGCGGCGCGGCCCTGGCGGCAGACACCGGCGCCCAGTCCAATAATGGCCAGGCCAACTCTTCCGCGGATGCCGGTCAGGTGGCGCCGGATGCCCGTGAGAACGTGGCGCCGAACAACGTGGACAATAGTCAGATCAACTCTGGCTCTGGGGGCACCACGGGCTCGACGATGACCCAGGATAATATGTCGAGCGATGAGGTACATAAAAACTCGATGTGTAAAGACGGCCGCTGTCCGGACACCGGTAAAAAACTGGACAACGGCGGCAATACGACCCAAGACAACAGCAAAACCGACGGCACCACCCAGTAACACATGAGGTGGGCAGATCGAAGAAAAGGCGAGCCGGTCTCGCCTTTTCTTCGTTTTTTATCGCTCTCTGTTTATGATGTCATAGCGTAATAATGATAACTATTAAGGGACGACACTATGGCGCACTCGCATTCGCACTCCTCTGTCCAGGCTCCGGATAACAGCAACGCCCGCCGGCTGCTATGGGCGTTTATCGTCACCGCCGGCTTTATGCTGATTGAAGCCGTCGGCGGCGCGATCTCCGGCTCGCTGGCCCTGCTGGCGGATGCCGGCCATATGCTCACCGACTCCGCCGCTCTGCTGTTTGCGCTGCTGGCGGTTCGCTTCGCCAGCCGCCCACCAAATGCCCGCCATACCTTTGGCTGGTTGCGTTTAACCACCCTGGCGGCGTTTCTCAATGCTATTGCTCTGGTGGTGATCACCATGCTGATTGTCTGGGAGGCGATTCAGCGCTTCCAGCATCCGCAGCCGGTAGCCGGCGTGACGATGATGGTCATTGCAGTCGCCGGTCTGCTGGCCAACGTGCTGGCGTTTTGGATCCTACATCGGGGTAGCGAGGAGAGGAATCTTAACGTACGCGCCGCAGCGCTACACGTGCTTGGCGACCTGCTGGGCTCGGTCGGCGCGATCGTGGCGGCCGTGGTGATCCTCACCACCGGCTGGACGCCTGTCGACCCGATTCTTTCCGTGCTGGTTTCCTGCCTGGTATTACGTAGTGCCTGGCGATTACTGAAAGAGAGTCTGAATGAATTGCTGGAAGGCGCGCCGCGTTCGCTGGATGTGGCGGCCCTGCAGCGGGATATCCGTCGCTCTATCCCGGAGGTACGCGATGTTCACCACGTCCACGTCTGGCTGGTGGGGGAAAAACCGGTGATGACGCTCCATGTACAGGTCGTTCCACCGCACGACCATGACGCGTTACTCAACCGCATCCTGCATTTCCTGGAACATAAATATGAAATTGCGCATGCCACGGTGCAGATGGAGTACCAGCCCTGCAGCGGCCCGGAGTGCCATCTCAACACGATGCACGCCGGGCACGATCATCACCACCACCATTAGCCAGAAAACGCGTGAGAACCTCGCTCACGCGCGCTGTTTATCCACATCCGGCTGCCGTTCAACGCAATGAACGTCAGCAAGAGGTATTCCAGCGACATGGCATAGACGCCCTGACGGGCAAAAATCACCACGCTTATCACGTTGACGATCACCCACAGCAGCCAGTTTTCAACATACTTGCGGGTCATTAAGATCATCGCCACCACCGACAGCACCGTCATACAGGAGTCCCAGAACGGGAAAGCATCCGGCTGCAGTTCCGGCATAGTGACCTGCAAACCGAGCGCTTGCATCAGGCTGACCGCGATCCGCGTCAGGAAAGCAAAGAACGGGTTGATAAACAGGGTCAGCAAGCCGATCGCTACCACGCAGGCCGCCAGCCAGCCCAGCGCTTTGCTGCGCGGCAGCCAGCGGATCTGCAGCTCAGCCTCATGGTTGCTGCTTTGTCGCGACCATGCATACCAGCCGTAAACGTTAGCGGCAAAAAAGAACAGCTGCAGCAGCAGGCTGGCGTAAAGCTGGATCTGAAAGAAGATGATGGCGAACAGCGTGACGTTGACCAGCCCGAAAGCATAGTTACTGATCTTCTCCAGGCTCGCCAGCCAGATACACAACAGCCCGGCAATCGTCCCCACGGCCTCTATCCAGGAGAGATCGTACCCCCCAGCGCCGATGGGTATATGTACTAAAATATTCTGCGTGCTAAAAAAATCCATTTCCTCCCCTCAGCGTCTGGCGACGCGACAATAGGTTATCCCCGTAGTGTAGCCGCAAAATCCAGCATCCGGTTAAGGGGAATTAATGCGCCGGTTCGCAGCGCTTCGTCGACATGGATTTCATGTTCAGCGCCGCCCTGCTCGAGACCCTCGGCAATGGCTTTCAGGCCATTCATCGCCATCCACGGACAATGCGCGCAGCTGCGGCAGGTCGCCCCTTCGCCGGCTGTGGGCGCTTCCAGCAGCGTTTTCTCCGGCACCGCCTGCTGCATTTTATAGAAAATACCGCGATCGGTGGCCACGATCAGCTGGCGCTGGGGCAGGCTTTTCGCCACCGCAATCAGCTGGCTGGTGGAGCCTACGGCATCGGCCATCTCAACGATCGCCTGCGGCGACTCGGGATGGACCAGCACGGCGGCTTCGGGATGCAGAGCCTTCATCCGCATCAACGCCTGGGTTTTAAACTCGTCGTGCACGATGCACGCCCCCTGCCAGCACAGCACGTCTGCGCCGGTCTGACGCTGAACGTAGCGCCCAAGGTGGCGGTCCGGCGCCCAGAGGATCTTTTGACCAAGACTATCCAGATGGTCAATGAGTTCCACGGCGATGCTGGAGGTCACCACCCAGTCGGCGCGGGCCTTCACCGCGGCGGACGTATTGGCATAGACCACTACGGTGCGGTCAGGATGGGCGTCGCAAAAGGCGTTGAATTCCTCAATCGGACAGCCCAGATCCAAGGAACACTCGGCGTTCAGGGTCGGCATCAAAATGATCTTTTCCGGGCTGAGGATTTTGGCGGTTTCCCCCATAAAACGCACCCCGGCGACCAGCAGCGTGGAGGCCGAATGGCGGGCGCCAAAGCGCGCCATCTCCAGCGAGTCGGCGATACAGCCGCCGGTCTCTTCCGCCAGCTGTTGAATTTCAGGATCGGTGTAGTAATGCGCCACCATCACGGCATCGCGCTCGCGCAGCAGGCGCTTGATTTTTTCGCGGTAAAACTGCTTTTCGTCGACGGTCAGCGGCTGCGGTTTAGCAGGGAAAGGATAAATCGCCGTTTCAGGATCAAACATTACGCTCATCATGCAATCTCGTTTTACTGGCTTAACTCTACAACCGTCAGTATGGCCTTTCGGCGACTTAACACGGTCATGGTGTTTTATATGCTAAACAAGATAGCCGATTACGAGCTAAAAGTCGTGATGAATTTTGTACATCAGACCCTTTTCCCGGGGACGGTGCTGCGCATCTGCCCGAACGACCGGTTCGTACCCTGTGTAGGCACGGTAAGCGCAGCGTGACCGTGGGAAAATGATGAATTAAGAAATTATTAACATTGATGAGTGGCAGGGAAAATGCAGATAGCAAAAAGGCGCCTTTAGGGCGCCTTTTTACATTGGTGGGTCGTGCAGGATTCGAACCTGCGACCAATTGATTAAAAGT
>OJUS01000190.1_pt1 | contig 15250 bp, 10 predicted proteins | sample 1600011 | NCBI WGS metagenome assembly OJUS01 (sample SAMN04436717, study PRJEB24849) | human gut metagenome | biome: human gut; feature: NICU; material: stool | host: Homo sapiens | place: USA: Saint Louis, MO | collected 2010-10-02
TCCGGTGAGGCGCAATGTTGCGGGGGCTTTATCCCTGGTGGCATTGGTTGCTGGAGAGAGAAAACCCCCGCACGTTGCAGGTATGCACCTGACAACATCACGGGGGCCATTCTTGAACCTACACAACTCAAGAATAGCCGCGAAACGTTGTCATTACAACAGAGGCGGCTATATGACGCTCGCAGAGCTGGGCATGGCCTTCTGGCACGATTTAGCGGCTCCGGTCATTGCTGGCATTCTTGCCAGCATGATCGTGAACTGGCTGAACAAGCAGAAGTAACGTGTCAGACGGGCGTCAGGCTGCCGTAATGGCAATTTGCGCCCGGATCAGGCCGCAGGGATAAAACTCTGCGGCCTTTTTCGTAAGAAAAATGCAACGGCTGCAAGCGGATAATATTCTGCGGAATGCGCAGCACAGAGTGAAGAAGTGATGGATTTCGACGAACAAAAATGGCCGTAGAATCAGCGGCAAGCCGGAAGGGTTCCGGTGAGGCGCAATGTTGCGGGGGCTTAATCCCTGGTGGCATTGGTTGCTGGAGAGAGAAAACCCCCGCACGTTGCAGGTATGCACCTGACAACATCACGGGGGCCATTCTTGAACCTACACAACTCAAGAATAGCCGCGAAACGTTGTCATTACAACAGAGGCGGCTATATGACGCTCGCAGAACTGGGCATGGCCTTCTGGCATGATTTAGCGGCTCCGGTCATTGCTGGCATTCTTGCCAGTCTGATCGTGAACTCGCTGAATAAGCGGAAGTAACGTGTCATGCGGGCGTCAGGCTGCCGTAATGGCAATTTGCGCCCGGATCAGGCCGCAGGGGTGAAACTCTGCGGCCTTTTTCGTTCTTATTGCGGGTAAGGCACCCAGTCGCCGCCGTTCAGGCGAACGTACGGTTTATCCTGGTATTGAATAACTACTGCATTTGAGTTCTCGGAGACCGGTGCTGTTTGTGGCAACCCACTGGTGAGTTTTTTCCAGTCAACATTGTCTTCGGAGAAAATCTTGCCATCAAGAACGCGAACCACCAGATCGGAGATAGCCAGGAAGCTGCTCGGTTGGTCGATGACAATCGGTGCCCCCTGATGTGGTGCCTTCATGCCGAAGAATTTCACCCCAACGGGGACGTCTGTGATAGACGGGCTAGGGATATCACGTAGGCCAGATACCTGCATTCTGTCGCCCTTCAGCGCGCCGCCGTGTTCCGGCACCACGACCACCATCACTTTACGACCCGATTTCTCCAGTTCAGTAAAGAAGGCGTCCAGTTCATCAAAGAATTTCTGCGCCCGCGCTTTGTAATCCGCTGTTTTGCTGACGCCCGGATAATGGTTGCCGTCATGCAGTGGAAGCGTGTTGTAGAACGTGGCACTACGGCTGTTTTTATCTTTTTCGGTAACGTCCAGCCAGCGGTTAAGCACGGCGGTATCGTCATAAACCGGCGAACCATCAAAGCCCAGCAAAATAACCGGCAGATTTGTTTGATCCATCAATTCGGTCTGCATGCCGCCATTTTCGCGAACTTCTTTCAAAAAACCGCCGAACTGGCCGTTATGTCCCATCATCAGGTGCTGGGTAAAGCCCAGTTTCGACAGGTTATCAAACAGATAGCAGTCGTTATTTGCCGGTTGATACAGATTAGTGTGCGAAGTCTGCCCGCAGCTGGCGCGCAGTAAACGGATCGCCGCCGGGCCACTGTAGGAGGTGGCGGAGTTAAAGTTCTTGAACTCAATATCGAAATGCGACCACAGCGGATGCGACATCAACCCGGCGGCTTCTATATCCGACCAGGAAAGCGAACAGATATTAATCACCAGTAGTTCAAATGGCTGAGCATCAGCAGGCAGCGAAGATGGGAAGATCGATTTACGTTTCGCCTCTGCGTTATAGAAATTATTCAGCCAGGCGTTAAGGTTCGCCGTTGTTGGCGGTGCTGTTTGTGCGGGCATATCACCCACTACCGGTGCGCCACCCGTCGCGGCAACGGTTGCCGCTGCGTTACCACCCGTCGTTGTTACAGTGGTCGTCGGTTGACCGGCAGGCCACAAGGAGAAACTTGGTCCCGCCAGGGTAAGTACGTTCAGCCATAGCAGAATGGCAACCACAAAAACGGTAATGCGAATCCATTGTGACAGGAATAACCAGGCCACTAATAAAACAAAAATGGCCCCAATCATCTGCCAGTTAATAAAGCGTGTGACAAGGTCGATTAAATAATCGGAACTGAACCCCGCCACCTGCGAACCCTGGCTCATTATGCTTTCCGGGCCAGGCAACCAGGTGTCATGCCAGAACAAAGCAAAGCCGATCGGCAGGGCAATCCAGTGGCGTAAGCGATGCAGGCTGTAGCGCGGAATGGGCATCAGCAGAAACGCGGCAAACACCAGATTGAGGAGCGGATGGAAGTTAAGATATCCCGCCCACAACAGGCCGAACTTAACCAGAAAATAGAAGTTCCAGCCGGAAAGGCCGCGCCAGTATTGCCAGAGGGAAGAAGGCATGGCGGTATTTTGCGTAAATTGAGTCATTTTTTGGTTGCCCTGGCTTTTTCCGTGCGGCGTAACGTCCCGGCCGGTTTAACATAACGAGGTTTAGCAAAGAACAAACGTAAGGTGTCGCGAATGCGTCGCAAAGAGTGCCGCGCCAGATAGCCCAGCGGGAAAAATATCAGTGCGCAAACGACAATAATTTCAATGATATCGCTGATGGTCATCATGATGAGCGCTCCACAGCATCATCTAACAGTCGCATTGGTTCTGGTATTCGTCGCCAGTGGCGACCATCGTGCTCGGCATTAATGACCGGTTTAGAATTTTGCGTTAAAGGCAGCGGCATGCCCCATTGTTCTGGGGCAAGCAGGCGCATCTGCACCAGCTCGGCACTGATTTGATCATCTTCAAACCAGACCATACGGTTTGAGAAAATGTCGCCAGTCGGCAATGGGAAAATATGATTCAACGCGGTATCCAGATCGTTAATCCGACAGAATGAGAGAAACAGCACCAGCCGATTACCGCCAATAGTCATGATATCGCCGGTGCGGTTAGGGCGACACAGCGTCAGGGCTTGTTCAACGCGGATACCCGGTACCGGACGTAGGGCAACCAGAACGCCTTTACCGTGGGCAGGTAATAGAGGGTTATTCATCATGTTGTTGACGGCATTACAGAACACATCCCACTTCTGGAAACCACGCAGTTTGAGCGGCTGGGTCATTGACAGCAAGGTAGTGATATCTTCCGGCACATAGCGACTAAACTTCTGCCCTTGCACGCTTTCGATCATCGTCAGACAGCGGGAGAGTGGGGCATTCCATGGGATAACCATATTTGCACCGCAGGCCAATAACAAACGTTCATCGGTGGCGCGCAGGCTTGCGGTATTTTCCCGTACGAGGATTTTCATCGCACTACCGCGCTGGCGACGCAGGGTATGAATGCTGCGGGCCAGTGGCTCGATTTGCGCATTTTGCTGTAAAGAAAAGACCACCGTCGCCGCCTGAGCGGTACGGGCTTCATTGAACAGGACTTCGTTATTGTTGAACAGTTGCCAGTGTTCCGATAGCGGTGGCGCACCTTCCAGTACAGCAACATTACTCAGAATGCGTTTTTCGTCGCTGCGTGGTTGGATCTCCGCCTCTTCGCTTTGAACTAATGTCCAGATCCCCTTTTGTTGCTGAACGCTAAGCTGCTGACGGGCGCTGACCCCTTTTTCGTTGCACCAGAAGGCAATATCCAGCAAATGTTGGTCGCCCTGAAAACGCAAACTGGCAAGACCAAAAAGTGAACGGTATTCCTCAAGCAACAATGAAAATTGTTTATCGTTATTATTTCCGGGATTAATTACCAAAAGCGAACAATGGTTTAACCTGCTCCATTTATTCATTTTATCCAACCATAAGCGAAGCCGCTCGGCAGGAATGTTTTGCCATGCGTTATTTGCGCAAACAAGAATAAAAAGGTAATTATGGGGATCAATAGAACACTGCAAATCACGGGCCAAATAGTATAGACCTTTTTCATGATTTAGCATTGAAAATAATTTTATTTTTTCCGGTCCTTGAGAATCATCTAATTGAAAGATTTTCGCCGGATCGCTGTCCATGCTAATGACCGCGACGTGTGCGGTTTCAGCCTGGGATGCAATTGTTTGATTCGCCAGACTGATAGCATCTTCATGGCGATCGACGTTAAACCACCAGACGCCGCCTGCTGGCATATGTCGCAGCTCATCCCATAATGATGAGATACCGATAGAGAATACAGGGTCCACAATGTCCCTCATGTCATCATTTTGTCTGATTATCAGTTTACTAGCGAAAGCTAAGAAATAAACCTACCATTGAAATTAAAACTTATCAGATTTAGCATGTGAATCAATTTAGCAGGTCACAAGACGTGTGATTTTAGTCTTTTCGTTTTTAACTTTTTTTGTTGCGTAACGGAAAGTCAAAAAGTGAGCAAATTCCCGTCTCGCCGTAAACAATAAACCGGCGAAATGCTCACGGTTAGAATTGTCTCATGAACGGTACGGTTATTTCATAGGGATCAAGCAAATGAATAACAATGAACCAGATACTCTGCCTGATCCCGCGATAGGCTATATCTTCCAGAATGATATTTTGGCGTTAAAGCAGGCATTTTCACTGCCTGATATTGATTATGCCGATATTTCCCAACGCGAACAGTTGGCCGCGGCATTAAAACGCTGGCCGTTGCTGGCAGAGTTTGCGCAACAAAAGTAGGGGATTGGTGAATGGCCGTACTGGGATTGCAGGGGGTGCGGGGAGGCGTGGGGACAACAACCATCACCGCCGCATTAGCCTGGTCATTACAAATGTTGGGAGAAAATGTCCTGGTGGTCGATGCCTGCCCGGACAACTTGTTGCGCCTGTCATTTAACGTTGATTTTACCCACCGTCAGGGCTGGGCCAGAGCTATGCTGGATGGCCAGGACTGGCGTGACGCTGGGTTGCGCTATACCTCGCAACTCGATTTGCTGCCTTTTGGTCAGTTATCCATTGAAGAACAAGAAAATCCACAGCACTGGCAAACCCGGCTGAGCGATATTTGCTCCGGCTTACAGCAACTAAAAGCCAGCGGGCGTTACCATTGGATTTTAATCGACTTACCGCGTGATTCCTCGCAGATAACCCACCAGCTGCTGAGTTTGTGCGATCACTCGCTGGCAATCGTCAATGTGGATGCCAACTGCCATATCCGGCTGCATCAGCAGGCTCTGCCGGATGGCGCGCATATTTTGATTAATGACTTCCGTATCGGCAGTCAAGTTCAGGACGATATTTACCAGCTTTGGTTGCAAAGCCAGCGCCGATTACTGCCGATGCTCATTCATCGTGATGAAGCGATGGCTGAATGCCTGGCGGCTAAGCAACCAGTCGGTGAATATCGCAGTGATGCGCTGGCGGCTGAAGAGATACTGACGCTGGCTAACTGGTGCCTGTTGAACTATTCCGGGCTGAAAACGCCAGTCGGGAGTAAATCATGAGTATCCTGACCCGGTGGTTGCTTATCCCGCCGGTCAACGCGCGGCTTATCGGGCGTTATCGCGATTATCGTCGTCACGGCGCGTCGGCTTTCAGCGCGACGCTCGGCTGTTTTTGGTTGATCCTGGCCTGGATTTTTATTCCGCTGGAGCACCCGCGCTGGCAGCGTATTCGCGCAGAACATAAAACCTGTATCCGCATATCAACGCCTCGCGTCCGCGTCCGCTGGACCCGGTCCGTTATCTCATTCAAACATGCTGGTTACTGATCGGTACATCGCGCAAAGAAACGCCGAAACCGCGCAGGCGGACATTTTCAGGTCTACAAAATATTCGTGGACGTTACCATCAATGGATGAACGAGCTGCCTGAGCGCGTTAGCCATAAAACACAGCATCTCGATGAGAAAAAAGAACTCGGCCATTTGAGCGCAGGGGCGCGGCGGTTGATCCTCGGTATCATCGTCACCTTCTCGCTGATTCTGGCGTTAATCTGCGTTACCCAGCCGTTTAACCCGCTGGCGCAGTTTATCTTCCTGATGCTGCTGTGGGGTGTAGCGCTGATCGTACGGCGGATGCCGGGGCGCTTCTCGGCGCTAATGTTGATTGTGCTGTCGCTGACCGTTTCTTGCCGTTATATCTGGTGGCGCTACACCTCTACGCTGAACTGGGACGATCCGGTCAGCCTGGTGTGCGGCTTAATCCTGTTGTTTGCCGAAACTTATGCGTGGATTGTGCTGGTGCTCGGCTACTTCCAGGTAGTATGGCCGCTGAATCGTCAGCCGGTGCCCTTGCCGAAAGATATGTCGCTGTGGCCGTCGGTGGATATCTTTGTCCCGACTTACAACGAAGATCTCAACGTGGTGAAAAATACGATTTACGCCTCGCTGGGTATCGACTGGCCGAAAGACAAGCTGAACATCTGGATCCTTGATGACGGCGGCAGGGAAGAGTTTCGCCAGTTTGCGCAAAACGTGGGGGTGAAATATATCGCCCGTACCACTCATGAACATGCGAAAGCGGGCAACATCAACAATGCGCTGAAATATGCCAAAGGCGAGTTCGTGTCGATTTTCGACTGCGACCACGTACCAACGCGATCGTTCCTGCAAATGACCATGGGCTGGTTCCTGAAAGAAAAACAGCTGGCGATGATGCAGACGCCGCACCACTTCTTCTCACCGGACCCGTTTGAACGCAACCTGGGGCGTTTTCGTAAAACACCGAACGAAGGCACGCTGTTCTATGGTCTGGTGCAGGATGGCAACGATATGTGGGACGCCACCTTCTTCTGCGGTTCATGTGCGGTGATTCGCCGTAAGCCGCTGGATGAGATTGGCGGCATTGCTGTCGAAACGGTAACCGAAGATGCGCATACTTCTCTGCGTTTGCACCGTCGTGGCTACACCTCTGCATATATGCGTATTCCGCAGGCGGCGGGGCTGGCGACCGAAAGTCTGTCGGCGCATATCGGTCAGCGTATTCGCTGGGCGCGCGGGATGGTGCAAATCTTTCGTCTCGATAACCCGCTCACCGGTAAAGGGCTGAAGTTTGCTCAGCGGCTATGTTACGTCAACGCCATGTTCCACTTCTTGTCGGGCATTCCACGGCTGATCTTCCTGACTGCGCCGCTGGCGTTCCTGCTGCTTCATGCCTACATCATCTATGCGCCAGCGTTGATGATTGCCCTGTTCGTGCTGCCGCATATGATCCATGCCAGCCTGACCAACTCCAAGATCCAGGGCAAATATCGCCACTCTTTCTGGAGTGAAATCTACGAAACGGTGCTGGCGTGGTATATCGCACCACCGACGCTGGTGGCGCTGATTAACCCGCACAAAGGCAAATTTAACGTCACCGCCAAAGGTGGACTGGTGGAAGAAGAGTACGTCGACTGGGTGATCTCGCGGCCCTACATCTTCCTTGTTCTGCTCAACCTGGTGGGCGTTGCGGTAGGCATCTGGCGCTACTTCTATGGCCCGCCAACCGAGATGCTCACCGTGGTCGTCAGTATGGTGTGGGTATTCTACAACCTGATTGTTCTTGGCGGCGCAGTTGCGGTATCGGTAGAAAGCAAACAGGTACGCCGATCGCACCGCGTGGAGATGACGATGCCCGCGGCAATTGCCCGCGAAGATGGTCACCTCTTCTCATGTACCGTTCAGGATTTCTCCGACGGTGGTTTGGGGATCAAGATCAACGGTCAGGCGCAGATTCTGGAAGGGCAGAAAGTGAATCTGTTGCTTAAACGCGGTCAGCAGGAATACGTCTTCCCCACCCAGGTGGCGCGCGTGATGGGTAATGAAGTTGGGCTGAAATTAATGCCGCTCACCACCCAGCAACATATCGATTTTGTGCAGTGTACGTTTGCCCGTGCGGATACATGGGCGCTCTGGCAGGACAGCTATCCGGAAGATAAGCCGCTGGAAAGTCTGCTGGATATTCTGAAGCTCGGCTTCCGTGGCTACCGCCATCTGGCGGAGTTTGCGCCTTCTTCGGTGAAGGGCATATTCCGTGTGCTGACTTCTCTGGTTTCCTGGGTTGTATCGTTTATTCCGCGCCGCCCGGAGCGGAGCGAAACGGCACAACCATCGGATCAGGCTTTGGCTCAACAATGATGATAACGCGATGAAAAGAAAACTATTCTGGATTTGTGCAGTGGCTATGGGGATGAGTGCGTTCCCCTCTTTCATGACGCAGGCGACGCCAGCAACGCAACCACTGATCAATGCTGAGCCAGCTGTAGCCGCCCAGACGGAACAAAATCCGCAGGTTGGGCAAGTGATGCCGGGCGTGCAGGGCGCTGATGCGCCAGTCGTGGCGCAGAACGGTCCTTCGCGTGATGTGAAGCTGACCTTTGCGCAAATTGCGCCGCCGCCGGGCAGCATGGTGCTACGTGGCATTAACCCGAACGGCAGCATTGAGTTTGGTATGCGCAGCGATGAAGTGGTAACGAAGGCGATGCTCAATCTCGAATACACGCCATCGCCATCGTTACTGCCTGTCCAGTCGCAGTTAAAGGTTTATCTCAATGATGAACTGATGGGCGTGCTGCCAGTGACCAAAGAACAGTTGGGTAAAAAAACGCTGGCACAAATGCCAATTAACCCACTGTTTATTACCGACTTCAACCGTGTGCGGCTGGAGTTTGTCGGTCATTATCAGGACGTGTGCGAAAACCCGGCCAGCACCACGCTTTGGCTGGATGTTGGGCGGAGCAGTGGACTGGATCTGACCTATCAGACCCTGAATGTGAAGAATGATCTGTCACACTTCCCGGTACCATTCTTTGACCCGCGTGATAACCGCACCAACACCTTGCCGATGGTCTTTGCGGGTGCGCCGGATGTCGGGCTGCAACAAGCATCTGCCATTGTTGCCTCGTGGTTTGGTTCGCGTTCTGGCTGGCGTGGGCAGAACTTCCCGGTGCTCTATAACCAACTGCCGGATCGGAATGCCATTGTCTTTGCAACCAACGACAAACGGCCGGACTTCCTGCGCGATCATCCGGCGGTAAAAGCCCCGGTGATTGAGATGATCAACCATCCGCAGAATCCTTACGTCAAACTGCTGGTGGTGTTTGGTCGTGACGACAAAGACCTGTTGCAGGCAGCGAAAGGTATCGCTCAGGGTAACATCCTGTTCCGTGGTGAAAGCGTGGTAGTGAATGAAGTGAAACCGCTGCTACCGCGTAAGCCGTACGATGCGCCGAACTGGGTGCGTACCGATCGTCCGGTCACCTTTGGTGAACTGAAAACCTATGAAGAACAGTTGCAATCCAGCGGTCTTGAGCCAGCAGCGATTAATGTTTCGCTAAACCTGCCGCCAGATCTCTACCTGATGCGCAGTACCGGCATTGATATGGATATTAATTACCGCTACACCATGCCGCCGGTGAAAGACAGTTCGCGGATGGATATCAGCCTGAATAACCAGTTCCTGCAATCCTTCAACCTGAGCAGCAAACAGGAGGCGAATCGCCTGCTGCTGCGGATTCCGGTATTACAAGGTTTGCTGGATGGCAAAACGGATGTCTCTATTCCGGCGCTGAAACTGGGCGCGACCAACCAGCTGCGCTTTGACTTTGAGTATATGAACCCGATGCCGGGCGGTTCGGTGGATAACTGCATTACCTTCCAGCCGGTGCAGAATCATGTGGTGATTGGTGATGATTCCACCATCGACTTCTCGAAGTATTACCACTTCATCCCGATGCCGGATCTACGCGCCTTTGCTAACGCGGGCTTCCCGTTCAGCCGGATGGCGGATCTGTCACAAACCATCACCGTGATGCCGAAAACGCCTAACGAAGCACAGATGGAAACCTTGCTGAATACTGTTGGTTTTATCGGTGCACAGACGGGCTTCCCGGCGATTAATCTGACGGTGACCGATGATGGCAGCACCATTCAGGGCAAAGATGCCGACATCATGATCATCGGTGGTATCCCGGACAAATTAAAAGACGACAAGCAGATCGACCTGTTGGTGCAGGCGACCGAAAGCTGGGTGAAAACGCCGATGCGCCAGACCCCGTTCCCCGGCATTGTTCCGGACGAGAGCGATCGCGCGGCAGAAACCCAGTCAACGCTGACCTCTTCCGGTGCGATGGCGGCGGTGATTGGCTTCCAGTCGCCGTATAACGACCAGCGCAGCGTGATTGCGCTGCTGGCAGATAGCCCACGCGGTTATGAAATGCTTAACGATGCGGTGAACGATAGCGGCAAACGCGCCACCATGTTCGGTTCGGTCGCGGTGATCCGCGAGTCCGGTATCAATAGCCTACGCGTTGGCGACGTCTATTACGTTGGCCATCTGCCGTGGTTCGAACGCTTATGGTATGCGCTGGCAAACCATCCGATTCTGCTGGCGGTGCTGGCGGCAATCAGCGTCGTGCTGCTGGCATGGGTACTGTGGCGTCTGCTGCGTATTATCAGCCGTCGTCGTCTTAACCCGGATAACGAGTAATTGAAGATGAATGTGTTGCGTAGTGGACTCGTGACGATGCTGCTGCTGGCTGCCTTTAGTGTTCAGGCAGCCTGTACCTGGCCTGCCTGGGAGCAGTTTAAAAAGGATTACATCAGTCAGGAAGGGCGCGTCATCGACCCCAGCGACGCGCGCAAAATCACCACCTCCGAAGGACAAAGTTACGGCATGTTCTTTGCCCTGGCGGCTAACGACCGTGCAGCTTTCGATAATATTCTCGACTGGACGCAGAACAATCTCGCTCAGGGTTCTTTAAAAGAACGTTTGCCCGCATGGCTGTGGGGCAAGAAAGAGAACAGTAAGTGGGAAGTGCTGGACAGCAATTCGGCTTCCGATGGTGATGTCTGGATGGCCTGGTCGTTGCTGGAGGCGGGGCGTTTGTGGAAAGAGCAGCGTTATACCGACATCGGCAGCGCGTTGTTAAAACGTATTGCGCGGGAGGAAGTGGTGACGGTGCCTGGGCTGGGTTCCATGTTGTTGCCGGGCAAAGTGGGTTTTGCAGAGGATAACAGCTGGCGTTTTAACCCCAGCTACCTGCCGCCGACGCTGGCGCAGTATTTCACCCGCTTTGGCGCACCGTGGACCACGCTGCGCGAAACCAATCAACGTTTATTGCTGGAAACCGCCCCGAAAGGCTTTTCGCCAGACTGGGTGCGCTATGAGAAAGACAAAGGCTGGCAGCTAAAAGCCGAAAAAACATTGATCAGCAGCTACGACGCGATCCGCGTTTACATGTGGGTAGGCATGATGCCTGACAGCGATCCGCAAAAAGCGCGGATGCTCAACCGGTTTAAACCGATGGCGACATTCACCGAGAAAAACGGCTATCCGCCAGAAAAAGTGGATGTGGCTACGGGGAAAGCGCAGGGTAAAGGACCGGTCGGTTTTTCTGCCGCCATGCTGCCCTTTTTACAAAACCGCGATGCGCAGGCCGTTCAGCGCCAGCGCGTGGCCGATAACTTTCCCGGCAGCGATGCCTATTACAACTATGTGCTGACCCTGTTTGGACAAGGCTGGGATCAACACCGTTTCCGCTTCTCGACAAAAGGTGAGTTATTACCTGACTGGGGCCAGGAATGCGCAAATTCACACTAAACATATTCACGCTTTCCCTCGGTCTGGCCGTCATGCCGATGGTCGAGGCAGCACCAACCGCTCAGCAACAGTTGCTGGAGCAAGTTCGGTTAGGCGAAGCGACCCATCGTGAAGACCTGGTGCAACAGTCGTTGTATCGTCTGGAACTTATTGATCCGAATAACCCGGACGTCGTTGCCGCCCGTTTCCGTTCTCTGTTACGTCAGGGCGATATTGATGGCGCGCAAAAACAGCTCGATCGGCTGTCGCAGTTAGCGCCGAGTTCAAATGCGTATAAATCGTCGCGGACCACAATGTTGCTTTCCACGCCGGATGGTCGTCAGGCACTGCAACAGGCAAGATTGCAGGCGACTACTGGTCATGCAGAAGAAGCTGTGGCGAGTTACAACAAACTGTTCAACGGTGCGCCGCCGGAAGGTGACATTGGCGTCGAGTACTGGAGTACGGTGGCGAAAATTCCGGCTCGCCGTGGCGAAGCGATTAATCAGCTAAAACGCATTAATGCGGATACGCCGGGCAATACGGGCCTGCAAAACAATCTGGCACTATTGCTGTTTAGTAGCGATCGCCGTGACGAAGGTTTTGCCGTCCTGGAACAGATGGCGAAATCAAACGCCGGGCGCGAAGGGGCCTCTAAAATCTGGTACGGGCAGATTAAAGACATGCCCGTCAGCGATGCCAGTGTGTCGGCGCTGAAAAAATATCTCTCGATCTTTAGTGATGGCGATAGCGTGGCGGCTGCACAATCGCAACTGGCAGAACAGCAAAAACAGCTGGCCGACCCTGCTTTCCGCGCTCGTGCGCAAGGTTTAGCGGCGGTGGACTCTGGTATGGCGGGTAAAGCCATTCCCGAACTACAACAGGCAGTGCGGGCGAACCCGAAAGACAGTGAGGCTCTGGGGGCGCTGGGCCAGGCGTATTCTCAGAAAGGCGATCGCGCCAATGCGGTGGCGAATCTGGAAAAAGCCCTCGCCCTGGATCCGCACAGCAGCAACAACGACAAATGGAACAGTCTCCTGAAAGTAAACCGCTACTGGCTGGCGATCCAGCAGGGCGATGCTGCGCTGAAAGCCAATAATCCTGACCGGGCAGAACGCCTGTTCCAGCAGGCGCGTAATGTCGATAACACCGACAGCTATGCAGTGCTGGGGCTGGGCGATGTGGCGATGGCGCGATAAGATTACCCCGCCGCTGAGCGCTATTATCAGCAGACCCTGCGTATGGACAGCGGCAACACTAACGCCGTGCGCGGGCTGGCGAATATATACCGCCAGCAATCGCCAGAAAAAGCTGAAGCGTTTATCGCCTCGCTCTCTGCCAGTCAGCGGCGAAGCATTGATGATATCGAACGCAGCCTGCAAAACGACCGTCTGGCACAGCAGGCAGAGGCACTGGAAAACCAGGGCAAATGGACGCAGGCGGCAGCACTTCAGCGGCAACGACTGGCGCTGGACCCCGGCAGCGTATGGATTACTTACCGACTTTCGCAGGATCTCTGGCAGGCCGGACAACGCAGCCAGGCTGATACGTTAATGCGTAATCTGGCGCAGCAGAAGCCGAACGACCCGGAGCAGGTTTACGCTTACGGGCTGTATCTCTCTGGTCATGGCCAGGACAGAGCGGCGCTGGCGCATATCAACAGCCTGCCGCGCGCGCAGTGGAGCAGCAATATTCAGGAGCTGGTTAATCGACTGCAAAGCGATCAGGTACTGGAAACCGCTAATCGCCTGCGAGAAAGCGGCAAAGAAGCTGAAGCGGAAGCGATGCTGCGCCAGCAACCACCTTCCACGCGCATAGACCTCACGCTGGCTGACTGGGCGCAACAACGACGTGATTACACCGCCGCTCGCGCTGCATATCAGAATGTCCTGACGCGGGAGCCAACTAACGCCGATGCCATTCTTGGTCTGACGGAAGTGGATATTGCTGCCGGTGACAAAGCGGCGGCACGTAGCCAGCTGGCGAAGCTGCCTGCCACCAATAACGCCTCGCTGAACACTCAGCGGCGCGTGGCGCTGGCACAGGCGCAGCTTGGCGATACCGCAGCGGCGCAGCAGACATTTAATCAGTTGATCCCGCTGGCAAAATCTCAGCCGCCGTCGATGGAAAGTGCGATGGTGCTGCGCGACGGTGCGAAGTTTGAAGCGCAGGCGGGCGATCCAAAGCAGGCGCTGGAAACCTACAAAGACGCGATGGTCGCATCCGGTGTGACCACGACGCGTCCGCAGGATAACGACACCTTTACCCGGCTGACCCGTAACGACGAGAAAGATGACTGGCTGAAACGCGGCGTGCGCAGCGATGCAGCGGACCTCTATCGCCAGCAGGATCTTAACGTCACCCTCGAGCACGATTACTGGGGGTCGAGCGGCACCGGTGGTTACTCCGATCTGAAAGCGCACACTACCATGTTGCAGGTGGATGCGCCGTATTCTGACGGGCGGATGTTCTTTCGTAGTGATTTCGTCAATATGAACGTCGGCAGTTTCTCCACTAATGCCGATGGCAAATGGGATGACAACTGGGGCACCTGTACATTACAGGACTGTAGCGGCAACCGCAGCCAGTCGGATTCCGGTGCCAGCGTGGCGGTCGGTTGGCGAAATGACGTCTGGAGCTGGGATATCGGCACCACGCCGATGGGCTTCAACGTGGTGGATGTGGTCGGCGGCATCAGTTACAGCGATGATATCGGGCCGCTGGGTTACACCGTTAACGCCCATCGTCGGCCCATCTCCAGTTCTTTGCTGGCCTTTGGTGGGCAAAAAGACTCTCCGAGCAATACCGGGAAAAAATGGGGCGGCGTGCGTGCCGACGGCGTGGGGCTAAGCCTGAGCTACGATAAAGGTGAAGCAAACGGCGTCTGGGCATCGCTTAGCGGTGACCAGTTAACCGGTAAAAATGTCGAAGATAACTGGCGCGTGCGCTGGATGACGGGCTATTACTATAAGATCATCAACCAGAATAATCGCCGTGTGACCATTGGTCTTAACAATATGATCTGGCATTACGACAAAGACCTGAGTGGCTACTCACTCGGTCAGGGCGGTTACTACAGCCCGCAGGAATACCTGTCGTTTGCCATACCGGTGATGTGGCGGGAGCGCACGGAAAACTGGTCGTGGGAGCTGGGGGCGTCTGGCTCGTGGTCGCATTCACGCACCAAAACCATGCCGCGTTATCCGCTGATGAATCTGATCCCGACCGACTGGCAGGAAGAAGCTGCGCGGCAATCCAACGATGGCGGCAGCAGTCAGGGCTTCGGCTATACGGCGCGGGCATTACTTGAACGACGTGTTACTTCCAACTGGTTTGTCGGCACGGCAATTGATATCCAGCAGGCGAAAGATTACGCACCCAGCCATTTCCTGCTCTACGTACGTTATTCCGCCGCCGGATGGCAGGGTGACATGGATTTACCGCCGCAGCCGCTGATACCTTACGCCGACTGGTAAGTTTTCAGATAGCGCCTCTCTTAATGCCGCTGCGATCGGGTATACTCGGGCGGCAATCTGGGATTTCCGGGGGGAGACAATTTGCGCGTAAGTCGCTCGTTAACAATCAAGCAGATGGCAATGGTGGCAGCCGTTGTCCTGGTGTTCGTTTTTATTTTTTGCACCGTTTTGCTGTTCCATCTGGTCCAGCAGAATCGCTATAACACGGC
>OJUS01000196.1_pt1 | contig 13817 bp, 10 predicted proteins | sample 1600011 | NCBI WGS metagenome assembly OJUS01 (sample SAMN04436717, study PRJEB24849) | human gut metagenome | biome: human gut; feature: NICU; material: stool | host: Homo sapiens | place: USA: Saint Louis, MO | collected 2010-10-02
CGCTATGGACCGATGCGCGCGCATTCACATTGTCATCGTCGGAAACCTCGGGTGTTTCGCGCACAGTTGGTTCAGTTGTTTTTTGACTAGAAGACATACGAGTGTTCTCAATTCTTCAATTCCACTACAAAGGTCACATCACGGCATACGCACGCCGACGCGCGTATGCGTGCACGACTCCAGCAACGAGCCGTACCCGCCGTTAGATGGCAGGCTTCAGTATCGTGACGCCATGCGTTAGCGTCACCATGCAACGATAGGAACACACTATTCAATAGTATAATCATGAAGGCGTGACGTTGCCCTTGCGCAGGTGCCGTAAGACTCCGCGGACAAAGCAATGAGGCTTCCCCCGCGAGAAGGGAAGCCTCATATTCCATTCATTCTATTCAGCGATGATGGCGCCTAATCACCGATCATCCTTTGGGAACAGCGCATCGAAGGCATGTTCCATCACGGACTTACGGCGGATCACACCGACGAGTCTGCCATCACCATCCACCACCGGCAGTTTCTTGAACTGCTTCTTGGCGAGGATTCGGGCCACCTCTCCGACATGCTGGTCGGGCGTGGCGGCAACGACCTTGCGCGTGGCGATGTCCATCACCTTCTTGCCGGAGAGCGCCTGCACCTTGGAGGCCACGGTTTCGTCGTCGAACACCACCATCGTCGAACCGGTGCCGGTGGAAACCGTACGGGATTCATAGGTGGCAATCGATTTCATGACATCGCCGTCGCTGACGAAGCCGACGAGCCTGCCATTGCCGTTCACCACGGGAAGGCTGGAGACGTTGAGGCGGATGAACTCGCGCACCACATGCGTGATGTCATCGCTGTCCAGGCAGCTGTAGGGCTGATCGTCCATGATTCCGCCGATGGACTGTTCCTGGGCCTGCTTGAACAGGGAGGCGGCGGGGGCCACGTATGCGCCGGCGTAGTGATGCTCGGCGGGCTGGCCTTCAGTGGTTTCGGCCGCGACTTCGGCGGAGGATTGCGCCTCGGAGGCCTTGGCGTTGCGCGCGTCCTTCTCCTTGGCACGGCTGGTGACGGTGAAGATGCAGATGATCAGGGCGACCAGCGAGATGGCGGCGCACAGCAGGTAGGAGAACGCGATGCCGCTGGCCGTGGCGGACTTCACACCCTGGGACATGTGCGAGGCGGTCATGGATGTTTCTGCGGTGACCAGAAGCGAGGTCGCAATGGCTGCCGCGATCTGGCGGCCTGTGTTGGCGATGGCGTTTCCATGGGCGATCATGTCGTTCGGCAAAGCGTTGACGCCCCAAGTGTTGATCGGCATGTTGGCGATAGCCTGACCGGATGCCTGCAATGCGCAGAACACGGCGACAAACAGCACTGATGTCCTGGTGTTGATGGTGCCGAGAAGACCAAGAGAGATGGTCATGAGCGCAAGGCCGCCGATGCCCACGCCGCGAGGGCCGAATTTGTCGAATGCGGCGCCGGCGACCGGACTCAGGATGATGCCGACCGCCGCGGCGGGCAGCATGACCATGCCGGTGACGGTGGCGGATTGGCCGAGCACATTCTGGATGAAGATAGGCAACGTCACGTTGGTTGCGGCGACTGCGGCGTTGATCAGAGTGACCAGAATCACGGAGTTGCGGAAGTTGCGGGTGGCAAGGGTATCAACGCGCAACAATGGCTCATCGAGCTTGACTTGCTTGTATACGAATGCGACGAAGGCCACAAGACCAACGACGATTGAGATAATGACGACCGGACTGCTCCATCCCATCGTGGAAGCGGACGAGAAGCCATAAAGCAGGCCACCGAACGCGATGGTCGAAAGGATCACGGACAGGATGTTGAGCTTTGGGTTCTTCAACTCGCTGACGTTCTTGAGCATCATCGTGCCTCCGACAAGGATGACCAGTGCCACGACTGCGATGCCAATGAACATCGGGCGCCATCCGAAACTGTCAATCACCAGACCACCGACAACCGGGCCGATAGCCGGGCCGGCGGCCATGACGATACCGGCCAGTCCCATGGCGGTGCCGCGCTTATCCGGCGGATAGACGAGCATCGGCACTACGGCGACCAATGGCAACAGCACGCCGGAGCCGGCGGATTGCAGTATGCGCCCGACGAGCAACAGCATGAAATTCGGCGCGACGGCACACAGCAGTGTGCCGACCATGAAAGTGGCAAGAGCTCCGGCGAAGAGCTTTCGGGTGGAGAATTTATCAATCAGATAGCCTGAAATCGGCACCATGATGCCCGAGACCAGCATGTAGACGCTGGTCACCCACTGCACGGTGCCGGTGGTGATATTGAAATCACGCATCAGTGCCGGCAAGGCCGGTGACATGACGGTCTGGTTGAGCAGCGCGATGAACGAGCCGACGACGATCACACCCACAACGATGAATCGGGTGTGCGGATCAATAGGCTTTACGGAACTGGTGGCGGACCCGAGTTCCGCGTTTTTCTGTGAGGTCACAGCATTTCCTTCTGTTGGTAACGTCATGTGTGGCGATCCGGCCCCATGCTTGTGTCAAGACACGAGGACACCGATGAGTCCGGACGTAAAGGAAAAGCCGCCATCCGTTCCGCATTCATATACGGCAAACGATTCGCGGCTTTGCGTAAGTTGATGGCTATGGTGAGCGATTCATGCGACGTCGACTGCGGATGGGCCATCGGTACATCCCGGCATAAGGCGTGTCCCCGCTACACCAGCATCGAGAATAGGGCCATTCGTGGATTGGCAAACAGAACATTGCCGACGAACGACCCACGGCAGGCGCGTGCGATGAACATCGCGTAGCGATACAGGTTCATGGCATCTCCTTGATGGGGTCTTCGTACGGCAGACATCGAGAAGCTTATCATCATTCAAATCGACGGTGAAACCCACGCATGCCTGACAATACACAAAATCTTCGCAAAAGGATTGGGCTTACCGCATACGATCCGCCTGAATAGCGGTCCGGGGATGAATCAGGGGCGAGCTAAGGGTTGCATCTCGTGTTTCCGTCATGATTTCTGGCAAAATAGTGAAGCTGAACATGCGCGGAATCGACCGGAATCGGAAAGGGACTAATCATGCGAGTTCTCGGCAATATCCTGTGGATCATTCTTGGTGGATTGGCCATCGCAATCGGATGGGCATTGGTGGGACTGATTCTGTGCATCTCCATCATCGGCATCCCGTTCGGCATTCAAGCGTTCAAGATGGCGGGACTCACCTTGACGCCGTTTGGCAAAACCGTGCAATACGGCGGCGGAGTCGGCTCTGCCTTGGCCAACATCCTGTGGGTGGTGCTGGTCGGCTGCTGGATGGCGCTCGGCTATCTGGGTGCAGGCGTGCTCAACTGCATCACCATCATCGGCATTCCGTTCGGCATCCAGTCGTTCAAAATGGCCAAGCTCGCGCTCTGGCCGTTCGGCGCACAGATCTACAGTCTGTAACAATTGTTTCTGCAGTAGGTCCGGTGCAGCGCATTATCATCGTGCGTTGCACCGGACTTTTTTATATACAACAGGCATTTCACACACCGTGATTTGACGGATTCGGACGTAAGACCTTATGGTGTGCACACCATGATTCAACACATCGCATTCAGCAGCAACGGCGTGAACGAACACGCCAAGCGTCAGCAGATGAACCTGCCGGCGATGCTCGAATGCGCCTTCAAACAGGGTTTGCGCACTGCTCAGTTCCAGCCAATAACCGGAAACAAGCGCAGCCTGCTCGCTGCCATACAAATCTGATCAGCACACCTCTCATTGGCGCATAGCTGAATCATTGCCGGTGATATCGAGCCGACTCGTTCGCACCATGCCTCATAAACGCACCTGCACGAGCATGCGTTCTTGGCATAGTCGCAACTCAATGCACCGCAGCAAAACCCATTGCATACCATCACATATTCAGAAAGAACAACAGATCATGAAGTATTTCACTACTGACACGCATTTCGGGCATCCGCTGGTCAGCGTGCTGCGCGGATTCACCACGTTCGACCCTGGGCACACGCAGTATGACGCTCTCCTCTCCTCGCAGGGACGCAAGGCCGCCGAGGATTGGGCGAAGGGCGTGGTGCTTGACGATTCCCGGCTCAATTTCCGCAAGGCCGCAGACACCGATGCGCACGATGAAGCAATCGTGGCCAATATCAATCGGATTGTCGGCGAGGACGACGAGCTGTGGATTTTGGGCGATATCGGATACCGAACATCGGTCCGGCATCTGAAGAGCTGCCTGCGTCAGCTGCGCTGCAGGCATCTGCACGCGGTTATCGGCAATCACGATGACTGGTGGCTGGAATCGATTGAGCCGAACAGCACGGCGGAGCTGACCGGTCTCGGAATTGGCCGCCCGCAGGCAACGGAGACCGTCAATCTATCGCATTTCCCCTACCGTGAGGATCTTGCCTATGGCTGGCCGGATGATGCCGTACGTTTCCGCGATCAGGCATTGCCGTTCGACGGACATCGTCTGCTGTATGGTCACACGCACCAGCTGTCTCCGGAGGGCGCACGCCACGAAGCCCTCAACGTTGGACTGGACGCATGGAATCTGCAACCGGTAAGCGAAACACAGATTGCCGACTGGTTCCATGCACACGCGACCGATTCAACGCACGTATCACCGCTGGATATGCCCGACTCCCCCGGGCCGGCGCCCATTGACTCCGCCGCACAGCAGGAACCAGGCGGCTCGGTTTCGGCAGCCGAATCATAATACAAGCAATATTGGGGCGAGCAGAACCTTATGCCATCGCTGGCACCTGTCTCGCCCCACAGCACAACGAAAGGAGCTTGGCTATGGCAAAGCTCATTATTCTGCGAGGACTGCCCGCTTCGGGCAAGTCCACGTGGGCACGCTCATGGTGTGAGGACCCCGCCAACACGTGGCCGCATTGCGTGATTTCTCTCGATGACATTCGGCTCATGATCGCCGGCTCGGCACAGGTCCGAAACCGACTGCAATCCGAGCACGGCAAGCGATTCAATGACATGGTGGTTGCCATGGGACGGCACATGATTGCCGACGCATTGGATGCGGGGTGGGATGTGGTGGCGGATGCGCAACACGCTAATCCCCGGTATGCAGCCGAACTGGCGCTACTCGCTCAACGTCATGGCGCACTGTGGGAAACGAGGGATTTTGACGTTCCTCTAGACGAATTGTTGCGTCGCAATGCGGCGCGTGATACCGCTGACCGTGTTCCGGAAGATTACATTCGTTCGTCCTGGAAGCATTTTCACACCGCGATGTTCCGCCCGTTGGAACCGGGCGATCCGAATGGAAACCTGTTGGAGCGTATGCGCGCGGACCCTTACGTTCGGGTTATTCCGGTGCGCGGCGAAACAGACGTGTATGCGTGCAATTTCACTGCAGAGGCATTTCGTGAACATCGGTGGACGGATCGCACCATCAATGCGCGAGGGCTTTTTGTCGGCGGCAACGGTCAGGTGGTGCAACGCGGGTTCGAGAAGTTCTTTGCTGTGGACGAGACGGAGGAGACATCGTTCGCCCAAGTCGTCAATCACGCTCAAGAACATCCAGAGTCGTTGCCCGTGCGCGTTGAGCGCAAGGAGAACGGATTTCTCGGGCTCGTGGGCGCGGCGGGAACTCCTGGATTGTTCCGCTTCTGGTCGAAGTCGGGGCAAACGGATTATTATCGAGCGCCTGTTTCCTTCAGATTCAGCGGTATGTGCCGAATTGTGGCGTATGTTGCATGAGTGGAATGTCACGGCGGCGTTTGAAGTCATCGATCGCGAGTCCGACCGGCACATCGTTGGATACGAATCATCCGGGCTGCGCTTGCTGCATTTGATTCGTAATGCCGAATCGTTCTCCATCGATGCCGCTCACGAGGAAACGTTCACTCTTGCCGGCGGCTTCGTGCGGCCGGAAACGGTGGCGATCTGCCATTCGCCGGAAGAAGTCGCCCAGGCAATCGGCGACGCCAAGGCAAGCCCGCATGAAGGCGTGGTGCTATATTTTGCCGACGGTTGGATGGTGAAGGTGAAGTCAGACCGGTACAAGTTGGTCAAGGCGATGCGCCCTCTTATGCAACGCGTGCTGCTGCGTGGTCGTTCCTTCAACAAGTCCGGCGACATTGCCGATTTGGCTCGCCGTATCATCGATTACGCACACGAACACCACATCGACCTGGCCTACGAGCGGCAGGCATTCGGCGAGCGCGATATCGATATGACCAAGGTCAATGACATCGTGGACCACGTGCGGTGACTGCTGAGTTCTAGCGCAATATCTTCTGACCAACGTATGTATCACGAAAGCATGTGTCGTGAAAGCATGTATTGCGCTAGAACCAAATCATTCTCGTGGAGGCCGGATAATGAATCTCTATGCTTTGAACATGACGCACCATATGCCGGCATTTCCTTGCGCGAACAACTGTTCATTACGAACATTGTACTGATGCCGTTACAGAACAGAAGAGGGTGCTGTCCTAGCGCCAACCATCCGACCCGGTTCTGCCAGGCACCGAACCGATTCGACAAGGACGCCGTGAAAGACATCATGTTCGGACGGGATGACACGAAGAAGGACTCCAACGGAGTGACCGTCATCCCCTATTCCAAACTAGACGAGCGTGCACTCGTGGAACTCGCCGCATAATCCATCTCAATACTGCATACTTGAAACCGCCTATAGCTGCTCTTCGTAAACACTGAGGCGGTTTATCGTGTCTCTTTGCGATGTTTATCGCGGAGCGGGCATCGCCGACATCCGCGACATCTATGACAAGGTCGTGCTCGACGAAATCGATGAGAGCGATCAGCCGGACGGCGACCTGTTCCGGAAAGGCGATGTGGAAATACAGGGGCCGCAGGGCTGGTCGTACAGACCGGAAAACGTCCGCTGAAAATACAGGTATCGAAATCATTGAGGAATGTTCTCGTCACAGGAGTCGACGAGAACGCGGAAGCCCAAGAAAGGTGGACGCAAACACCTCATCTCAACGAGGTTCATAAAGGTTCGTAACATGAAGAAAGGTCCGGGCAACCAACACTGCTCGGACCTTTCCGCAACACTCCCCCTCAGTCGCTTTCAGCGACAGCTCCCCTCAGAGAGGGGAGCCGAGGAAAACTACTTGGAGACGTTGAACTTGAACTCCACAATATCTCCGTCGGCCATGACGTAGTCGCGGCCCTCCTGACGGAGCTTGCCTTCCTCCTTGATCTTGGCCATGGAGCCGTCGGCGGCCACGAAATCGTCGTAGGAGACGATGTCGGCCTTGATGAAGCCCTTTTCGAAGTCGGTATGGATCACGCCGGCGGCCTGCGGGGCGGTCCAACCCTTGTGGATCTGCCAGGCGCGCACTTCCTTGACGCCTGCAGTCAGGAAGGTCTGCAGTCCAAGGATGTCGAAGCCGACGCGGGCCAACTGGTCAAGGCCGGATTCGCTTAAGCCCGCGTCCTCGAGCATTTCGCGGGCATCCGCCTCGTCGAGCTCGGTCAAGTCCGCCTCGAACTGAGCGTTGAGGAACACGGCCGGAGCCGGGGCCACGGATGCGGCGAGCTTAGCCTGCAGGTCCTTGTTGGCCAGCTCGTTGTCGTCCACGTTGAACACGTAGATGAACGGCTTGGCGGTCATCAGATGCAGGTCGTAGACGGAATCCTTGTCGAAGCGGCCTTCGCGTGCGGCCTTATCGAGCGTCTCGCCGGCTTCAAGGATGGTCTTTGCCTGCTTGACTGCTTCCATGTAGGCCGGCTCGATCTTCTTGCCGCGCAGATCCTTCTCCAGCTTGGGCAGCGCGTTTTCGATGGTCTGCAGGTCGGCGAGGATCAGCTCGGTGTTGATGGTGTCGATGTCGTCGGCCGGATCCACCTTGCCGTTGACGTGGACGATGTCGTCGTCCTCGAAGGCGCGCACGACCTCGCAGATCGCGTCCGCCTCGCGGATGTTGGCCAGGAACTTGTTGCCCAGGCCTTCGCCTTCGGAGGCGCCCTTGACGATGCCGGCGATGTCCACGAAGGTCACCGTGGCGGGCACGATCTTCTCCGTGTTGACCAGCTTGGCCAGCACAGGCAGACGATCATCCGGAAGCGGCACGATACCGGTGTTCGGCTCGATGGTTGCGAACGGGTAGTTTTCGGCCAGCACGTTGTTGCGGGTCAGTGCGTTGAACATGGTGGACTTGCCGACGTTGGGCAGTCCGACGATTCCGATAGTAAGAGACATGATTCCAAGTCTAGGGAGAAGCTGGACACCTTGAACCTGCATGTGGTGAACCGGCCATATGCAAAGGCCTCCGAGCATACGGCTCGAAGGCTTTGACTGTGATATGCGAATATACGCGAACTCTGATTGGCAGTCAGCCGACGATGGCATCGACGGCGTCGATGACCGAGCACACGGCGTCCTTCATGGCCCCGGGATGGGTTTCGGTGGCCATGTAGAGCGCGCCGACACCTTCGACCATCTTGGCGGCGAGCCGGTAGGCGGTGGCTCGCTGCAGACCGTACTGCACGCCGGCGTCGCCCAAGGCCTCGATGTACATGTCAGTGAAGGCGGGCGCGCAGCCGGCCACCACCATGGCGATGTTCATATGCGCGGTGTCCACGCGCTCGATGAGGCTGATCGGCCCGAACAGCTGCTCGAAGGTTTCGGTTTCGTCGTCGGTCAGGGTGTTGACGGATTCGGTGACGAGCACGCCCTTGCCCACGGCCATCGGAGTGTTCGGAATGGTGCACTGGATATGAATGTCCGAAGAGTCGACGGATTCGCCGTCTTCGGTGGCGAACAGGTCCTGGTACTTCTTGAGATTCCAGCCGGCGGCGATGGAGACGACGATCTTGCCCGGCTTGGCAAGTTCGTCGGCCAGCGGCTTGACAACGGCGGCAATCTGGTAGGGCTTGATGGCGATGATGACCACGTCAGCGGCCGTCACCACTTCCAGCGCATTGCGCAACGGGCGCAAGCCAAGTTCGGCGGTGGTCTTCTCAAGCTTGTCGTAGTGGGCGGCGCAGGCGACCATCTGGCCGCCGGTGACCACGCCCGCGTCAACGAAGCCCTGGGCGATGGCCTGGGCCATGTTGCCATATCCGATAAAACCGATGGTGAGGTTCTGAGTCATACGTTTTCCTTTCGTGCATGTATACAGAGCTCCCTCATCAGAGGGAGCTTGCTTCCTTGAGTCAGAACAGTTCTTCGAGGTCGCCTCGGTTGAGGGCTTCGGTGTAGAGGTGCTTGAAGACGAGCGAGCCGTGCAGACCGTCATGCTCGAATTCGTTGGTGGTCCAGTAGTGGCTGTTACCCACGCGGCTCAAGGTGTCGAGCTGCATACCGGAATCGACATACATGTCGTCGAAGTAAACGGCGGCCTGCAGCGGCACCTCATTGCGGGCCAGCTGGTCTTCGTCATAGATCACGCCGAAGTGCGTGTCTTCCATGAGCAGGTCCATGGCCGGCCTGAACGGGCGCAACGCAGACTCCTGTTCGAACATCCACGGGAACATGGCCTCGCCGGTGAAGTTGAGCGGGCGTTCATCAGCACCGAATTCGGGCTTGCCATCGCGCACGCGCTGGGCGGCCCAGCGAATCGGCTGTTCCATCTCACCGTTGGCGTAGATGAACTCCTGCAGCGGCCAGTACAGCGGGCGCGACGAAGTGGCGTTCATCACCTTGGTCAAAAATTCGTCAGACAACGGCGAGTCGGCAGAAGCGGAACCATCGCCATCAAGGAAGGCGTCGTCAAGAATCCAATGGACACGCTCGAAGCTCGGCTTCATGCCAAAATCGGATCCCAAGCACTGGAAGCGTTCGACGGTGAGCGGGTCGCCGTTCGGCATCAGCGGGAAGCCGTGGGCGGCCATGCCGGCGATCACGCCAAGTCGATGCTCCACATCGGTACCAGCCATCGGATTCAGTACTGAATCGGTGAGTTTGCCAACGAATTCGGCGACTTCCGCAGTAGTCGGCAGCTTGTCGGCGATGGCAGCCACGCGCTCCTTGTCCTGTGGGTAGCGCTCGTAGAACTGAGTCGTCTTGCGCACCATGCGCGGGAAGGTATGCTCGTACACTTCAGCGGCGTCGGCCGGCACGTGCGGGATGCCGCCGGTGGTGAAGCTGGCGATTACGCCGGCCGGGAACAGGGACAGTGTGGTCAGGGTCAGGAAGCCGCCGTAGCTTTGGCCCATCGTCACCCACTTGCGGCCACCGAATTCGGTCAGGCGCAGATGTTCGAAGTCACGCACGATGGAATCGGCAAGGAACTTCTTCAGATAGTCGGCTTGGGCTCGTGCGCCGGCCGCGGCATCATCGTCGTGCGCGGCGGCGATGCGGGCCATGACGTGCGTGTCCACGCGCGAGGAACGGCCGGTGCCGCGCTGGTCGGGCAGAATCACGCGGAAATGCTTGGTGGCCTCTTCAATCCAGCCATCGGAGGTCGGGCTGTTCAAACGCGGGCCGGCACCGCCGGGACCGCCTTGCAGGAAGATCAGCAGCGGCAGGTCGTCATGCACATGTTCGGGCGTGGTGACCACGCGATAGAACAGTTTGATGGTTTCCCCGTCGAACGCCCGCCCGGGCTCGTGGCCGGTCCAGTCGAGCGGAACATCGATGGAATGGTCCTCTATGGCCAGTCCGGGCACGTAGTATTTGCTCAGCATTGTCATGGTTCAAGACTCTAGTCCATAAATCCTCCTGAAGAGTGATACCGGTTCGTCGCCGGACACGCTAGCCTTGTGCGTTATGGAGATGATGGCGCGCGTGAGGGCATGGTGCGCACGGGAGTCGACCCGCACACTGCTATGGGACACCCTGCTCGCCGCAGTACTGACATTCGGACTCATCCCGCTCATCAGTTCCACCAGCTCCTCTTCGACTCCTGGACTATTGTTCGTGTCGAACAATTATTCATTGTTGTTCTGGTCGCTACCGACGTTCGTTCCGCTGATGCTGCGACGATACCAGCCGGAGATCGCCGCTTGGTTGTTCGTGGCTCTGACCGCCGCCCATCTCGTCTTCGGCCCGTCGATGGCCTACGGCGACTTCTACACGCTTATCATCCTGTATTCGGTGCTCGTGTACGGCAATCCCAAGCATTCCTTGCGATTCATTATCACCGCCTTTGCCATGGGATTGGCCGCGGCTGCGGTCTGGGCGGTGTCAATGAACGTCGGCCCGCTGTTCAAAAGCGGTTTCTCCAATGCTTGGACCGCCTGGATCAGCTGGCTGCCCACCGCTGCGACCATGCCCACATGCCCGGCCTCTCCCGGTCTCATCAGTGAACCGAGCGTATCCAACTGCGGAATCAAAATGCTGCGGGATACGGGCGCGCTGGCGCTGTGCATGGAAATCAGCGTGCTGAGCATTATCATCATGGCCTTGTGGCAGCGTGCGCGCAAGGCCACGCTCACGGCCATGCGCGAACGCAATGCTTCCATCGTGGCCCGGGAAGCAGAGGAGACGCATATCGCGGCGCTGGCCGAACGCGCACGCATCGCCCGTGATATGCATGATGTGGTGGCACATACACTCTCCACGATTATTGTGCAGTCGGATGGCGGCCGGTATGCGGGCGCGCATGATCTGGCCGTCGCCAAGCATACGATGAGCACGATTCGCCATGAAGCGGAACGCGCGCAGCGTGATATGCAGCGTCTGTTCAATGTGTTCGGTGCGAGCGGCAGTACCGGATATGCCGACATCGATTCGCTGTTTGATGGCCATCTGGTGGTTTCCCGGCATATGACCGGCAAAGCGCAACCTGACCGGCTGTCCGCCGACGCGGAAACCGCCGTGTTCCGTCTTGTGCAGGAAGCGCTGACCAATACGCGCAAACATGCGGGCGAGGGTGCTAAAGCCACCATCGATGAATTCTGGTCAAACGATGTGCTGTCGATTACCGTATCCGATAACGGCCGTGGCGCGGCGTCTGCAGCAGACGGTCATAAGCCCGGATACGGATTGGTTGGTATGCACGAACGCATTGAGTCGTTGGGTGGCAGCGTGCAGGCCGGCCCAGGGCCGAATGGTGGCTTTATTGTGGCGGCTACGATTCCGCTCTCCCCTGCCGCCCCACAGTCTGGCACCGATACGGAGGATCCGGTGCTAACCATTATCTCGCGTATACGAGGATTGATGGATCGGGCGCGCCCCAAAGTACTCGACCAAGGAGATACGCGTGAGTCGAACTGGGTGGGTCGATTTGCGCAGTGGACCGAGCGGCACTATCTTCTGATGGACGTTATCGCCACTATCGTGCTGATTGCGCTATTTGATTCCGCCACGTATGGCGATTTGCAAATGATCGGCAATGCCCCGTATTCGCCGAACCGCGTGCTGACTATAACGCTGACGATTATTATGCTTTCGCCTTTGGCGTTCCGCCGCCGCTTCCCAGAGGGCAGCGCACTGGTCATGGCGATTCTGTCCGCCGTGCAGCTGCTGTTTCTGCCATCCATCCTGACCGTCAACATGTTCGCATTGGTGTCCGTGCATGCCGCCGTACTGTATGGCCGCGAACATGCGTGGCGCTGGGTCAGCGTGGCACTGGTTGCGGATTCGTGGCTGGCCGGCATCAAGATAATGTCCGGCTGGAACGGCTATGGGATGCTGATTCAGATGCTGCTGCCCTTCAACGGCGAATCGGCGATGTCCCGCTGGCTGCTGGTGCTTTCCGGTCTGATGCCGGGTGGCGTGGTGATGCTGTTTGGCTTTGCCTGCATTGCGATGGCCCGGTGGAGCCGTTCACGCGGTTCGAACGCGCTGGTGCTCATGCAACGCGAGGAAGCGCTCAAGGCCGAGCAGGATCGGCAGAAGGTGCTGGCCGCCAATCTGGAGCGCAAGCGCATCGGCACGGCCATGCAGGCCGAGGTATTGAATACGTTGGAATCGGTGATCACGCAAGCCGATGATGGGCTGGCCATGCTGAACTCCGAACCGGCTCCCGATAGCGAGCAGATCATCGCCGCGTTCACGGTCATCGGGGAACGCGGGCGTGCGGCTCTGGCGCACATGCGGCAATTGCTGACGGTGCTGCGTGAAACCGGATTCAGCGACGAGATGCATGAAGGCGCACAACCCGACATGCAACTGCGACCGGCTGCTCCTCTGTCCAGCCAGATGAGGCAGGCGGAATCCACATCTCAGACGGATTCGTCCACGAACATGAACTCAGGGAACAATCAGGGTGTCCATGGAGCGGCGCTCCGATAGGAAACGGATACAGTGGAGAGCATGAACGAGAGCAGAAGCATTCGCGTGATTATTGCGGACGACCAGGAGCTGGTGCGTGCCGGTTTTGCCATGGTCATTGGTTCGCAGCCGGATATGGAGGTGGTCGGGCAGGCACCCGACGGCGCCCAAGCCGTGGCGTTGGCGGAATCCCTGCATCCCGACGTGGTGCTGATGGATGTGCGCATGCCCAGCATGGATGGCATTGAGGCCACGAGCCGTATTACCTCGCTCTCCGCCGCGCCGGGCGACGCGGCCGATTCGGCCAGTCTGGCCGCCGACGCGACCGTCTCGGCCGAATCGGCTGACGACCGGCCGACGCGCGTAATCATTCTGACGACGTTCGATTTGGACGAGTATGTGATGGCGGCCATCAATGCCGGCGCCTCGGGCTTCCTGCTCAAGGACACCGAACCGGAAACGTTGCTCAATTCGATTCGTACTGTATTCCAAGGCAATGCGATTATCGCGCCTTCCGCCACGAAGCGACTCATCGAAAAGATGATGCAGGACGGTTACGCGCAGCATGGTTCGTTGGGTGGAGAAACCACACACTCCGGTGCCGTGTACGGTTCCGCCGGCGGCGTCTCTGGTGGTGCGGCCGGCAACGGTGCTGGCTCGATGACCGGCTTCC